>Ga0210394_10001091_pt1 | contig 46310 bp, 49 predicted proteins | sample IncBWC12MmetaG_FD_160121 | JGI IMG/M metagenome (GOLD analysis project Ga0210394, IMG submission 160121) | Forest soil microbial communities from Barre Woods Harvard Forest LTER site, Petersham, Massachusetts, United States - Inc-BW-C-12-M | ecosystem: Environmental > Terrestrial > Soil >...
CCTCCTCGCCAACCGCATCCGCGGCGGGCCGGCAGCCCACCGCCCTCGGGGTTCACTCTCCGGCCAGCGCGCCCGAGCCGCTACGCCTCGGTCTTCTTGTTCAGCACCTGCCGGCCGCGATACATGCCGGTCTTGAGATCGACGTGGTGCGGGCGGCGCAATTCGCCGGAATCCTTGTCCTCGACATAGGTCGGTCGCTTGAGCGCGTCGGCGGACCGACGCATGCCGCGCCGCGATGGTGATGTTTTTCGCTTCGGCACAGCCATGACGGCGCTCTCCTTTGCACTGATCTGTCTGCCGGGATGGCGGGCTTATAGAAGAATGCGGCGGACGATGCTAGGGGGCGCCGCTGCGGATGCAGGCATCGTGCGTGGAATTGGCAGCCGCGCGGCGCTCATAGAGGCCGGCGAGCCGGCGGACCAGGATGCTTGGCGCCCTGGCGCTGCGGCGAACCGGATTCGGCAGGATGGCGGCGAGTTCCGCCGCCTCCTGCGCGGTGAGATTGCGGGCCGACTTGCGGAAGGCGAAGCGCGCTGCGGCTTCGGCGCCGAACTCGCCGTCGGGACCCCATTCGGCGATGTTGAGGTAGATTTCGAGCACCCGACGTTTCGGTAGCACCAGGTTGATCCACAGCGCGAGCGGGACCTCGAGCGCCTTGCGCACGAAGCTGTGGCCTTGCCACAGAAACAGGTTCTTGGCCGTCTGTTGCGTGATGGTCGAGCCGCCGCGCGCCGCGCCGAGATCGTCGGCCTCCTCGAACGCCTCGCGCATCGCCCCGAGATCGATGCCTGGATTGCGGCAGAAGCTCGCGTCCTCGGCGACGATCACCGCGAGCGGCAGCGCCGGCGCGATGCGGCTCAAGGGAACAGCGACCCGCTCGACCCGCGCTCCGGTCAGCCATCGCCACAGCATCGGCGTCGAGACCGGCTGGACGAAGCGGTAAAACGGCACGATCATATAGGGCAGGAGAGCCGCCACGACGATGAGGGCGGCGAACAGTGCGAGCCAACGTCGCAGGCCGGTCGGCATTTGGCGCCGATGACGCGGTTAGTTGCGCGCGTAGCCGATAAGCGGCTTTTTCTTGCGGCCGAGCACGATCAGGATCATCGCCACGACCCCAAGCACGACCCAGGTCGGCAGGTCGAAGCTCCGCTGCACATAAGGGTCCCACGCCCACAGCGCATGTTGCTTTATCCATCCCTGCACGAGGTTGAGACTGTTCTGGTCGACGATGGCCCACGCCTCGCTGAATTTGAGGAAGGCCAAATGCTGGTTCACGATAGTCTTTTCCCCGTCATAGACGAAGAGGACGAAGGCGGTGGCCAAGAGGCAAAGTCCGACGAAACGAAGCAGGAATCTGATCATGGCTGCGCCAGATTGCGGGGTGGATCAGGGGGCCGGCGGGTTCGATGCACGCATTACTCTGCCTCGCGCGCTTGTTCAATGCGTGGCGTCGATGACGCATTTGTGTATGACCGCGACCGGCGTTTTCGCTCGGCCAAAAAGGCGGCCGCTCCCTTGAGCACAGCCCATCGGTTCCGCTAACGTCCGCCGGGGGATCGTCCGCTCCGCCGCATATCGTCAGCAAGGAATTGAAATGGCTCCGAAAAACGGCGACCGCACGCAGCGGCCGACCTTTACCGATCAGGAAGCCCTGCTGTTTCACAGCCAAGGCCGGCCGGGAAAGCTCGAAGTCGTGGCGACCAAGCCGATGGCGACGCAGCGCGACCTGTCGCTGGCCTATTCGCCGGGCGTCGCCGTTCCGGTGCTGGCGATCGCCGAAGACGAGACGCGGGCCTACGACTACACCACCAAGGGCAATTTCGTCGCGGTCATCACCAATGGCACCGCCATTCTCGGGCTGGGCAATCGCGGGGCGCTCGCGGCGAAGCCGGTGATGGAAGGCAAGGCGGTGCTGTTCAAGCGCTTCGCCGACGTCGATTCGATCGACCTCGAAGTCTCGACCGAGGATCCGGACGAATTCATCGATTGCGTCAAGTTGCTCGGCAAGAGCTGGGGCGGCATCAATCTCGAGGACATCAAGGCGCCGGAGTGCTTCATCATCGAGCAGCGGCTGCGCGAGCTTCTCGATATTCCCGTTTTCCACGACGACCAGCACGGCACGGCGATCATCGCCGCCGCCGGGCTGATCAACGCGCTGGAGCTGACCGGCCGCGAGATCGCGACAACGAAGCTTGTTTGCAACGGCGCCGGCGCAGCCGGCATCGCCTGCCTCGAGCTTCTGCGCGCTATCGGTTTCCACCGCGAGAATCTCATCCTCTGCGACACCAAGGGCGTCATCTATGAAGGCCGAACCGAAGGCATGAACCAGTGGAAGTCGGGCCATGCGGTCAAGACCAAGGCGCGCACGCTTGCCGACGCGCTCGTGGGCGCCGACGTGTTCTTCGGCGTCTCGGTCAAAGGCGCAATGACGCAAGACATGGTGAAGTCGATGGCGGAGAAGCCGATCATCTTCGCCATGGCCAATCCCGATCCCGAGATCACGGTCGAGGAAGTCGCCGCCGTGCGTTCGGACGCCATCATGGCGACCGGTCGTTCCGATTATCCGAACCAGGTCAACAATGTGCTCGGCTTCCCCTACATCTTTCGTGGCGCGCTCGACGTGCGCGCGCGGGCGATCAACATGGAGATGAAGATCGCGGCGGCGCAGGCGCTCGCCGAGCTGGCGCGCGAGGACGTGCCCGACGAAGTCGCCGCCGCCTATGGCGCGCGGCCGAAATACGGCCCCGACTACATCATTCCGGTGCCGTTCGATCCGCGGCTCATCTCGCACATTCCGCCGGCGGTAGCGATGGCGGCGATGGATTCCAAGGTGGCGCGGCGGCCGATCGTCGATATGGACGCCTATCGCCAGCAATTGCGCAGCCGGCGCGACCCGATTGCCGGCGTGCTGCAGCGCGTGTTCGAGCGCCTGCGCCGGCAGCCGCGGCGTGTCGTCTTCGCCGAGGGCGAAGAGGAGCAGGTGATCCGCGCGGCCGCGACCTTCGTGAACGAAGGTTTGGGTTCGGCGCTCCTGGTCGGGCGCGAGGCGCGCGTGCGCGAAACGGCGAAAGCGCTCGGCGTCGAGCTCGGCGGCGGCATCGAGATCATCAACGCGGCGATGTCGTCGCGCAACGCCACCTATGCCGCCTATCTCTACGAACGGCTGCAGCGGCATGGCTTCCTGCAGCGCGACTGCCAGCGGCTGATCAATCAGGACCGCAATCATTTCGCCTCGTGCATGGTCGCGCTCGGCGACGCCGACGCCATGGTCACCGGCGTCACCCGCAATTTTTCGGTGGCGCTCGAAGACGTGCGCCGCTGCATCGATCCGAAACCCGGCCATCGGGTGATGGGCGTGTCGCTCGTGCTCGCGCGCGGGCGCACGGTGCTGGTCGCCGATACCGCGGTGACCGAGATGCCGGACGCACAGGACATCGCCGAAATCGCCATCGAGGCGGCGCAGGTCGCGCGCGCGCTCGGCTACGAGCCGCGGCTCGCATTGCTCGCCTTCTCGACCTTCGGCCATCCGCCGGGAGAGCGCTCGCAACGCGTACAGGAAGCGGTGCGCCTGCTCGACAAGCAGCGCGTCAATTTCGAATATGACGGCGAGATGGCGGCTGACGTGGCGTTGAACATGGAGCTGCGCGAGGCCTATCCGTTCTGCCGCCTGTCCGGGCCGGCCAATGTGCTGATCATGCCGGCATTCCACTCGGCATCGATCGCGACCAAGATGCTGATGGAGCTCGGCGGCGCCACCGTCATCGGCCCGATGCTGGTCGGCCTCGACCGCTCGGTGCAGATCGTTCCGTTGTCGGCGAACGACGCCCAGCTCGCCAATATGGCGGCGCTCGCCGCTTATAATGTCAGCGGGTAAAGCGCTCCCGCCAAAACTGCGGCTGCCGATTCACGACCCTGAAACCTCTCTCCACTAGCGTGCCGCCGAGGAAAATCCGCGCCGCGCGACCGTCAGTCATGCTTCAACCCATGCCGAATCCCACGCCTCCGGCGCCGCTCGCGCTTGCGGTCCGCGGCCTCGTCAAACGGTTCGAGCGGCCGGCGGTCGACGGCCTCGATCTCGCCGTGCGCGCCGGAGAATTTTACGCGCTGCTCGGCCCCAACGGCGCCGGCAAGACCACGACGCTGCGCATGATCGCCGGCCTGATGCGGCCCGACGCCGGCTCGATCTGCGTCGCCGGCATCGACGCGCTCGCCGACCCGGTGGCGGCGAAGCGGGTGATGGCGTGGATCTCCGACGAGCCGATGATCTACGACAAGCTGACGCCGCGAGAATATCTGGAGTTTGTCGCCGGGCTGTGGGGCGTCGAGCCGGCGCTCGCCGAGGATCGCGCGCATGAGCTTTTGAACTGGCTCGGTCTCGTCGCGCAGGCGAACGAGCGCTGCGAGAGCTTCTCCAAGGGCATGCGCCAGAAGGTAGCGCTCGCCGGCGCGCTGGTGCATGAGCCGCGCGTGATCATTCTCGACGAGCCGCTGACCGGTCTCGACGCCGGTTCCGCCCGCGAGGTCAAGACCGTGCTGCGCGAGCGCACGCGCGCCGGCGGCACCATCATCATGACCACGCACATCCTCGAAGTCGCCGAACGCATGGCCGACCGCATCGGCGTCATTGCCCACGGCAAGCTCGTCGCCGAGGGCACGCTCGCGGAGCTGCGTCTGCAGGCCGGCGAGAAGACCGACGCCAGCGCCAGCCTGGAAGACACCTTCCTGGCCTTGGTGGCCGAGCAGGCGCAGGCGGCATGACCTCTCGGCCGGGTAGCGCGGTCTGGTTCGCGCACCACGAATCGCGGCTCGCCTGGCGCGATTGGCTCGCCATGCTGACCGCCGGCCGGCGCCAACGTTTGTGGAAAGTGGCGATCGGCGTCGGTGTGTTCATGCTGGTGATGCACGCCGTGGCCTATTCGCTGGTCGGCCGCTTCGCCGCCGCGCCGGCCGACAAGCCGATGCTGGTGGCGATCACCGCAAGCCTGTTGCTGTCGTGGCTGCTGATGGTCTCGCAGGCGATGGAATCGATGACCCGCGCATTCTATTCGCGCGCCGACCTCGATCTCATTCTCGCTTCGCCGGTCGCCGCGCATAAGCTCTTCGCGGTGCGCATCGCCACCGTCGCGCTCGCCGTCGCCGTGATGGCGCTGCCGCTCGCCTTGCCGTTCATCGACACTCTGGTGGTGCGCGGCGGGCCGCGCTGGATCGGCGCCTATGGCGTGATCGTCGCCATGGGTGCGGCAGCGGGCGCGCTTGCCGTCGCGCTCACCGTCGCGCTGTTTCGCGTCCTCGGGCCGAAACGCACGCGGCTCGTCGCCCAAATTGTCGCCGCGGTGATCGGCGCCGCCTTCGTGATCGGCCTGCAGGTGGCGGCGATCCTGTCCTATGGCACGTTGTCGCGCAGCGATGTGCTGCAGTCGGACGCCGTGCTGGCGATAACGCCCGGCGTCGATAGCATTTTCTGGTGGCCGGCGCGCGCCGCGCTCGGTGAGGGTCAAGCGCTGGCCGCCGTGCTGGCCTTAAGTTTCATCCTGCTCGGCGCGGCCATCGCGCTCATCGCGCCGCGGTTCGGCGGCTATGCCATCGCCGCGTCCGGCGTTGCCAACAGCACGGTCAGCCGTGCGCGCCAGCCGACCGGCTTTCGCCCGACATCGCCGCGGCGCGCCTTGCGGCAAAAGGAATGGACGCTGCTGCGCCGCGACCCGTGGCTCGTCTCGCAGACGCTGATGCAGATGCTTTATCTCGTGCCTCCGGCATTGATGTTGTGGCGCAGCTTCGCCTCGGGCGGCGGCACCTTCAATCTGCTCGTTCCGGTGCTGGTGATGGCGGCCGGGCAGCTCGCCGGCGGCCTCGCCTGGCTGACGATCTCCGGCGAGGACGCGCCCGATCTCGTCGCCACCGCGCCGGTCGATCCGCGCTTTGTCCTGCGGGCGAAGATCGAAGCCGTGCTTGGCGCTATTGCAGTTGTGTTCACGCCGCTCGTCGCCGTGCTCGCCGTCGCCTCGCCGTGGCACGCGCTCGTCACCGGCTGCGGGATTGTGGGCGCCGCCGTTTCGGCGACCGCGGTTCAGCTCTGGTTCCGCACGCAAGCCAAGCGCAGCCAGTTCCGCCGCCGCCAAGTCTCCTCGCGCGTGGCGACGTTTGCCGAGGCGTTTTCGTCGATCGCCTGGGCGGCGACGGCCGCGGTCGCTGCCATCGATTTGTGGCTCGGCATCGTGCCGGGCTTGATCGCGCTCCTCCTCGTCGCCTGCGCCTGGCTCATCAGCCCACGTGAGCGCGCGATCTGACATCAACTGCCGTCAGCGAAGCGCGACCAGCAGGACGGCGACCTCGCTCACCTGCTCGAGCGCGCCGACGACGTCGCCGGTTTGCCCGCCGATCTGCTTGAGGCTCTGACGCGCGAACAGCGCGGTGACGATCACGAGCAGGATCGCCGCCTCGAGCGCGAGGCGCAGACCGAGGCTGCCAGCGAGAAACAGCACGCCCAAGCCGACGGCTGCGGCAACACGCTCGCTCGCTGGCCGGCCGGCCTGGAAGGAAAGGCCATCGCTGCGCGCCGGCGGCACAAAGAACATCAGCGCCGGCATGGTCGCCCGCGCGGCCGCGTGCGCCGCGATCAAGGCCGCCGCGACCAAGGCCGGATCGGCCAGGCTAGCGAGCGCGCTGACGCGGAGGAGAAGCGACATGACCAACGCGCACAGCGCGTAGCTGCCGATGCGGCTGTCGCGCATGATCTCGAGCTTGCGCTCGCGCGTCGCGCCGCCAAAGCCGTCCGCCATGTCGGCAAGGCCGTCCTCGTGCAGGCAGCCGGTCGCCGCCAAAGTGGCGGCGACGGTGAGCGCTGCGGCCGGCCAGGGCGGCAAACCGACCCGGTGCGCCAGGGCGTACACCACCGCACCGATGACGCCGACGACAACGCCCGCGATCGGGAAGGCCCAAACCGCCGGCGCCAGGGCGGCGCCGGTGACCGGCGTTGCGCGCGAAAGCGGGAGCCGCGTCAGAAAAGCAATGCTGGTCCCAAGCTCGCCGATGCGCTCCGCCAGCCATGGGCCTACTGCCTGCCATGAGTCAGGTTTTATCGGCATTTGTCGTTAACCTCGCGCCCGCCGGTTATGGCCTTGCGGTCATGGATTTGCTAGGGGTTCGCCCGCCGTCGCGGGGGATCGATCGCCGATGACCAAATTTGCCACTCTTGCCGATTTACGTGCCGCTTGCCTCGATCTGCCGAGCGGACATCCGGCCGCCAGCGCGGCGGTCGTCCAGCGCGAAGCCATGCTTACCAAGCCGCCGAACAGCCTCGGCCGGCTCGAGAATCTGGTCGCCTGGCTCGCGCATTGGCAGGGGCATGCGCCGCCGCGTTTGCAGCATGTCGATATCATCGTCTTCGCCGGCAATCACGGCGTCACCCGGCTCGGCGTCTCCGCCTATCTCCCCGAGGTCACCGCGCAAATGGTGGCGAATTTCTCCGCCGGCGGCGCCGCCATCAATCAGCTGGCGCGCACCGCCGGCGCGTCGCTGCGCGTCATTCCGCTTTCGCTCGACGAACCGACCGCCGATTTCACCGAGGCGCCGGCGCTCAGCGAGCAGCAATTCCTCGCTGCGGTCGCGACCGGCTACGATGCGGTGTCGCCGCAATGCGATCTGGTCTGCCTCGGCGAAATGGGTATCGGCAACACCACCGCGGCGGCGGCGATCGCCGCGGCGTTGTTCGGCGGCAAGGGTGCGCGCTGGGCCGGACGCGGCACCGGCGTCGATGACGATGGCTTGGCGCGCAAGCGCGCCGTCATCGATCGCGCGCTCGCGCGTCACGCCGCCGTGCTGCACGATCCGCTGGCCGTCGCCGCGGCGCTCGGCGGCTACGAGCTCGCCGCCATCCTCGGCGCCGCGCTGGCGGCGCGGCGTCATGGCATTCCGGTCTTGCTCGACGGCTTCGTCTGCACCGCCGCGGTCGCGCCGCTCGCCAAGCTGCGGGCCGATACGCTCGCGCACGCGCTGGCCGGCCACGTCTCGGCCGAAGCCGGGCACCGCGTATTGCTGCACGAGCTCGGCCTGCACGCGCTCGTCGATCTCAACATGCGGCTCGGCGAAGGCTCCGGCGCCGCGGTGGCGCTGCTCATCCTGCGCGCCGCGCTCGCGTGTCATACCGGCATGGCGACGTTCGCCGAGGCCGGCGTGACCGACAAGCCGCTCGACGAGAGCGCCGAGCCAAAAGCCGCCGGGTAGCCGTCGCGATCAGAAAAACGCCTGGATGCCGGTCTGCGCGCGGCCGAGCACCAGGGCGTGGATGTCGTGCGTGCCTTCGTAGGTGTTGACGGTCTCGAGATTGCACATCACCCGCATGACGTGGAATTCGTCGGCGATGCCGTTGCCGCCATGCATGTCGCGCGCGACCCGGGCAATCTCCAGCGCCTTGCCGCAATTGTTGCGCTTAAGGAGCGAGACGGCGGGCGGCGCCGCCTTGCCCTGCTCGATGAGCCGCGACAGCCGCAGCGCCGCATGCAGGCCGAGCGTGATCTCGGTCTGCATGTCGGCGAGCTTCTTCTGCACCAGCTGATTGGCGGCGAGCGGCCGGCCGAACTGCTTGCGCGTGAGCACGTAGTCGCGGGCGCGATGCCAGCAGAATTCCGCCGCGCCGATCGCGCCCCAGGCGATGCCGGCGCGCGCGACATTGAGGCAGCCGAACGGGCCGGCAAGCCCGGATACATTCGGCAACAAATTCTCCTCGGCGACGACGGCGCCGTCGAGCACCACTTCGCCGGTGATCGAGGCGCGCAGCGAGAGCTTGCCTTCGATCTTCGGCGTGGAAAATCCCTTGGTGCCGCGCTCGACGATGAAGCCGCGGATTTTGCCGTCGAGCTTCGCCCAGACGACGGCGATGTCGGCGACCGGCGCGTTGCTGATCCAGGTTTTCGTGCCGGTGAGGCGGAAGCCGCCCGCGACCTTCTCCGCGCGGGTCACCATCGAGCCCGGATCGGAACCGTGATCGGGTTCGGTGAGGCCGAAGCAGCCGACGAATTCGCCCGAGGCGAGCTTGGGCAGATATTTGCGCCGCTGCGCCTCGCTGCCATAGGCATGGATCGGATGCATGACCAACGAGGACTGCACCGACATCGCCGAGCGGTAGCCGGAATCCACGCGCTCGATCTCGCGTGCGATCAGCCCGTAGGCGACGTAGCCGAGCCCGGCGCCGCCGTATTCCTCGGGGATGGTCGAGCCGAGGAGGCCGAGCGCGCCCATCTCGCGCACCATCGCCGGATCGTATTCCTCGTTGCGGTAGGCCTTGAGCACCCGCGGAAACAGCTTCTCCTGCGCGTAGTCGCGCGCAGTGTCGCGCACCATGCGCTCTTCCTCGGTCAGTTCGCCCTCGAGGTCGAGCGGATCCTCCCATTTGAACGCGGCGTCTTTGATCCGGGCGGATTTGGCTTCGCGTTTTTCCGCTTTTTCCGCGAGTTGCGTCATTGCATCTGCTCCTTGAATACCGGCGCCAAGCTTAGGAGGCGCACGCGCAAGCGGCAAGCGCCGTGCTCGTTGCCGCGCCGGCCGCCTTCCGCTATCTAAGCCGGGACGCGGTTCTCTTTGCGCCCGTAGCTCAGCTGGATAGAGCGCTGCCCTCCGAAGGCAGAGGTCAGGGGTTCGAATCCCTTCGGGCGCGCCAATAAATTAAGTCAATGACTTAAACGCTGTCTTAGCGGCATTAGCGACAGGTTTTAGCGACAATCCTCTAACCATCGCGATGATGTTGTCGCGCGGGTACGTGTCCTCATAAATCCCGCTCGGTCCGAAAGCGGCCGAAATGCTGCGTTATCGCAAGATGACGCGATGGGCCAAAAGGCGACATCGCTGGGCGGTCCAACTCGACGTTGTTCACCGTGAGTAGCGCAGCGTGCCGGTGCCGTCGTAGGTCTGGCATGTGGAGGGAGCATACATTATTCTTTGTTTTGGCGATGTTGTCGTGCCGCAAGCGGGTCTGCTGCACGACCAAGTGCATTACGTCAAATCAAGAGGATTGATGTGGAAACAATAATTCGACCGGCAGCATTGGTTCGTCAAGGTTCGCTCAAGCTATAGTCTACCTCCCTCAAGGTCAGCGATCTGAAACGGCCAAACTTCTACACGATTAGCAAGCTTGACCCCGCCGACGCCGGCCCCGGTTACCAACGTCTTCTGAACGAAGGGCGGGCTAAAAGGCTCGCGGATTACCTAATCGACGGGCAGACTGAAAATGATGCGTTCCTGCCAACCTCGATCTTCTTGGCGACGAACAAGGACATCCCGTTCGATTCAGCGACAAATACAATAACGTTTGATGTAAGTCAGATTGGGCCGTTCAATGTTGTTGATGGTCAGCACCGAATTGCCGGACTCGTCTTGGCGGCGGAGAAGAACCCCGAGATGTTGGAATTCGAGATTCCTGTGAACATCGGGGTCAACCTCGATGAGATCAGCCAAATGTGCCATTTTCTTATTGTCAACACCACGCAACGGTCAGTTGACAGGGCGATCGAGCAACAGATTGTCGCCCGCTTGACCAAGATGATCGGCCTGGAGAAGACGCCAACGATGCCGCGGTGGATTCGCCGTCAGGTGGAGAAAGGTGAAGATGCACGAGCTCTGGCGGTGGCAAACCATTTGAATGATGACCCAGCGTCCCCCTGGTACGGTAAGATTCGCATGGCGAATGATGAAGGTGACGGCGCCACCATCAACCAGAAGAGCTTCATCACTTCGCTCAGGCGTCACATCTTTTCTGCAAATAATCCGCTTTCAAATCCGGTCTGGGACGGAAATAGGCCAATGATTCTTTCGAATTACTGGAAAGCGGTAGTTGAGCTCTTGGTAGACGGCTCGGAAACGCAAACCGTGATCTTCAAAACGAACGGAGTGGAATTATTTCACACCGTCTCCCCGACAGTGTTTACTCACCTCGCGACAAGGTCAGACTTCAAGAAGGACACGATCAAGGCGCTTTTAAAGCGCGGCTTTGATAATCTTCCGCCGGAGCACATTGGAATGTCGCATTCAGAATGGTGGCATCGCGGCGGTGCTGCGTCTGGGCTCAATCGGGGCGCGATCGGCAAGCTTGCGAATGCTCTCAGCCTCGCGATCAACGTTCAGGACAACGCGAGCGGCGTCCAGTTGTGAGGTCGCCATGCGGGTAGACCATTTGTTCCCCAAACCGGACCAAAGAACGCGCTTCGAGTGGTCGCACCATGTAACGGTGCCTGACAAGCCAGGGTGCTACGCGCTGGCTACGTATAGCGGCGAAGTCCTATATGTCGGCCTAGCCACAGGGAGCATACGGAGCCGTATGGGATATCACCTGGACACAGAAGCTAAACGGAAGGGAACCGATCTCGGCGCGCCATTCTGGTTTGACTACCTCGTCGAAGATTCTACTAAGGTTGCCGCGGTCGAGCGCGGTTGGATGAATCAGGCGATACTCACAGGCGGTGAGATGCCGCCGTTAAATAAAGTCTATAGTCCACTTTAATTGCAAGACGCGTAAACGGAATGCGCGAACCGGCTATGCAATCTGCCGGACTACTGGAAGTTGCTCGAAGTGAGCTGATTACGCTTCGCTAATCCGCCACTACGGGCTGCTCTTTTTCGCTATTTTCGCGCGTTGTGCCCGATTTTATTTGGTGCGAATTGCATGCGGAGTCCGCCATGGGTCGCCCACGCGTGCGTCGCATCTTTGCGACAAAAATCAAGCCCGCGTCAAGCTGGCCTGGAGAACAAATCAACAGCTTCTCAAAGTCTTGCCGGGCGGCGCCGGGCACAGTGCCGGCTTCCTCGCTCGCGCGAGGCAAGCAAAGACAAGGAGCATCATAATGCCGTTGATAGAGGTCCATCTCATCGACAAGGTCTTCAACCCTGAGCAAAAGCGCCAGATCATCCAAAAATTGACCGACGCCATGGTCTCGATCGAAGGCGAGAACATGCGCGGGGTGACCTGGGTCAAGATCTCCGAGGTGGCGAGCGGCGACTGGGGCATCGGCGGCAAGCCGATGACCACCGACGCCGTCAAGGAACTCGCCGCGGGCCGACGCGCGGCTTGACGCTGTTCATTGGGCGGGCCTCGCTGGTGGGAACGAACCCTCCAGTGAGGCCGGCCGCGCGGGTCCCATACGCCCCCCATATTAGAAGAGAGCGAGCACCACCATGCCGATTTTCATGGACCGCCACGACATGCGCGATATGACGGCCGAGAATATCGCCGAAGCGCATCGCAAGGACCTCGAAATTCAGGACAAATACGGGGTCAAATACATGACCTATTGGTTCGACGCGGACCGCGGCGCCGGCTTCTGCCTGGTCGACGCGCCTGACGCGGCGACTGCGGCGCACGTCCACCGCGAAGCGCATGGCGAAATCCCGTCCGACATTATTCCGGTCGATCTCGCCGCCGTCGAGGCGTTCCTCGGCCGCATTGGCGATCCTCAGCTGAACGCGCGCAGCACGGCCCCGGCAATGGATACCGGGCTGCGCGCCGTTCTGGTCACCGACATCGTCGGCTCGACCGAGCTGACTGCGCGGCTCGGCGACGCCGCCGCGCTCGAGCTGGTGCGGGTGCACGATGCGCTGGTCAGGCGCGCGCTCGCCGCGCATGATGGGCGCGAGGTGAAACACACCGGTGACGGCATCATGGCCGCTTTCGAGGACGTGGCCAATGCCGTTCGCTCCGCCGCCGAAATCCAGCGGCGCTTTTCCCTGTACAATGCCGAAGCGTGTGAAAGCCTGCGGGTGCGGATCGGCATCCACGCCGGCGAGCCGGTGGCGAACCACAATGATCTCTTCGGCGCGACCGTGCAGCTGGCCTTCCGCCTGTGCAGCGAAGCCGAGGCCGACGGCATCATGGTTTCCGGTATCGTGCGCGAACTCGCCGATGAGGAGGCGTCGCGCTTCGTCGCCCTCGGCGAGCGGCGCTTGAAGGGTTTCGCCGAAAGGACGTCGGTGTTCCGGTTCGAGTGGCGCGATTAAGTCTCGATCAGCATCCGGCCGTCAGCGTGATACGATTGCGGCATGACCAAATACGTCGCGCTGCTTCGGGCCGTGAATGTCGGGGGAACCGGCAGCCTGCCGATGGCCGACCTGAAGTCGATCTGCAGCGACGCGGGCTTTGCGCGCGTCGAGACCTACATTGCCAGCGGCAACGTGGTCTTTGAAAGCAAGGCTGCACTATCAAAAGTGAAGGCCGCGCTGGAAGCGCGCTTGCTCGCCTATGCGGGCAAGCCGGTCGGAGTGGTGCTGCGCACGGCGGGGGAAATGGCGGCCGTGCTCGAGGCCAATCCGTTTCCCAAGGCCGAGCCCAAGCACACCTATGCAATTTTCCTCGATCATCGGCCTGCGTGTGACGCATTGGATCATGCGATTGGGCAAGGTGACGAAGAGATGCGCCTCGGCGACAAAGAGATTTTTGTTCATTATCGCAGCGGCATGGGGCGCTCCAAGCTCAGAATTCCGGCAGCCAAATCGGGCACCGCGCGCAACATGAACACCGTCGCGAAACTCGCTGAGCTCGCAGCGAAGCCCTGAGCAAGGCGAACGCTGCGTTCTTGCCGGCGTCGTTGCCGGCTCCTTGCCGCCGTACGCGCGGATCCCGATATGCGCAGAGCCGATCAAGGACGACGCAATTGCGGCTTGAGCCGAAAACCGGAGCGCACTTCTCCCTCTCGCTGCGGCTGGGCGGGCTGTTCGCCCTTCCGATTGTGCTGCTGTTTGCCGCCAGCGCGGTCGCCCAATTGCCGCCGCGGCTGCCTCCGCCGCCGACGCCGAACTTCAATCCGAGCAGCCCGCTCGTTGTGCCGCAGGCGCCGGAAGTTCCAGTCTCACCGGTGACGCCGGGCACCTCGCCTGGATCGGGGCTGGGCAGCGGCGCAGACATCTTGGCGCCTTCGATCATCGCCGAGCCGGAGGGAAAGTTCGATCGACGCCGGCGGCACCACGGTGTGCACCGTCATCATTCGATCGGGAGGCACGGCCGTCATTGATGAGCCGGCAGTGATGCGGCCAGCGCGCCTTGCGATGCCCGATCCGGCGCGCAGTCGACGTTCAGCTTAAAGCGCGGCGCCACCTTTAGAAGCCATAGAGGCGGGCGGGATTCGTCACCAGGATCTTCTCCCGGATCGCCGCGTCGGGCGCCCACACTGGCAGCAAATTCAGAAGCCGCCCGTCGTCGATGGCAAGGAGCGGCGTGACGTCGGTCGGCTTTTTTCCGGGCGGCGTGACCGAATCGGGATGCGGCCAATCAGTGCCCCAGACGATGCGGTCGGGGTTGGCGGCGATCAGCGCCGCGGCGAGGGGAGCGACGTCGTTATAGTCCGGCGCGGCCTTGGAAGCGCGATAGGCGCCGGAAATCTTCACATAGGCTTTCCCGCTTTTGACCAGATCGAGCACGGCGGCAAAGCCCGGCTGCGCAGCGCCAAGCGCGGCCTGCGCGCCGGCGAAATGATCGAACACGAGCGGCACCGGCGATTGCGCGCATTGATCCTTGAGCGCGGCGATGACTTTCAGCTCCGAGTAGATCTGGACGTGCCAGTTGCGTCCTTTGACCCGGTCGATGGCGGTTTGCAGGCGCGCTTGCGCGACCGCCGGATCGCTGATGCCGCCGGTTGCCAGGTTGATCCTGATGCCGCGCACGCCGGCGCCGTGCATGGCCTCGAGCGCGCTCTCCGGCGTCTTCTCGTCGATCACCGCGACGCCGCGCGCATCCGCGCCGCGCGCCTTCATGCCGTAGAGCGTCGCGGCATTGTCGGTGCCGTAGACGCTCGGCGTGACGATGACCACGCGCGCGATGTGCAGGCTCCGGTGCAGCGCCGCCATCTCCTCGGGCAGCGCGGTCTCCGGCGTATAGACACGCCCGGCGAAGAACGGGAACATCTCCGGCTCGCCGAAAATATGCGTGTGGCAATCGCATGCGCCGGCCGGCATCGCGAAATTCACCGGCGTCGCCGGCTGCGGCGCTTTCGCAAAGGCCGATCCTGTCCGCATGGCAACTCCGGCCGCGACCGTGCCGAGCATCATGACGCGTCGCGTTGGCATGGCTTTCCTCCTACCGAGATCGCGCCGCCGATGGCAACGACAAACCGTATCTGGTCAAGTCGAAATTGCCGCCCTCGCCCATGGCGATCATGTCGGCGACGCTCACGCGGTCGAGGACTTCGGACATGGAGTCGCGCACCTTGGTCATCAGCAGGCGCACGCTGCAGCTCTTCACGTCCCGGCAGTCGCGGCACGGCCGATACGCGGTGCGGCTCGCACAGGCGATCGGCGCGAGCGGCCCGTCGATCGTGCGGATGACGTGACCGATCTTGATGGCGCTCGGTTCGCGCGCGAGTCGGTAGCCGCCGCCGGGTCCCTTTCGGCTGTGGACGATGCCGGCGTGGCGAAGCTCGCCGAGAATGGCGTCGAGAAACTTTTTTGGAATGTTGTTCGCGCCGGCGATATCGCTCGCCTGCGTCGTCACCCCGGGCGGAAGGCGCGCGAGGTAGCCGAGAGCCTTCAGGCTGTATTTTCCTTTGGCGGTGAGCATCCGGCGCGCTGGCGGCTGAGATCGATAGTCTACTAATATCATCGGTCATAGCAAAAATCGAGCGGCGCTGGCGGCGTCGATGCAATAATTTTCCTTTTTAATTCAGGTGCTTGGCCGCGTAGTCGAGTAGTTTTATAGATTATTTCTCAGGGTTGGCGATGGGGGTTTGGCTATGAGTCATCAAGCAGAAGTAGGCGTCGTCGCGAGAACGGGCGCCGCGCTCAAGCTGAGCGTGAAGCTGAGCGTCCTGGCGGTTGTCGCGTCGGGTAGCGCCTGGATCTTGTCCGCCGTGCCGGCCGCCGCCGACGACGCGCAAATCCAGAGACTCGAAGCAGAGATCCAGAAGATCGAGGCGCGGCATGAGGCCGAGATCAAGACCTTGCAGGCGGAGATCCGCCAGTTGCGCAAGGAGCGGCCGGCGGCCACCGCGGCCGCGCGTCAAGCCGGACAATCGGCCGCGCCAACTCCTGCAGGACAATTGGCCTCCCAAGGTCCTTCGGGAGTGCCGGCTCCGGCGCTGCCGGCCAAAGTGCTGATGACCTACGACCGCGGCTATCACTTCGGCTTTTCCGACGCGACCGGCGACAACACGATCGAATTGTTCGGCCGGCTTCAGGTCGATACCGGCGGCTATCTCAATTACCAGCCCGGCCCGCAAACGCTCGACCGAAAAGGCCTCGCCGACGGCGTCGATCTGCGGCGGGCGCGTATCGGCGTGGTCGGCAATTTCATGGACGACTGGCATTACGCCTTCGTCTACGATTTCGGCAACACCGCGGACAGCAACAACCCGGAGAATGCGCTGGCCAACGCCAATTCCAGCACCAGCCCGACCACGTCAAACAACTTCCTTTCCGGCGTCGAAAACGCCGTCATCACCTATAACGGCTTTTACAAGCACGGAGAGCAGTTCCCGGTGGCGTTCGATTTCGGCGTCCAGGACGTGCTCTGGACGATGGACGAAGCGACAAGCTCCAACGACACCATGTTCATGGAGCGCTCGTCCGCTCAGGTCGTCGCCACCGAGTTCGGCGGCGGCGACTTCCGTACCGCGCTCGATGTGCGCTCGAACAATGACCGCTATTGGGTGGGCGCGTTCCTGACCGGCCCCAATTCCGGCGCCCTGCACACCGCCGGCGCCTCGTGCAACACCGGAACGGCGGCAGTTATCGCCGGCACGCCTTGCGTCACCAGCGCGCAGATGACCGGTCTCGGCCCGCAGCTCGCATTCCTCAGTCGCGCGTCGTATCAGATCGTGCAAACACCCGATGCGACGCTGCATCTCGGTTTCAACTACGCCAATCTGTTCGATCCGCGCATCGGCCCGAATGAGATGGCGGTGCAGCTGTTCGACCGGCCGGAACTGCGCGTCGACCCCACTTATTTCCTCAACACCGGCAATATTCCGGCGACCGGCGGCCAGGTCTTCGGCGTCGAGGCGGCGGCGTCGCTCTACAACTTCTTCGTCCAGGGCGAGTATTACCACTATCAAGTCGACACCCGCGCCGGCGTGACTGGCGTGCCCGGCAATCTCCAGGGCGGAGTGCCGGGTCCGACGCTCAATTTCGACGGCGGCTACGTCGAGGCGAGCTACACCTTCGGCGGCAAGCGCTTCTACGACCCGACACGCGGCGCCTATACCGGAGTCATTCCGGAAGTGCCGCTCGCGCCGGGCAGTCCCGGTTGGGGCGCGCTTGAAGTCGCCGGCCGCTTCAGCATCGTCGATCTCAACAGCCCGTTCCTGACCACCGCCACGCTCGGCAGCGCCTATACGGCTCCCGGCGTTTTCACCGGCGGCACCACCAAGTATGGCGGCGGCGAGCAAACCTCCTACGGCGTTGGGCTCAACTGGTATCCCAACCTGAACATGAGGTTCATGCTCGACTACGAGCATGTCGTCGTCGACAACCCGCAAGTCTTCGGCGGCCCGAACTACCGCGGCGCCACGATCGACTGGATTGCCGCGCGGTCGCAGCTGGTGTTTTGACGAAGCCGGCACAGCTTATTGCCGGGGCGCCCGACGCAGACGCGGTGTCGAATATTCTCGCCGCCTGGGCGGCGAGGACCGCGGGACTCAGGCTTGCTGGCAGTGCGCCTCGATCCGATAGCCGTCGGGATCGACAACGAAGGCGGCGTAGTAGCCGGGGCCGTAATCGGCGCGCAGTCCCGGCTTGCCGTTGTCGCGGCCGCCAGTGGCGAGCGCGGCGGCGTGGAAAGCATCGACGCTTTTGTCGGTCGGGGCGGTGAAGCAGAAGTGCAGGCCCGATTTCATGTCCGCGGGGACCGGATGTTCCGCCGCGCCGATCCAGAGCGTGACCCCGCCCTGCCCGTAGCCGAGCGATCCTTCGCTTTCGCTCAGGCAGGCGTAGCCGAGCGGCTTGAGCGCCGCGTCGTAAAAGCGCTTCGACTTGGCGATGTCGCGCACGCCGATGGAAACATGATCGATCATGGTACTTGCTCCTCAGGTTGGCCGATTGCGGTCACGGCGCGCGCCGGGCGAAGAACTCGGCTTGCAGCTCCCAGGTCTTGAGCTGCCAGGTCTTGCCGTCGTCGCGGGAACGTTCGCCGGTCCAGCGGAACGAGCCGGGCGTGATTTGCGTAAAACTCCAGCGCACGGCTTCGCCGGCGTCGTTCTTGCCGTGCTGGACGATGTCGGCGCCCTGGGCGCGGCCGATCTGGCGCGTGTAGACCTGGCGCACCGGATCGCTCCAGAGGATGTGCCAAGCATCGATGCCGGGATCGTAGACGCGCAGCGTCGTGCCGTAGAACACGCCGGGAAGAACCCACACGTCCTGGATGGCGCGGCCTTCGAGCGCCCAGCCGAAATGGATCTCGCCCGCTCCGTGGTGCCTGCTGCCGTCGTCGCGGTAGACCGTGGCGTCCATGGTCCAGGAGCCGATCAGCCAGCCGTAAAGCTTGAGCTTGTCGGCGCGGTCCGCTGCCGGGCCGGCGCTGTGCAGGGCCTCGATGAATGAGCTTGCACGCAGTGAACTTGCGCGGGATGAAGTCGGCTGCATGGCCGGGACTCGCATTTGCGTAACCTTCACCGCGTAACTAGATCGCTGGTCTCGGCTTCGCTTGGGAAAAATTGCTAAACTTCGCTCATGGCGCTGACCTCGCACCCTTTGGCATCAGGCTCCGGCTGGCGCGTCGCCGACGTGATCTGCACCTCCGGCCCGCATGATCGGCCGTTCGAGGAACGGCATAATGCGGTGTGCGTCGCCGCCGTGACCGAGGGAACCTTCCAGTACCGCTCGACGCTCGGCTCGGCGGTGCTGGCGCCGGGCGCGCTCCTCCTCGGTAACGACGATCACTGCTTCGAGTGTGGTCACGAGCATGGCGTCGGCGACCGCTGCCTGTCGTTCCGGTTCACACCGGAATTTTTGCAAGAGGTCGTTGCCGAAATTCCCGGCGCGCGGGGAATCGCGTTCACGGTTCCGCGGCTGCCGCCGCATCCTGTGCTGCTGCCGATCATCGCCGCCGCGCAGGCGGCGCGCGATGCCGGCGAAAGCGCCGAGTTAGAGGAGGTGGCGCTGCGCCTTGCCGGCGCGGTCTGCGCCGCGCTTGCCGGTTCGCCGGGCCGCGGCCGCGCGCCGACCCGGCGCGACGAGCGGCGCATTGCCGCCGCGCTCCGGCTAATCGAGGCGCAGGCGGATGAACCGCTGCCGCTTGCCGATCTCGCCGGCACGGCGGCGATGAGCCGCTATCACTTCCTGCGCACCTTCCGCGCCGTCGTCGGCATGACGCCGCACCAGTACATTTTGCATACGCGGCTGCACCGGGCGGCGGTTCGTCTGCGGAGTACGACCGAAGAAATTTCCACGATCGCCTTCGCGGCCGGCTTCAACGATCTTTCGACCTTCAATCGCCGCTTTGCCCGCATCCTCGGGCGGAGCCCGAGCGCGTACCGCGCGGGCTAGAGCCGACAGGTTTCCAGCGGGCTATTCGCCGAGCGCACGCACGAGCACGTCCGCGGTCTCGAGCGGCGAGAAATTCTGCTGACCGGTCACTAGATTGCCGTCGCGCAGCGCAAAACCGCGCCAGAGACCGGCCTGCATGTAGTTGGCACCGATCTTCTTCAGCTCGTCCTCGATCCGCCACGGCATGACATGTTTGTGGCGCGCGAGGAGATTCATCGTCCAGACCGCATTGTCGGCGTAATCCTCCTCGACATTGGCAAAGCCGGTGACCGACTCGCCTTTCGCAAGATATTCGCCGTTACTCAGCCGCAGGCTCATCAGCTTCCTCTGTTACTAGTTCCGCCGCCGATAACGTCGCTCACTACTGCATGAACCAGCCATGGCTCACGACGATCGATTGTCCGGTGAGCGCGTTCGAGGGAAACGACGCCAGGAACAGCGCAGTCTCGGCCACGTCGTCGATGGTGGTGAACTCGCCGTCGACCGTGTCCTTGAGCATGACGGTCTTGATCACGTCCTGCTCGGAGATGCCGAGCTCCTTGGCCTGCTCGGGGATCTGCTTGTCGACGAGCGGCGTGCGCACGAAGCCGGGGCAGATGACGTTGGCGCGCACGCCGTGCGCGGCGCCCTCCTTTGCGACCACCTTGGCGAGACCGATCAGGCCGTGCTTGGCGGTGACGTAAGGCGCCTTGAGCACGGACGCCTCCTTGGAGTGCACCGAGCCCATAAAGATGATGCTGCCCCCCTTGCCGCGCTTGTACATTTCCCGCAGCGCCGCGCGCGTCGTGAGGAAGGCGCCGTCGAGGTGAATGGCGAGGAGCTGCTTCCACTTGCCGAAGTCGAACTGATCAATCGGCGCCACGGTCTGAATGCCGGCGTTGGAGATAAGAATGTCGACTTGGCCGAACGCCTCGACCGTCCTGGCGACGCAAGCTTCGGTCTGCGCCTCATTGGTCACGTCGACGGCGACGCCGATCGCGCGCTTGCCGCCGCCGAGTTCCGCGGCGACGGCATCGGCGCCTTTTTGGTTGAGGTCCGCAATCGCCACCTTGGCGCCTTCGCGGACGAAGACGGCGGCGATTTCCTTGCCGATGCCGCTCGCCGCTCCGGTGACGATGGCAACCTTGTTCTCAAGACGCATATTGTCCTCCAGGCGGGGCGCTCAGCGCAGGTAGTCGTAGACGACCTTGCCGAGGCCGAGGGTCAGGTCAGCGACAATGTGCGTCGCGGAGATGATTTCGAGCACTGGAAGCTCGGCGACCGGCGCCAGCGCGTGCGCGTGCAGGTCGAGCGCGCCCGGTCCGGTCCAGGCGCCCTTGAGGTCGATGTCTTCGAGGTAGTACTCGACCAGCTCGCAGATCCGCGGCGTGCCGTCGACGTGGGGTATGATCTTCAGCAGGAAGTTCGGCGCTTCCAGCGAAGCCTTCACGGCCGCGAGGTCGGCGGCCTTATGCTTGTAGCCCATCGTGCCGGTGGCGACGCGCACCGGGCCGTAGTCGAGGGTGCCGACGAGCGTGTCGATCTCGGCGCGCAGGCTCGGCTGCGCGAGTTTCTTGGGAAAGCCCCACAGCTCCCGCCCGCCGGCGATCGGCGGGTCGTCGTTCAAGAACATGCAATGGGTGTAGCCGCCCTTGCGTCCGCGGAACGAGACCGGGATCACCTGTCCGGTCTCGGTGTAGTCGCCGAAGCCGGTCGAATCCGGCATGCGGATGAACTCGTACTTGACCACCGGCTCGTCGACCTGCAGCGGCTCGGGCACCAGTGCGCGCAGCCTGTCGCCGTCGGTGCGGTAAGCGATGATGAGATATTCGCGCTGCCGAAACCGGTAGGGCCCGCGCGGATAGGCGGGGCTGGTGAGCGGCATGGCAAAAGCGCGCTCGCGCACGTCAGCTTCTTTCATAGGCGCTCCTCGGTTGGGTGAAAGCGTCGTTGACTATGTCCCGCGCGGTCTATTCGCGGCCGTGTTCGGCGACGTCGAAGGTGAAAACGCCGTTGGCGCTGCGCGGACGTTCGAGCACTTCCGGATGGCGCAGCGTGCGCACGGTGTCGTGATAGCCGGCGCGCCAGTGGTCCTCCATGCTCTCGCGCGAGAACTCGTAATCCTTCGAGTCACCCTCGTACTCCTTGGCGCGATAGATGAGCTGGATCAGATTGCAGACCTTGCGCTCGGAAAAGCGCCGCAGCAATGCGACCTCGGGGATCTCCGCCAATTCCGCCGGCAGCTTCCCGAGCAGCGAGGAGATCGAGTTGCGCAGGCACTGCATCTCGGTGATGCGATTGGAGGCGGCGCGGGTGCGGCTCGAATACATGATCTCCTTCTGCCGCGTGTTCACGTCCGCCATATTGCGCGGGAATTCGCCGTGTGACGACCAGAGATCGACCTGGAAGGTGAGCGTGTCGCGTTGCGGCTGCGCATCCAGCACCCAGCGCAGCGGCGTGTTGGAGACGAGGCCGCCATCCCAATAGTGCTCGCCGTCGATCTCGACCGCGGGAAATCCGGGCGGCAGCGCGCCGCTCGCCATGACATGTTCCGGCCGGATCCGGTGTCTGGTCGTGTCGAAATAGGCAAAGTTGCCGGTGCGGACGTTGACCGCGCCGACGCTCAAGCGCATCGCGCCGCCGCCGATGCGGTCGAAATCGATGAGCCGTTCGAGCGTGCCCTTGAGTTCCTTGGTGTCGTAGTAGCTGGTCGCCCCGACCGAACCCTCGGGCCAAAGCCAAGGCGTCAGCGGCCGCAGCGCGAAGAAGCCCGGCGCACCGGAAACCAGCGCCCGCCCGGCGGCGTATTGATTGAGAAGACTGCGGGTGGCGTCGCCCTTGAGCTGCGGCGCGAGATCGTAAGCGGATGCCCAGAACCCCATCGGCGCTGGCCATTCGGTGTCTGGGCCGGTGACCAGCTGCCAGAATTGGCGCAGCTTTTCGACGCGCGCCTCGGGCGCATTCCCGGCGATGATCGCAGCGTTGATGGCGCCGATCGAGATACCGGCGATCCAGTCCGGCTCGAGCCCGGCCTCGGCGAGCCCTTCATAGACGCCGGCCTGATAGGCCCCGAGGGCGCCGCCGCCCTGCAGGACGAGCGCGATGGTCTCGAAAGGCGGCCGCGGCCGCGCTTGCCGGACGGGCGCGCGGACTTCGGTCGCCATTTCGGTCGCGGTATCGGTTGTCATGACTACCGCCGCAGCAATCCGAAGGCGAAGTCGCGGCCCAGCTTGCGGCGCGCCATCAGGTGGATCCACAACATGGCGTAGGGCTCGAGCAGGCGCGCGATCGACAGTTCGCCGGCGTCGATCGCCTCGAAGCCGAGCGCCGCGACGAGATCGAGCACCACCTTCTTGCCGGCAACGTCGTCGCCGGCGACAAACATCACCGGCTTGCCTGCGGCGAAGGCGGGATTGGCCATGACCTCGAATCCCACCTGGTTCATCGCCTTGAAGACCCGCGCGCCCGGCGCCAGCTTGGCCGCCTCTTCGCCGCCCGAAGTGTTGTGTCCCACGGCAAGCGTGAAATTGGCGCCGATCGGGTTGGTGACGTCGAGCAGAATTTTGCCGGCGAGATCGCCGGCTGAGGCGATCGCCGCGGCGTTTGCCGCATAGGGCGTGGCGAGCACCACGATTTCGGCGCCTTGGGCCGCATCGCGCACGCTGGCGAGCCGCGCATCGCCCTTGATCTTCCCGACCAGCGCCTTTGCGTTCGCGTCGGAAAGATCGCGAACGCCGAAGCAGACGGAATGACCGAGCTCGGCCCAGCGCCGCCCGAGCGTGCCGCCGACCGAGCCCGTCCCGATCACCGCGATCTTCATGAATACCTCCGCATTGCACTTTTTCTCATCAAGGCGCGGGCGCCCTTACATCGCGCGCCGCCGGCGTTCAGGACGGCGTTGCCGGGTTCTCGCTGAGCAGAGCAAGACCGAGCCGGTAACCGCGGTTGAGGCCGAACGCCAGACGCACGATCACCATCATCGCCGGTTCGGCGAACCGTGCGTTCGACAGCGGCCCGAAATCCACCGCCTGCGCCGGAAGCGCAGTCACCAGCGACGTCACCACCGCCTTGGCGGCGGCATCATCGCTGCAAAGAAGAGCGGCGACCGGCTTGCCGTCGACCGTCGGGTTGTCGCTTAGAAGGAGTTGCGCCGAAGGCGGAATGGCCTTGACCACCCGCGCGCCGGCGGCCAGGCGGGCGACGATCTCGCCGCCCGAGATGGTGGTGCCGACCTCGAGGCCGGTGTAATCGGCGGTGAGCGCGTTGGTGCAATCCCAGAGGATCTTGCCGTGAAGCGATCCGGCCTGCCGCAACGCCAACTCGACCACGCCCCACGGCGCCGCGAGCACGACCACTTCGCCGAAGCTCGCCGCGGCGCCGAGGCGCTTGGCGAGCGCAGCGCCGACGTTCCCGCCGCCAATGATGCCGATTTTCACGCGCGTGGTTCCTCGATCGCGATTGCTGGAAGAGCGGCGGATGCGGGTGTGAGCTGGATAATCATTCGCAAACTCCCGCGAAGCGATTCAACTTTCAGTGAGACAGATCAACGTCCCGGTCAGCGACAATGATTGCCGCCATGCGTTTGTCTGTAGCGGTCTGGGGATACTGCGAAATCGGGGAGTGTTCTTGTTGATTGCAGTCTGCCGTTGCCGCAGCAACGATTCAACGCACCACTTGGTAAGCGACCGTGCAATCGTGTAATTTTTGTCATGATTGATTGAATGTGGGGGACCGCATGGCAAACAAACTGCCAAGATCGTTTCATTGTTCGACGGAATTCACGCTCGCCGTCCTCGGCGGCAAGTGGAAGGCGGTCATTCTCTGCTATTTGAAACAGCGCCCGTGCCGCTATTCGGAGCTGCGCCGGCTGATGCCGAAGGTGAGCGACAAGGTCCTGACCGAGCGGTTGCGCGATCTGATGGCGTCGGGCTTGATCGCCCATCGCCGAGACGGTCACGGCGCTTCACCGGGGACCTATAGCTTGGCTGCCAAAGGGCGATCGCTGAGCAAGGTCTTGCACCTGCTCTATCAGTGGGGTCACGAGAACGCGGCGAAATTTCACGTCGAAGTCGGCGAGCCGCTAAAGGCGTTCGATCGGGAAAAGTCCCGACCGTAACGTTGCGGCGTGCCGATCGCAGCGTCTATGAAATGAGTTGCAGCGATGACAGCAGAGTCCGTACGCAGGGCGCTCCCACCGCCGCGTACGGGACTGCGAACGCCAAGCTTCAGCGGCCGTAGGTGGCGGTGAAGCTCGCCTTGCCTTTGGCATGGAAGTGCAGCTCGAAGCCGACGACCGCTGCGGAGACGTTGTGGTCCTTGGCGAACATGAGCTTGTCTTCGTCGACCGCGTACACCGTGAAGATATAGTGATGCGGCTTGTCGCCCTGCGGCGGGCACGGGCCGCCATAGCCGTCGGTGCCGAAATCGGTCCGGCTCTGGATCGCGCCTTTCGGCATCAGCTTCTTTTTCACGTTCCCGGCGTCCTTCGGGATCGACATCGTCGAGGCCGGGATGTTGAACACCACCCAGTGCCAGAAACCGCTGCCGGTCGGCGCATCCGGATCGTAGACCGTGAGAGCGAAGCTCTTGGTGTCGCTCGGCGCGCCGCTCCAGCTCAAGGACGGGGAAATATTGCCGCCCTTGCAGCCGAAAACATTCGCCACCTGAGTGTCCTTAATGGTCGAGCCGTCGCTGACTTCGTCGCTCTTCAGGGTCATGCTTTGCGCAAAAGCCGCCTGTGCGCCCAAAAGGCCGAAGGCCAAAGCCAGCATTCCTAGTACAACCTTGCGCATCGTTCTCCTCCCTTGCTTTGGGAGGTCTTGCCTCCCGTGATGAAGCGCAGGAAGCTATCACGCTGACGTGCAGGTTGTCTCCGGCCAGGGGCTCGCCCGCGGCAATCGGCGTGTGCTGCTTGGGCGACAATGTGCCGATGTCGACGGCGCGGCAGAAGTAGAGAGAGAGAGGAAATCGCATGCGCCTGACCTACTTCGCGCTGATGCCTTGGCGCTATCTGCCGGATGATTTTCGCGAGAAGCATCGCTCGGTGTGGGTCGATATCGACCGCCGTCTCTACGATCCCGCCAAGGGCCACGTGCTCTACAACGAGTATATGGACCTGCTCGAGCATGCCGAGACGCTGGGTTTTGACGGGCTCGGCTGCAATGAGCATCATCAGAACGCCTACGGCCTGATGCCGTCGCCCAACCTGATCGCCGCGGCGCTGGCGCGGCGGACTTCGCGCGCCGCGCTGGTGGTCCTCGGCAACTCGATCGCGCTGTACAATCCCCCGACCCGCGTCGCCGAGGAGTTCGCCATGCTGGACAATATTTCCGGCGGGCGCTTGGTCGCCGGCTTTCCGGTCGGCACCTCGATGGATACCAACTATACCTACGGGCAGATTCCGGCGCTGACGCGGGAGAAATATGCCGAGGCGCATGAGCTGATCATGCGCGCCTGGCGCGAGGATGAGCCGTTCGCCTTCAACGGCCGCTACACCAAGCTGCGCTACGTCAATGTCTGGCCGAAACCGCTGCAGCAGCCGCATCCGCCGATCCACATTCCCGGCGGCGGCTCGGTCGAGACCTACGATTTCTGCATCAGGAATACCTACTGCTACTCCTATCTCAGCTATTACGGCTATGTGCGCGCCAAGGCGCTGATGCAGGCCTATTGGGAGCGCGTCGCCGAACTCGGCGCCGACGATTCGCCCTATCGCGCCGGGTTCGCGCAGGTGGTCTGCGTCGGCGAAACCGACGCCGAAGCGGAGCGGCTCTACGCCGAGCATGTGAACTATTTCTACAACCGCTGCCTGCACATTCATCCGGGCTTTGCCGACGCGCCGGGCTATCGCACGATCAAGACCATCAAGATGGGCGCGCTGGCGCAGTATGGCCGCCGTCCGAAATGGGAAAACCTGACCTGGAAGAATCTGCTCGACGACGCCTTCGTGATCGCCGGCAGCCCGGCGACCGTGCGCGACAAGCTCGATGAGCTGATCAAGACGTTGCGGGTCGGCAATTTGTACCTGCTCCTGCACATCGGCGACATGCCGGCGGACAAGGCGATGCATTCGGCGCGCCTGTTCGCGGAAAAGGTCATGCCGGCGCTGCGCCGGCATTGGCCCGACTACGCCGGCGATGGCCGGTTCTGGTGTCACCCGCTGGAGCATCGCGCGCGGCCGGCGCCGTTGGCGCAGGCGCAGGGCGTCGCATGATCAAGCTGCGGACGATCGACACCCATCAGGTGCCGGTCCAGGTGTTCGAAGGCGGCGCCGGCGAAGATATCGTGGTGCTGCACGATGCCGGCGGCTTCACCGCTGAGCATCCGTTTCTGCTGGCACTTGCGGCGCACTACCGCGTGCACGCGCCGCTGCTCCCCGGCTACGGCGATTCGGCGGAAGCACCCGCAATCCGCGACATGCTCGACGTCACGCTGCATACCTTCGACGTGGTCGAGGCGCTGGGCCTGCGCCGGCCGCTGCTGATCGGCTGCTCGCTCGGCGGCATGATCGCCGCCGAGATGGCGGCGATCGCGCCGAACGACGTCGAGCGCCTGGTGCTGATCGATCCCGCCGGGCTGTGGCTCGATGCCCATCCGGCACCCGACCTGTTCGCGCTGCTGCCGCATGAAGTGCCCGCGGTGCTATTTCACGACGTCGACAAGGGCGCGAAGATTCTCACCCGCGGCGGTGACATCGAGGATCCGGATTTTCTCATTCCCTATCTGATCAATTACGCGCGGACCTTCGGCATGGTGGGAAAATTCCTATTCCCGATCCCCGATCGCGGGCTGAAAGACCGGCTCTACCGGATCAAGGCGCGCACCCGGCTCATCTGGGGCGCAAGCGACAAGATGTTTCCGCTCGCTTACGCCGAGGCATTCAATGCCGCAATCGGCAACGCCGAGCTCGTCATTATTCCCGAGGCCGGCCACCTGCCGCAGCTCGAGCAGCCGGCGGCGACTGTGCGCGCCATTGTCGGATTTTGAACGGCGCTGCGGATTGGCCATGCGCGCCCCGTCAGCGGTGGAAGGAATTTTTGCGCCCGCCTGAATTTTCGGCGGGGAGACTCGCGAGCACGTGACCGTCCATCCGGCATTTGCGATTGTTGGCCACCGAGCGCGCTGTTAGTCTTCCTCCGCGACTCGGCGTAAACGGCCGACATTCGCTTCGGGGAAACGCACCATGGACAATTTGAAACCGTACTTGGCTCCGCTCGGACGTCTGTTGATGTCGAGCCTTTTCCTCTGGTCCGGCATCCACAAGCTGAGGAACCCGGGCGGCACGGCGCAATATTTTGCCAACGCGCACATGCCGGCTCCCGATGTGTTGGTGTGGGTCGCCATCGTCATCGAGGTCATCGGCGGCTTGGCGATCCTGCTCGGCTTCAAAACCCGCTGGGCGGCGGCAGTGCTGGCGATATTCTGCCTAGTCACCGCCTTCGCCGTGCACCTGCCGGCCGGAGACGCGGGCAACATGATCAATTTCTACAAGAACCTGGTGATGGCCGGCGGCTTTCTCTACGTCGTGGCCTACGGCGCCGGCGGCATGAGCATCGACGGCGAGAAGGCGTGAGCGCCGGCTGCTATCCTTCCGCGCCGTTAACGTCCTGCGGGCTTCGCCGTTCGGCCACCGGTAACACTTGGCGCGCATGGTGACGCGACCACCGGGCGCTCAAACCGAGCGGCTCGGACTTCGCGCGAGCGTGCCATGGTCGATGAGCGCAGAACCCGGAAGCGGACGCGTATCTTGCGCTGCGCCAAGATCATCGTGCCGCGGCGCTCCCCGGTCATTCACTGCACGGTGCAGAACATCACCGGCGGCCGCATGCCGCCACGGCACGTCCGGATCCTCGACGCCTTGCAGGATGCGCACCGGGCATCCGGTTTCGATCATGCCGCCGAGCAGCAGATGGTCCCGGCCTTCTTCGATCAATCGCCGCGTCACCACGTAGGGCTCCGGCGAATAGGCCGACGGCCGTGTCCAGACGCCTTTCTCCTCGAGCTCGCCCTTGATCTCGGGGGTAAAGCGTTTCCACATCAGCTCTTCGGTGAAATCGACCGCCGGGGCCACCAGCACCATGCCGGCGACCGATGCCGGTCCGTTCTGTTGCCGCCGCCGCAAGGCGCGCGCGAGGAGCAGAGCGAGCCAGCCTCCCATCGACGATCCGACGAGAACTTGCGGGCCGCGGCAGCAGGCGTCGAACACCGCGAGGCTGTCGGCAAGCCACCCGCCGATGGTGCCGTCCGTGAAGACGCCGCCCGATTCGCCGTGGCCGGAATAGTCGAAGCGCACGCAGGCACGCCCGTTCGCTTCCGCCCAACGCGCCAGCGCCTCGGCTTTGGTGCCTTTCATGTCGGACTTGTAGCCGGAGAGCCAGAACAGGCCGGGCGTCGCGCCAGTTCGTGCGCGCACCGCCAGCGCGCGCCGCTCGCCGCCCGCGCCAATGTCCAGGAATTTCAGGTCGTTATCGTCCATCACATCCCTCAAGATATCCCTCAAGATGACCGAACATAGATCGCGTTTACGCACCACGCATGCCGCATCGGCGTTGACTTACCCGCGAAAACTCCCGATCTTCCCGGTTCGCCGTTTGGCGCCGCGGATCGCTGTTCGTCGTCATTCGCTCGGCTAGCCGGCGGCTCGTTGCAACGACCAAAGGAGAAAAGAACCATTCGTCGCCCGATCAGAACCGCGCAACCCGCCGCCAAGGAGGGTCCGCGCATCAACGAGGAGATCCGCGTCCGCGAGGTCCAGCTCATTGACAAAGACGGCGCCAACAAGGGCGTCACCGAGATCAACGCCGCACTGGCCATGGCGCAGGAGGCCGGGCTCGATCTGGTCGAGATCGCGCCCAATTCGGTCCCGCCGGTTGCCAAGATTCTCGACTACGGCAAATACAAATACCAGTCGCAAAAGAAAGCGGCGGAAGCGCGCAAGAAGCAAAAGGTCGTCGAGATCAAGGAGATCAAGCTCCGGCCGATGATCGATCACCACGACTACGACGTCAAAATGCGCTCGATGCAGCGCTTCTTCGAGGAGGGCGACAAGGTCAAGGTGACGCTGCGGTTCCGCGGCCGCGAAATGGCCCATCAGGAGCTCGGCTACAAGCTCCTCGACCGGGTCAAGATCGACACCGCCAAGATCGCCAAGGTCGAGCAGGAGCCGCGCTTCGAGGGCCGCCAGGTCGTGATGGTTCTGGCGCCGCGCTAGGGCCATGCCTATCGTCAGGCCGATCCCCTTCAAGATTGAAATCGCCGCGCAGCCTACCGAGGCGGACCGGGAACCCATTCTCGGGGAGTTGCTGGTCTACAACGAGGCCAATGGCGGGCCTGCAAACTACGAGCCGTTTGCCATCCGGCTGCGCGATACCGCGACCGGCGCCAGCGTCGGCGGACTCTGGGCACGGATCTATTATGAGTGGCTGTACGTAGATTTGCTCTACGTTCCCGAAGAGGCCCGAGGCAGAGATGTCGGCTCCATGCTCCTTGCCAAGGCCGAAGCTTTTGCCCGCCGCAGGGGCTGCGTCGGCATTTGGCTCTGTACCTACAGCTTCCAGGCACCGGGCTTCTATCGGAAGCTCGGTTACCGGGCTTTCGGCAATTTGAACGACCATCCCAAGGGCGGGAAGCTGATTTTCTTTCAGAAGTCTCTCAAGGCCGCACCGCCGCGGCGGAAGAAATCGGCTTCCCGCGCGGCCAAACCCGGACGCAAGCGCCGATTGCCATAATCGGCCGGCTCTGCCATAACCGCGCCCTCTCGCCGCCCGGCTGACAAGGGCTGCCGTGGCGGCGGCGAAGTGCTCATCAGCACGCCATCAGCAAAGAGTCGCCGGCGCTCGGGCCGATTTCGAGTGCGCGACCCAGGAGAGCCAAATGCCCAAGGTCAAGACCAAGTCGGGCGCGAAAAAGCGCTTCAAGGTCACCGGTGGAGGCAAGGTCCTCTACGCGCAATCGCGCAAACGTCACGGCATGATCAAGCGCACCAAGAAGCAGATCCGCCAGCTGCGCGGCACCAATGTGCTGTTCAAGACCGACGGCGACAAAATCAAAAAGTATTTTCTGCCGAACGGCTGACCGCTCGACCGGCCGCGCCGGACCCGGCCGCAATCCGTTTGTCCCGACTTCTACAGGAGATCAATCATGGCTCGCGTCAAACGCGGTGTCACCTCGCATGCTAAGCACAAGAAGGTGCTCAAAGCCGCCAAGGGCTATTACGGCCGGCGCAAGAATACCATCCGCATCGCCAAGCAGGCGGTAGAGAAGGCCAACCAGTACGCCTATCGCGACCGCAAGCGCAAAAAACGCACCTTCCGCGCGCTGTGGATTCAGCGGCTCAACGCGGCGGTGCGCCCGTTCGGCCTCAATTACAGCCGGTTCATCGCCGGGCTCGCCAAGGCCGGCATCGTGGTCGACCGCAAGGTGCTCTCCGATCTCGCGATCACCGAGCCGGCGGCCTTCGAGGCGATTGTCGGCCAGGCGAAGTCGGCGCTCGCGGTGTGAGCGTGCCATGATCGACAGCGCCTACGTCCAGCGCATGGCGAGGTACAATCGCTGGCAGAACGAGAACCTCTATGGCGTCGCCGACCGGCTCTCGGAGGAGGCGCGGCGGCAGGAGCGCGGCGCCTTCTTCGGCTCGATCCACAAGACGCTGAGCCATCTGCTCTGGGCCGACCGCACCTGGATGAGCCGCTTCACCGGCGAGCCGCGGCCGCCGGGCGGCATTACGGAATCGGTTTCGCTCTACCCCGACTGGGAGAACCTCAAATCGGAGCGGAACGGCTTCGATGCGACGATCCTGCATTGGGCCGACGACATCGACCCGGCATGGCTTGCCGCCGATCACACTTATTACTCCGGTGCGATCAAGCGCGACGTAACCAAACCGCGTTGGCTCCTGATCGCCCATATGTTCAATCACCAGACCCATCATCGCGGCCAGGTGCATTGTCTGCTGACGCAAGCCGGCGGCAAGCCGCATGATACCGATCTGCCATTCATGCCCGAGTGAACGCCGTCATGGCCGAGACCAGGGAGCTCGAACAGCAAATCCTCGCCGACGTCGCCGCCGCCGGTGACGAGGCTGCGCTCGAAGCGGTGCGCGTGGCGGCTCTCGGCAAGAACGGCTCGATCACCGCGCTGTTGAAGACGCTGGGAACGCTGCCGCCCGAGGAGCGCAAAAGCCGCGGGCCGCTGATCAACGGCCTCAAGGATCGCGTCAATGCGGCGCTCCTCGCGCGGCGGGAGGCGTTCAAGCGCGCGGGGCTCGAGGTGCGGCTCAACAGCGAAAGCGTCGATGTCACGCTGCCGGTGCGCGAGGCGCCGGCCGAGATCGGCCGCGTGCATCCGCTCACCCAGGTGTTCGACGAGGTGACCACGATCTTCGCCGATATGGGTTTCTCCGTCGCCGAAGGACCCGACATCGAGACCGACGACAACAATTTCACCAAGCTCAATTTCCCGGAAGACCATCCGGCACGCGACATGCAGGACACGTTCTTCTTCAATCCGAAGCCGGACGGCTCGCGGCTCCTCTTACGCACGCACACCTCGCCGGTGCAGGTGCGCACGATGCTGAGCCAGAAGCCGCCGCTGCGCATCATCTGTCCCGGCCGCACCTATCGCAGCGACAGCGATCAGACGCACACGCCGATGTTCCACCAGGTTGAGGGCCTGGTCGTCGACAAGCACTCGCATCTCGGCCACCTGAAATGGATTCTCGAGGAGTTCTGCAAGGCGTTCTTCGAGGTTGATCGCGTCAAGATGCGCTTCCGCCCGTCCTTCTTCCCGTTCACTGAGCCCTCGCTCGAAGTCGACATCCAATGCCGGCGCGAGAAGGGCGAAGTCCGCTTCGGCGAGGGCGACGACTGGATGGAAATTCTCGGCTGCGGCATGGTGCATCCGAACGTGCTGAAAAACTGCGGGATCGACCCGGACGAATTCCAGGGTTTCGCCTGGGGCATGGGCATCGACCGCATCGCCATGCTCAAATACGGCATGCCGGATTTGCGCGCCTTCTTCGAGGCCGACATCCGCTGGCTCTCGCATTACGGTTTCCGTCCGCTCGACCTGCCGACATTGGCGGCCGGATTGAGCGCATGAACGCGCACCGATGATGAAATTCACTTATCGCTGGCTCAAGGAACACCTCGACACCGATCACCTGCTCGGCGAGATCGCCGACAAGCTGACCATGATCGGGCTCGAGGTCGAGCGCATCGAGGACAAGGCCAAGCTCCTGGCGCCGTTTATCGTCGCGCGCGTGGTCGAGGCCAAGCCGCATCCCAACGCCGACCGGCTGCGCGTGTGCATGGTCGATACCGGCAGCGGCGATCCGGTGCAGGTCGTGTGCGGGGCGCCGAATGCGCGCACCGGCATGAAAGGCGTGTTTGTTCCGCCCGGCGCTTTCATCCCCGGCAAGGCCATGACGCTTGCCGTCGGCACCATCCGCGGCGTCGAGAGCCGCGGCATGCTCGTCTCCGAGTTCGAGCTGCAGCTTTCCGACAATCACGAAGGCATCATCGAACTGCCGGACGATGCGCCGGTCGGCGCGAGCTACGCGCAATGGGCCGGGCTCGACGATCCGGTGGTCGAGATCAATCTCACGCCCAACCGTCCCGATTGCGCCGGCGTCCACGGCATCGCCCGCGATCTCGCCGCTGCCGACATGGGCAAGTTCAAGGATGCGGGCATCAAGCCGGTCAAGGGCGAGTTTCCCTGCCCGGTGAAAGTGACGCTCGATTTCGGCGCCACGCCTTCGCTCTGCCCCGCCTTCGCGCTGCGCCTCGTGCGCGGCGTGAACAACGGCCCGTCGCCGCAATGGCTGCAAAAGCGGCTGGCCGCGATTGGTTTGCGTCCGATCAACGCGCTCGTCGACATCACCAATTTCATCACTTACGACCGCGGCCGGCCGCTGCACGTATTCGATGCCGCCAAGGTGCGTGGCAATTTGACGGTGCGCCGGGCGCGCGCCGGCGAGACGCTGCTCGCGCTCGACGGCAAGAGCTATGCGCTCGACGACACGATCTGCGTCATCGCCGACGAAGACGGCGTGGAGTCGCTCTCCGGCATCATGGGTGGCGAAGCGACCGGGTGCTCGGCGGCGACCACCGACGTGCTCATCGAATCGGCGCTGTGGGATCCAATCAACATCGCCCGCACCGGGCGCAAGCTCGGTATCAATTCCGACGCCCGCTACCGCTTCGAGCGCGGCGTCGATCCGATGTTCATGCTGCCCGGCCTCGAGCTGGCGACGCGCATGGTGCTCGAGCTGTGCGGCGGCGCCGCTTCGGAGGTGACGCTTGCGGGCAATGCGGAAGCACCCGAACGCGTCATCGATTTTCCACTCTCCGAACTCAAGCGCCTCGCTGGAATCGCGGTGCCGCTGCCGGAGATGCGCCGTGTGCTCGAACGTCTCGGTTTTTTCGCCGCCGGGCAGGGCGAGCGGGTGAAGGTCGCGGTGCCGTCGTGGCGACCCGATGTGCACGGCAAGGCCGACATCGTCGAGGAGGTGGTGCGCATCCTCGGCGTCGACCGCGTGCCGCCGACGCCGTTCGATCGCGGCGAGGCGCCGCGCAAGCCGGTGCTCACCCCGATCCAGGCGCGCACCCGCAAGGCCAAGCGTGCGCTTGCCGTGCGCAACTTGGTCGAAGCGGTGACCTGGTCGTTCGTCTCCCGGGCGCATGCCGAATTGTTCGGCGGCGGCAAGCCGGAACTCGCTCTCGCCAACCCGATCGCGGCCGATCTCTCCGATATGCGCCCCTCGCTCATTCCCGGGCTGGTCGCGGCCGCACAGAAGAATGCCGACCGGGGCTTTCCCGATGTCGGGCTGTTCGAAGTAGGCCAGGTGTTTCGCGGCGATGCGCCGCAGGACCAGTTCACCGCTGCCGCCGCGGTGCGGCGCGCGCTCGCCAAGCCCTCCGGCCTCGGCCGCCACTGGATGAAGCGGGACGGCGAGGTCGATGCGTTCGACGCCAAGGCCGATGCTTTTGCGGTCCTCGCCGCGGCCGGCGCGCCGGCGCAGGCGCTGCAAATCGTGCCGGGCGGCCCGTCCTGGCTCCATCCCGGCCGCTCCGGGACGATTCAGATCGGCCCGCAGAACGTGCTCGGCCATTTCGGCGAGCTGCATCCGGCGATCCTCGAAGCGCTTGGCGCCGAGGGTGCGCTCGTCGCTTTCGAGGTCATCCTGGAGCGCATTCCCGAGCCGAAGACGAAAGCCTCGCGGGCCAAGTCCGCGCTCGAGCTGTCGCCGTTTCAGCCGGTCGAGCGCGATTTCGCCTTCGTGGTCGAGCGCAACGTGAAGGCCGCCGATATCGTGCGCGCGGCCTCGTCGGTCGATCGCAAGCTGATCACCGGCGTCAGCATCTTCGACGTTTACGAAGGCCCGGGGATCGAGCCGGGAAAGAAGTCGATCGCGATCGCTGTGACCGTGCAGCCGCGCGAGAAGACCATGACCGACGCCGAGATCGAGGCGCTGGCGGCAAAAATCGTCGCCGAAGTCGGCAAGCGTACCGGCGGCGTGCTCCGGGCGTAGGTTGGGATAAAACCGCAGCGTCAGTTGCGCATGATCCTTGGCGCGGCCCCAAGTCCGCGCCGCTCGCGCGCTGCCGGTGCGGCATGCTCGCGCTTCGACTTTCCCTTGGGCGCTGCCTCGGCTTCCGCTGGAGCCGGCTCCTTGAGGCCGCCGAGCCGGCGCAGCACCGCATCGGCCGCGCGTTCGCCCGATTCCCAGGCGCCGCCAACAGTGCCCCATAATGTCTCATGCGCCGCTTCGCCGGCGAACCAGATCGCGCTCTGCACCGGCTCCATCAGCACGCGGCGCGCGCCCTGCGCGCCCGGCGGCGCGGCGGAGAAGGCGCCGAGCGCCAGCGGCTCATTGTTCCAGCGCGTGGCGTGCGAGCGCTTGATCGCCTTCTTCACCTCGCCGCCGTAGAGGCCGGCGAGCCAGTCGGCGGCGAAATCGACCATCGCCGCTTCGCCTTGCGCTGCAAGATCGCGGCCGAAGGCGCCGGCGACCTCGACGAGACACAGCGAGGTGCCCGAGATATTGGCGAGAACCGCGGCGGTGCGCGAATTGGCCGATTTCTCGAACACCAGATCGTCGCTCTCAAGGCCGAGCGGATTGTCGGCAAGCTCGAGCGCGATGTGGTCGTAGCTGCCGAGCGAGAGCTTGCCGAAGGCGTCGTGTTGCCGGGCGGCAAGCTCGGGGGTGAATTTGATCGCGTCGGACGCGAGCAGGTTGGTCGACACGGTGACGATGGCGGCGCGGGCGGAGATGGTGCCCTTCGGTGTCTCCACCGTGACGTTCCGCCTGGTGTCGATGGCGATGGCCGGGGTCGACAGCTCGACCGGTATTCCTTCCGCCAGCGCGGCAATGAGCGAGCCGAAACCTTGCCGGCAGAAGGCATCGGTGTCGCGCTCGGCGGATTTCGCGAAATCCACTGCCGAGACCTCAGCCAGGTCTTTGGCGCAACTGAACGGGCCGAGCACGAATTCGACCGCCGGTCGCCAGTCGGCGAGATCGTTGGGCAGCGCCTGCGCGCACGCGACGTCGCCCTTGCGCGCCGCATCGGCGATGGCGCGATTGGCGCGCACCCGCAAGGTAAGGAAATCCTCGAGCTCGCCCTCGCGCGCGTAGCGCCGGCCGATGCGCACCTTCTGGCTTTCCGGCGCCGGATAGACCTCGATGCCGCGGCGCGGCGCGAGCTTGGTGACCGGGTTGAGGTCGGGCGTATGAATCCAGTGCGCGCCGCGGTCATAGGGCACGCCGAAAGTGCGCCTGTCGGTGATGCAGCGCCCGCCGATGTGGTCGGCCGCCTCAATCAGCACGAATTTGCGCCCGGCGGCGGCGATTTTGCGCGCGGCCGCGATACCTGCCGCACCCGCTCCGACGATGACCACGTCGATGCTGGGCAAGGCGGGGGCGATGGCGCCGAACGACGGGCGTGTCGCCAACGCGGCCGAGGCCGCCGAGGCGGCGAGGAACGAGCGGCGGCTCAGTCGCAGCATGGTTTTCAGATGCCGGTGGTCGGCCGCACCTTGCCCGAAGGCCGTGCGGTGCGCAAACGCGCCGGGGGATTCGCGGCACCTTGTGCTCGCCAGGCGTCGTCGTTACCTCTGCCTGCTGCCATGCTCGACGACGCGGTCAAGGCGCTTGCCCAGATGTTCTCGCCGCCATTGCGCGCGGTGCTGTGGAAATCGATCGGGCTCGCCTTGGCGCTTATTGTCGCCGTCGGGATCGCGCTCGAGCGGCTGATCGTGTGGCTGGTCGGGAGCGGCAGCGCGTCGGTCGAGACGACGCTTGGACCGCACGCCCATCTGCCGGCGAGCATCCTCGCCTGGTTCCTCTCGGTCGCCGCCGGCCTCGGCATTATTGTCGGCAGCGTCATGCTCATGCCGGCGGTGAGCGCCTTCGTCGCCAGCTTTTTTGCCGACGAGATCGCGGATGAGGTCGAGCGCACGCACTATCCGGCCGATCCGCGCGGCACCGCGCTGCCGCTGTGGCGGGCGGTCCTCGAAGGCGGCAAGACCGCGCTGCTCGCGGTCCTGGTCTATCTTTGCGCCGCGCCATTCCTGCTGTTTGCCGGATTCGGCGTCATCATCTTTTTTCTCGCCACCGCCTGGCTTCTCGGCCGCGAATATTTCGAGCTCGCCGCCATGCGCTTTCGGCCGCCCGATGAAGCCAAGGCGTTGCGCAAACGCTACGCCGCGACGGTCTATGCCGGCGGACTGCTGATCGCCGCCTTTGTCTCGATCCCGCTCGTCAATCTGGCGACGCCGCTCTTCGCCACGGCGCTCATGGTGCATGTTCACAAGCGGCTCGGCGGGGCAAAGTCGCTGGCGCGGCCGATCTGAGCGCGCGTTCAGCCCCAGACTTCGTCCGCCAGCTCGACGATCATCCGCAGCTTCGCCCATTGCTCGTCTTCGGCGAGGACGTTGCCTTCCTCGGTCGAGGCGAAGCCGCATTGCGGCGAGAGGCAAAGCTGATCGAGCGCGACGTATTTGGTCGCTTCCTCGATGCGCCGTTTGACGTCGGCTTTCTTCTCCAGCGTCCCGGTCTTGGTGGTGACGAGACCGAGCACGACGATCTTGTCGCCCTTGGGCAGGAAGCGCAGCGGCTCGAAGCCGCCGGCGCGCGCGGTGTCGTATTCGAGGAAGTAGCCGTCATAGTTCAACGCACCGAGCAGGATTTCGGCGACCGGCTCGTAGCCGCCCTCGGAAATCCAGGTCGAGCGGAAATTGCCGCGGCACACATGCGTCGTGATCACCATGTCGGCGGGCTTGCCTTCGAGCGCTCGATTGACCAGGCGGGCATAGTCCTGCGCCAGCCGCTCGGCGTTGAGCCCGCGATCGCGCGCCTTCTTCAGCTCGGCCTGCGAGCACAGATAGGCCCAGGCGGTGTCGTCGAATTGCAGATAGCGGCAGCCGGCGTCGTAGAACGCGCGCACCGCCTGCCGGTAGGTCTTCGCCAAATCATCGAAGATGGCGTCGCGGTCGGCGTACTCCTTGGCGGTCACCGCATTCGGCTCAAGGCGGAAATGCAGCGTCGCCGGGCTCGGGATGCACATCTTCGGCACCGTGCGCGTGTGCGCCTTGAGGAACTTGAAATGCTCCAGCATCGGGTGATGGGAGAAGCCGAGCTTCCCCTCGATGCGAATGCTCTGCGTCTTGGTCTGCACCCCGTGGAACTGGATGCCGTGGTCGAGTTCGTACATTTCCACGCCGTCGAGCATGCCGTAGAAATCGAAGTGCCACCACGAGCGGCGGAACTCGCCGTCGGTCGCGAGCTTGAGCCCGGCCGCCTCCTGCTTCTTGACGATCTTCTCGATCTCGCGGTCCTCGACCTCGCCGAGCTGAGCCGCGGTGATCTGACCTTTTTCGCGTTTCGCGCGCGCCTCCTTGAGCGGCGCGGTGCGCAACAGGCTGCCGACCACATCGGCGCGGAACGGCGGCTTGCTTCCGGTCATCGCTGGTCTCCTCGGGCGGCTTTTTGTCAGTACCAACCGGGACCGCGCGTCTCGTCAACTGCAAAAAAACAGCGTGGCCGATTGGGTGTCATCCCGGGGTTGCCGCCGGCGCCGATTTGGCCGCAGGCGAATAGCGGGTGGCGAATCGGTCATGCGGGTCCGGTCGCCGTTCACCATTTTTGCTATTTGCCGCCTTACCCAGGTGTGGCCAAACAGCGCGGCGGCGAGCTCTTCCGTGCCGCACTCGCCCGCGGACACGACATCTGCTAGTGGGGGCCGCTGACGCTTGCGGAGGAGATGGCCGATTGAGGCGCGAGCAGCCGATCTGGAGCGCGGAATGCTGAAGCGATTGCGCGCTGCCGCGCATTCCTTCGACGGAAAGGTCGGGTTCAGTCGACTGGGCGTGGCCCTCAGCCTCACCATCATCATCGTCGCGGCGGTCGTGCTCTATCGCATCCTGCGCGACATCGATCTCGAAGAGCTTCTCGACGCGCTGGAAGCGACCGACTGGCGCACGCTCGGCATTGCCGCCTTCTTCGTCGCCGCCGCTTACCTGTCGCTGACCCTCTATGATCTCTTTGCGCTGCGCACGATCGGCCGCTTCGACGTGCCGTACCGCATCGCGGCGCTCGCCGGCTTCACCAGCTATGCCGTCGGGCACAATGTCGGCGCCAGCGTGTTCTCCGGCGGCGCGGTGCGCTACCGGATTTACTCGGCCTGGGGGTTGGGCGTCGTCGAGGTCACCAAGATCTGCTTCGTCGCCGGGCTCACTTTCTGGCTCGGCAATGCCACCGTGCTCGGCCTCGGCGTGCTCGACGCGCCGCAGGCGGCGCGCGACATCGATCAGCTGCCGCTCTGGCTCAACCGCGTCATCGCGCTCGTGATCCTCGCTCTCCTTTGCGCCTATGTGGCCTGGGTCTGGATCAAGCCGCGGGTCATCGGCCGCGACGGCTGGCAGGTCACGCTGCCCGGCGGGCCGTTGACGCTCCTGCAGATCGTGATCGGGATGCTCGATCTGTCGTGTTGCGCCTTCGCCATGTACATGCTGCTGCCGGACCAGCCCAATCTCGGCTTCGTCACCGTCGCGGTGATCTTTGTCGCCGCGACGCTGCTCGGCTTTGCCAGCCATGCCCCCGGCGGCCTCGGCGTGTTCGACGCAGCAATGATGGTGGCGCTGTGGCAGTTCGACAAGGAAGACTTGCTGGCCGGCCTGCTCCTGTTCCGCCTCCTTTATTACATCGTGCCGTTCGCGCTCTCGCTGCTGATCCTGGGAACGCGCGAAGTCTTGCTCGGTCGTGCCGCTCGCCGCCTCGCCGGACCGGCGGCGCCGCCGATGGAAAGGGTAACCGGATTGGCGCGGGAAAAACCGGACCTGTCTTGAAATCCCGGCCGGAACACCGGTCGTCGACAAGCGGGTCCTGCGAGCGTGTGCCTTGATCTCGTGTCATGAGCTTGAATGAAAGTCGGTTGGCGCTGCGAAGAAACGGGTGGCGTGGCATGCGATCGGTGACCATCGCCGCGGCGATCGTGTTCGCCGGTTTGGCGATCATCGGCGTCCTGGCGATCGGCTACGCGGCCGCCGGCTTTGCGATCGTCGCATCGGCCGCTTTTCTCGCCGCGCGTGCCGGCGAGGAGGTCAGCCAGGCGGCGCGACCGGTCGCGGTTTCCGAGCGCGCCGCCGATCCGCTGCGAGCGGTCGTCGCCGGCCTGCCCGACCCGGTCATTGCGCTCGACCGCGACGGCCGCGTGCTCGCGCTCAACGACGGCGCGCGTTCGCTCGCCCCGGCGCTGCGCCAGGGCGAGCCGGTTTCGCTCGCGCTGCGGATGCCGGAGCTGATCGAGGCGGTGAGCCGCGCCTACGCACGCGGCGAAGAGCAGCGCGTCCAATATTCCGAGCGCGTGCCGATCGAGCGCTGGTTCGAGACCATCGTGATTCCAGTCCAGCGCGAGGCGAAGCTGGGCCGGCCCGATCTGGTGCTGATGACCTTCCACGATCTCACGCCGCTGCGGCGCGTCGAGGAGATGCGCGCCGATTTCGTCGCCAATGCGAGCCACGAGCTGCGCACGCCGCTCGCCGCGCTCTCCGGCTTTATCGAGACCCTGCAGGGCCCGGCGCGCGAGGACGCCAAGGCGCGCGAGCGCTTCCTCGCCATCATGCAGGAGCAGGCGCGGCGCATGGCGCGGCTGATCGACGACCTGCTGTCGCTGTCGCGCATCGAGCTCAATGCGCACCGCCGTCCGGACACGCCGGTCGATCTCGTGCCGATCGTCCGCCACGTGGTCGACGGCCTCGAGACCTTGGCTCGCGATCGTGGGGTGACCGTCCATATCGCGGCGGCGCCGTCGCTCCTCGTTCCCGGCGATCGCGACGAACTGGTTCGCGTGTTCGAAAACCTCGTAGAGAATGCCCTCAAATACGGCGCCGCCGGCAAGCGCGTCGATATTGCGCTGAAAGAGGCCGTCTCTCCGGACGGGGGCCCCGAAGCGCAGGTCGACATCCGCGATTACGGGCCGGGCATCGCGCCCGAGCACCTGCCGCGGCTGACCGAGCGGTTCTACCGCGTCGATGTCACCGAGAGCCGCGCCCAGGGCGGAACCGGGCTCGGTCTGGCGCTGGTCAAGCATAGTCTCAACCGGCACCGCGGCCGTCTGTCGATCGAGAGCACGGCGGGCGCTGGGGCCACTTTCGCCGTGCACCTGCCCACGGCGGCGCGGCCGCCGACCTGATAATTCATGTGTTAGATCAATGAGTTTTACTGTCATCCAATTGTCATGTGCGGCTCATAGAACGGTGACGTGCCGCACTTAAGCATGCCATAGCCGCGGGTCTGCTTGGATCAAGCCATCATTGCCGCGGCGCGTTGCCTTAAGACGTCGAACAGAACGCAAGGTCCCGACGGGGACCAAAGCCGGCGTGGGTCAGGGACCCGCGTCGCCCGAAATCCCGCTGACAGGAGGCACCTCGTGAGGCATTTGAGAACGATCGCTGTCGCCGGCATTCTCGCCGCGACGATTCTTCCCGCCGCGGCCCTGGATATCTCCGGCGCCGGCGCGACCTTTCCATATCCGATCTACGCGAAATGGGCGGACGCGTATAAAAAGGAGACCGGCGTCGGCCTCAACTATCAATCGATCGGCTCGGGCGGAGGCATCAAGCAGATCGAGGCGAGGACGGTCACGTTCGGCGCTACCGATGCGCCGCTCAAGGGGCCGGATCTCGACAAAAACGGCCTGATCCAGTTTCCGATGGTGATGGGCGCCATCGTACCGGTCGTCAACCTCGAAGGGATCAAGCCGGGCGGCCTGGTCCTCGACGGTCCGGCGCTGGCCGCAATTTTTCTTGGCGACATCAAGAGCTGGGACGATCCGGCGATCAAGAAGCTAAATCCCAACGCCAAGCTTCCTGCACAGGCGATTGCCGTCGTCCATCGTTCCGACGGATCCGGTACCACCTTCAATTTCACCTACTACCTGGCGCAAGTGAGCGCCGATTGGAAATCGAAAGTCGGCGCTGCCACGTCGGTCGAATGGCCCGCCGGCATCGGCGCCAAAGGCAATGAGGGTGTTGCCAACAACGTGACGCAGACCCAAGGTTCGATCGGTTATGTCGAGTTGGCCTATGCGCTGCAAAACAAGATGATCTACACCCACATGGTGAACAAGGACGGCAAGACCGTGCAGCCCGGCGGTTACTCGGTTCAGGCCGCCGCCGCCAATGCCGATTGGAGTTCGGTGCCGGGCTACGGCGTGATCCTGGCCAATCAGCCGGGCGCGGGATCTTGGCCGATGACTGCGGCGACGTTCATTCTCGTTCCCAAACAGCCGACCGATGCCGCCGCCGCCGCCGAGGCGCTCAAGTTTTTCGCCTGGGCCTACGCCAAAGGCGAGAAGATGGCCGACGAACTCGACTATGTCCCGATGCCGAAGGCAGTCATCGAGCGAGTCGAGAAGCTTTGGGCGAGCGAAGTCAAAGATTCGGGCGGCAAGCCGCTCTATACCGCGATGACGCAGTGACTATGATGGCGGGCGTCGCCGCGTTGCCGCCCGCTCGTACTTGTCCACCGGACTGGCGCACACGTCTTGTGCGCCGGCCGGTAGCTCGTTTGAGTGGGCGCTCCGGCATGGCAGGGAGGAGCGCCTCAGGGGATCGGGGCCCGGAGGCCATCCGTGGTTGACGTGGCGCTGCAGGACGGAGCGATGGTGACGGCCGAGGCGACAGCACGCGCCAGAGCGTTTGATCGGTTGCGCCTGAGCGATGTCGCTTTCCGCCACTTGACGCGCGCTGCGGCCCTTGGCGTGCTGGTCCTCCTGAGCGGCGTGATCGTCGCGCTGATCGACGGCTCGTTGCCGGCGCTAAGAACTTTCGGCTTCGGCTTCCTGATCGGCGAGCGATGGAATCCGGTGACGGAGAAGTTCGGAGCGCTGGCGCCGATCTACGGCACGCTCGTGACCTCGCTCATCGCCATGCTGATCGCGGTGCCGGTCGGTCTGATGATCGCTTTCTTTCTCACCGAGATGTGCCCGCAATGGCTGCGGCGGCCGATCGGCATCGCCATTGAGCTGCTCGCCGGCGTCCCGAGCATCATCTACGGCATCTGGGGACTTTTCATCTTCGCTCCGTTCCTGCAGCAGACGCTGCAGCCGTTCCTCATCAACACGCTCGGCGACGTGCCCGGCATTGCGCCGCTGTTTGCCGGACCGCCCTACGGCATCGGCATGCTGACCGCGGGATTGATCCTCGCCATCATGGTACTGCCGTTCGTCACCTCGATTTCACGCGACGTGTTCGAGGCGGTTCCCGCTGTGCTCAAGGAGGCTGCCTACGGAGTCGGTTGCACGACCTGGGAGGTGGTGCGCTACGTCGTTCTGCCTTACGCCAGGGTCGGCGTCATCGGCGGCGTCATGCTGGGCCTCGGCCGCGCCTTGGGCGAGACCATGGCGGTGACTTTCGTCATCGGCAACGCCCACAAGGTTTCTGCCTCGCTGCTCGCGCCCGCCACCACCATCTCCGCGACCATTGCCAATGAGTTCACTGAGGCGGTCGGCGACCTCTATACCTCGGCGCTGATCGCGCTCGGGTTAATCCTGTTCGTCATCACCTTCATCGTGCTCGCAGCGGCGCGCTATCTGCTGCTGCGCATCGAACGCCGGATCGGGTAACGCCATGCGGGTTCAGGGCTTGCCCGCTCGCTACCCCGGCCGCCGCCGCCGCAATGCGGTTGCCATGGTGCTGGCGCTGGCGGCTACCGTTTTCGGCTTGGGCTGGCTGGTGCTGATCCTGGGCGCACTCCTTTGGCACGGCTTCGGCGGATTATCGGTTGCGGTGTTCACGCAAATGACGCCGCCGCCCGGTTCAGCCGGCGGATTGCTCAATCCGCTGATCGGCAGCCTCATGCTCACCGCGCTTGCCGTCGCAATCGGCACGCCGGTCGGGATCCTTGCCGGCACCTACATGGCCGAATATGGCCGCTACGACCGCCTGAGCACCGTAGTGCGCTTCATCAACGATATCCTGTTGAGCGCGCCCTCGATCATCGTCGGGCTGTTCATCTACGAGGTGATGGTCGCGCCGCTGGGGCACTTTTCCGGCTTCGCCGGCGCCGTCGCGCTCGCCGTCATTGTCATACCGGTGGTCGTGCGCACGACCGAGGACATGCTCACGCTCGTGCCCAACGCGCTGCGCGAGGCCGCCACCTCCATCGGCCTGCCGCGTTCGATGGCGATCACGCATATCTGCTACCGCGCCGCGCGTGCCGGCATGGTGACTGGTGTGCTCCTGGCGGTCGCCCGCGTCAGCGGCGAAACCGCGCCGCTGCTGTTCACCTCGCTCAACAATCAGTTCTGGAGTACCAATCTCAACGCGCCGATCGCCAGTCTTCCGGTCGTCATCTTTCAGTTCGCGCTCAGTCCCTATAAGGATTGGCAATCGTTGGCCTGGACCGGCGCCCTCATCATTACGCTCGCCGTGCTGGCCTTGAGCATCTCGGCCCGCGCACTCGTTTCATCGGGAAGACAGTCATGAGTGTCGCCTCCGTTGCTGTTCCCTCCGTGTCCCAGGCGCCGACCGACCGCGCCGGCCTCGCCGAGAAGGTCACGATCAGCGGTCTTGACTTCTTCTATGGCGACTTCCGCGCCCTGAAGTCGATCAGCCTGCCGCTCTATCAAAACAAGGTGACCGCCTTCATCGGTCCGTCGGGCTGCGGCAAGTCGACATTGCTGCGCGTACTCAACCGCATGTACGACCTCTATCCGAACCAGCGGGCGACCGGCGAGGTGATGTTCGACGGCACCAATATCCTTTCGCCGCGGCAGGACCTCAATCTCCTGCGCGCGCGCATCGGCATGGTTTTTCAGAAGCCGACGCCGTTTCCGATGTCGATCTATGAGAACATCGCCTTCGGCATCCGGCTGTACGAGCGCTTGTCCAAATCCGAGATGGACAGCCGTGTGGAGACAGCGCTGCGGCGCGCGGCGCTGTGGGATGAAGTCAAGGACAAGCTCGGCGCCAACGGCCAGAGCCTTTCCGGCGGCCAGCAGCAGCGCCTATGCATCGCCCGCACCGTCGCGGTGCGGCCCGAGGTGATCCTGTTCGATGAGCCGTGCTCGGCGCTCGATCCGATCTCGACCGCCAAGATCGAGGAGCTGATCGACGAACTGACCGACGATTACACGATCGTGATCGTCACGCACAACATGCAGCAGGCCGCCCGGGTATCCGAGTTCACCGCCTTCATGTATCTCGGCGACCTGATCGAGTTCGACTCGACGAGCAAGATTTTCACGGCGCCGCACGACCAGCGCACGCAAGACTATATCACCGGCCGCTTTGGGTGACCGCCATGACCGACATCAACACCAGAGTGGACCATACCGCCAAGGCGTTCGATACCGATCTGCAGGAGATCACGCGCAAGGTCGCGGAAATGGGCGGACTTGCCGAGCGGCAGATCGCCGACGCGGCGCGGGCACTGCTCGACCGCGACACGGAGCTTGCCGAGCGCGTGATCAGCACCGATCCGGCGATCGACGCGCTGCAGCACGAGATCGAGGAAAAGGCGATTCTCATCATCGCGCGGCGGCAGCCGATGGCCGTCGACCTGCGCGAGATCGTCGGCGCCATGCGCGTGTGCAACGATCTCGAGCGGATCGGCGATCATGCCAAGCATATCGGCAAGCGCGTGGTCGCGCTCGACGAGGACTTCTATCCGCAAAAGCTCATTCGCGGCGTGGCGCATATGGCGGCGCTGGTCTCGGCGCTGCTCAAGCAGGTGCTCGACGCCTACGCCAGCCGCGATCTGGCCGCCGCGCTCGCGGTCTGGAACGGCGACGAGGAGGTCGACGCGCTGTGCACCTCGCTCTATCGCGAGCTGCTCACCTATATGATGGAGGATCCGCGCAACATCACCTTCTGCTTGCATCTGATGTTCTGCGCCAAGGACATCGAGCGCATCGGCGATCACGCCACCAACATCGCGGAAACCGTTTATTTCATGATTGAGGGGCGCCCCATCACCGACCAGCGGCCGAAGGGCGACTCGACGAATTTTGGTGCGACGTTATTGCGTAAAGGATGATCGAGGGAGATTCGGATGGGAGCCAACATCCTGATTGTGGAAGACGAGGAACCGCTGACGACGTTGTTGCGCTACAACCTCGAGGCCGAAGGCTACGAGGTCGACGCCGTCGCCCGCGGTGACGACGCCGATACGCGCTTGCGGGAGACCGCACCCGACCTGGTGGTGCTGGACTGGATGCTGCCGGGCCTCTCCGGCATCGAATTGTGCCGGCGGCTGCGGGCGCGGCCGCAGACCCAGGGCCTGCCGATCATCATGCTCACCGCGCGCGGCGAGGAAAGCGAGCGCGTGCGCGGGCTGGCGACCGGCGCCGACGATTATATCGTCAAGCCGTTTTCGG
>Ga0210394_10001092_pt1 | contig 46298 bp, 34 predicted proteins | sample IncBWC12MmetaG_FD_160121 | JGI IMG/M metagenome (GOLD analysis project Ga0210394, IMG submission 160121) | Forest soil microbial communities from Barre Woods Harvard Forest LTER site, Petersham, Massachusetts, United States - Inc-BW-C-12-M | ecosystem: Environmental > Terrestrial > Soil >...
CCTCGTGTTGGTGCGGGCTCAGTTCCGGCGACGGGCGGCTGCTGCTAACAGCCGCCCGTTCGCCCATCTTGCCAAACTTTCCAGACACAAGGGTTGGGGTGAGGGGCCGGCACCGGCGTAACGACCCGATCGAAATCTAGTTTAGCGCATCTGGATTCCTGCTTTCGCAGGAATGATTCTCAACCTGGCTCTATGCCTTCGCGTCCTTCGCGCATGGTTCGCGCCGGTTGCGGTAGAGTGTTCTCTTTTTTGCGAGGCATCCAATGCCCCAGCCCATCCGTCTGCGCCTGTTCGAAAATTACCGCTTTGTCTTGTACGCTCCGTTCTACGCCGCGCATGCATCGGGCGCCTATGAGGATGAGGGGCTGGCGGTCGAGCTGCTGCCCTCGCCCGGGCCCGGACGCGCAGAGGCGGCGCTCGCCGCGGGCGAAGCCGATGTCTTATGGATGGGCCCCATTCGGCTGATGAAGCATCACGACGACGACCCCAATTCGCCGCTCGTCGGCTTTGCCGAGGTGGTGTGCCGCGATCCGTTTTCGCTGGTGGGCTCGCGGCCCAACCCGGATTTCCGCCTGGCCGAACTGGCCGGGCTGCGCTTTGCCAGCACCGCCGAGGTGCCGACCCCCTGGCTATGTCTGGAAGAGGATTTACGAGAGGCCGGGATCGATCCCGCCCGCCTCGACCGGATTCTCGGCCGCAGCATGGCCGACAACGTCGCCGCGCTCGCCGACAAGAGCCTCGATGTTGCGCAGCTCTTCGAGCCGTTCGTCGAGGAGGCGGTCGGGGCCGGCGGGCATGTCTGGTACCAGGCGAGCGCGCGCGGCCGCACCAGCTACACCGTGTTCGTCACCGATCGCCGGCGGCTCGATGGCGACCCCGAGCCCTTCGCCCGCATGGTCCGGGCGATCTATAAGACCCAACGCTGGGTCGCCGCCATGCCGCCGGATCGGATCGCCGCGGCAATCGCCGGCTATTTCCCGGCGCTCGATCAGGGCGTCCTCGCGCGGGCGCTGGCGCGCTACCAGGGCCAGGGTGTGTGGGGCACGGATCCGGTGCTGCCCGCGGACGGCTTCGACCGGCTGCGCCGCGCGCTCATCGGCAGCTCTTTTCTGAAGCGCGCGGTGCCGTTCGCCGAATGCGTCGACAACCGCCTCGCCGAGGCGGCGATAGCGGCGCTTGGGTGACGCTGGTTTGTAACTAAACCTACGATTTGGCATCGACAACGCGCACTGCGACGTCGCTTCCCTCCCAGGCGCCGCTGTCTTCGCGCCGCCAGGTGAAATCGACCCAGCTGCCCGGTGTCAGCGCCGCGGTATCGAGGACGGCGACATGAAAGCCGAGGCCGGTGTCCTCGGTCGGCGTGTCGGTGATCGCCAGCCAGCCGTCGCGACCCCAATGGACGATTCCGGACTGGGGCAGCGCAACCGCCAGCCGAGCGCCGGCGGCACAGGCGCCGATCGGCGCGTGCGGCCACCAGAACGCGGTTCGCGCCGCCGGACGACGCCCCTCGTAGCGCTGCCAGACCGCGCGCGAGCGACCGAACGGATAGCCGATCTGCCGCGACACCAGGAGCTTGACGAATTCGGCATGGGCCCAGGCGAGCGGCATCGCCGAACCGGTCGGCCGGCCGGGAAATAGAAAACGCTCGGGGATCGGGTCGGCATCCCACACCTGCTCGGGGATCATCCCGCCCGGGCTCGCCATCGCCGCCATCGCTTCGAGATAGGGCAGGGGGTCGTTGCCGGCGCACAGCTCGTAATGGCCGCGCTCGCCGGTCAACAGCGGCCAGCCGCGGCCGGTGCCGGTGCCGTCAAAGGCACCGCCGTCCTCATGCTCGCCATAGCCGTCGCCGCGATAGCGGTGCCATACCGGGCCGTTCGGGGTGTCAGTTCGCAGCAACGCGTCGGCAAGCTTCAGCGAGCCGAGGATCAAGGGGTCGTCGTGGCGGCGTAGACCGGCGCGCACCAGATAGAGGAACTCGGTGCCGATCTGCTCGTCGCCTGGCAGCCCGCTGCTGTCGCGCCGGTTGCGGATCGGCACGATGGCGTGGCTCGCCTCGGCATGGGCGAGGACTGAGGGTGGCGCCACCCGCACATAATACCCCGGCACGTCGTATTGCCGCGCCAGCGCGGTGCCGTTGACCGTCAGCCAAGCCTCGATATTGGCGTTCCAGAAATCGGCCAGCGCCAGCGCCCAGTCGGAAGCGGGCGGCGGCAGCAGCTCCGCACCGGCGACCAGTGCCGAGATCGTCGTCGCCAGCGTGAAGGCATTGATGCCCTCGTTCTCCTCCCAGCGGTCCTGCGCCGTCGATGGCCCGGTGCGGGCGATATAGCCGAGGGCGCGCCGCGCCATGTCTTCGACTGCGAGGCCGGCCCAGCGCTCTCGCCCCTCGAGTTCTTCGGCGAGCAGCACCGGCAATGCGGTCTCGTCGAGCTGGATGCCCTGCCAGTACGGCGTACCGCCGAGCCACTGATTCTGGTTCCAGTGGCCGTCCTCGTGTTGTGTCGCGATCAGGTAGCGCAGCGTATCGCGCGCCTCCTCCTCGGCGCCGAAGGCCAAGAGCGCGCCGGCGCATTGCACGAGGTCGCGCGGCCACACCAGGTGATAGCCGCCGCGCTCGTTGCCGTTATAGCCCCACGGCACGCTGAGGCTGGCCACCATCGCACCCGGGTAGGTCTTATCGAGATGCGCCCGCAGCACGATCGAAGAGACCCGCGCCTGCTCGCGGATCGCGTCCGGCAGGTCGAGGGTCGGCGCGCTGCGCTCGGCCGCGTGCGCCTGCCAGGCTTCCCAATCGGCGATCTGGTGTTGCAAGATATTGCCGAACGGCTGGATGAGGCTCGATATCGCCAAGGTCGCCGCCGCCTCGGCGCTGCTGCCGAAGCCGAGCGCCAGGGCGGCGTGGCGCGGCAACTCGCCCATCAGCGCGACATTGCCCGGCCCGGCCGCCTGGTATTGCCAGGCCATCCGACCGTTCCTCGCGAAATCCTGCCAGCCGTCGCTTGTCCCGACATAGCCGGCGCTGGCCCGGCCGAAGGCGTCGGCTTGGTGCTCGTCGGTGGCGGCGAGCGCCATGCCGAACGGGCCTTGCTCGGCCCACAGCACGCGGCGCCCGCCATAGCGCTCGACCATCGCGAGATTGTCGTAGCCGGTGGCGCCGAGATGCGGCGCGACCAGGACATAGAGGCCAAGCTCCGCTTCGCCGTCGAGCCGGCATTCGATGACGAGGACGTCGCGCCGCGGGTCGGGCGTAATGCGCAGGCGCAGCTGATAGCGCGCGTGTCGATGGATGATTTCGACCGCTGGCACGCCCGGCGCCAGGAGCTTCAACGAATAATCGGCGTTGCGCTTGACCTCCGACCAGAACCCGTCGGGACCGGCAACGATGAAGCCGAGATCGCGGATCTGCGGAGTATCGACGCGCGGGTAATAGACCTCGTTGACGATGCCGAAGCCGAGGGTGAACCACAGCCGCGCCGGGCCCAAGGACGAGCCGACCATGTCCTTGGCGCTCGATGTCCAGGAGGGCGCCGTGCCGGGCGCGCCGGGGGCGTGGCCGAGCGGTTCTGGGAGCGGGGAGGGGGGCATGAGCGCGATGGTAGCGCGCTTTGCCCAGATTTGCGCAATGCGTTGGAAGGGTGCCTGCCGATGCTCGAAAACGTTGCGGCAGACGCGCGTCGAGAGCGGGCTGGCGCGGGTCAGTATCGGATGTGCAGAGCGACCGGCTTGTCCTCGGCGCCGACGGTAAATGCGGCCTCGATGAATTTCGGCTTTGAGAAGACCGCGCGCACGCCGTTCGATAGCGCATAGCCCTCGATCGGCAGGCCGAGCAGGTTGGTGTCGAGATGGTTGTTGGCGTTCTCGTCGTGATAGGCGCCGACCGCGTAAGTGCCGGGCGGCAGATTGTCGAAAGTCACGGTGATCGGTCCGGGGCTCGCCGTGACCCGCTTCATCGCGTCGGTTTGATTGCCGACGAGGAACTTCGTCGGGCTCGCATAGAGACCGACGAAGACGTTGCCCTGTGCGCTGTGCACCCCATCGATCGTGACGATGATGCGCGCGGCGGATGCCGCTCCCGCAGTGAAGACCAGCACGAGGGCGAAAACAGAGACGAGGACACGACAGCGCATGCTGCGGTTACTCCCTTTAAACAAAGGTGGCGGGGTTTGGGTAACCACGATTGGTGAAGGTTCGAGCGGGCTGTCGTCCGTGCCCGCTCTCGGCAGATCCCGAGCGCGTGGCCCACGCCTAAACCCGCTTCAAGGTGTCTTTGTGTCGCTGCTGAGGCTAAATCAAGAATCACGGGTGAAAAGCGCCGGCGATGTTGACGGATCCGTGCCAACGCCAGTTTGGTCCATGCGGTTCCTTTAAATGCGGTCGGACTCGCGGCGCGCGATGATGAAGCGGTTAACTTCCGCCGCCGAACCAATTAGCATCGCCCGGGACCAAGGAGGATAGGATGCCGGCGCGCACGGGACAGCAATATATCGAGGGCCTCCGGGATCAGGAGCGCGAGGTCTGGCTCGGCGGCGAGCGGGTGAAGGACGTGACGCGGCATAAGGGCCTCGCGGGCGGGGTGCGCGCGATCGCCGGGCTCTACGACATGCAGCACGATGCCGAGCTGCGATCCGTCATGACCTATCGCTCGCCGACGAGCGGCGAGCCGGTCGGCCGCTCGTTCGACACCCCGACGACCAAGGAGGGGCTCGAGACGCGCAGCCGGATGATGCTGAACTGGGCGCGCTCGACCTGCGGCATGATGGGGCGCTCGCCCGATTTCATGAACGTGACCTTCGCCGCCTGGGGCGCGGCCGCCGAGTATTTCGGCGAAAAGCGGCCGGAATTCGCCGGCAACATGCGGCGCTATGTCGAGTACATCCGCGAAAACGACATCACGCTCACCCATGCGCTCATCAACCTGCAGAAGAGCCGCAACGCCTCGGGCATGTTCAACCTCGAGGAAGGCACCGCCCTCGAAGTCGTGCGCGAGACCGATGCCGGGATCATCGTGCGCGGCGCCCGGATTCTGGCGACCTTGGGGCCGCTCGCCGACGAGATCGCGGTCTATTCGCCGCGCCTCGCGCGGCACAGCGAGGAGCACAGCCCGTTCGCGGTCAATTTCGCGATCCCCTGCGGCACCAAGGGTCTCAAATTCCTGTGCCGCGACAGTTTCGATCTCGGCCGCTCGCATTTCGACCATCCCTTGGGCTCGCGCTTCGAGGAGATGGATTGCGTCGTCTTCTTCGACGACGTCCTCGTCCCGTGGGAGCGGGTGTTCCTGCTCTACGACGTCAACCGGCTCAACCTGACGCCGCATGTCACCCATTCGACGGCGCATTCCGCCCATCAAGGCGCCGCCAAGAACCTCGCCAAATGCGAGTTCGTACTGGGCCTCGCGCTCCTCATGACGCAGACCCTCGGCAATGCGCACCTGCCGCATACCGAGGCATATATCGGCGAACTCATGCTGACGACCGAGTTGATGCGCTCGTGCATGCGCGCCGCCGAGGCCGATGCCGCGATCGACCAGTGGGGCGTCATGTGCCCGGCCCTCCTGCCGGTCGAGAGCACCCGCAACCTGATGATGACCGCTTATCCGCGGATGATCGAGATCCTCCAGCTCCTCGGATCGAGCAGCTTTCTGTTGACCCCGAGCGAGGCGGATTTCCAGGGCCCGATGGCGCCGGCGATCGAGCAGTACCTGGCGACCGACAACACCGAGGCCCGCGACCGGGTCAAACTGTTTCGCCTGGCGTGGGACGCCGCCGGCAGCGCCTTCGGCAGCCGCCAGGTGCTCTACGAGCGCTTTTTCGCGAGCGATCCCCTGACCCGCGCCCGCGCCATGGCGGCGATCTATCCCAAGGCCGAGACGATGGAACGGGTGCTGGAGTTTTTGGGCAGAAGCGACGAGCCGTGATAGAATGTGGAAAACCTTGAGGAGAGCGAGGACAGCATGAGCAAGCGACCGATGTATCTGCAACACGTCAACATCTACGTGCGCAACGCCGAGCGCTCGAAACAGTGGTACGAGGACCTCCTCGGCCTCCACACCTATGAGTACCGGCCGGGCTGGGCGGCCTTCATGTCGGCCGATGAGGAGCAGTCGCACGAGGTGGCGCTGATGCAATTGGGCGACGACGCGCCCTTGCAGCATAAGGGCCAGGTCGGCCTCAACCACATGGCGTGGCGCCTGGAATCGCTCGACGATCTGAAGGAGTTCTATCACCACATCAAGGAGAAGGGGATCAAGCCCGAGCACATCTCCGACCACGGCATCTCGCTCGGCATCTATCTGCGCGATCCCGACGGCAACGGCGTCGAGGTGTTCTATGAGATGCCGCGCGCCGAATGGCCGGCCGATTATCACATCTTCTCGCGCGACAAGGTCGGCCGCGGCCGCTTCCCCGGTCCGTGGGATTCCGAGATCCGCGCCGACGGCCCGCCGGTCGCGCAGCCGGTCGCCGCGGAGTAGGGCGTCAGCAGCCCCCACCCTCCCACGCCTGACGGCGCGGGGCCCCTTCCTCCCCCGCTTGCCCGCTTGCGGGGGAGGGTAATCATGGCGCCTCGATCCTGCTCCCTCTCCCGCAAGCGGGGGAGGGAAGCGGTGGGGGCTTTTGGGTGACCGACGGACAGCCAATGCAATCAGCCGATCCCTTGACCGCGCCCAGCCCGCATCTGCGGGTGCGGCCGGACTGGCTCGCGCAGCGCGAGGAGGCGATTCTCGACCCCGATTTGCCGATCGTCGACCCGCACCATCATCTGGTCGATCGCGAGAATACCGGGCGCTACCTCCTCTACGATCTGTTGGCCGATACCCGCAGCGGTCACAACATTACCGCGACGGTCTACCTCGAATGGCTGTCGATGTACCGGGCCGATGGGCCCGTTGAGCTGCGTCCGGTCGGCGAGGTCGAGTTCGCCAATGGCGTCGGGGCGATGGCCGCCTCCGGGAACTATGGCAAGACCAGGGTATGCGCCGGTGTCGTTGGCTATGCTGATCTGATGCTCGGCGCGCGGGTCGAGCCGGTGCTGGAAGCGATGATCACCGCCGGCGGCAGCCGGTTTCGCGGCATCCGGTTTATCTCCGCCTCGCACCCGAACGATGCCGCACGTGGTTCATCGGTCAACCGCCCGGCCGGCCTCTTGATGGAACCGAGGCTGCGCGAGGGGTTCGCCCGGCTGCACCCGCTCGGCCTCAGCTTCGATGCGTGGATGTACCACACCCAGCTCGGCGAACTCGTCGACCTCGCGCGCGCCTTTCCCGAGACGCCGATCGTCCTCGACCATGTCGGCGGGCCGATCGGGCTTGGCCCCTATGCCGGCAAGCGCGACGAGGTCTTTGGCCAATGGCGCGCGCGCATCGCCGAACTCGCCGGTTGCCCCAATGTGCATATCAAGCTCGGCGGCCTCGGGATGCGCCTCTTCGGCTTCGACCTCCACGAGGGCGAGTTGCCGCCGAGCTCGGAAGAACTCGCCACCGCCTGGCGCCCCTATGTCGAAACCTGCATCGCCGCCTTTGGCGCCGACCGCTGCATGTTCGAGAGCAACTTCCCGGTCGACAAGGGGAGCGGCAGCTATCACGTGTTCTGGAATGCCTTCAAGCGCATCGCCACGGGCTGCTCGACGAGCGAAAAAGCCGCCCTCTTCGCCGGCACCGCGAGCCGCTTCTACCGGCTCGACCTTCGCTAGGGGACGTTGTAGACGGCGACGGCCTGGCTGAGGCCCTTCAGCGACAGATCGCCGATTTCTTCCAGTTTTGCGCTGTCTTCGACCGCGATCGCGACGCGGGCGCTGACGAGGATCTGCCCGTCCTTGGCTTCGCCGCAGAGCCGCGCCGCGAGGTTGGTGACCGTGCCGATCGCGGTATAATCCATCCGCTCGGCAAAGCCGATCTGGCCCAACGTCGCGTAGCCCTGCGAAATCCCGACCCCGAAGCCGATGTCGTGCCCGTGGCGCCGCCAGCTACGCAGCAGCTCCCGCGCCGCTTCGCGCATCGCGACCGCCATCTCGATCGCGCGCCGGGCCGGGTCGGGCGTCGGCAGCGGATCATTGAAAAAGACCATGATGCCGTCGCCGCCGTAGTGATCGATCGTCCCCTCGAACTCGGCGACGATCGGCCCCATCGCGGCGTGGTAGTCGCGCAGGAGCGCCATCACCTCCTCCGGCTCGGCGCGTTCGGCAAAGCCGGTAAAGCCGCGCAAATCGCAGAACACGACGACGATCTCGCGGCGATGGCTTTCGAGGATCGAGTCGTCGCCCTGCGCGAGGATCAATTCGGCGAGCTGCGGCGCGAGAAACCGCCGCAATTTCCCGGTGCGCTCGATCTCGCCGAGCTGCGCCGCGACCCGCGCCTCCAGCTGCTTGTTCCACCCGGCGACCTCCTCGGTGCGCTCGCGCAGTTCACCGAGCAGGCGCGCGTTCTCCATCGCGATCACCGCCTGCGCCGCAAAATTCTGCAGCAGCGCGATCTGCTTGTCGGTGAATGGCCGCACCTCTTGACGGTAAACGGCGATAGCACCGAGAACCGCATCGTCTTTTCGCAGAGCCACGATCAGGGTGGTGCGAATGTTTCCGGCGTCGACCAGGTTCTGAAACTGTCGGTTTCCCCGGTAGCTCTCGGTCGCTAGCACGTCGATAATATGAGCGGTCCTTTCGCCGCCGAGCACGTCCCCAAGCGGGCCGCCACCGATCCGTGCCGGGCCCCGCTCGCGGATCCAACTGACATAATTCGGGTCCCCCCGAGCGGCGAGGGGGTAGGCGCGTTCGCCGTCATAGCCGTAAAGCGTCCCATGGGCGGCCTCGCAAAGCCTCAGCGCCTTTTCGAGCATCGCGTCGAAAACTGGGGCGAGGTCGCCGGGCGAGGAGTTGATGACCGCCAGCACTTCGGCGGTGGCGGTCTGCTGGTCGAGCGCCTCCCGCGTTTCAGTAATCAGCCGCGCGTTCTCCATCGCGATCACCGCCTGCGCGGCGAAGTTCTGCAACAGCGCGATCTGCTTGTCGGAGAATGGATGGGTTTCCTTGCGAAAAATGGCGATCACGCCCAAGAATGCACCCTCCTTGCGCAATGCCACCCTGAGTAGGCTGCGGTAGCCGCCGCTATCTACGACCTGCCGAAATTCTCGGCTCGCGCGATAGGCATCGTCCTGCAGCAGGTCTTCGACAAAGACGACGTTCTCGCCAGCCGGCATGAGACCCCTCAAGCTGGCCGCTCCCGGGAATGTTCGCTGTCGCTCTGCCTCTACGATGCGTCGGTCTTCATGCACCGCTGCCATGACGTGAAAGAATTCGCCGTCATACCGCATCAGGCTGCCATAAGTGCCCCCGCACAGGCGCATCGCCTTGTCGAGCATCGCGTCGAACACCGGGGCGAGGTCGCCGGGTGAGGAGTTGATGACCTGCAATACCTCGGCCGTGGCGGTCTGCTGCTCCAAGGCCTCGCGGGTCTCGGTGATGAGCCGCGCGTTCTCCATCGCGATCACCGCCTGGGCCGCGAAATTCTGCAACAGCGCGATCTGCTTGTCGGTGAACGGCCGCACTTCAGTGCGGTACATGGAAATGAACCCCCGAAGCTCTTCCTCAGCGCGCAGTGCCACCCAGATCACGGTGCGCGCGCCGCCAATATCGGCAAGCGCACGGCGGCCGGACTCTCCTGACCGGTATGCAGCGTGATCGGTAATGTCGTCGATTTGGACGATCGCTTCCCCCATGGCGAGCCGGCGGGTTGCAAACCCGCGGCCTACGCGGAAAGGCCGGCGGAAGAACTCGGCCAGCGCGGGCGGCACGCCGCGCCAGGCGTTGGCGCGGAAAAATTCGCCGTCAAAGATATTAAGGAGGCCGAAGGATGCTTCACAGAGACCCAACGCCTTATCCAGGATCGCGTCGAACACCGGGGTGAGGTCGCCGGGTGAGGAGTTGATGACCTGCAATACCTCGGCCGTGGCGGTCTGCTGCTCCAAGGCCTCGCGGGTCTCGGTGATGAGCCGCGCGTTCTCCATCGCGATCACCGCCTGCGCCGCGAAATTTTCGAGCAACGCGATCTGCTTGTCGGTGAACGGCCGGACCTCGGTACGGTAGGCAGCGATGTAGCCAAGCAGCAGATCATCCTTACACAGTGGCACCATCAGAATAGTGCGAGTGCCGGCCAGTTCGAGCGCCGGTTGAACCAGGCGCGCGACTTCCGGTGAGCTTCCAGCCGCGAGCGCTGCCAGATCCGGCGTATGGACGTACTCTCCGCGCGTCAACTGGTCTGACGCGCTGCCGGGCACAGGCGCGAACCCTCGCCGCAGGTGTTCCGCAAAGCGGTCCGGCATGCCGCGAGTTGCGAGAGCCCGGAAAAGATCGCCATCGAACGTCACCAGGGCGCCCTGGGTTGCTCCACAGAGGGTGTGCGCCTTCTCCAATATCGCGTCGAAGACCGGCTGAAGCTCGCCGGGCGATGAGTTGATGACCTGCAACACCTCGGCGGTCGCGGTCTGCTGCTCCAAAGCTTCGCGGGTCTCGGTGATCAGGCGCGCGTTCTCGATCGCGATCACCGCCTGCGCCGCGAAGTTCTGCAACAGCGCGATCTGCTTGTGGGTGAAGGGGCGCACCTCCTGGCGAAAAATCGTGATCGCGCCCAGCAACCGATCGTCTTTGCGTAACGCGACACCGGCAACGCTACGACCGCCGCCGACCTCGACAAGGCTGCGCGCCGGCGACGACATGTAGTCGCCGCTCGCGGCCGCGTCCTCGACCTGGGCAAACGGGCTGCCGGCCATAATCTGGCCCAGCACGGTGCCGGGGAGGAAGCTACGATGCTCCCCGCTCGGGTTACTTGCGATGAAATCGGCATAGGCCTTGGGCACCCGGCGCAGCGCGGCCACACGGTAGCGGTCGCCGTCAAAGGTCCACAGATTGCCAAAGGCGGCGCCACACAGGTCGAGCGCCTTGTCGAGCATCGCGTCGAACACCGGGGCGAGGTCGCCGGGCGAGGAATTGATGACCCCCAACACCTCGGCGGTCGCGGTCTGCTGGGCCAAGGCCTCGTCGCGCTCGGCGCGGGCCTGCGCGAGCTCGCGTCGCAGATCGGCGATGGTCTGCACAGGATCTCTTGGCGTGTCGTTGGGCATCCGGGGGCATCCGGGTCGCGGCGAGCGTCGGTCGAGGGTTTCCTGTCGCTCTCGATCATACGTTGATTGGGGCGCCCCTCCACGCGACTTCTTCGAAGGAGGCGGCTTTAGGTCCTGATCGGGGATTTCCTCCGACCGATCTCTCATTCGCGTCATACCGGCGAAGACCGATATCCATGGCGGGGTGGATCCCGGCCTTCGCCGGGATGACAATAAAGGGGTCCGGAGATGACGCGCAGACCTTCCGAAGCAGCCCAGTAGGCTGTGACTCTATCCCGGCTGATACTGGATCTTCGACCCGTCGCTGCCGCGCATCTCGACCTTGATGAGCTGGTGCTCCCGGTCGTACCAGACGTCCTGGGGAAAGCTGGTCCGCACCGAATAATGGTGCGCGGTGGTCGGGCGGCCCTGGAGGACCAGCGGTTCCTCGCCGTGATCGACCACCGAAACCGGCGTCAGCGCGCCATCCAGCGGGCTGATCGCGGTCGTCTGCCGCATCAGCGACGCATTCCACAGACTGACCGGGATGATTGCGGGATCGACCTCGACCACCTTGCCGTCGGCGTCGACCGAGAGGATGTCGCCGCTTCTTGTCACGCTCACTTTGTGGCGCCTGCCGTTATCGTCGGTCTGGGAGTTCATCTTTACCAATTTGCCGTCGACCCAACTCTCGGTTTCGCTCTGATCGTAGTGATAGACCGTGATGTGGGCGATCTTGACCGCAATATGGGTGACGATCTCAGCGAGCGTGCCGGCGCCGTCGCGGCTGATGCGCATCGTGGTGGTGCCGATCTGATCGCCATTGCGCATCACGGTAAAATTAATCGTCGCGGCGGCCGGCTCGGTTTCTGCCGCCGATAATGCAATCGCCGGGGCGACAATGAGCGCACCCAAAACCAAGAAAACTGCCTGCATCCAGAACCCCCTGTGCCAGGACCGATCCAACGCCGATGAATCGGGCATTTTCGTGTCCGAGCGAAAACCCAAAGGGCACCGCGGGAATCGCTGATTGCCGCGGGTTCTGATTTGGCATTGACGCCCCTGCCGGTTCGGGTCCGGGAACCGGAAGGTTTTGTAGGGGGTTTATTACTGCACGTAACGTCGATGGCCGCGCCGTTGGCAGCCTCGTCGCGATTGATTGGCCAGCCATGCTGAGATCCCCAGTCGTCCGCCTCGTCGATTTGTGCGCGCGCCATGCCTGGCCGGTCATCATCCTCGCGCTGGCCCTCACGTGCTTTTCCGGGGTCTACGCCGCCCGGCATTTCGCGATCAAGACCGACCCCAACGATCTCTTTCCGCCCAATCTGGCGTGGACCGAGCGCGCCTTGGCGTACATGAAGGCGTTTCCGCAACGCGACATCCTCGTCGTCGTCGACGCGCCGACCGAGGAATTCGCCGATGCCGCCGCCGCCAAGCTGACAGCTGCTCTGGCGGCGGATCACGAGCATTTTCGCACGGTCGAAGAGGTCCAGGGCGGCCCGTTTTTCAAAGAGAACGGGATGTTGTTCATGCCGACCGAGGAGGTCGCGCGGGTTGCGCTCGGCATGCAAAACGCAGGCCCGCTGATCGGGGCCTTAAGCGCGGATCCGAGCATCAGAGGCGCGCTGGGCGCGCTGAGCTATGGGGTGATCGGCGTCGCCAACGGGATGTTCGCGCGGGACGCTTTGGCGCGGCCGATGAGCATGGCCGCGGACACGATCGAGGCGGCGCTCGAGGGGCGGCCGGCGCATTTTTCGTGGCGCGCGCTGGTCGCCGGAAAAGCGCCCGGCCGTGGCGAGCTGCGCCGCTTTATAGCGATCGCTCCGGTCCTCGATTTCAAGGCGCTCGAGCCCGGCCGCGCCGCGGTCGACGCAACCGAGCGCGCAGCGCAGAAGCTCGACCTCGCCGGCCAGTACCAGGCGCGGGTGCGCCAGACCGGCCTCGTCCCGATCGATGACGACCAGTTCGCCACGCTCACCGACCATGCGGGGCTCAACCTCGGCCTGGCGATCGGCGCGGTCGTCATCATCCTGTGGCTGGCGTTGCGGTCGTGGCAGATCATCCTCGCCGCCCTGATCAGCGTCTTCTGCGGGTTGGCGATGACCGCCGCTCTCGGGCTTTATCTGGTCGGCGCGTTGAACCTGATCTCGGTTGCGTTCTTTGTGCTGTTTGTCGGGCTCGGCGTCGATTTCGGCATCCAGTTCGCGGTCCGCTACCGCGCCGAACGCCACGACACCGGCGAACTCCGCCCGGCCCTCGTCGGCGCGGCGCGCAAAGCCGGGGGCCCCTTGGCGCTGGCGGCGGTGGCGACCGCGCTCGGGTTTTCGGCGTTCGTGCCGACGGCATACCGCGGGCTCGCCGAACTCGGCGAGATCGCCGGGCCGGGCATGATCATCGCATTCATGACCAGCGTCACCCTGCTGCCGGCTCTGCTCGCCGTCTTCAAGCCGCCCGAGGAGCCGCGCCCGATGGGGTTTGCCGCGCTGGCGCCGGTCGACCGGTTCCTCCAGCGCTACCGCGTCGCGGTCGTCGTCCTCATCCTTGCCGCGGTGGTGGCCGGTGTGCCGCTCTTACGCTCGCTGCGGTTCGATTTCGATCCGATCCATATGAGTAATCCCGATTCCCTGTCCGTTAAGACCTTCCTCGAATTGCGGCGCGAGCCGCAGACCGGCGCCAACGCGATCGAGATCATCACCCCCGATGCGAGCGCGGCGGACGCGACGGTTGAGCGCCTCAGGGCGCTGCCGCAAGTCGCCCGGACGACGACGCTCGGCAGCTTCGTGCCCGCGGACCAGGACAAGAAGCTCGCGCTCATCCGACAGCTGGCGGCGGCGCTCGGCCCCGCGCTCAGCCCGGGGCAACCCAAACCGCCGCCGACCGACCAGCAAGACGTCGCCGCGCTGCTCGCGGCCGGCATGAGCCTCACGCAATTCGCCACGGCCAACGCGGGAGCCGGCGCCGACGGGGCAAATCGCCTCGCGGCGCTGCTGCTGCGCCTGGCGACGGCCGACCCGGCGGTTCGAGAGCGCGTCGCCGCGGCGGTGGTCGGGCCGCTGCAGATGGCGCTCTTCGGCCTCAAGGAATCGCTCAAGGCCCAGCCGGTAACCATCGCCACCCTGCCGCCCGATCTCACCAGCGACTGGCGGGCAGCGGACGGCCGGGCGCGGGTTCAGGTGCTGCCTAAGGGCGACCCGAACGACAGCGCGGTGCTGCGCGATTTCGTCAAGGCCGTGACCGCCGCCGCGCCAGCTGCCACCGGTCCGGCGGTGTTGCTCTACGAAGCCGCCAACACCACGGTGCGCGCCTTTATCGAAGCCGGGATCTTCGCGCTGGTTGCGATCGCGCTTTTGCTGCTGGTCACCTTGCGCCGCCTCAGCGACGTGGCTCTGACGCTGGTGCCGCTCCTCGTTGCGGCCGTCGTTACCTTGGAACTTTGCGTCGTCTTCGATCTGCCGCTCAATTTCGCCAACATCATCGCGCTGCCGCTGTTGCTCGGTGTCGGCGTCGCGTTCAAGATCTATTACATCATGGCGTGGCGGCGCGGCCGCACCGCGCTCGTGCAGTCGACCCTCAGCCGCGCCGTCATCTTCAGCGCAATGACGACCGGCACCGCCTTCGGCAGCCTCTGGCTGTCGAGCCATCCCGGCACCTCCAGCATGGGGAAGCTCATGGGGCTGGCCCTCTTATGCACGATGGCGGCGGCGGTGTTGTTCCAGCCCGCCCTGATGGGTCCGCCACGCGAAAAGGCCAAGGGCGAGGCTACCGGCGACAAGGCTAAGGACGACGCGGCGGCGGAGCCAGTTGCCGCTGCGGCCGAGCCGGCGGCCAAAATCCGCGAGCCGGCCGCCTGGGTCGTCGCGCCGCGGGAACCCGGCAAGCCCGCCGGCGACCGGACCGCACCCTCTGAGGCCGCCGGTCAACGCGAAAAAGAGCCGGTTCGTCATGACTGACCGGCGGAATGGAGAGGCTGCGCGCTCGAGCCTGGCGATCGATAATTTGCGTGCCGTGGTCATCCTCCTCGTCCTCGCCTTTCATTCCGTCCTGGCCTATCTCGCCTCGCTCCCGCCCCATCCGTTCCCGTTCGACAGCCCGCCGTTTTTGTGGCGCAGCTTTCCGATCGTCGACAGGGAGCGGTGGCTCGGGTTCGATTTGTTTTGCGCCTGGCTCGACGTCTTCCTGATGTCGTTCTTTTTTCTCTTGTCGGGCCTCTTCGCCTGGCCGAGCCTCGTGCGCAGGGGCGCGCGTGCCTTCCTGTACGACCGCGTACGGCGGCTCGGCGTGCCGTTTCTCGTCGTCGTGTTCCTGCTGATGCCGGTGGTGCAATACCCGACCTATCTGGAGACCGCGGCCGATCTCGGCATCGCCGCGTATCTGCGCCACTGGCTCCAGCTCCCCTTATGGCCGAGCGGCCCGATGTGGTTTTTGTGGCTGCTGCTCGTCGGGGATATTGCGGTGGCCGCGCTCTTTCAGGTGATGGAAGGGCACCGCGATGCGGTCGTCCGGCTGTCCAATTACGCGCGCGAGCATCCGGCGAAATTTCTCGCCGGGTTCGCGGCTGCCGGTCTCTTGGCGTATATCCCGCTGGCGCTGGTTTTCGGCTCCTCGGGCTGGGTCCAGCTGGGGCCGTTCGCGTTCCAGCTCAGCCGGCCGTTGCACTACGCGCTCTATTTCTTCGCCGGCGTGGCGATCGGGGCGTGCGGCATCGAGCGCGGGCTCCTGGCGGCGGAGGGGAAACTCGCGCGGCGCTGGGCGTGGTGGCTCCTCGCCGCCCTCTTCTTGTTTCCGGCGTGGCTCGGGGTCACGGCGGCGACGATGGACCACCCGGATGCGGCCCCGCTCGGGCTCCTGGCCCTCGACGATCTGACGTTCGCGCTGGCGTGTTTCACCAGCTGCTTTTTCGTGCTGGCCGTCGCGGTGCGGTTTGCCCGGGCTAAGGGGCCGGTGCTCGAGAGCCTCAAAGCCAATGCCTACGGCATGTACCTCGTCCACTATGGGGTTATCGTGTGGTTGCAATATGCGCTCCTCGGCTTCCTCTGGCCGGCGATCCTCAAGGCGGGGATCGTCTTTGCCGGGGCCGTTCTCTTGAGCTGGAGCGCGACCGCCGCGCTGCGCCGGGTTCGGCCGATCGCCGAGATCCTCGGCGCCGCGCGGCCTCTTCCGGCCGCCCTGTTGCCGCCCGTGCGGAGCCGCTCCGAGGGCTTTGCCGACTAGCCGGTCCGGGCGGTGTTCTGCTGTACGAATTCGCCGATCCGGGCGATGGCGCGGAGCGCCTCCGGCATCATCGGCGCAAAGGCGTGCCAGACATGCGGCATGCGCGGCCATATTTCGAGCGCCACCTCGCACCCCGCCAGGCGCATCCGCTCGGCCATCCGCACCGCATCGTCGAGGAGGATCTCGTCGCTGCCGACCTGAATGAGGCTCGGGGGCAGACCAGCCGGATCACCGTAAACGGGCGAAGCGTAGGGGTTGCGCGGATCGGCGCCGGCGAGATAAGAGGCGGCCAGAGAAGCCGCGACCGCGGCATTCCCGATGGGGTCGGCAACGGCGTTGCTGCGCAGCGAGGCTCCGGTCAGCGCGAGATCGGTCCACGGCGACAGCGCGACGATCGCGGCCGGCAGCGGGGCGCCCGCATCGCGCAGCCGCAGCGCTAATGCCAGCGCCAGCGCGCCCCCCGCCGAATCCCCCATGACGGCCGCCCGCCCCGCGTCGGCGCCTTCATCGAGGAGCCCCTGCCAGGCGGCGACCGCATCGTCGAGCGCGGCCGGGAACGGGTGCTCGGGGGCGAGCCGGTAGTCGATCGCCGCGACCCGCGCGCCCGCCGCCGATGCGAAGCGCCAGAGAATGTGACGGTAGAGCTCCGGCGATCCGGTCACGTAGCCGCCGCCATGCAGGAACAAGATGTGGCGGTCCGGGCGGGAGTGAGGCGTCGCGACGCGCAGCGCCACAATCCCACCCAATTGGCCCCGCACCATCTCGGTGCCGGCTGGCGGCATCGGGACCCAACGCTCGAAGCGCCGGGTCAGCTCGCGGTGTTGCGCGATCGTGACGTCATGGTTGTTGCCGGGCTTTAGGAACAAGCGCGCGCCCAGTCGCACGAGTTCGGCGCGGAGGCTCATCGCTCAGGCGGATTTAGATCCGATTGATCCGCGCAGGCACGGAGCGGGCCGGCTGGTGCTATGCCGGCGGCGGCAGCTTCCATGACGCACGCGCCAACAGTTTCCAGCCGCCGTCCTGTTTCTGCCAGACCTGCATAACGCCGATTTTGGTATTAGTGACTTTGCCGTCGAGCTCGCTTTCCGAGACCCAAAGGTGCCGCACGACGCCGTTGTTCCCGACGATTTGGACAGTAAGGTCGGGCCATTCAAGCGACTTGAGGGTGCCCTTTCGGGTCATCACCCCGTCGATGAACTCGGCCTTGTTCTGAAGCCGGGCGTCCGAGTGGCTGTAGCTCAGCTGCGCCGCAGTCAGCGACTCGAGCTTTGCTTTGTCCTGTTTGATCAAGGCCGTGCGCAATTCCTCGACGAATTTTTTCACCGCTGCTTCATCGGCCGATTCGGCCTGTGCCGATCGGACGAGGGCCGGGGCGGCGAGCGCGAGCGCGCCCGCGGCGGCGAGGTGGCGACGCGATAGTTTCATGGCTTCCTCCCGTGTGTGTGTTGGTCACCCCAGCGCCTGGCGGAGCTGTCGGCCCGCGACGACGAGCATAGCAAGATCGGGCGCAGTCGCGGCGCGCAATTCGGCGGCGATGGCGTCGGCTGGAGGGAGCTCTGCGGCATGGGTTTCGAGCCAGGCGGCGAAGGGGTCGGCTGCGCCATTCGATGTCGCCAGCACCTTGAGGGCGAAGTCGGCCTGCAGGACATAGAAATCGTCGATCAGGGTCTCCACCGCGGCCTTCTGCCAGGGGGTCTCGGCCGGCAGGCGGCGCGCGGCATCGCGCATCTCGTCGAGGGCAAAGCGGGCGCCGACGCCATAAAATGTCCGCGCGGCGCCGTCGATCGGTCGCGCCGAGCGCTCGGCCAATTCGCCGATTTCGAAGGAAGTGGCGAGGAAGATCGCGCCACTAATTCGCGCGGCCAGCGGTTGCGGCACCCCGGCGGCGGCAAACTGTGTGGCGCGCTGATCGAGCAACGCCCGCTCTCGCGGCGGCAACAGTTCGGGGACAATCTCCGCCAGGCGCCGGACTGCCGGCGCGAAGCGGGCGATCTCGCGCCCGAGATCGAGCCGGTTGGCACGCAGCAGCCAGGCAGCGACATGCTCGAGGAGCCCGGAAATCTCCAGCAGCATCTCGCTCTGCACCGCTGTCGCAACCCGGTTGTCGAGCGCCTCGATCTGCGCCCATAGCGCCGGCAGAGCGAAAACCTCGCGGACGATCCGGTAGCTGCGGGCGATGTCGGGCGCCTCATGCCCGGTGCGCGCGCGCATATCCTGGATGAAGGTGAGGCCGGCGCGGTTGACCAGATCGTTGGCCGCGACCGTCGCCGTGATCTCGCGCTTCAAGGGATGCGCGGCGATCTGATCGAGAAAGCGCTCGCGCAAGGCCGGCGGGAAATAGTCGCGCAGATCGGCGGCGAGCTCAGAGAGGTCGGGCAGGTCGGAGAGGAGGAGATCCTGATCGAGCGACATCTTGGCGTAGGCGAGCAGCACCGCCAGCTCGGGGCGCGTCAGCCCGCGGCGTGTCAGGGCGCGGGCGGCCAGGGTTTCTTCGCTGGGCAGGAATTCGAGCGCGCGGTCGAGCCGTCCGGCGCGTTCGAGGTCGCGGATCAACCTCGTCTGGTGGTCGAGAGAAGCGGGTCCGCGCGCCTCGGCTACCGACAACGCCTCGCCTTGCAGGTAATTGTCGCGCAACACCAGGGCAGCGACGTCGTCGGTCATCTGCGCCAGGAGCGGCTCGCGCTCCTGATGGCCCAAGACGCCCGCGGCGATCACGCCCCCGAGCAATATCTTGATATTGACCTCATGGTCCGACATCGAGACGCCCGCCGAGTTGTCGATCGCATCGGTGTCGATGCGGCCGCCGTTGAGGGCATAGGCCACCCGACCGCGTTGCGTGACGCCGAGATTGGCGCCCTCGCCGACAACTCTCGCGCGGACCCTCTCGCCGTCGATGCGCAGGGCGTCATTGGCGCGGTCGCCGACCTCGGCGTGGCTCTCGCCCTGCGCCTTGACGAACGTACCGATGCCGCCGAAGAACAACAGGTCTACTTCGGCCGTCAGTACATAGCGGATCAGCTCGGCCGGGGTCAGGTGGTCCTCGGCGATGCCGAAGACATGCTTCATCTCGGCGCTGATCGGGACCGCCTTCAGAGCGCGGTCGAAGACGCCGCCGCCCTCAGAGATCAGCGCCCGATCGTAATCGGTCCAGCCGAGCTGCGGCAGGTGAAACAGGCGCTCGCGCTCGGCGTAGCTCCTCGCCGGGTCGGGCGCCGGATCGACAAAGATGTGCAGATGGTTGAACGCGGCCAAGAGGCGCGCGTGGCGCGATTGAAGCAGGGCGTTGCCGAACACGTCGCCCGACATGTCGCCGACCCCGACCATGGTGAAGTCGCTGGTCTGGATATCGCGGCCCAGCTCGCGGAAGTGCCGCTTGATGAGTTCCCAGGCGCCGCGCGAGGTGATCCCCACCCTCTCGTGGTCGGAGCCGGCCGATCCGCCCGAGGCGAAGGCGTCGCCCAGCCAGAACCCGTGTTCGAGGGCGATGGCGTTGGCGATGTCGGAGAAGGTCGCGGTGCCCTTGTCGGCGGCGACGACGAGATAGGGGTCGTCGCCCTCGTGGCGCACGACTTGAGGCGGCGGGACGATCGTGTGCGCTGCGTCATTGCCGTCGGTCGCATTGGCCGCGACGATGTTGTCGGTGAGGTCGAGGAGGCTGCGGATCAGAATCTTGTAGCATTCGACGCCCTCCGCGGCGAACTCTTCGCGGTAGTTTGGGGTCCCTTGGGGGGGCGGGCGCTTCACCACAAAGCCGCCCTTCGAGCCGACCGGCACGATGACCGCGTTCTTGACCGTCTGTGCCTTCATCAGGCCGAGGATCTCGGTGCGGAAATCCTCCTTGCGGTCGGACCAGCGGATGCCGCCGCGCGCGACCTTTCCGGCGCGCATGTGCACGCCCTCGACGCGCGGGCTGTAGACATAGATCTCGTAAAGCGGCCGCGGCAACGGCAAGAGATCGATCGCGCTGGAGGCGAGCTTGACCGCGAGCGCGGGCTTGGGCTCGCCGGAGGGCCCGGTCTGGTAGTAATTCGTGCGCAAGCTTTTGAGGATCAGCGTCAGGTAGGCGCGCAGGATGCGGTCTTCATCGAGGCTCTCGACCCGGTCGAGCGCGTGGTCGATCGCCTGGATTTCAGAGACTGCATCGAGGGCGGCGCCCGTTGCGCGGTCCGGATCGAAGCGATGCTCGAACAGCCGCACGAGGCGGCGCGCGATCGGCGCATGACGCGCCAGCGTCTCCTCCATGTAGCTTTGGCTGAAATTCGAGCCGGCCTGGCGCAGCACCTTGCAATAGAGGCGCAATATGGTGGCCTGCCGGGCCGTGAGGCCAGCGGCGAGAACCAGCCGGTTGAAGCCGTCATTCTCGACCGCGCCGGTCCACACGAGGGCGAGCGACTCTTCGAACCGGCGGCGCACCGCCGCGGAGAGCGCGGCCGGCACGCCAGCCCCCTCGCCACCGGCGCTGATCGTGAATTCATGGATCCACACCGCTCGCCCGTCTTCGCTGTCGATGCGGAAGGGCTCCTCGGCGATAATGCGCAGGCCGAGATTTTCGAGGATCGGCAACACGTCCGACAGGACCGCCGGCTCGCCCTGGCGGTAGAGTCTGAGACCCGAGCCCTGGCCATCTGCGCGCGGGTGCAGCGAAGCCTCGATCGGCGAGCCGGCGAGCACCGCCTCGATCCGGTCGAGATCGGCGATCGCCTGTGCCGGCTCGGTGCGCGCCTGATAGGCGATCGGGAAGGGCTTCAGGCGGCGCAGCCGGGCGCGGCCGGGAACCTCGCCGAACGCGGCCGCCGCTTTATCCTCGACCTGGTTCGACCAGGTCAGCCCGGCTTCGGCGAGGAGCTGTTCGAGCCGGGCCACATCGACGGGCGGTACGGCGCCGCGGGTGACGCGGATGATGAACTGGACGCGCGCCAGCACCGACTGGTCGAAATGGGTATAGAAATCCGTGACCTCTCCGGCGAATGCCGCCGCGAGGATCGCGGCAAAGCTCTGGCGCAGGCGCGTGTCGTAGCGCTCACCCGGCACATAGACGAGGCAGGAGACGAAGCGTTCGAGCGGGTCGCGACGCACGAACAACGCGATGCGCTGACGCTCCTGCAGGTTGAGGATCCCGATCGCGGTGTCGTAGAGCTCGTCCTCGGTGATCTCGAACAATTCGTCGCGCGGGAAGGTCTCGAGGATGTGGAGGAGGGCCTTGCCGTCATGGCTCTCCGGGGCAAAACCGGCGCGCTCGATCATGCGCCGCACCTTTTGCCGCAACAGTGGGATCGAGTGCGACGTGCCGCTATAGGCGCCTGAGGTGAAGAGGCCGAGGAACAGCTGCAACGCCACCACCTCGCCCGCCGCATTGAAACGGCGGACGCCGATCGCGTCCATCGGAACGGCGCGGTGCACGGTGGCGCGGCGCGTGGTCTTGGTGATGATCAAGAGCTCCGGCCGGCGCACGAACTCCTGGACATCGGGCGGCAGCCCGGTGAGGTCGCGCAACCCGCCGAATACCGGATAGCTCCCCTCGGAGAAGATCCCGAGCGGCGTTCGCGGCACTTCGACCGCAGCGCCCGGGAAGACAAATTCGCGAAAACCGAGATAGGTGAAGTTGCCGTCGTCGAGCCAGCGCAGAAATTCGACGCCCTCGGCGATCTCGGCGGGCATCAGTGGCGCCGGCGCCGCGAGCGCCTCGTCGGCGATCGCCTGCAAGGCGCGGCGCATCGGCCGCCAGTCCGAGACGGCGCTGCGGACATCGGCGAGCGTGGCTTTGAGCCGGGCCGCGAGCGCCTCACGTTCGGCGTGATCCGGCTCGCGGGTGATCGCGATCTGCATCCACGATTCGCGCCGCCCGCCTATCGGCGGATCGAGCGCGACAAGAGATCTCGTCTCGTCGCGCGCCACGCTCAACACCGGGTGGATGACGAGCCGCACCTCGCGACCGCCGGCATTGACCGAAGCGGTCACCGAATCGACGAGAAACGGCATGTCGTCATTGACGATCTCGACAATCGTGTGCGGCGACGACCAACCATCCCTCCCAAGAGTGGGATTATACACGCGCACCTTGGCGCTGCCGCTCTGGCGGTGCGCCGCGAAGCGCCACAGCGCGAGCCCGGCACCGCACAGATCCTCTGGACTGCGCGCCGCGAGATCGCTCGGCGGCACATGCTCGTAAAGTTCGGCGATAAAGCGACGCAGCGGCGCGCGCTCCACCGCCTTGGTTTGCCGATCGGCCAGAGCCTGCGCCTCGCGGACCAATGCCGACGTCTTTACCTCGATCGTGCCTGTCACGGCCCTCTTCCCTCCCGGCGGCGAGAGATTCGCCGCTCGGCAGCGACGGGGCAAGCGGTTTCCTGCTTAGGCCCGCGGGCTGCGATTGTGCCCGCGCAGCCATCGAAACGCTGGAAAATTCGCCGGTATTTTGACAATTATATAACCGCCATCCATCGCCGCTCGCCGATCGGCGAGCGCCGGAGGCGGGAATTTGACCTCGCTCGAATGATCCGCGAACCCCGTTGAAGCGTCTCCGCTCCTTCCTGAGCCGCAGCATCATCTACTGGCTGCCGCTGGCGCTGCTCTTAGTGACGGCCCTCGCGCACCTCGTCCTTCCCGAGGAGTTCGAGCAGCTGTCGGCGCTCATCGCCTTTGACGTGCAACAGCGGATCGCGCCGCGCGAACCGCCCCCGGACACGCCGGTCCTGATCGTCGACATCGACGAAGCGAGCTTGAAAGAGGTCGGCCAGTGGCCATGGCCGCGCACGGTCATGGCCCAGCTGGTCGACAAGCTGCACCAGGCCGGCGCCGCCGCGATCGCCTTCGACGTCTTGTTCAGCGAGCCCGATCGCACCTCGCCGCAGATGCTGATGTCGCTCTTGACCGACCGGGGCGCCGGCGAAGAGGACGCGAAACGGCTCCTCGCGTCGATGCAGGATCCCGATGCGCAGTTCACCAAGGCGATTGGCGGGGCTCCGGTCGTGCTCGGGTTCGACCTCACCGGGACCAGCGGGAAGGGCAATCCAGTCATCAAGGCCGGGTTCTCCTGGGTCGGCGCCTCGGGCGCCAACCCACTGCGCTTCGTGCGCAGCTTTCCGGACGTGGTCACCGCGCTGCCACAGCTGCAAAAAGCCGCCGCAGGTGACGGCTTCGTCAACCAGATTTCGGATTGGGACAACGTCGTCCGGCGCGTGCCCTTGGTGCTGCGCCTCGGCGACAAGGCCGTCCCGTCGCTCGCGGCCGAGGCGCTGCGGGTCGGGCTCGGGGCGTCCGGCTATATCGGCCGCTATTCAGGCGCCCAGGCGGCGAAAAGCTTTGGCGAGAACACCGGGCTGAACGCGATAAAGATCGGCCCCTTAGAGGTGCCGACCGACGCCAAGGGCCAGGTGACGCTTCACTATATGCGGCCGCGTCCGCGTGATCAGGATCCCCGCTACATCTCGGCGGGCAAGATCATCGCCGGTGATTTTGATCCCGCGCGGATCGCCGACCGCCTCGTCTTGGTAGGCTCGTCGGCCGCCGGGCTCAATGATCTGAAGGCGACGCCGATCACCCCCGACATGCCCGGGGTGGAGATCCACGCTCAGCTGATCGAGCAGATCCTGCAGCAGGATTTCCTGTTCCGTCCGGATTGGGGACCCGGTGCGGAGATCCTGTTCGCGATGGTATTCGGGATCATCGTCATCCTCGCCATCCCGCTCGTGGGCGCGCTGCCGAGCGCCGCGGTCGCCGGGGTGGCGATGATCGCCGCGGCGGCGGTCTCGTGGTTCGCCTTGCGCAACGGCCAGGTGGTGATCGACCCGGTCTATCCGGTCGCGGTCCTCGCCAGCGTCTATCTGTGCGGCACGCTACTCAACTATCGCCTGACCGAAACCCGCCAGCGCGAGGTCCGCGAGGCCTTCTCGCGCTACATGTCGCCGCATTACGTCGCCGAGCTAGCCAGAAACCCCGAGAAGCTCAAGCTCGGCGGCGAGATCAAGCTGATCACGGTGATGTTCTGCGACATCCGCGGTTTCACGACGATGTCGGAGGGAATGACCTCCGAGCAGCTCGGGCACCTGATCAACGAATTCCTGACGCCGATGACCGACATCATCATGGCGCACAAGGGAACCATCGATAAATACATCGGCGATTGCATCATGGCGTTCTGGAACGCGCCGCTCGACGATCCCGACCATGCCAAGAACGCGGTGGCCGCGGCGCAGGACATGCGCGAGAGGCTGGTCGAACTCAACGAGGCCTGGGTAGCCGAGGGGCGCCCCGAGCTGCACATCGGCATCGGCGTCAATACCGGGGAGTGCAGCGTCGGAAATTTCGGCTCGCACCAGCGTTTCAATTATTCACTGCTCGGCGATCCGGTGAACCTGTCGTCGCGGCTCGAAGGCCTCACCAAGCAATACGGCGTCGATCTGATCATCGGCGAGGAGACCGCGTCCCGGCTCGACGATTCCGGTCTCATCGAGCTCGACCTCGTCGCGGTCAAGGGCAAGAAGAACGCCGTGCGCATCTTTACCCTGCCGCCGCATCCGGTCGAGAGCCAGCAATACCTGGCGCGACACGCGGCCCTCTTGGCCGCCTATCGCCGGCGCGATTGGGACGCTGCGCTGGGCCTCCTCGAAGATCCGGTGCTTGCCGCCGAACAGGACATGGCGCCGCTCTACGGCCTCTTCCGCGAGCGGATCGAGCAGTTGAAGGAGGAAGCGCTGCCGTCCGACTGGGATGGCGTGTTCGTTGCTCACGAAAAGTAGCGGCCCACGAGAAGTAGCGGGGCTTGAACGCGCCCGCCGCCTCGCGATTCTCCGATTGCCGGCGGTGACCGGAATTATCACCCGACGCGGCCGTTCTATGGGGTATGGCGGTGCCGGAAAATCACCACTTGCCGGCTTTCCCGTCGACCCCCGCCAATTTCCCTTTCAATGTTTGCCGATCGTTGCCGATAATGATCGCAGGTAGAAAGGCAGGCAGCGGCGGCGGTGCCATCCGGCCGCTGTTGCGCGAACGCAAAGCATCTTGAGCGGGGCGGGAGCGCCGCCCCGGGAGGAAACGAATGGCGGTCATGGCATTCGAAGTTTGCCGGCGGGCGCGCGATGCAAGGTGGATCGTTCGGCTCGACAAGGCCCTCTACGGCGCCTACCTCGACAAGGAACAGGCTCTCCTCGACGCGGTCGACGCGGCGCGCGACGCCTTGATGTGCGGGCGTGAGGCGCAGGTGTGGATCCGCGACAGCGCCAGCGCCGCCCGGATCCTCTAGGCCACGATCCACCTATGTTGAAGCGCCAGCGGATCACGCTCTAATCGTGCGCTTTGCCACCGCCACCGTGTGCGACGGCGCCATGTCCACCACGGCTGGCGGGATGCGCTACGCCGCCGCCGCCGGCATGCGGGTCGCCGGCACCAGCAGGTGGACCACCGCCACCGGCACGCGGAGCTGCACCTGCGCCATGCGCCCCGCGGCCGCCTCGGAGCACCGTCCCGGCCGCACCACGCGCGACGGCGACGTGCGAGGTCCGGACAGACGGGGTAGCGAATTGCCGCGCGGTGTGCGCACCCGAGGGGGTCGGGGCGCCCTGATGGCGGCGCCCGGACGCAGCGACATGCGGCCCGCTGCGAGCGGCCGAGGGAGCGGCCGCTGCACCGTGCCCTCTGGCTGCCGCACCGGCAACCTGTCCTGCGGCTCTGGCTGCACCGCCTCCTGTCGCCGCCGCGCCGGCAACGCCACCAATTGCGGCGGCCGTTGCGGCACGCGTCGCGCTTGGCTGGGCCGCGCTTGGCTGGGCCGCCGGCGGCTGCGCCGTGACCCGCGCGCTCTCAACGGCCAGATTGGACACCGGCAGGGCGGAGCCGGCGACCCGCGCGCCGCTGGCGAGGGTCTGTTGCGGCACGATTGTCGCCGCGCGGCGGTTGGCGTAGGCGGCGTTCGCCGTCGCCGGGTCGCCGGTCGGGCGGGTGCCGAGACCGGCGGGGTCGCCGACGATGCCGCTATTGACCGCCCGGATGTAGCTCGGGTCGCTGGTGTAGCTCGGCCAATAGGCTTCGTGCGGCCCGAGCGGGAACCAGCCGACAAGAGGCGCCGTCGCCGCGGTAAAGAGGAGCGCGGCCGGGTCGGCGAGAAGGGCGACGAGCGCGGGCGCGTAGACCGGCGACGCGACGAAGCTGCCCGGCACCCATCCCCAGGCGCCGTTGATGTAGGCCCAGCGCCCGTAATGAAACGGCGCGAAGCCCCAGGGCTCGTAAGCGACCCAATTCCAACCCCACGGCGGCGCCCAGATCCAATAGCCGTTGCGGTAGGGGACCCACCCCGCCGGCAGCGATCTTGGGTACCAGACCTCACCCAAATCGGCGACGGCGCGCCAGCTGCCGTGTTCGTCGAGCTCCTCATAACCGGTCATCGCGGGCGAGACATAATAGGGCGAGGAGAGGCGCTCTTCCTTGTAATCTCGCGAGCGACACCATTCGACGAAGGCGTCCGGGGCGGCCTTTTCATTGGTCGCGGTCAGGGTGTCGGTGCCGCTGATCGCGGCAGCCTCGCCCGTCTTCATCGGAATATCGACGGTGCCGCCGACGAACCGGGCGCTGCCGTCCAACACCATGATCCCGGCCGGCCGATCCGGGCTCCCGGCGGCGACGTCGTAGAGGCCGGGCTGCAATAGCCACACCCCGCCGCGCGGGATGTCTACTTCGACGCTATGGCCCTCTGGGAGCTGGCGCAGATGCAGCTCGATCCGGCCTTGCGGGACGGCGAGCTGCATCATCTGCCGGTCGAGCCGGACGAATTCGACCGCGGTATCGTTGGAGAGCTCGATCGTCTGTGCGCCGACGCGGATCTCGACCCGCGATTTCGGGTCGGTCCGGAGGGACCCGCCGGCGGCCACCGGGTAATTGACCGGCGTCGCCGACCACTCGGTGTCGCCCTTGGCGTGGAAGGCGAGCTTGCCCTCGATAAAGCTGACCCGGCCGACGCGGGCGAGCGGCTCGTCGGCGGCGAGCGCCGGCCAGGCCGACCCCAAAACAGCGGCGATCGCCACGCGGGCGAGGATGCTGACGGCGGGGCGGCGCATTAGCGACCTCGAATTCTTGGCATCAACGAATCGCCCACGGCGCCGACGCGGCGCGACCCTCCTCGGTAAACGCCGCGAGGGTCGGGGGTTCCCGTCATCGACGTGCAATAAAGCTGCGGCCGATCAGCTGGCGATGGATCTGGTTGGTGCCTTCCCAGATCTGGGTGATCTTGGCATCGCGCAGCAGCCGCTCGACCCGGTAATCCTTGATATAGCCATAGCCGCCATAGAGCTGCACCGCCTCGGTGGCGATGCGCATCGCCAGATCGGAGGCGCGCATCTTCAGCATCGAGGCTTCGATGGCAATATCGGTGGCGCCGCTGTCGACAAGAGCGGCGACATGCCAGAGCCACGCTTCGCACATCGCCAAATCGGTGGCGAGATCTGCGAGGAGAAACTGGATGCCCTGAAATTCGATGATGCGCCGGCCCGATTGGCGGCGCTCGTTGATGTAGAGGACGGCGTCCTCGAACGCGGCGCGGGCGATGCCGAGGGCGTGCGCGGCGACGCTGGGTCGCGACTTGTTGAGCGCGGCCAGCAGGAGTTTGAGGCCGTCCCCCGGACGCCCGAGCAGATTGTCATGCCGGACGCGGCACTCCTCGAAGGCGAGCGCCGCGGTCGAGGCGGCACGGTGCCCGAGCTTATCCTCCGTGCGCAAGATTGCGAGGCCCGGGGTGCCCTTTTCGATAATGAGTGCGGAGATCGCCTGGCGAGCGTCGGCGATCCCCGCCCATTTGCCGAAGACGAGATAGAAATCGGCGACATCGCCGTTGCTGATGAAGGTCTTGCCGCCCGAGACGACAATCGTGTCGTCGCGGTCCGGGGTGAAGCGGGTCGTCATATGGGTCGCGTCCGACCCGGCATCGGGCTCGGTGATCGCCAATGCGCCGAGCGCCCCTTCGACGATTCGCGGCAAGAGTCTTTCTTTTTGCTCGTCGGTGCCGAAATCGATGAGCGGCTTTGCCGCGTGGAAATTGGTCGCCCAGATGATGCCGGTCGAGGCGCAGGCCTTGGAGATCTCGCGGACTGAGGCGAGGTAGGCGCCGTAGCTGAGCCCGGCGCCGCCATAAGCCTCGGGCACGAACATCGCGTTGAGGCCAAGGGCATTTATTGCGCGGATATTGTCCCAGGGGAATTCGCTCGACCGGTCGTACTCCGCGGCGCGCGGCGCGATCTCTCCTTCGGCCAGCGCCATGACGCTGTCGAGCAGCAGCCGCTCTTCGGGCGTCAGCGGCGGCAGCGCATCGAGGCGGGCGAACACATTCATCGCGCCGAGCCCGACCAAGCCCCCACCCCAACCCTCCCCCGCAAGCAGGGGAGGGGGCTCGGCGGTTTGCGTCCTGCATCCCTCCCTTGCTTGCGGGGGAGGGAGGGGCCCGCGTCGGTAGGCGTGGGAGGGTGGAGGCTTCTTGTCTCACCCATCCTTGAACACCGGCTTGCGCTTTTCGACGAACGCGGTCATCCCCTCGACGGCATCGGCGGTCTGGAAGGCGAGGGTCGAGAGATCGGCCTCGATCTTGAGCCCGTCGTGCAAGGGCAGATCATGGGCGCGGCGGATCGCGTCCCGCGCCAGGCAGAGGACCGGCAGGCTGAAGCCGGTCATCTCGCGGGCGAAGGCCTGGCCGGCCGCTATGAGGTCGCCCTCGACGATATGGTTGATGAGGCCGATTCGTTCGGCCTCGTCTGCGGCGACGGTGCGCCCGGTCAGTATGAGTTCGGTGGCGCGTGCCTCGCCGACGAGGCGCGGCAGGCGCTGGGTTCCGCCGTATCCCGGGATGAGGCCGAGCTTGATCTCGGGAAAGCCGAGCCGGGCGGAGGGCGCGGCCAGGCGGAAGGTGCAGGCGAGCGCCAGTTCGAGGCCGCCGCCAAAGGCATAGCCGTTGATGAGGGCGATCGACGGCAGCGGCAATTGGTCGAGCTTGGCCAGGACCGACTGGCCGAGCATCGCTCCGGCGCGCTGCTCGACGAGGGTGCGTCCCATCAATTCCTTGATGTCGGCGCCGGCGGAAAAGGCGCGGTCGCCGGCGCCGGTGACGAGGAGGGCGCGGGTGTCGCCGCTGGCGATCGAATCGAGTTGCCGGCTCAAATCGTCCAACAGCGCGAAGCTCAGCGCGTTCAATGCCTCCGGCCGGTCGAGCGTGATCAGCGCCAATTCGTCGATGCGGCTCATGTGGATCGCCATCTACTCAACCCTCCTCGGGCTCGGTCCAGCGCACCGGTACTGGCGCGATGCGGCCCGATTTCGCCCATTCGACGAGCTCGCGCTTCAGGATCTTGCCGCTGGCGGTCAGCGGATAGGCGGTCATCCTTATGAAATACTCCGGCATGTCGTAGCGCGACAGCCCCGCCTCGTTGAGATGTGCCAGGAGTTCACCCGGCTCGGCGGCGGCGCCCTCGTGAAAAATGACCGACAGGCAGACCTTCTCGCCGAGCCGCGGATCGGCGACCGCGAAGGCGGCACAGCGGGCGACCGCCGGATGGCGCATGGCGAAATCCTCGATCCGCGCGGGGTGGATGTTGTGGCCGCCGCGGATGATCAGATCCTTCTTGCGGCCGACGATTTCGAGGCAGCCGCGGTCGTCAAGCCGGCCGAGATCACCCGACATGAACCAGCCCTCGCGGTTGAACGATTCTTCGGTCGCCTCCTGGTTGTCGAAGTACCCCAGCATCAGACAGGCGCCGCGCCCGCCGATCTCGCCGATTTCGCCCGGCCCCACTTCGAGATCGGGGTTCTCCTGGTCCCAGAGGCGGATCTCGTAGGCGCGGCAGGCATGCCCGCAGGTCGCGACGATGGTCTCAGCCGGGTCGTCCGGCCGAGTATACTGGTGCGAGCTGTTCTCGCTCATGCCGTAGACGTTTTGCGGCACGATGCCGCGATCGAGGAATGTCTGGGCCACCTCGCGGGGGATGGGCGACCCGGCCATGTAGAAGGTCTTGACCGCGCCCAATCTGTCGAGGCCGCGGCGCCGCATTTCGCCGAGGATGTCCATCGCGTGGGTCGGGACGCCCATCACATAAGTCGCGCCGGTTTCAAGGATCCAGTCGAGCGGCGTCATGCCAGATGGCGGGGCGTTGACCGCCAGCTCCATCCCCGCCGCCAGGGATTGCGCCAGCGCCACCGCGGCGATGTGGTGGCTCAATGGGCTGAGGCTCAGAAGGATCGTGCGCTCATCGTGGCTCCAGTCCTCGACCATCGCCCTTGCATTGGCGAGGAGCGTGTTGTCGGAATGCATGACGCCCTTGGGGGTGCCGGTGGTGCCCGAGGTGAAGGCGAGATAGACGATCTTGTCCGGGTTGCCATCGACCGGCGGCAAGGATAGCGCGCCGGCTTCGCGGGGGAACGGTGCTGCGGTCGCAGGGCCCTCCCCGATCGTATAGACCCGCCGCAGGCTCGGCAGGTCGGCGACCGCTTCGAAGATGTCGGCGGTGCGCGCATCGGCGCCGTGGCCGGGCTGCGCGAAAAGGGCCGCCGCGCGGGTGCGCGCAAGAAGCAGGGCGATCTCGGCGACCGTGTAGTTCTGATGCAAGGACGGGTTGCAGACATAGCCCTGGCGCGAAGCGGCGAGGAGCACCGCGACCGCCTCGACCCGGTTGGGCAGCCACACCGCGACCCGCTCGCCCTTCTTCACCCCGGCACCATCGAGATTGGCGGCGACCGCATCGGTGAGCGCCAGGAGCGCGCGCCACGTGAGGCGCCGGGTGCCGTCGCGCAGCGCGAAATCGTCGGGCCGCCGCGCGGCGTGGTCGCGGAGCAGTGTATAGAGCGTCTCCGGGCGCCACAGCCCCGCTTCGTAATAGCGCCGCGCCGCCTCGGGATCGTGCAGGGTGAGGAGCGTGTTGGTCATTTTAGGAATGCTGCACCGAGGTCGTGTGTCCTTCGAGACGCACCCTTCGGGTGCTCCTCAGGATGAGGAAATGTCCTGTTTGACATTATAAGGCTCACCTCAACCTGAGGAGCCCGCGCAGCGGGCGTCTCGAAGGACGCACAACGATCGTCCAAAAGCACGATTCTCCCCGTCATCAATGCCCGAATTTGTGGGAGTCGGGTTTGCGGCGTTCGGCGAAGGCTTCGCCCAGCTCGTGCGATTCCTCACTGTCGAGATAGGAGCGCAGCAGGAGATCGTGCGCCAGGCGGGCTAGGCCGCCGACGCCGCCGTGGCGGGCGCTGAACGCGGTCTTGATCGACGCGAGCGCGAAGGCGCCGCGTTCGGCGATTTCCGATGCCATTGCGCGGGTCGCCGCGGCAAGCTCATCGTCCGGTACGACCTGGTTGATCATGCCGAGTTCTAGGGCCTCTCGGGCGCTCAATCGGGGGTTCCGGAACCAGATCTCCTTGGCCTTCTTCTTGCCGACGAGATCTTCCAGATACCAGGTGCCGAACCCGGCATCGAAGCTGCCCATCATCGGGCCGACCTGGCGGAAGACCGCGCTTTCCTTGGCGATCGTGATGTCGCACATGATCTGCAATACGTTGCCGCCGCCGACCGCATAGCCGTTGACCGCGGCGATCACCGGTTTTTGCAGCCGCTCGATCGACTCGTACATGTCGAGGGTCGGAAGGACGCCGGCGTAGAGAAGGGTGTCCTCCATCGCGGTCTTGCGCCCGCCGATGCAGAAGAATTTGTCGCCGGCACCGGTAATCACCATGACGCGGGTGCGGGTCTCGCGGCGCACCCTATTGATGCAGTCGCGCACCTCGTGACACATCGTCTCGGTGAACATGTTGCCGTCATCGGGCCGGTTCAGCGTCAAGGTCGCGATCGGTCCTTCCTCGGCGTAGAGGATCGTCTCGTAAGCCATCGGCGCTGCTCCTTTCCCGCTTGCAAAGCGCCCTGCGGAACCGGCAAGGTCGCCTCCGCCATCATGAGGAGGCGCGCGATGTTACAGGATTTGTTGCCCCAGGCGGAACGGATCGCGGCAAAGCTGAAGGCGCGCAAGGAGACGGTCTCCGTCGCCGAATCGTCGACCGCCGGGATGATCTCGGCGGCCTTGCTGGCGATCCCCGGCGCCTCGGCCTACTTCATCGGCGGCGCGGTCGTCTATACGCGCCAATCGCGCACCGAACTCTTGCGCGTCACCGAGGCCGAGTTAGCCGCACTCGCGGGTATCACGCCGTCGACCGAGCCCTATGCCCTCCTCTTCGCCCGCAAGATCAAGGAGCGGCTCGGCACGACCTGGTCGGTCGGCGAGACCGGGACGGCCGGCCCGACCGGCAGCCGCTACGGCCATGCCGCGGGCCACTCCTGCGTCGCGGTCATCGGCCCGGGCGGCGAGCGCTCGCTGACCGTCGAGACCGGCAAGGACGACCGGGTCGACAACATGCGCGTCTTCTCGATCGCGGCGTTGGATCTGCTGGAGAAAGCCCTGGGCTGAGCGCCCGACTCAGCGCCGGATGATAAATTCGTGCGCCGGGCGGCGCGCTTCCCAGCCGGCGCGTTCGAGTTCCGGCACACTATCGGCCGCTTCGGCATAGCCGAGGCAGAAATAGCCGATGAGGCGCCACGCGACCGGCACGTCGAGAGCCGTGCAGACCGCGGCGGGGTCGAGGATCGACACCCAGCCCATGCCGATACCCTCGGCGCGGGCCGCCAGCCACAGCGTGTGCGCCGCCATGACGGCGGAATAGTCCAACGTCTCCGGCATCGTATGGCGGCCGAGCCCACCGCCTTGCGGGGTAACATGGTCGGTGAATACGGCGAGCTGGCAGGGTGCCGCGTCGAGCCCGGCAAGTTTCAGCCGGGCATAATGCCAGGCCCGCCGTGGCGCCTGCGCCGCGAGCGCGGCGGCATTCGAGCGGGTGAAATTGTCGCGCACCAGGGCGCGGCGGGCCTCGGTTTCTACCAGGACGAAGCGCCAGGGCTGGCTCAGCCCGACCGATGGCGCGAGATGGGCGTGCGCGACCAGCCGCTCGATCGTGCCCAGAGGCAGCTTCTCGCGGCGGAAATGCCGGACGTCGCGCCGCCAGGCCAGCAGCGCGTGCAGGCGAGCGCGGAAATCCGCATCGAAATCGGGCTTATCCGAGCCGCTCATAGAGCGCGGCGACGCGTTCGCGATAGCGCGCGACCGAAAACAGCTCCGCCTGGGTCCGGCCGCGGCGGATGAGTTCGCTGCGCAGCCCGGCATCGGCGGTGATCGTTTTGATGGCCTCGGCGATGTCGTCGATGTCATAGGGGTCGACGTACAAGGCGGCGTCGCCGGCGATTTCAGGGAGAGAAGAGGCGCGCGAGGTCACCACCGGGGTGCCGAGCAGCATCGCCTCCAACACCGGGAGCCCGAAGCCCTCGTAGAGCGACGGGAAGAGGACCGCGCGGGCTCCCCGGATCAAGCTCACCAGCGTCGGCAAGGTGACATACTCGAAGTGATGGATCCGCCTTGTGCCTGGCGCGCGCTCTTCGTCGCGCAACTCCTTGATCATGGTGAGTTCGGCCTGATTGCCCCAGCCGCCCGCGCCGGTGATCACGAGCGGAATAGCGACCCCCGAGAGCATATAGGCGTCGATCAGCCGCCCGACATTCTTCTTCGGTTCGAGCGCGCCGTAGAACAGCAGATATCCCTGCGGTTCGAGGCCGTAGGCGCCGCGCAGCTCTTCGGCGACCAGGTCGTCCGGGCGCTCGACCAGCCCGAGCGGGAATTCGACGGCCTCATAGGTGTTCGTCACCCGCTCCTCGTCGACCCCGAGCAGCCGGACGATATCCTGTTTCGAATTCTCCGAGACGGTGACGATGTGGTCGGCCTCAGCTGCGATCTTGCGCAGCAAGCGGTAGGTCTGGCGCTTGTTGTCGAGCGTCGCGAACGGCAGGCGCAACGGCACGAGATCGTGAATCGTATAGATGTTGCACGCCCCTTTGGCGCGCAGCGGCAGCTGGTAGGTGCAGTGCAGGATGTCGGGCGCGGTATCGAACGCGAGGTCGATGAAGCGGCCGCTCCATGAAAAGTACCGGCCCGCATTGGCGAACAGGTTGCGCGCGACGTACAAATGGTTGTGGAGCGGCAGCCGCTCCCCGAGCTGGTCGGTGACGGTGCCGGTCAGACTGACCGCGCTCGGCGCTACCCCGAAGGGCGAGCGCAGCTGATCGCAGATGATGCCCAATAGCTTTTTGGGGTAAGCGACCGGCGCCGCGCCACTTGTATTGAGGAACGAGACGTCGCGCAGCAGCGGGTTTTTCGCCGGTCTCTGGGGCGAGCTGTAAACGACGCCGACCTCGAAGCCCAGATCGCGCGCGATCTGGGCGAGCTTGCGCGTATAGGTCGCGATGCCGGTGCCGCGTTCGAGCGAGAGATTGAGGCCGTCAAAATAAATGCGCCGGCTCATCGCTTCGGTATTGCCCCCGTCCCGGCGCCGCTCCAGCTCGGCCGGTCAGGCGCTGTCGACCAAGACCAGCTCGGTGTCGGCGAGCGCGGCGAGGCGCAACACCTGCTCGTCGCAAATGGCGGCGCCGTCGCCCGCGTCGATGCGGATGTCGTTGACGGTCAGGGCCCCCTTCGCCGGCACGAGATAGGCGTGGCGCCCCGGCTGCAGGGCATATTCGATCGTCTCGCCGGATTTAAGCCGGGCGCCGAGCACCCGCGCGTCGGTGCGGATCGGCAGCGCCTCGGCATCCTCCTTGTCGCCGCTCGCCAGGGTAACGAGGCGCCCGGCGCGATCGCCTTCTGGGAACGGCCGCGTGCCCCAGCTCGGCGGGCCGCCCTTTCTGGTCGGGATGATCCAGATCTGAAAGATCCGCGTCGCCTCGCTCTCATGGTTGTACTCGGCGTGGCGGATGCCCGATCCGGCCGACATCACCTGGACGTCGCCGGCCACCGTGCGGCCCTTGTTGCCGAGGCTGTCCTCGTGGCTGATCGCGCCCTCGCGCACATAGGTGATGATTTCCATATCGGCATGCGGATGCGGCGGAAACCCGGTGCCGGCGGCGATCTCGTCGTCGTTCCACACGCGCAGCGCGCCCCATCCCATGCGGTCCGGGTCATGGTAGTGCGCGAACGAGAAGTGGTGATGCGTGTCGAGCCAGTCGAGCTTGTCGCCGCCCAGGCTGGCAAAGGGTCTGCGTTCGATCATGTCGGGGGCTCCGCTGCAATCAAGGCCGGAGATATGGGGGCGAGGAGCTGCCATTCACCCCTGACCATCGCATCGCTCTCCCGCTCCAGCCGCGCATCGGCTTCGGCGGCCAGATCAGCGGCGCCGGCGATGCGGCCGAAGGCCCAGACCGCGGCGCCGCGCACCAGTGGCGAGGGATCGTCGAGGGAGCGGCGGGCCGCTTCTATGAGCTCGCTTCCGGGCTGCGGCCCATTCCCGATCGCGATCAGCACATTGCGCAGGAACCGGTTGCGGCCGATGCGTTTGACCGCGGTGCCGGCGAAGCGGGCGCGGAAGCCGGCATCGTCGAGCGCGGCGAGTTCGGCGAGGAAGGGCGCGATGAGGCCCGCGCGCGCCAGAAACTCCGGCTCCTCGGTGGCGCGGGCGAATTTGTTCCAGGGACAGACTGCGAGGCAATCGTCGCAGCCGAAGATGCGGTTGCCAATGAGGGGGCGCAGCTCATGGGGGATCGGGCCCTTGTGCTCGATCGTCAGATAGGAGATGCAGCGCCGCGCATCGAGCCGGTAGGGGGTGGGAAAGGCGTTGGTCGGGCAGCAATCGAGACAGCGCCGGCAGGCGCCGCAGTGGTCCCTCTCCGAGTCGTCGGGGGTGAGCGCCAAGCTTAGATAGATCTCGCCGAGAAAGAGCCACGAACCGAGCGCGCGCGATACCAGATTGGTGTGCTTGCCCTGCCAGCCGAGCCCGGCCTCCTGGGCCAGCGGCTTTTCCATGACCGGGGCGGTGTCGACGAACACCTTGAGCTCGCCCGGCCAGCGAAGGGCGATCCAGCCCGCCAGCGCCTTCAATCGTTGTTTCAGCGTGTCGTGATAATCGCGGCCGCGGGCATAGACCGAAATGGCGCCCCGTCCGGGGTCCGCCGCGGCGGCCAGCGGGTCGCCTCCGCTCGCGTAATTGAGGCCGAGGACGACGATCGTGCGCGCGTCGGGCCACAGGGTTTGCGGGTCGCCCCGCCGCTCGGCGGTGTCGGCGAGCCACCCCATGTCGCCGTGATAGCCGCGCCGGAGGAATTCGCCGAGATCGGCGCGCGCCTTGTCGGCGAGCCGCGCCTCAGCGAAACCGACCGCGTCGAAGCCCATCGCCAACGCCTCTTCCCGGATCGCCTCGCGGATCTCGTCCGAGTTTCCCGTCCTCCTATGGCCGTTATCCCCCCGAAAGCGGGAATCCAGGGGCCGCAAGGCCGCAGTGGTCGTCCTGGACCCCCGCTTTCGCGGGAGTGACGGTCTAATATTTGCCATCTAGCCGCGCCCGCGATAGGGGGCGACCCCGGGGTCGGGCAGCCAGATTCCGGCGGGCGGCTCGCCGGTCTGGTAGAACACATCGATCGGGATCCCACCGCGCGGGTACCAGTACCCGCCGACGCGCAGCCAGCGGGGACTGAGGGCCGCGACGAGCCGATGCGCGATTCCGAGCGTGCAATCCTCGTGAAAGGCGCCGTGATTGCGGAACGAGCCGAGATAGAGCTTTAAGGACTTACTCTCGAGGATCCTGGCGTCGGGCACGTAATCGATGACGAGATGGGCGAAATCAGGCTGGCCGGTCAAGGGGCACAGCGCGGTGAATTCCGGGCAGGCGAAGCGGACGACATAATCATGTCCCGGATGCGGGTTCGCCACGGTGTCGAGCACCGCCTCATCGGGCGACGCAGGCAGCGCTGCTGGCCGCCCCAACACAGGCTCAGTCATCGCGCCACCGAAAATGTCATCCCGGCGAAAGCCGGGACCCACTCATCAGCAGTTGAGTTGCTGCGGAAGTGGGTCCCGGCTTTCGCCGGGATGACAATGTGGTTGGTGGAAAAAAACAGGCTCACAACGGGGCCTCCGGCAATCCAAAATCCGCGAGCCTTCCTTCTGCGATCGCGGCCCGCAGATCAGCCATCAGATCGGCGTAATAGGTCAGATTGTGCGTTGTCAGCAGCATGCTCGCCAGGATCTCTTGCGCCTTCGTCAGATGATGTAGATACGCGCGGCTGAAGCCGGTGCAAGCCGGGCAGCGGCATGAGGGGTCGAGCGGGGAGGGATCGTCGGCGTGGCGGGCGTTGCGCAGGTTGAGCGCGCCCCCCCTCGTAAAGGCCTGGCCGGTGCGGCCGGAGCGGGTCGGCACGACGCAATCGAACATGTCGACCCCGCGCTGGACCGCGCCAACGAGGTCGGCGGGCTTGCCGACCCCCATCAGATAGCGCGGCCGATCGGCGGGCAGCATCGGCACGTCGTTTTCGACCATCGCAAAGGTCGTCCTCTGGCCCTCGCCGATCGCCAGCCCCCCGATCGCATAGCCGTCGAACCCGATGTCGACGAGGTGCGCTGCCGAGCGCCGCCGCAGATCGGGGTGCACGCCGCCCTGCACGATGCCGAAGATCCCGTGCCCCGGCCGTGGCCTGAAGGCGGCGCGCGAGCGCTCGGCCCAGCGCAGCGTCCGCTCCGAGGAGGCGTCGACCGCCGCGCGCTCGGCGGGGAAGGGGGCGCACTCGTCGAACGCCATCGTGATGTCGGCGCCGAGCAGGTGCTGGATCTCGATCGAGCGCTCCGGGGTGAGGAAGTGACGGCTGCCATCGAGATGCGAGCGGAACGCCACACCCGCTTCGCTGATCGTCCGCAAGGCCTTCAGAGACATGACCTGGAAGCCGCCCGAATCGGTGAGGATCGCATAGGGCCAGTTCATGAACCGGTGCAGCCCGCCCAGAGCGGCGATCCGCTCGGCGCCGGGCCGCAGCATCAGATGGTAGGTGTTGCCAAGGAGGATGCGCGCGCCGGTCGCGGCGACGCCCTCGGGCGTCATCGCCTTCACGGTCCCGGCGGTGCCGATCGGCATGAAGGCCGGGGTATCGATCGCGCCATGCGCGGTCGTCAGGCGTCCCGCCCGCGCCGCGCCGTCCCGCGCCAGGATCTCAAAGCCGAGGGTCACGGCGGTGACATATCGGCCGGACCGCGGCCGTCCCGGCTGCATTGTGGGCGAGACGCCCGCGGTCCGGGGAGCGTCCGGAGGGCTTCGATCAGGCAGGCGTCGCCGTAGGAGAAGAAGCGGTAGCCGGATAGGGCGGCGTGAGCGTAGGCCGCCTTGATCCGGTCGAGGCCGGCCAATGCCGCGACCAGCATGAGGAGGGTCGAGCGCGGCAGGTGGAAGTTTGTGAAGAGCAGGTCGATCGCCCGGAACCGGTAGCCGGGCAGGATGAAGAGCTGGGTCTCGCCGGAGAATTCCGCGACCGCCCCGCTTTCGGCGGCCGCGCTTTCGAGGAGGCGCAGGCTGGTCGTGCCGATGGCGATGATGCGGCCGCCGCGGGCGCGCGCCTCGTTGATATGGGATGCGGCCTCGGCGCCGACGAGCCCCCATTCGGCGTGCATCTTGTGCTCGCGCGGATCCTCCGACTTGACCGGCAGAAATGTGCCGGGCCCGACATGCAGGGTCACCGTCACCCACCGGGCGCCGCGCGCGGTGATCGCGGCGAGGAGCGCCGGGGTGAAATGGAGGCCCGCGGTCGGGGCGGCGACGGCGCCCTCGGCGCGGGCGAAGATCGTCTGATAATCGCCATGGTCATGGCTGTCCCCCCGGGGATCTCCGGTGGGCGGGCGCTTGATGTAAGGCGGCAGCGGCATCCTCCCGTAGCGCTGGAGCGCCGCACGGAACGCCTCTCCCTCGCGATCAAAGCGCAGCGTCACCGCGCCCTCGGCGTTCTTGTCGACAATCTCGGCCGAGAAATCCGCGGCGAAATCGATGTGCTCGCCCGGGTGCAAGCGCCGCGCGCCCTTGGCATAGACGCTCCACACGCCGCCGCCCCGATCGTGCGCCAGGGTGATCTCGACCCTCGCCTGACCGCGCCGGCCGACGAGCCGCGCCGGGATCACCTTGGTGTCGTTGAAGACGAGAAGGTCGCCCGGCCGCACCAGCGTGGGCAGATCGGCGATATGGCGGTCGCTGAGCCCGCCCGCCGCCGGCAGCACGAGGAGACGCGCCGCCTCGCGCGGCGCGGCCGGCCGGAGGGCGACCAGCTCGCGCGGCAGAGCGAAATCAAAATCGGCCAGATGCATTCGGGACCGCGGTGGAAACGTGTCAGCGACGGGGATATGGGCAGCGGCGCGGTTCTTGCTATGCTGCCGCGACAACAAGCATGCCTTGGGAGGCCGTCATGGCTGATCGTCTGACCCGTCGCAGTTTCGGTAAAGTGGCGGCCGGCGCCGCGCTCGCCGCAGCCGTGCCGCAGGGAGCGGCGCGCGCCGCCGTGGCGGACAACAAGGTTCTGCGGTTTATCGCGCAATCCGATCTGCGGGTGCTCGATCCGATCTGGACGACCGCCTACATCACCCGCAACCACGGCTATTGCGTCTTCGACACCCTCTTCGCGATCGACGCGGAGTTTGTGCCGCACCCGCAAATGGTCGGCGAGCACGCGGTCTCGGCCGACCAGCTCACCTACAATTTCAAATTGCGCGACGGGCTCGCGTTTCACGACGGGAGCCCGGTGCGCGGCGCCGATTGCGTCGCCAGCGTCAAGCGCTGGATGGTCCGCGACGGCCACGGACAATCGATCGCGCCGGTGCTCGACGAGATCAAGCCGGACGGCGACAAGGGCTTTACGATCAAATTGAAGGAGCCGTTTGCCCTGTTGCTCGACGGGCTCGGCAAGGTGTCGAGCCTCGCCCTCTTCATCATGCCGGAGCGGCTCGCCAACACCGACCCGTTCCAGCAGGTGACCGAGATGGTCGGCTCCGGACCGTTCAAATTCGTCAAGGACGAGTTCGAGCCGGGCCACCGCGTGGTCTATGTCAAGAACACCGACTACGTGCCGCGCACCGAGCCGCCGAGCTGGGCCTCGGGCGGCAAGGTGGTCAAGGTCGACCGGGTCGAATGGCTCTACATCCCCGACGCGATGACCAAGGTCGCCGCGCTCAATAACGGCGAAGCCGATTGGTGGGAGAACCCGCCGCTTGACATCGTCCCGGTGCTCGCCGCCAACCCCGACATCACGATCGCGCCGGCCGATCCGCTGCCGAGCCCGATCATGGTGAAGTTCAACCACCTGCTGGCGCCATTCGACAATGTGAAGATGCGCCAGGCGATCCTCGCGGTAACCGACCAGAGCGATTTCCTCGCCGCTCTCGCCGGAGACAAGGTGAATTGGGACCTTTGCCCCTCCTTCTTCACCTGCGGCGGACCGATGGCCAACGATGCCGGCTCACAGGCGCTGACCGGCAAGCGGGATTTCGCCAAGGCGAAGAAACTGATCGCCGAGGCTGGCTACAAGGGCGAGAAGATCGTCGTGCTCGATGCGGTCGATCAGCCGGTCGCGCATTCGCAGGCGCTCGTCGTCACCGACCTGATGAAGAAACTCGATCTCAATGTCGAGCTGCAGGCGATGGACTGGGGTACGCTCGTCACCCGCCGCGCGTCAATGGAGCCCGTTGACAAGGGCGGCTGGAACATCTTCGCCACCGGCTGGGTCGGCGCCGACCTACTTGACCCGGCGATCAACCCGACGTTGCGCACCAATGGCAAGAAAGGGCATTTCGGCTGGCCCAGCGACGACAAGATCGAGGCGCTGCGCACCCAATGGCTCAAGGCGACGACGGCTGACGAGCGCAAGAAGCTGGCGGCCGCGATCCAGGAGCGCGCCTTCGAAATCGTGCCCTACATCCCGACCGGGCAATGGAAGCCGGTGACCGCCTTTCACAAATACGTCAAGGGGGTCATCGAGGCGCCCGCCTACCTGATGTGGAACGTCGAGAAGGTCTAAGCGCCGGGCAGAGCCGAGGTGGGCGGGATGAGCGCAGGGCAGATCGCCGCGCTCATTTGCGCGATCATCCTATTGTTTCCCGGCGGCTGCTTTCTGTTTTTCGGCGTTATCGGCCTGCCGCCGCTCCTGTTGATCGCTTTTATAATTCTTGGATTGGCGGCGTGGCTGTTCGCGTTCGCGTTCCGCCGCCCATCGCTCGCCGCCACCGGCGGGGCGCCGCCGCCGGTGGATCTGACCTCACCGCTGACGGCCGAGCGTGCCCGGCGCGAACTCCAGCTCCGACATTATGACGTCAGGCGCTTTATCTTCGGGAGCAACAGGCATGACGTCCGGCTGCCGAACGGGGCGACGCGCGATTTTCCGGACGAGGCCGCCTTTCTCGAATGGGCCCGAGCCGAGTTGAGCGGCAATGCCGAAGAGAGCTCGCAGGGTGGGTGAGCGGAGCGAAACCCATCCTACTTTTCGAGCAGCTTCGCGCCGGGCGGGGTCGGCACCTCGAAGACGTTGAGGGTCACCGAGACGAACGAGTAGTAGCCGATGAGACCGGCCAGATCGACCGCGCCCTGCTCGCCCCATCGCTTCTCGACGCGCGCCAGGGTCGCGTCGTCGACCCGGTGGTCGTCGTAGTAATCGCGGCAGAAATCATAGACGAGCGTGTCGTCGGGATCGTCGAAGCGCGGGATGCGGCGCTCGGCGATCGCGTCGATTGCGCTCTGCGAGAGGCCGGCCTGCAGCGCGAGGCGGACATGCGCGGCCCATTCGAACTGCGCGGTCCAGTAGCGCGCCGTCATCAGGATCGCGATCTCGGTCTGCTTCGGGGTAAAGCCGGTGCCGAACCGGACATGCGCGCCGAGCTTGTGGGCGTGGTCGGCGAGGCCCGGGCTTTTCAGCCAGACATGGACTGGCGGCGGCACCGAGCCGCGCGGGCCCGATTTGCACTCGTTCCATATGCGGCGCTGCGCATCGTTGAATTTGGTTTCGTCTTGTTGCTGGTAGCGCGGCATATCGGCTCTCCCGGGTTGGCATGGGCTGGTGCTCGATCATACTGTCGCGCCGGCATCTGAGGAGGCGGAATTATGGAGCGGCGCAGGCTTGGGGCATTGGAGGTGTCGGCGATCGGGTTGGGCTGCGCGACGATGACGCCGTTCTATGGCGAACCCGACCCGCAATCCGGCATTGCGACAATCCGGCGGGCATGCGAGCTCGGCGTCGATTTTCTCGATACGGCGGATGGCTATAGCCGCGGACGAAACGAAGAGCTGATCGCGCAAGCCGTCGCCGGCCATCGCGGCGATTACGTCATCGCCAGCAAATTCGGCAATCTGGGGTTGCTTGGCGACCCGCGCTTCGCCGATGGCCGCCCGGAATATGTCCGCGAGGCCTGCGAGAAGAGCCTGAAGCGGCTGGGGACCGATTGGATCGACCTCTACTACATCCACCGCATCGATCCGACCGTGCCGATCGAGGATACCGTCGGCGCGATGAGCCACCTCGTGCACCAAGGCAAGGTGCGCCATCTCGGCATCTGCGAAGCCGGCGCAGCGACGATCCGGCGGGCCCACGCGACCCATCCGATGAGCGCGGTGCAGATCGAATATTCGCTGTGGACGCGCGATGTCGAAGCGGAAATCCTGCCGCTGTGCGAGGAGTTCGGCATCGGCTTTGTCGCCTATAGTCCCCTGGGGCGCGGGTTCCTCACCGGCACGGTGACCAGCCTCGACGCGCTGCGCGAGGGCGACGCCCGCCGCAACATGCCGCGCTTCCAGGGCGACAATTTGCAGCGCAATCTGGCGCTCGTTGAGGAATTGAAGGCGCATGCCGCCGCGGAACGCTGCACGCCGGCGCAGCTCGCCTTGGCGTGGCTCCTCTCGCGCCGCCCGTTTGTCGTGCCGATCGCCGGCACCAGCCACTCGCGCTGGCTGGAGGAAAACGCCGCCGCCGCCGGCCTCGCTATTTCCGCCGATACTGGGGACGCGCTCGATCACCTGTTCGCGCCGGGTGCGGCCAGTGGGACGCGGTATCCGGCCGGCGCCCTCACACGGCTGATGATCTGAGGAGGTCTTGTCATTGCGAGGAGCGCAGCGACGAAGCAATCTCGCGGGTGGTGCGCACTCGGCGCGAGATTGCTTCCGGAGCCTGTCCTCGGGCGGCGCGAGGCGCCGACCCGTGGGCTCGCAATGACACGGTAGCCAGAAGGGAAGGACCCCATGGAATTCGGTATGTTTCACGAGTTTCCGTCAATGCCGGGACGCGGCGAGACGGAGATGTTCGACGAGGCGATGGCGCAGGTCGACGCCGCCGAGCGCTGGGGCCTCGATGTGATGTGGCTCGCCGAAATCCACTTTGCGCCGGAGCGCACCTACCTCTCCTCGCCCCTTGCCATCGCCAGCGCGATCGCGGCGCGAACCCGGCGCATGAAGATCGGCATCGCGGTCCAGGTCCTGCCGCTGTGCCATCCGTTGCGGCTCGCCGAGGAAGCCGCCACGGTCGACCAGATCAGCGAGGGGCGGCTTATATTCGGGGCCGGGCGCAGCGGCGTCGTCGGCACCTACGATGCCTATCAGGTGCCGTATGACGAAAGCCGCGAGCGCTTCGCCGAAGTTCTGGCGATCGTCGAGCGGGCGTGGAAGGAGCCGCGCTTCTCGTACGAGGGCAAGTTTCACAGCTTCGACAATGTCGCCTCTGTGCCGCGCCCCTACCGCAACAAAATGCCGCCGATCCGCATCGCCGCCAGCACCCCCGACAGCTTCCCGGCGATCGGCGGACAGGGCTATCCGGTCTTCGCCAGCGTGCGCCACGCCACCTGGACCGAGGTAGCTCCGCAGGTCGCCAGCTATCAGGCGGGATGGAAGGCGGCCGGACACCCGGGCCGCGGGCAGGCGTACGTCTCGGCGCCGATCTACATCGCCGACACCGAAGAAGAGGCGCGGGCCGAGGCCGAGGAAAGCGTCACCCATTTCTATCGGCTGCAATATGAGTTGATCGCCGATTCGGCGCGGCGCTCCGGCCGGCAGGCCTTTATCGACCGCGCCGAACGCCTGCGCACGCTGACCTATGAGGATGTGCTGCGCGGCAATGTGCTGGTCGGCACGCCGCAGAGCGTCGCCGACAAGCTGCGCCGGCTGCAGGACGAGATCGGCTTCGACGGCGTCCTCGCAGAACTCAATTGCGGCGGCCTCATTCCGCATGAGCGCGTGCTGCACGCGCTGCAACTCTTGTGTCAGGAGGTGATGCCGCGCTTTCGCTAGCCGAAGGCATTTGCCGGCATCGGCGCCTCAGTAAAATTGGCCTAAGGGCGCCGGCGACCCGGGCTGACCGAGGCAGAATTTTTTCCCGTCATTCCCGCGAAAGCGGGAACCCAGGAATCCGACGCTGCGTCGCTTGCCCTGGACCCCCGCTTTCGCGGGGGTGACGATCGTGACAGAACAAACGAAACAGCGGGAGATGCACCCCTCGTCAGTATTTGACCGGCTCGCACGGTATCGGCTCGAAGCGGGGCTGACCGTGCGCATCAGCGCGGCTGGGCTGATCACCTTCGCGGTCGCCCATCTGCTCGGCCTGACGCAGATCTACTGGGCCGTACTGACCGCGGTCATCGTCACGCAGGCGAGCGTCGGCGGCTCCTTGAAGGCGATGCTCGACCGCTTCGTCGGCACGATCGGCGGGGCCGGCTGGGGCGTCGCGGTCACCCTGGCGATCCCGCATCCGGGCGTGCTGTCGACCGGGTTCGCCCTCGCCGTGGCGCTGGTGCCGCTGGCGGCGGTAGTGGCCATCCGGCCGAATTACCGCATCGCGCCGGTGACCGCGGCGATCGTCCTCCTCGCCTACCCCAATCAGGGCGGCGGGGTCGTCGAAGCGGCGCTCGAACGGGTGTTGGAGATCGGGCTCGGCAGCGTCATCGCGCTCGGGGTTGCATTGCTGGTGTCGCCGACCCGCGCTCAGGAACTCTTGTGCGCGGCGGGTCGGGACGCGCTGGCGCTGATGGCCGACCAGGTCGAATTGCTGCTCGGCGGCGGGGTGGGACCGCCCGATTCCGCCGCAGTGCAGGCATTGCACGACCGCATCCGAATGACAATCGAGCGGGCCGTCGCGATCGCCGACGAAGCCGCGCGCGAGCGCCGCAGCTATATCACCGACGCTCCCGATCCCGAACCGCTGGTGCGCACTCTGCGCCGGCTGAGCCACGATCTGGTCATCATCGCCCGCGCCTTGAGCGCCCCCTTGCCGGAAACCGCCGCCGCCCGGCTGGCCCGGCCCATCGCCGCCATCGCCGGGGCGCTCCCGGCCGAATTCAACGACATCGGCGCGGCATTGGCGTCGCGCTCGGCGCCGCCCGATCTGACCGCGATCACCGACGCGCTGGCCGCCTTCGAGGCGGAGTTGGCCGCCGTGCGGCGCGAGGGGGTAACGCGCGAGCTGCCGGAGGAGGCGGTCGAGCGGATCTTCGGCTTGGCCTTCGGGTTCGAGCAGATCGGCCGCAATCTCAGTGAGCTGGCCAGCCGTGTCAGGGAATTGGCGGACCGGCGCTAGCGGGGAGCCGAGAGGGAAGGTCTCCGCTTCGCATTTTTACCCCGCGCCATCGCCGCGCGATGGGTTACCATCGGCAAAATCCCGCGGGAGGAAAGAATGCCGAGATCGCGCGCCTTGATGACGGCCTTGTTGGCGGCTGTCGCGCTGGCCATGACGAGCCCGCAACCGGCCGTGGCCGCCGAGCCGATCAAGATCGGCTTCGGCATGGGGCTGACCGGCGGGCTGGCGGCCAGCGGCAAGGCGGCGCTCCTCGGGATGAAGATCTGGGAGGAGGAGACCAACGCTGCGGGCGGGCTCCTCGGCCGCCCGGTCAAGCTGATCTACTATGACGACCAGAGCAACCCGTCGACGGTACCCGGGATCTTCACCAAGCTGCTCGATGTCGACAAGATCGACCTCGTCATGGGCGATTACGGGACCAACCTCCTGGCGCCGGCGATGCCGGTGGTGATCCAGCACAAGATGACGTTCTTCGCGCTGTTCGGGCTCGACGTGAACCGCGAATTCCAATACCCGAAATATTTCTCGATGGTGCCGACCGGCGGCGAGGATCCGCCAGTCAGCTTTTCCGAGGGGTTCTTCGAGATCGCGGCGGCACAGAA
>Ga0210394_10001093_pt1 | contig 46245 bp, 41 predicted proteins | sample IncBWC12MmetaG_FD_160121 | JGI IMG/M metagenome (GOLD analysis project Ga0210394, IMG submission 160121) | Forest soil microbial communities from Barre Woods Harvard Forest LTER site, Petersham, Massachusetts, United States - Inc-BW-C-12-M | ecosystem: Environmental > Terrestrial > Soil >...
GCAAAGACTGCACGCGCACCACGCACCCGGTGCATCACTTGGCTGTCCCCCCATCAAGAGCCTTATTGCTTTTGTGGGTCAAGTGTTACGCAATTGCCGCTGATTTCCCAGCCCGGAATTTCGTCGTGCAATCTATTCAGGAGCTTGTGTTAAGTTCTTAATTTCGCGTCGCTCATCATCGCCGGTCCGCGGCACCCCCGGGGCCGCGGCACAACGGTTCCGCGGTGGCAGCCTCGCCGGGGTAACAACGGCTTCGGTGAACGCGAAGGACCGTCAGTGCACCTACTGCTCATCGAGGACGATACCGAGGCGGCGCGCTTCCTGGTCAAGGGCCTGCGCGAGAGCGGCTACAGCGTCGATCATGCCGCCGACGGGCGCGAGGGACTGTTCCGTGCCACCGAGGGGCAGTTCGACCTGATCGTCACCGACCGCATGCTGCCGCACCTCGACGGGCTGGCCATTATCGAGCTGCTGCGGGCCAAGGGGGTCGGCACGCCGGTGCTGGTGCTGTCGGCGCTCGGCGCGGTCGACGACCGCGTGCGCGGACTCAAGGCGGGCGGCGACGACTATCTCACCAAGCCGTTCGCCTTCGCCGAGCTGCTGGCGCGTATCGAGGCGCTGCTGCGCCGCCGCCCGCAGGCGGTGGATACCACGCGGCTGAAGCTCGAGGACCTCGAGTTCGACCTGCTGGCGCGGCGTGTGACGCGCGGCGGCCGCGCGCTGGAGCTGACCGCGCGCGAGCTGAAGCTGCTCGAGTTCCTGATGCGGCGAGCCGGGCAGGTGGTGACGCGCACCATGCTGCTCGAGGGCGTCTGGGACCTGCATTTCGACCCGCAGAGCAACCTGATCGACGTGCACATCAGCCGGCTGCGCCAGGCGATCGATCGCGGCAGCGACCATCCGCTGATCCATACGGTGCGCGGCTCGGGTTACGTGCTGCGCAGGGATTCCTGAGGATCCGTGCGGCTCGACCTGTTCAACACCACCGCCTTCCGCATGTCGGTGGGCTACACGCTGCTGGTGATGCTGGCGGTCGGCGTGACGCTCGGCAGCGCCTACCTGCTCACCGAGAGCCTGATCACCGACGAGGTCGACCTGATCATCGACACCGAGCTGCGCAGTCTCGAGGAGAAGTTCGCGCGCAGCGGCCTGCCCGGCGTCACCGACGAAATCAACCTTCGCATCGACAGCTGGGGCCGCATCGGCGCGGTCTACATGCTGGCCGATGCCAACTTCGAGCGCATTTCCGGCAACGTCACCCACTGGCCCTTCGACGGCATGCCGACCGAAGCGCGCCCGGAGTTCGAGATCGCCACCATCGAGCCGGGGCGGCGCGCCGTGCACCCGGTGCGCGCCGCGGTACGCACGCTGCCGGGCGGCGAGCTGCTGCTGGTCGGCACCGACATCTCGCAGGGACGGCGCTTCGCCGAGAAGTTCCGCTTCGCGACGCTGGCAGGTATCGGGCTGTCGACGCTGGCGGCGGCGCTGGCCGGGTTCTGGTTCAGCTACCGCCTGGCGCGCCGCGTCGGCGAGGTGACGCGCACCTGCCAGCGCATCATGGCCGGTGAGCCGGGGCGACGCCTGCCGGTCGCCGGCGCGAACGATGAGTTCGACGCGCTGGCGGTGTCGGTCAACCGCGTGCTCGATCGCCTCGAGGAACAAACCGGCACGCTGCGCGCGACCTTCGACAGCACCGCGCACGACCTGCGTGCGCCGCTGCACCGGCTGCGCACGCGCATGGACGCACTGCTGCTGCGCTCACCGCCGCTCGAACCCGCAGTTCACGAGTCGGTCGAGGCGGCCATGCGCGAGGTGGACCATCTGCAGCGCACCCTCGGCACGCTGCTGCAGATCGCGCTCGCCGAGTCGGGGGTGCCGCTGGCAGCGGCCGCAGCCGTGGACGTCGGCGAGCTCGCCGCGGAGCTGGTCGAGCTGTTCGAGCCGGTGGCCGCCGCGCGCGGCCTCAGCCTCGAATGCGCGCCAACAGGTGCGGCCGTGGTGCAGGGCAACCGGCAGCTGCTCGCGCAGCTGATCACCAACCTGATCGAGAACAGCCTGAAGTACGTGCCCGCAGGCGGTCACATCAGCGTCGCGGTGCAGCCGCGTGGCGAGTGCGTGCGGCTGACGGTGAGCGACGACGGTCCGGGCATCGACGCCGCCGACCGGGCGCGCGCACCGCAGCCGTTCGTGCGCTTCGGTACCGGGGGCAGTGCGGAGGGCAGCGGGCTGGGCCTGTCCCTGGTGGCGGCGATCGCGCGGCTGCACCGCGGGCGGCTCGAGCTGCAGGCCAACGACCCGGGCCTGCGCGTGCTGGTCGATCTGCCGGTGTGACGCAGCAGCGCGGCACGCGCGCCCGCGCCGCCTCAGGAGCTCTTGCCCGCCCTGCAGTCCTTGACGAACGCGGCGCGCGCCGCACCGCTGAGCTGCCGGGCGTCAGCCTGCTTGTTGCAGACCTTGACAGTGGGATGCCTGACCGGGGTGGCCGACGGTGCCGCGGGCGGATCGGCGGCGCGGACGCTGCTGCAGGTGAGGACCACGCACGCGGCCAGCGCGCTCAGGATCTTCATGCCCGCTCTCCTCGAAGCTGACTTTAGGATGAGCGAAGTTAGAAGGCGGCGCCTCACGCCGCAATGAAGGCGGCATTAAGAAATGTTCATGCGCGGCGCTGCGGATGCGCCGCGCGCCGGCGAACGCCTCAGCCGTCCTTGTCGCGCTCGATGCGGGCGTAGGCCGAGTGATTGTGGATGGACTCGAAGTTCTCCGACTCGACCACGTAGGCGGCCACGCGCGGGTCGTCGTTCAGCCGCGTGGCGACGTCGCGCACCATGTCCTCGACGAACTTGGGGTTGTCGTAGGCGCGCTCGGTCACGTACTTCTCGTCCGGGCGCTTGAGGATGCCGTACAGCTCGCAGGAGGCCTCGCTCTCGGCGATCTCGATCAGCTCCTCGATCCACATGTGGGCGCGCAGCCGCGCGCTGATGGTGATGTGTGAGCGCTGATTGTGGGCGCCGTAGGCGGAGATCCTCTTCGAGCAGGGGCACAGGCTGGTGACCGGGACGGCGACGCGCACCCACAGCTCGGTGTGGCCGCGATTGTGCTCGCCGATGAGCGTCGCACGGTAGTCCATCAGGCTTTCCACCCCGGAAACCGGCGCTTGCTTCATGATGAAGAACGGGAAGCTCATCTCAATGTGGCCGGTATCGGCCTCCAGCCGCGTGGTCATGGTGCGCAGCATGCCGCGGAACGACTCGACCGATATCTCGCGCTCGGCGTGCAGGATCTCGACGAAGCGCGACATGTGCGTGCCCTTGAAGTTGTGCGGCAGGCCGACATACATGTTGAAGGTCGCGATGGTGTGCTGCTCGCCGGCGGAGCGGTCCTTCACCCGCACCGGGTGGCTGATCTCCTTGATGCCCACGCGGTTGATGGGCAGCTGGCGGGTATCGGCGCGCGCCTGCACGTCCTCCACGGCGGCGACAGTGGCGCGCGCGATCTTGGCAAAGCCGGCCGGGGGATTCATGTTGGGCAGCCTACAGGAAACATGTCGCGAGCCTGGATCGGGACATTCTGACGCGGCGCGCGTCGGCGCGGAATACCCCGGATTGCATAGATGAATCTGTCACGCCCGGGCGCGGTACGCGCCGCGCCGGCGCTTAGCGCCTTACGCCCCGCCGGCCGAGCGTTTGCGTTCCGGGGCCTGCAGCGCCCACCAGCGCTCGACGCTGGCGGCGAGGCCGGCACTGTCGAGACCGGCGGCCGCGAGGCAGCTGTCGCGCGAGCCATGCTCGATGAAGCGATCGGGGATGCCGAGCTGCAGCAGCGGCAGCTGCAGGCCTTCCGCGCTCAGCAGCTCCCCGACGGCCGAACCCGCGCCACCCTGGGTGGCATTCTCCTCGATAGTGACCAGCGCGCGATGGCGCGCCGCCACCGCTACCACCAGCTCCTCATCGAGCGGTTTGACGAAGCGCATGTTGACGAGCGTCGCATCGAGCGCTTCGGCGATCTGCGCCGCGGACGCCACCAGCGCGCCGAACGCGAGCAGCGCCAGCCCGCTCTTGCCTTCGCGCCGCAGCTGCGCCTTGCCGAGCGGCAGCGCGACCATGTCGGCGGACACCGCCACGCCCGGACCGGTGCCGCGCGGGTAGCGCACGATGGCGGGGCCGCCAACAGTGCTGGCGGTATAGAGCATCTGGCGGCATTCGTTCTCGTCCGCCGGCGCCATGACCACGGTGTTGGGAATGCAGCGCAGGTACGACAGGTCGTAGCTGCCCTGGTGGGTGGCGCCGTCGCTGCCGACCAGGCCGGCGCGGTCGACCGCGAACACCACCGGCAGGTTCTGCAGCGCGACATCGTGAATGAGCTGGTCATAGGCGCGCTGCAGGAAAGTCGAGTAGATCGCCACCACGGGCTTGAGGCCCTCGGTGGCGAGCCCGGCGGCGAAGCTCACGGCGTGCTGCTCGGCGATGGCGACGTCGAAATAACGCTCGGGGAAGCGTTGCGAGAACTCGACGAGCCCGGAGCCCTCGCGCATCGCCGGCGTGATGCCGATGATGCGCGGATCGCGCTCCGCCATGTCGCACAGCCACTGGCCGAAGATCTGCGAGTAGCTCGGGCCGCCGCTCTTTTCCTTGTAAATGGTGCCGCTCGCCGGATCGAAGGGCCCCGGTCCGTGCCACTTGATGGGATCGGCCTCGGCGGGCGCATAGCCCTTGCCCTTACGGGTCACGACGTGCAGCAGCTGCGGCCCGCGCAGCTTGCGCACGTTGCGCAGCGTGCTCACCAGCGCCTTCACATCGTGACCGTCCATCGGCCCGATGTAGTTGAAGCCCATCTCCTCGAACAGCGTCCCGGGCAGCACCATGCCCTTGAGGTGCTCTTCCGAGCGGCGTGCCAGCTCCCACACCGTCGGCATCGGCCGCAGCACTTTCTTGCCGCCCTCGCGCAGGTGCGCGTAGACGCGCCCCGAGAGCGCGCGGGCGAACTGGTTCGACAGTGCGCCGACGTTCTCGGAAATCGACATGTCGTTGTCGTTGAGGATCACCAGCAGGTTCGCCGGCAGCGAGCCGGCATGGTTTAGCGCCTCGAAGGCCATGCCGGCGGTCATCGCGCCGTCGCCGATGATCGCCACCACGCTGCGCTCCTCGCCGGCACGCGCCGCCGCCACCGCCATGCCGAGCGCGGCGGAGATCGAGGTGCTCGAGTGGCCGACTCCGAAGGTGTCGTACTCGCTCTCGGCGCGGGTGGGGAAGGGCGCCAGCCCGCCGGCCTGCTTGATGGTATGCAGCCGCTCGCGCCGCCCGGTGAGCACCTTGTGCGGGTAGGCCTGATGGCCGACATCCCACACCAGCCGATCGCGCGGTGTGTCGTAGACGTAATGCAGCGCGATGGTCAGCTCCACCGTGCCCAGGCCCGCCGCGAAATGCCCGCCGCGGGTGCTGACGGTCTGGATCAGGAACTCGCGCAGCTCGTGCGCCAGGGCCGGAAGTTTCCCGGCTGGCAGGCGACGCAGGTCCGCGGGGGTGTCGATCGCGGCGAGCAGCGGGTACTTGTCGAGCGCGGCGCTCATCGTTGCGCAGTTTACACGGGCGCCCCCGGTGGGACCGAAAAGCACGCCGGCGGGCGTGACGGTGCGAAGCTGGCGGTGCGGTGCGCCTCGCTTCGCGCGGCGCTGCGCTCACTCCTCGTCCGTGTCTGCCGCGGCCGGCTCGTCGCTCGTCGGCTCGAAGGGCTGCAGCTCCGGCTGGCCGCTGCGCTTGAGAAGAATCTCGACTTTCTGCTGCGCCGTCTGCAGGCAGGCCTGGCAGTGCCGGGTGAGCACCACGCCGCGCTCGAACGTGCGCAGCGCCTCCTCGAGGGGCAGATCGCCGTGCTCGAGCCGCTCGACGAGCGCTTCCAGCTCGGCGAGCGCCTGCTCGAAATCCTGTGGTTGGTCGGACACGTGGAGTCTTAAGGTTCCGATGAGCGCGCGGATCGCGCACCGTGCTTGCGCGCGCGCACGTTACACAGCGCCTCGGCCCAGGGTCAACGCGAGGGTTGCACCCGTTGCGCCGGGGGGTATAGAGTTCCGCCCCTGTATTAGACCCAGTCTAAGTGAGGGCGTGATGAATCTCAAAGGCAGCAAGACGGAGAAGAACCTGAAGGACGCGTTCGCCGGGGAGTCCCAGGCGAACCGCCGGTACCTGTATTTCGCGGCCAAGGCCGACGTCGAGGGCCTGAATGACGTGTCCGCCGTGTTTCGCTCGACGGCGGAGGGCGAGACCGGCCACGCGCACGGGCATCTGGAGTACCTCGAGGCGGTCGGCGATCCGGCCACCGGTCTGCCGATCGGCGAGACGCGGCTCAATCTCAAGGCCGCCATCGCCGGTGAGACCCACGAGTACACCGACATGTACCCGGGCATGGCCAAGGCGGCGCGCGAGGAGGGCTTCGGCGAGATCGCCGACTGGTTCGAGACGCTGGCGAAGGCCGAACGCTCACACGCCAATCGCTTCCAGAAGGCGCTGGACAACATCTAAGTGGCGCGCGCCCGCGGCAGCTCGGGCCGCGCGAGCGGCGCGGGCCGCAGGCCTCGACCGTGAGCGACACGCCCGCCGCTCCGCCATCACCCGCAGCGAGACGCGAAGGCAGCCTCGAGGCGCCGACGCGTCACGCGCTCGAGTGGCGCAGCGACGCCTTCTACGACCGGCAGGCGCTCGAGAAGGAGCTCGAGCGCGTGTTCGATATCTGTCACGGCTGCCGGCGCTGCTTCAGTCTGTGCAACGCCTTCCCGACGTTGTTCGATGCGGTTGATGCCACCAGCGAGGGGGAAGTCGCCGCGGTCGAGCGCAAGGTGTTCTGGGAGGTCGTCGATCACTGCTACCTGTGCGACATGTGCTTCATGACGAAGTGCCCGTACGTGCCGCCGCACCCGTGGAACGTCGACTTCCCGCACCTGATGCTGCGCGCCAAGGCCGTACGCGCCAGGGACGACGGTATCGGCTTCGCGGAACGGCTGCTCGCGGCCACCGACGTGGTCGGCCGGATCGCCGGTATCCCGGTGGTGAGCGAGGCGGTCAACGCCCTGAACCACTCCGGCACCGCACGCGTGCTGCTCGAGAAGACTCTCGGCATCGACCGCACCGCACCCCTGCCGGAATATCGCAGCCGCCCGGCGCGCCGCGTGCTGGCATCGCTCGGCACCACGCGTGCCCCGTCGCGGCGCGCCGAGCGGCCGGCGCCGCAGCCCACCGCCGACACCACCGGTCGCGTCGCGCTGTTCACCACCTGCTATGGCAACCGCAATGAGCCCGAGCTCGATGCCGACCTCGCCGCGGTGTTCGCTCACAACGGCATCGAAGTGGTGCTCCTGGCGCAGGAGCGCTGCTGCGGCATGCCGCGGCTCGAGCTCGGGGATCTGGCCGGCGTGGCGCGGCTGAAGGACTACAACATCCCGCAGCTCGCCGAGGCGGTGGCTGCAGGCTTCGATATCGTGGCGCCGATTCCCTCCTGCGTGCTCATGTTCAAGCAGGAGATACCCCTCATGTACCCCGAGGATGCGCCGGTGGCGCGCGTCGCCGGCCGCATGTTCGATCCGTTCGAGTACCTGATGCTGCGCCACGCGGCCGGGCTGCTGCGCACCGACTTCACCACCTCGCTCGGCAAGGTGAGCTACCACGTGCCCTGCCACCTGCGGGTGCAGAACCTCGGCCTGAAGACGCGCGACCTGCTCAGGCTCGTGCCGGGCACGAGCGTCGATGCGATCGAGCGCTGCTCGGGGCACAACGGCACTTACGGCGTGAAGCAGCGTTTTCGCGCCGCGTCGGTCAGGATCGGCCGCCCGGTGGTGCAACGCGTGCAGGCGGCGCAGTGCGATCACTACAGCAGCGACTGCCCGATGGCCGGCGAGCAGATCGCAAGCGGCCTGCCGGACGGACGCGCCCCGGAGCACCCGCTGCGGCTGCTGCGCATCGCTTATGGGCTCTAGTGTCATGGCGGCGACGAACAAACTGACCCCGGGCGATCTGCTGACGCTCGAGCAGTACGCGCGCGAGCGGCCGGCATTCCGCACGCGCGTGCTGCAGCACAAGGTCGAGCGGCAGCTCGCCGTCGGGCCGAACGCCACCTGGTGCTTCGAGGACCGCCTCACGGTGCAATACCAGGTGCAGGAGATGCTGCGCGTAGAGCGCATCTTCGAGCCGCAGGCCATCGCAGAGGAGCTCGGCGCCTACAACCCGCTGATACCCGACGGCAGCAACTGGAAGGTGACGCTGCTGATCGAGTTCACGCAGCCCGAGGAGCGCGCGCGTGCGCTCGCGCTGCTGAAGAACATCGAGAATCGCTGCTGGGTCCAGATCGCCGGCCAGGCGCGCGTCTTCGCCATCGCGGACGAGGACATGCAGCGGGCCAACGAGGAGAAGACCTCCGCGGTCCACTTCCTGCGCTTCGAGCTCGCCGCGCCCATGATCGCGAGCCTGCGCAGCGGTGCCGGGCTCGCGCTCGGCATGGATCACCCGCATTACCGCTACGACCTCGCCGACGTGCCCTTGCCGGTGCGGCAGGCGTTGCTCGCCGACTTCGGCTAGCGCGGCCGTCCGCTGCGGGGCAGCGCGCCAACCGCCTCTGCTAAGATCGCGCCGCCCGCGGCCCGCGGCCGCATGCTGCGCACGCGCTGCGCTACCTGGAAAGACTGCACGGGATGAGCCAGTCGTACACCGCATCCGACATCGAGGTCCTCTCCGGCCTCGAGCCCGTCCGGCGACGGCCGGGCATGTATACCCACACGCAGCGCCCCAACCACCTCGCGCACGAGGTGGTCGACAACAGCGTCGACGAGGCGATCGCCGGCTACTGCAAGCAGATCGACGTCATCCTGCACAAGGACGGCTCGCTGGAAGTGGAGGACGACGGCCGCGGCATGCCGGTCGACATCCATCCGAAGGAGAAGGTGAGCGGCGCGGAGCTGATCCTCACGCGCCTGCACGCCGGCGGCAAGTTCTCCGACAAGACCTACAAGTTTTCCGGCGGCCTGCACGGCGTCGGCGTCTCGGTGGTGAACGCGCTGTCAAAGCACCTCGAGTGCTGGATCAAGCGCGGCGGCAAGGAATACAACATCGGCTTCAAGGACGGCAAGGTCTCCTCGAAGCTCGAGGAGATCGGCAGCGTCGGCCAGCGCAACACCGGCACGCGACTGCAGTTCTGGCCGGACCCGAAGTTTTTCGACTCGGACAAGTTCTCGGTTCCGCAATTGAAGCACATGCTGAAGGCCAAGGCGGTGCTGTGCCCGGGGCTGCGCGTCACGTTCAAGAACGCAGCCACGGGCGAGAAGGACGAGTGGTTCTACAGCGGCGACCTGGGCGCCTATCTCGTCGAGGAGCTCGGCAAGCACGAGCGCATCCCGCCTGAACCCATCGCCAGCACACGTGAGGGCGACAACGACGCGGTGAACTACGCGCTGTGCTGGGCACCGGATGCCGAGAGCGCCATCGGTGAAAGCTACGTCAACCTGATTCCCACCCCGGAAGGGGGCACGCACGTCAACGGCCTGCGCGCCGGTGTGGCGCAGGCGGTGCGCGAGTTCTGCGAATTCCGCAACCTCGTGCCGCGCGGCATCAAGCTCACCCCGGAGGACGTGTGGGACAAGGCGAACTACGTGCTGTCGGTGAAGATGCAGGAGCCGCAGTTCGCCGGGCAGATGAAGGAGCGCCTGGGCAGTCGCGATGCCGCGGCGCTGGTGGAAGGATTCATACGCGATTCGGTGGCGCTGTGGCTCAACCGCCACCCCGACGCCGGCGAGCGCATCGCGCAGTTTGCGATCGCCAACGCGCAGGAGCGTGCCAAAGCCGCACAGCGCGTGGTGCGCAAGCGCATGACCGGCGGGCCGGCGTTGCCCGGCAAGCTCGCCGACTGCACCAGCCAGGAGCCGAAGCGCTCGGAGCTGTTCCTGGTGGAGGGCGACTCCGCGGGTGGCTCCGCCAAGCAGGCGCGCGACAAGGACTTCCAGGCCATCATGCCGCTGCGCGGCAAGATCCTGAACACCTGGGAACTCGATCCCGCGGAGATCGCCGGCAGCGAAGAAGTGCACAACATCAGCGTGGCGCTGGGCATCGAGCCGGGCTCGACCGACCTCTCGCAGCTGCGCTACCACAAGGTGTGCATCCTCGCGGACGCGGACTCCGACGGGCAGCACATCGCCACCCTGCTGTGCGCGCTGTTCCTGCGGCACTTTCGTCCCCTGGTGGTGCACGGGCACGTGCACGTGGCCATGCCGCCGCTGTACCGCATCGATGCCGGCAAGCAGGTGCACTACGCCCTCGATGAGGGCGAGCGCGATCAGCTGCTGAAGAAGATCGAGAAGGACAGCCCGCGCACCAAGCCGACAGTGACCCGTTTCAAGGGCTTAGGCGAGATGAACCCGACGCAACTGCGCGAGACCACCATCGACCCGCGCACGCGGCGCCTGGTGCAGCTCACCATCGACGGCAAGGACAACACCGATCAGCTGATGGACATGCTGCTCGCCAAGAAGCGCGCCGCCGACCGGCGCGAGTGGCTCGAAGAGAAGGGCAACCTGGCGGAGGTGCAGGTGTGAGCGGGCCTCCGGAGAACCACGAGCTCAACTTCGAGGGCGTCGAGCGCCAGCCGCTGGCCACCTTCACCGAGAAGGCCTACCTCGATTACTCGATGTACGTGATCCTCGACCGCGCGCTGCCGGCGCTCGGCGACGGATTGAAACCGGTGCAGCGGCGCATCGTCTACGCCATGAGCGAGCTCGGGCTGTCGGCCGTTTCCAAGCACAAGAAATCCGCGCGCACCGTGGGTGATGTGCTCGGCAAGTTCCACCCGCACGGCGACACGGCCTGCTACGAGGCGATGGTGCTCATGGCGCAGCCGTTCGCCTACCGCTATCCGCTCATCGACGGTCAGGGTAACTGGGGATCGCAGGATGATCCCAAGTCCTTCGCCGCCATGCGCTACACGGAGGCGAAGCTCACGAGGTACGCCGAGGTGCTGCTCGGGGAGCTGTCCGACGGCACGGTCGACTGGACGGCGAATTTCGACGGCACGCTGGAGGAGCCGGTAATCCTGCCGGCGCGACTACCGAACCTGCTGTTGAACGGCACCTCGGGTATCGCCGTCGGCATGGCAACCGACATTCCGCCGCACAATCTGCGCGAGGTCGCCGCTGCCGCCGTGCACCTGCTCGAGGATCCCGAGGCCACGCTTGCTTCGCTCATGAAACACGTCAAAGGCCCGGACCTGCCCACGGGGGCGGAGATCGTCTCGCCGCGCGCAGATCTCAAGGAGTTCTACGACAAGGGCGTCGGCGGCTTCAAGGCGCGTGCCACCTGGGAGATCGAGGAAGGTAACGCGGTCATCACCTCGTTCCCCTACCAGGTCTCGCCGAGCCGCGTCCTGCAGCAGATCGACGAGCAGTGGCGCGCCAAGAAGCTGCCGATGATCGAGAGCTACAACGACGAGTCGGACCACGAGAACCCGACGCGCCTGGTCATCGTGCCGCGCTCCAACCGTGTCGATCTCGTCGAGCTCATGAACCACCTGTTCGTGACCACGGACCTGGAGCGCAACTACCGCGTCAATCTCAACATCATCGCGCTCGACGGCCGGCCGCGCGTGATGAACCTCAGGGAGATCCTCGGGGAGTGGCTCGAGTTCCGCACCAGGACCGTGACGCGTCGCCTGCAGCATCGCCTGGAGAAGGTGGCGCGCCGGTTGCACATCCTCGACGGGCTGCTGATCGCCTTCCTCAACCTCGACGAGGTGATCCGCATCATCCGCCGCGAGGAGGAGCCGAAGCCGGTGCTGATGAAGCGCTTCAAGCTCTCGGACGAGCAGACCGAGGAGATCCTCAACACGCGGCTGCGGCACCTGGCGAAGCTCGAGGAGATGAAGATCCGCGAGGAGCAGAAGACACTGGCCGCCGAGCGCGAGGAGCTCGAGGCGCTGTTGAAGAGCAAGGCGAAGCTGAAGAAACTCATCGCCGCCGAGATCCGTGCGGATGCCGAGAAGTACGGCGACGAGCGGCGCACCCGGATCATCGAGCGCGAAGCGGCCCAGGCGATCGATGAGACGAGCCTCATCCCGAACGAGCCGGTGACCGTGGTGTTGTCCACCGGCGGTTGGGTGCGCTCCGCGAAGGGCCACGACGTCGAAGCGGGCGCACTGTCCTACAAGAGCGGCGATGCGTTCCAGGCGCTCGCCCGCGGACGCAGCCTGCAGCCGGCGGTGTTCATCGACAGCACCGGGCGCACCTATACGCTGCCGGCGCATTCCCTGCCCGGCGCGCGCGGCTACGGCGAGCCGCTCTCCGGGCGGCTGGATCCGCCCGATGGCGCCAAGTTCGCCGGCGTGATGATCGGCGAGCCCGAGGATCTATGGCTGCTCGCGAGCGATGCCGGCTACGGCTTCACCGCGCGCCTCAAGGACCTCATCAGCGACCGGCGTGCCGGCAAGACGGTGCTCAGCGTGCCCGAGAACGCGCAGGTGCTGGCACCTGCGCCGGTGCCGGGCGCGGATTCGCTGGTGGCGGTCGTCAGCAGCGAGGGCAAGCTGCTGGTCTTCCCGGTGAGTGAGGTTCCGGAGATGCCGCGCGGCAAGGGCAACAAGCTCTACGACATCCCCGGCAAGAAAGCGCGTGAGCGCAGCGAGCTCATGAGCGCCGTCGCGGTCGTACCGCCCAGGGCGAGCCTGGTGCTGTGGTCGGGCGAGGTACACAAGGTGCTCGAGTGGCGCGAGCTGCAGGACTACCTCGGCGAGCGCGCGCAGCGTGGCGCGGTGCTCAGGCGCGGCTGGCCGCGCCGCATCGAGCGCCTGGAGGCGCGCGCCATGCCGCCGGCCTGAAGCGGCTGGGGCGGTGAGGGCGCCTAGCGTGCGCCCAGCACTACTTCCTCGGGCTCGTTGACGAAATAGCCCTGGATGTACTGCACGCCGAGCTGCCACAGCACCGCCATGGTGTTGGCGTCCTCGACGCGCTCGCCGATCGTCTGGATGTTGCGCTTGCGCGCCGCCTCCACCAGTGTGCGCACGCGCAGCTGCACCTGCGGATCGGTCGCCAGCCCCTGGATGAGGGTGCCGTCGATCTTCACGAAGTCGAGTGGCATGGACTCGAGCAGGCCGATGCTGTCGCGCCCGGAGCCGAAGCCCTCGAGCGCGAAGCGGAAGTGTCGCTGGCGCAGCGCGGCGGCGAGCGCGCGCACCTCGCGGACGAGACTCGCGGCACCCTCCTCGGTGATCTGGAAGCACAGTCGCTCGGGTTGCGCGCGGCTGGACTGCAGGTGAGTGTCGAGCCACTCGACGAAGCTCGCGTCGCGTGCGCTCTCGCGCGACAGCCGCACGAACAGGCACTCGGGCTTCTTCTGCGCGGCGAACGACAGCGACGCGCCGACCACCCAGCGGTCGATGTTCTTCATGAGGTCATTGCGGGCGGCGGCGGCCATGAACTCCGAGGGCAGCACTTCCTTGCCCTGGTTGTCGATCATGCGCACCAGCACGTCGAACATACCGGGGTCCGCGCCCTGCAGGCTGGCGATGGGCTGCTGCACCAGGCGGAAGCGGTTCTCCATCAGGGCCGCCTTGATGTGCTTCACCCATACCTTGTCGTAGGACATCACGCGGCTGTCGGCGTCGGCGCGATCGGAGCTGATGGTCTGGTTGCCGCCGCGCGCGCTGCCGCGGCGCTCGCACTCGAGCGCATCCTGGATCACCGCATCGAGGTCGGCATCTCCCGGGGACACCACCGACAGCCCGATGGTGCAGGTGACCGACACCGACTTGTCGCGCACGCGCATCACATGCTTGTGCACGCGCGCCAGCAGCCGCTCGCACCAGGCGCTGATGTCGTGCTCGTTGCCGCGCTCGAGCAGCGCGAGGAAGCGCACGCCGCCGAAGCGCCCGACCACCTCTTTCGGATGCAGGGTCTCCTTCAGGAGTCTCGCCGCCTCGACCAGCACCAGCTCACTTGCGGTGGCGCCGATCACGCGCTCGAGCGCGCTGAATTTGTCGACCCGGATCAGTGCCAGGCAGCGCATCCCGCCCGGGGACGGCGTGCGCAGCCGCTCCGCCAGCGCGCCGAGCAGCTCGCTGCGGCGCAGGAGTCCGGCGCCCGGCTCGGGGCGCACCACGGCCGGCGCGCGCGCGACGGGGCGCGCTTCCTCGCGCGGCCGCGACGGCACTACCAGCCGCACGCACGGCGCCGACTCGTGCTGCCCGAGCGTCAGCGTCATCTCGATCGGCACGACGCTGCCGTCGGCGAGCAGCGCGTTGCCGCGCAGCGGGTGATCGTTCCAGCGTCCCTGCAGGCAGGCGGCGAGCGCGCCGCGCAGCGCCGCGTGGGTGGATTCCTCGAACAGGTCCATCACCGGCTGACCGACCACTCCCTCCTCGACACCGAGCAGCTCGAGCCACGCCGGGTTGGCATCGACGACGATGCCCTCCTGCACCTGGATGATGGCGTCGTTCGAGCGCTGCAGCACGCTGTCGAGCTGGCTGCGCGCGTCGTGCGCGGATTTGAGCGTGGCATCGAGTGCCTGCTGCGTACGGAAGGCGCGCAGCTCGCGTTGCACCACCGCCTGCAGCCGGGCCTCGCTGGTGAGGGTGACCACGTCACGGGCGCCGAGCGCGAGGCCCTGGGCGATGAGCGTCTCGTCGACCCCGGCGGCGACCAGCAGCACCGGCACCGCCGGAGCGAGCTGGTCGCGCAGCGCCATGGCCGCGGTGAGCGTCTCGCGGTTGCTCCAGGTGTAGAAGATGAGCTCGGGGTTGAGCTGGGTGAGCGCGTCGCCGAGGTCCGGCAACGCCGGGATCCAGGTGCAGTGCGCGGGCTGCCCGGCCCGGCGCAGCATGCCGTTAATCGCCTCGGCCAGATCGCGCGCGGGGCTGAGCACGATGAGCGGAATGGCGCTCGGCTCGGTCAAGGCGCACCTCCACGGCAAGTCCCTTGCCGGGGATTCTAGCATCGCGATGCACGCCTTCCGCGTGCCGTGCCTCGCGGAAAACGCGCGTGTGCCCCCCGCGCGGATCCGCAAACTGGCTTCGGGCGGGGTGATGCCGGTATCATACGCGGCCCTTTTTTGGCGGGCTGTACCCTCCAGGCCAGCCCCGGCACCTCTAGAGACAGACCATGGCCAGCTATACCACCAGCGAGATCCGCGGCGGCCTCAAAGTCCTGCTCGACGGCGACCCGTACACGGTCATCGAGAACGAGTTCGTCAAGCCGGGCAAGGGCCAGGCGTTCAACCGCATCAAGGTGCGCAACCTCAAGAGCGGACGCACCATCGAGCGCACCTTCAAGTCGGGTGAGTCGCTGGAAGCGGCCGACGTGGTCGACACCGACATGCAGTATCTCTACCAGGACGGCGACTTCTGGCATTTCATGGTGCCGGAGAGCTTCGAGCAGTACACCGCGGGCAAGTCCGCGGTCGGCGACAACGCCCAGTGGCTGAAGGACGGCGTCGTCTGCATCGTCACGCTGTGGAACAACGTGCCTCTCGTGGTCACGCCGCCGCCGCACATCGAGCTGAAGATCGTCGCGACCGACCCGGGCCTGCGCGGCGACACCGCCACCGGCGGGCAGAAGCCGGCGACGGTCGAGACCGGCGCGGTGGTGCGGGTGCCGCTGTTCATCAACCCCGGCGAAGTGATCCGCATCGACACGCGTACCGGCGAGTACATCTCGCGCGCCAAGCAGTAGGCGCACGCCGCGGCCGGGCGCGCCGCGTGTGCGCAGCTAGCGCAGCGCTTCCGCGGCCGCCGGGGCAGCGCGCACCGCCCGCAGGCCGTCGGCGGCATACAGCGCCAGCGCCGCCCAGATGAGCACGAAACCGGCCGCGCGCGCCGCGCCGAAATCCTCGTGGAACAGCAGCACGCCCGACAGCAGCTGCAGGCTCGGGCCGATGTACTGCAGCACGCCGACGGTCGAGTACGGCAGCAGCCGCGCAGCGTAAGCGAACAGGAACAGCGGCACCGCGGTGACGATGCCGCTGCCGATGAGCAGCGCGGCGATCGCGCCGCCCGAGCGGCTGAACGCGTCGCTGCCGTGCAGCCCGCACCACAGCAGGTAGCCCGCCGCCAGCGGCAGCAGCAGCAGCGTCTCGGTGGCGAGCCCGGGCAGCGCCTCGACGCTGATGACCTTGCGCACGAAGCCGTAGAGGGAAAAGCTCAGCGCAAGCGTGCCGGCGATCCACGGCGGACGTCCGGCGAGCACCGCGAGATAGAGGACGCCGAGCGCGGCGAGCCCGACCGCCAGCCATTGCACGCGGTTCAGCCGCTCGCGCAGCACCAACACCCCGAGCACCACGTTCACCAGCGGGTTGATGTAGTACCCGAGGCTGGTGTCGACGATGTGCCCGTGGGAGACGCCCCACACATACACCAGCCAGTTGCTGGAGATCAGCAGCGCGCTCAGCAGCAGCCGCGCAAGCAGCGCAGGCCGCGAGAAGATGCCGGCGAGCCGGCCGAGCTCGGCGCGCAGCAGCATCCACCCGAGAATGAACAGGCACGACCACGCGATCCGGTGGCAGATGACCTGCAGGGCCGGCACCTCGCGCAGCGGATGCAGGTAGATCGGAAACACACCCCAGATGGCGAAGGCCGCCGCGCCGGCAGCCAGTCCGCGCGGCGACAGGCGCGCCCTCATGCGCCGGGTACGGACGCGTCGCTCGCCGCCACGAACAGCGCGGCGAGCGCCTCGAGACCGGCGGCGTCCGCGCCGTCGAAACGCCCACGGCGCGGGCTGTCTATGTCGAGCACGCCGAACAGCTCGCCGCCGCGCAGCAGCGGCACCACGATCTCGGCGCGCGAAGCGGCGTCGCAGGCGATATGCCCGGGGAACTCCTGCACGTCGGCGACCACGAGCGTGCGCCGCCCGGCCGCCGCCGTGCCGCACACGCCCCGTCCGAGCGCGATGCGCACGCACGCCGGCTTCCCCTGGAACGGGCCGACGACGAGCGCGCCGTTTCTGAGGAAGTAAAAGCCTGCCCAGTTCACCTCGGGGAGCGCCGCGAACAGCAGCGCCGCGGTGTTGGCGGCGTTGGCGATGAGGTCGTGCTCGCCGGCGAGCAGCGCCTGCAGGTCGGCGGCGAGGTGCCGGTAGCCGGCGGCCTTGTCGGTGAACTCGTAGGCTGAGGTTCTGGTCTGCATACTGCGCTCGCGGTTGCGCTGCCGAAGCGCGGCGCGCCGCGCGCCATTCTCAGGCGCGCCGGGTGGGAAACGCCAATACCTCCTCGATCTCAGCGGCCCCGCTGGCGAGCATGAAGGTACGGTCGAATCCTAACGCGACCCCGGCGCAATCGGGCAGTCCCGCCTCGAGCGCTGCCAGCAGCCGCTCGTCGGGGGCGGCCACGGGCAGGCCGCGGCGGTGCCGCTCGGCATTGTCGCGCGCGAAACGCGCGCGCTGCTCGGCGGCCGCGGCGAGCTCGTGGAAGCCGTTGGCGAGCTCGATGCCGTCGCAGTACAGCTCAAAGCGCAGCGCGGTGCGCGGATCGCGCGCATCGAGCCGCGCGAGCGCCGCCTGGCTGGCCGGATAGCCGTACACGAACGTCAGGGCATTGCCGCCGAGCCGCGGCCCGATGCGGCTTCCCATGAGCAGCTCGAGCCACGTGTCGCGCGAGGTGTGCGCGTCGCCGCGAAACCCCAGCGGCTGCGCCGCCTCCTGCAGCTGCGCAACGCTCGCGCTGAGCGGATCGAGGCCGAGCTCGCGGCTGAACGCCTCGCGGTAGCTCACACGCTCGCCGGCCCGCCCGCTCGCGACGGCGCCCAGCAGGCCGCGCACCAGCGCCTCCACCTCGTCCATCAGCGCCTCGAGCGTGAATCCGGCGCGATACCACTCGATGAGGGTGAACTCCGGATTGTGCAGAGGCGAGCACTCGAGGCCGCGCACCACGTGGCAGATCTGGTAGATGTCGCCGCTGCCCGCCGCCAGCAGCCGCTTCATCGCGTACTCCGGCGAGGTATGCAGGTAGTGCGGCGGCGCGTGCGGAGCGCCCGCGAGCGGTGCGAGCTGCACGCTGGCGCAATGGATGTGCACGTCGCTGACCGGCGCGTTCACCACCAGGGGCGTATCCACCTCGAGCACGCCGCGCGCGGCGAAGAACTCGCGGGCGTGCGCGAGCAGCGCCGCACGCTGCACCAGGCGCGTGCGCGTGGCGCGCGGACGCCAGTCATCGCCCGGCGTGCTCATGCGAGTGTCGCGAGCGCCTGCCCGAGGCGCACCGGGCTTCCCGGGACGAGCCCGGTGAGCCAGCTGCCGCTGCCCGGCGGCAGCAGCACGATGACCGTCGAGCCCATGTTGAAGCGGGCCACTTCCGCACCGCGGGCGAGCGCCAGGGGGGCGCGGGCGCCATCGAGCGGCAGGTCGCAGCGACGCCGCGGGCGCCGCGGGGTCACCTCGCCGTGCCAGATCGTCGACATGCTGCCGACGAACAACGCTCCGACCAGCACCAGGGCGAAGCTGAGCGGCCCGGCACCGAACATGCAGATCACGCGCTCGTTACGCGCGAACAGCCCCGGGACGGCCGCCGCGGTGACGCCGTTGACGCTGAACAGCTGCCCGGGCACGTACCACGCCGCCCGCAGCGTGCCGGCCAGCGGCATGTGCACACGATGGTAGTCGCGCGGCGCCAGGTAGAGCGTGGCGAAGGCGCCGCCCCGGAACAGCTCCGGCCACGGTGCATCCTCGGCAAGCAGCGACTCGAGCGTGTAGGCATGGCCCTTGGCCTGCACCAGCCAGGAGGCATCGAGGCGGCCGAGCTGGCTGACGGTGCCGTCGACCGGGGAGATGAGCGCGGCCGGATCGGGGTCTGCCGGGCGCACGTTGTCCCGCAGCGCGCGGGTGAAGAACTCGTTGAAGCTCGGGTACTGCAGGGCATCGGGCTGCAGCGCATCGGCGAGCTGGGGATGAAAGCGGGCGACGAACGCGCGGATCAGCGCGTTCTTCAGCCAGCGCCGGCGGCTGCGCGTCAGGCGGTAGGCCAGCTGCGAGAGCCAGTGCTGCGGCAGCAGGTATTGCAGGGCGACGAATGCGCGCGCGCCCAGGCCATCGGGCGCCGCGCCGCTCATGCCTGCGACCGCGCCTTGCGCAGCCAGGGCGCCGCGCGCCGCAGATCGGCGCTGATGGCCGCGACGTCGAAGGGCGGGGTGAAGATTGCAGCGACGTGGCCCGCGTCATCGAGCAGGAACACCACCGCCGAATGGTCCATGGTGTAATCGCCCCCGGGCAGCTCCACGCGGCTGACGACCACGCCGAGACTCGCGGCGAGCGTGGCGATCGTGGCCGGTGTGCCGGTGAGCCCGAGAAACTGCGGGTCGAAGGCATGCACGTAGCTGCCGAGCGCCGCCGGAGTGTCACGCTGCGGGTCGATGCTCACGAACACCACGCGCAGACCGGCGAGCGCGGCGCGCTTGCGTACCTGCGCCAGCTTCAGCAGCGTCGCCGGGCACACATCGGGACAGTGCGTAAAACCGAAGAACATGAGGGTGGGTGCGCCCGCCAGATCGTGTGCCCTGAGCTCGCGTCCGCTGGTGTCGGTGAGGCGGAAGTCGGGCAGGATCTTCGGCTGCGGCAGCCAGGTGCCGCTTGCCAGCTGCGGGCTGCGGTGGTCAAGCTCCTGGGACACCCAGAAGCCGGCCAGCGCCGCGCAGACGGCGGCGGCGAGGAGCCAGCGGGCGCGTAGCGGGATCATGAGTGGATTATTTCATACACGCCCGCGCGCCGGGCGCGCGCAGCGCGCCGCCTCGCGGGCCACGCGGGCCACGCGGGTGCGCGACGCGCGACCGCGGCGGCGCGTCACGGTGCGTGCGCTCATCGCGCACGGCGCCGCACGCCTCACCCGCGCGCGGGTGTTCTTCGGGCACGGCACCGACAACGCCTGGGACGAGGCCGCCGCGCTGGTGCTGCACGCGCTGCGCCTGCCGCTGCGTGGTGGGCGCGCGGTGTATGCCCGCCGCGTCGGCGTGCGCGCGCAGCGCAGCGCGCACGAGCTGCTGTCGCGGCGCATCCGCGAGCGCATCCCGTCGGCCTACCTGACCGGGATCGCCTGGTTCGCGGGCACACGGCTGCGCGTCGACACGCGCGTGCTGGTGCCGCGCTCGCCGCTGGCGGAGCTCATCGAGCGCAGGTTTGCGCCCTGGATCGACCCGCGCCGCGTGCGGCGCGTACTCGACCTGGGCACCGGCTCCGGGTGCATCGCGATCGCCTGCGCGCGCCGGCTGCCCGCGGCGCGCGTCGATGCGCTCGACATCTCCCCGGCGGCGCTCGTCGTGGCGCGCGGCAACGTGCGTCGCCTGCGTCTGCAGCGGCGCGTGCGGCTGCTCAGATCGGATCACTTCAGCGCCCTCGGCCGCGCCAGCTACGATATCATCGTGGCGAATCCGCCCTACGTGGGGAGCCGCGAGCTCGAGGCGCTGCCGCCGGAGTACCGTCACGAGCCGCGCCTGGCGTTGGCGGCGGGGCGCTCCGGGCTCGATTCGGTGCGCGTAATTCTCAGGGATGCGGCGCGGCACCTGCGGCCGCGCGGGCTGCTCATCGTCGAGGTGGGCAACACCGAACGGGCAGTGCGGCGCGCGTGGCCGCGCCTGCCGTTCGTGTGGCTGGAATTCGCGCGCGGCGGCGGCGGGGTGTTCCTGCTCACGCGCGAGCAACTGCAGCAGCGTCGCGGCGCTGCGAGGTTCAACGGCACAGCAGTAACATGTCGGGCAACACGATCGGCAGACTCTTTACGGTAACCACGTTCGGCGAGAGCCACGGACCGGCGATGGGTTGCATCGTCGACGGCTGCCCGCCCGGCCTGGCGCTGAGCGAGGCGGATGTGCAGCAGGACGTCGACCGTCGCCGCACCGGCACCTCGCACTTCGTCAGCCAGCGCCGCGAAGCCGACCAGGTGCGCATCCTCTCGGGCGTGTTCGAGGGGCGCACGACCGGCACGCCGATCGGCATCCTCATCGAGAACACCGACGCGCGCCCGCGCGACTACGACAAGCTGCGCGATCGCTTCCGTCCGGGTCACGCCGACTACACCTACGCGCACAAGTACGGCGTGCGCGATTACCGCGGCGGCGGCCGCGCCTCGGCGCGCGAGACCGTGATGCGTACTGCCGCTGGGGCGATCGCCCGCCGCTACCTGGCCGCGCGCCTCGGCGTGCGCATCTACGGCTACCTGAGCCGGGTCGGCGCGCTCGAGCTCGAGCCGGTCGATCCGGCCTTTGCCTACCAGAATCCGTTCTTCTGCGCCGATCCGAGCCGCATCGCCGACATCGAGGCGCTGATCTGGCAGGTGCGCGGCGCCGGGGACTCCATCGGCGCGCGCGTCACGGTCGTGGCGAGCGGCGTGCCCCCCGGACTTGGCGAGCCGGTGTTCGATCGGCTGGACGCCGACATTGCTCACGCGCTCATGGGCATCAATGCGGTCAAGGCGGTGGAGCTCGGCGCCGGCGTGCGTGCCGCCGCGCAGCGCGGCAGCGAGCACCGCGATGAGCTCACGCCGACGGGCTTCTGCAGCAACAACGCCGGCGGGGTGCTCGGCGGCATTTCCTCGGGTCAGGACGTGATTGCGCACCTGACGTTCAAGCCCACCTCGAGCATCCAGGTGCCCGGCCGCACGATCGACACCGACGGCAAGCCGGTCGAGGTGGTGACCACCGGACGGCACGACCCGTGCGTCGGGCTGCGTGCCACGCCGATCGCCGAGGCGATGCTCGCCATCGTGCTCATGGACCACTACCTGCGCCAGCGCGCGCAGAACGCCGACGTGCAGTGCACGACGCCGGACATCAGCGCACGCCGTACGTGATCTTTCGCGCGCCGCGTCAGCGCCGATTGGTCAAAAATGCGCCAGCCGTCACGGTTCCGCAGCCCGCACCGCGGGGTGCCGCAGGCCGCGGCGGACCGAGGCAGCGAAACGCGACACAGTTTATGTCGTGAGAATCCGTGAATATCTCGCCCCTGACGGTAAGACTTAACGTATGGCTCATCGCCGACAATCTACGCACGGGCGGCTTTGCCGACAGCGTGCACAGCGCGCGGCTTTGGCCTGCACGGCCTATTTAAGTTATATTGCCGCCCGATGCGGCGGGGGCTCGCAAGATATGGCCCATCCTTTTGTTTTCCATAGGCATTTTTATCGGATAATGCCTGCCGGGGGTTCCTGATGATCGCCAAACGCTCCGTCTGGGCGCTGGCCGTGCTGCTGGCGCTGCCGTCAGCCTCGTTCGCGCTCGGGCTCGGGGACGTCCACCTGCTGTCCTCGCTCAACGCGCCGCTCGATGCGGACATCGAGCTGCAGGACGCGTCAGTCGACGAGATGAACACGGTGCAGGCGTCGCTGGCGTCGCGCGAGACGTTCGCGCGCTACGGGCTCGATTGGCCCGGTTATCTCGCGAGCGTGCAGGTGCACATCGTGCGCACGAGCGACGGGCGCGCGGTCATCAAGCTCAAGACGGTCGATCCGATCTCTGATCCTTTCATCACCGTGCTGGTCGAGGTGAACTGGTCGCGCGGACACCTGGTGCGCGAGTACACCATGCTGCTCGATCCGCCGATCTACGCCCCGGGTCAGTCGCCCGCCCCGGCGGTGAGCGTGGCCGCGAGCGGCACCGGCGCCAAAGAAGGCGCGATCGCCCGCAATTCCGAGTCCGGCGCGACGGCACCGGCACCGGCTGCGCCGGGGTCGGCTGCGACCGCGGCGCCCGCGCCCGCGGCCGTCGCGGAACCCGCCGCTGCAAACACCGCGCCCGCTGCAAACGCCGCATCCGCCGCAGGCAGCGCCTCCGCTGAGAACCCTGCGCCGGCCGCCTCAGGCGGCGAGGCTGGCACGCACCTCGTGAGCCGCGGCGAGACGCTTTCACGGATTGCCGCCGCGGCCGCGGGCGCGCGCGCCGACTCGCCCCGGGGGCGTAGCTGGATGCTCGCGATCTACCAGGCGAATCCGCGCGCGTTCGATCAGAACATGAACCTGTTGCGCTCGGGCGCGGTGTTGCGCATGCCCGACGCCGCGACTGCGGCGGCGGTGCCCCCGGCGCAAGCCTCCGCCGAGATCCGCCGTCAGTACGCGGCCTGGCGCGAAAGCGCAGGCGGCGAGGCACCGGCGGCCACGGAGCCCGGCCGGCTGAAGCTCGTGCCACCTTCGGCAGGCGCCTCCGTGGGCACGACGCCCGCGGCCCCGAACGCGGATGCGACGGCGCTCCAGGGCCGCGTGCACGATCTCGAGAGCCAGCTCGCCGATTCCAAGCGCCTGCTGGAGATGAAGAACGCCGAGCTCGCGCGCTTGCAGTCGCAGCTCGCCGCCAAGCAAGGCGCGGCTGCAACGCCGCCGCCCGCCACGCCGCCCGCGCAGGCGGTAACGCCGCCCGCCGCGACCCCGCCGGCCGCCACGCCGCCGGCGGCCACCGCCACCCCACCCGCGCCGCCCGCTGCCGCTCCGCCCGTGGAGGAACAGCCGGCCGCGCCTGTCGCACCGCCGCCCGCCGTCAAAGTGGCGCCGCCTCCGGTGCACAACGCCGCCCCGAGCGCCGCAGGCGGCTCGCTGTTCGATACGCTCAAGAGCTACTGGTGGGTGCTGCTGCTGTTGCTTATCGCCATCGGTGCTCTGATTGGCTCGCGCGCGCTGCGCTCGCGCCGCTCGTCGGAGTTCGACGATTCACTCGGGCGGCTCGCGGTGGCCGGTGCCGCTGCGGCGGAGCCTGCCATCGGTGGCGGCCCGCGGTTCGAGTCCGATGCGGCGCCCGCCGTGCGCGCCGTGCGCGGGGCACCCGCGCCGGTCGACACGGAGGGTGCGTTCCTCGTCGAGGAGTCCGGCAGCCACGAGCGTCCGCGGCTTGGCGCCGCCAGCGCACCGCCCTCCGCACCGCGCCACGTGGCGAGCGACGAGACCATCAGCAGCGAGACGGCGATCAACCTGGACCAGGGCGATCCGCTTGCGGAAGCCGACTTTCACATGGCGTATGGCCTGTATGACCAGGCCGCCGACCTCATCCGCATCGCCATCAGCCGCGAGCCCACGCGCCGCGATCTGAAGCTCAAGCTCCTCGAGGTGTTCTTCGTCTGGGGCAACAAGGAGCAGTTCCTGCAGACGGCGCGCGAGCTGGCGGAGAGCCGCGCGGACGCCGCGCCCGGTGAATGGGAAAAGATCCTCATCATGGGCAAGCAGCTCGCCCCCGAGGATGCGCTGTTCGCGGGCGGCGGCGCGGTTACCGGCGCGGCCGCAGGCGGGGTCGATCTCGACCTCGAAGGCGGCCAGAGCCGCGTCGACTTCGATCTGCTCGGTGAGCCGGTCGCGTCCGATGCGCCGCAGGGACTGGATCTGGACATCGGCTCGGCCGTCGGCGAAGAGGCGGGCACCGAGTCCACCACCAACGTCACCGACCAGAACGCGCAGCTTCTCGATTCGACCTTCTCGAGCACCACCGGCACCACGCGCCAGATGACCCAGCGTGTGCGCCCCTCAGGCGCTACCGGCGAGATGGAAGGTCCCACCGTCGAGCAGCCGGCACTTCCCACGGGGGCCGCTCCCACCGTGCGCCAGAAACTCGAGACGGCGCTGCGTCAGAGCGGTCCCGACCAGACCGCCGAGCTCGCCATTGATGACCTCGGGCTCGACGTCGGACAGGTCGACACCGTCGACCAGCCGGGACCTGCGTCCGCGGCCAGCTCGACCCCGGATTCGCCCACGCTGGTGGCAGGTCTCGACGAGCAGTCGCGCCACGCGATGGAGGGCCGCCCGGGCAAGGAGAGCGGCGTGTCCTCCACCGGCGCCTGGCAGTTCGATCAGAACGAGCTCGAGGCAGCACTGACCCAGACGAGTCTCGCGGTGCCGGACCCGTCGGCCACGGCGCGCCTGGCCGCCCTCAAGGGGCACGCGCTCGACGTCGACGTCGGCGATGCCACCGGCACGCACGTGCGCACCGTGACCGACATCGACCTGGACGTCGGCGCTGCGACCGGCAGTCATCCGGCCAACGGCACCGGCGGCCTGGATCTCGACGTCGGCACCGCGACGGTACCGGACACCGCCTTCGCGCAGACGCAGAAGCTGTCCTCGGAAGACCTGGCGCTGCCGGATCTCGAGCCCGTGACCATGAGCGAGGTGGGCACCAAGCTCGACCTCGCCCGCGCCTACATGGACATGGGCGATCCCGACGGCGCGCGCAACATCCTCGAGGAAGTGCTGAACGAAGGTTCCGCGGCGCAGAAGCAGGAAGCCCAGCGACTGATGGAATCGCTGCCCGGATAGCGCGCCGCGCGCGCGCGGCCCCCCGAGTGCCAAGGCGCAGGCGTGGTCAGGATCGCCGTTGGCATCGAATACGACGGCAGCGCCTATGCCGGCTGGCAGTCACAGGCAGCGCTGCGCACGCTGCAGCGGGTTACCGAGGAGGCGCTCGCCGCCATTGCCGCGGAACCCGTGAGCCTCACCTGCGCCGGCCGCACGGATGCGGGCGTGCATGCGGTGGGTCAGGTGGCACACTTTGACACCCATGCCGTGCGCAGCATGCGCAGCTGGGTGCTCGGCGCCAACAGCGCGCTGCCGGGCGATGTCAGCGTGTCGTGGGCACTGCCGGTGCCGGCACATTTTCACGCCCGCTTCTGCGCCGAAGCGCGCACCTACCGTTACGTCATCGTGAACCGCCTCGCCCGCCCGGCGCTGCTGCAGCAGCGGGCGGCGTGGGTGCACCGTCCCCTCGACCACGAGCGCATGGGAGAGGCCGCGCGCGCGCTGGTGGGCGAGCACGACTTCAGCGCCTTCCGGGCCGCCGAGTGCCAGGCCCGCTCGCCCGTGCGGCGCATGGAGCGCCTGAGCGTCGAGCGCCACGGCGAACGGGTCGTCATCGAGGCGAGCGCGAACGCGTTCCTGCATCACATGATGCGCAACATCGCCGGGCTGCTCATCGCCATCGGCAAGGGCAAGGCGCCGCCCGACTGGGCGCACGAGGTGCTCGCCGGGCGCGACCGCACGCGCAGCGCGGCCACCGCGCCGGCCTGCGGCCTGTACCTGGCCTCGGTACGCTACCCCGCCGCCTTCGGGCTGCCGGTCCCGCCGGCCGCGCAAGCGCCCGGCGCCGATCGGCTATGATCGGGCCTTCGCACACCCACGCGCGCGGATCTGTCGATGTCCTGGTTCGAGAAAATCATGCCCTCGCGCATCAAGACCGAGCGGCGCACGCGCTCGGTGCCCGAGGGGCTGTGGATCAAGTGCCCGGCCTGCGATGCGGTGCTGTACCGCGCGGAGCTCGAGCGCAACCTCTATGTCTGCCCCAAGTGTAGCCACCACATGCGCATGGGCGCGCGCGAGCGGCTGGAGCGTTTTCTCGATCCGGACTCCGGCGCGGAGATCGGGGCGAGCATCGCACCGGAGGATCCGCTCAAGTTCCGCGACAGCAAGCGCTACCGCGACCGCCTCTCCCAGGCGCAGAAGGCCACCGGCGAGAGCGATGCGCTGGTGGTGCTCGCCGGCACGCTGCACGCCCTGCCGATCGTGGCGTGCGCCTTCGAATTCCAGTTCCTCGGCGGCTCGATGGGCTCGGTGGTCGGCGAGCGCTTCAAGCGCGGCGTCGACTACTGTATCCAGGAGCGCCGCCCGTTCGTCTCCTTCTCCGCGAGCGGCGGGGCGCGCATGCAGGAGGCGCTGTACTCGTTGCTGCAGATGGCCAAGACGGCGGCGGCGCTGTCGCGCCTGGCGCAGGCGCATCTGCCGTTCATCTCGGTGCTCACCGACCCGACGATGGGCGGAGTCTCAGCGAGTCTCGCGTTGCTCGGGGACCTGAACCTCGCCGAGCCGCGCGCGCTCATCGGGTTCGCCGGGCCGCGCGTCATCCAGCAGACGGTGCGCGAGACGCTGCCTGAAGGCTTCCAGCGCAGCGAGTTCCTGCTCGATCACGGCGCGATCGACATGATCGTCGACCGCCGCGAGATGGGCGATCGCATCGCGGCGCTGCTGCGGCTGCTGCTGAAGCTCCCGGCCGCTGCCGCCTGACGGCGCGCCGCCAAACGTCACGCCCCGGGAGCCGATGCGCACGCTCGCCGAGTGGCTGAGGCTGCAGGAGTCGGTGCACCCGCAGAGCATCGACATGGGGCTGGAACGCGTCGGCAGCGTCGCGCGCACGCTCGGAGTCGCGGCGCCGCCCTTCCCCGTGATCACCGTCGGCGGCACCAACGGCAAAGGCTCGGTGGTCGCGCACCTCGCGGCGCTGCTCGGTGCGCTCGGCGCCCGCACCGGCATGTTCACCTCACCCCACCTGCTGCGCTACAACGAGCGCATTCGCGTCGATGGCAGCGAGGTGGCGGATGCGGAGCTCATCGGCGTCTTCGAGCGCATCGAGGCGGCGCGCGGCACCACCACGCTGACCTTCTTCGAATACAACACCCTGGCGGCACTGCTGATATTCGCCGCCAGGCAGGTGGACGTGGCGCTGCTCGAGGTCGGCCTGGGCGGGCGGCTCGATGCCACCAACCTGGTGGACGCCGACGTGGCGGTGCTCGTCTCGGTCGGCTTCGATCATCGCGACTGGCTCGGCGACACGCTCGAGCAGATCGGCGCGGAGAAGGCGGGGATATTCCGCCGCGACCGCCCCGCGGTACTCGGCACCGCCGACCTGCCGGCCACGGTGTTCGCAGCAGTGCACGAACTCGGCGCGCGTGCCGTCGTGGCCGAACGCGACTTTCACTGGCGGCTGCACGGAGCCACCTGGGACTACCAGGGCCTCGGGGTCGTGCTTGCCGACCTGCCGCCGCCGGCGCTCGCCGGCGCCATCCAGTATCGCAATGCCGCCACCGCGCTCGCGGCGCTCGAGTCGCTCGGGTTGGGTGCCGCGCGCACGCAGGTCGCGCGGCTGCGCGAGCGGCTCGGCGTGCTCGATGCGCGCGCCGCTGCGGCCGCCCTTACCGGGGTGCGTCTGGCGGGGCGCTTCCAGGTGTTGCCCGGCGCGGTGGAGTGGATTCTCGACATCGCGCACAACGAGCCGGCGGCGCGGGTGCTCGCCGCGCAGCTGGCACAGCGGCCGCTGCCGCCGCGTCCTGGCGGCGGGCGCGGGCAGACGTATGCGGTGATCGGCGTGCTCAGGGACAAGGACGCGGCGGCCATAGCTGCCGCGCTCTGCGGCGTCGTTGACCGCTGGATGGTGTGCGCGCTGCCGGGCGAGCGTGGGGACAGCGCGGCGCAGCTCGCCGCGCGCCTGGCGTTGCCCGCCGGCAGCTTCGAGACGGCCGGCTCGGTGGAAGCGGGTTGCGAGCTGGCGCGCGCTGCCGCGCGCGCGGGAGATCGCGTGGTGGTGTGCGGCTCGGTGTACACGGTGGGACCGGCGCTGCGCTGGCTTCGGCTATACTAAGGAGGCTAAGCGGCGCGGCCTGTGGCCTGCGCTCGAAGCGCGCGGTCCGCGTGCCTGGATTTCGCGCATTTCGTCCCCATCGTCGGTGCTCAAGGTGAAAGAACGGCTGACCGGCGCGATCATTCTCGTGGCCCTGATCGTGTTGTTGGTGCCCGAGCTGCTGACCGGGCCGGTTCGCACTACCACGCGGGCCGCAGCGGTGGCGTCATCAGCCGAGGGGCCGCCATTACTTTCCTACACCATCAAGCTGGGGGACGATGCCCGCGCGCGCAGCGCGGCGCCCGCCGCGAGCGGTCCGGCCCAGCCGGCACCGCTGACGGCGAGCGCGGCCGCAGATCCCGCCGGTACGGCGGCACCGCCAGCGCCGGCGGGCGCGACGACGCCCGTCGAGCCGGCGGCGCCTGCTGCGGTGGCGCCTGCTGCGGTGGCGCCTGCTGCGGTGGCGCCGGCTGCCGCCACGGCGCCGCCCGCGGCCGGGCCCGGCGGCAAATCCGCGGCCGCTGCGCCCGGCGCGGGCTGGGTGGTGCAGCTCGGCAGCTTCGCGAGCCACGCGAACGCCGAGCAGCTGGCGCGCAAGGTGCACGCGCAGGGCTTCACGGTGAGCGTGTCGCAGGGCAGCCGCGGGCGGCGGCTGTACCGGGTGCGCGTCGGCCCGGTGGCGGATCGCCCGGCGGCCATGCAGCTCGCGCAGCGCCTGCGCGCGAGCGGCCACAGCGGCGCGGTCGTGCCACTCTAGGCGCCGCGGTGCCCGTGACGGGCTCCTCAGGCAACCCGGGCGGTGCTCTTGTACAATCCGCGCCGCGCACAACGACCGCGCTCACGACGAGCTTCGGATGAACGCGACCGACTACGTGGTGATTGCCGCCATCCTGATTTCCGCCATCGTCGGTGCGGCGCGCGGCTTCCTGCGCGAAGCGGTGGGGCTCGCCTCCTGGATCATCGCGCTGTTCCTCGCCTGGCATTTCTCGACCCTGGTCGCGCCGTACCTCGGCGGGTTGCTGGCGGAGGCCGAAATCCGGCCGTGGGCGGCGCGCATCATCATCGTGGTGCTGGTGCTGCTGCTCGGCGCCGCCGTCGGCGCAACGCTCACGCACTTCGTACGCCTCTCGCTGTTCAGCGGCGTCGACCGTCTGCTCGGTTTCCTGTTCGGGCTGCTGCGCGGCATGGTGTTGCTCGGAGTGTTCGTCATCCTCGCGCAGCTGCTGCAGCTGCAGGGGGAGCGCTGGTGGCGGCAGTCCATACTCATTCCCTACGGCGAGACGGTCGCCAACGGGCTGCGGCTGCTGGTGGGCGAGGCGCGCGCGCGTTCGGGCGAACAGGCATGAGGAGCTGAAGCAGCCATGTGCGGCATCGCCGGCATCGTCGGGACCAGCGCCGTGAACCAGCGTCTCTACGACGCGCTCACGGTACTGCAGCACCGCGGCCAGGACGCCGCCGGCATCGCCACTTCCTCGGGCGAGGGGGAGCTGTGCGTGCGCAAGGGCCGCGGCCTGGTGCGCGACGTGTTCCAGCAGCATCACATGCTCGAGCTCAAGGGCAACGTCGGCATCGGCCACGTGCGTTACCCGACCGCCGGCTGTGAAGGCGCCTCCGAGGCGCAGCCGTTCTACGTCAATGCGCCCTACGGCATCTGCCTCGGCCACAACGGCAACCTCACCAACGCCGTGGAGCTCGCCGAGATCCTGATCCGCGAAGACCGGCGCCACCTGAACACCACCTCCGATTCGGAGGTGCTGCTGAACGTTTTCGCCTCCGAGCTGCAGCGCGTCGGCACGGCGCGCATCACGCCGGCGGACGTGTTCGCGGCGCTCTCCGCGCTCTACCGTCGCTGCCGCGGCGGCTACGCGGTGGTCGCCATGATCATCGGCCACGGAGTGCTCGGCTTTCGCGACCCGCATGGCATCCGCCCGCTGGTGCTCGGCGAGCGGCGCACGCCGCGCGGCACCGAATGGATGCTCGCCTCCGAGAGCGTGGCGCTCGACAGCCTGTCGTTCCGCCTGGTGCGCGACGTGGCGCCCGGCGAGGCGGTGTTCATCGACGAACAGGGCCGGCTGCACACGCAGCAGTGCGTCGCCACCGCGCGGCACACGCCGTGCATCTTCGAGTACGTGTATTTCGCGCGCCCCGATTCCAAGATCGACAACATCTCGGTGTACCGCGCGCGCATGCGCATGGGTGACCGGCTGGCGGACAAGATCCTGCGCGAGCACCCGACCCACGACATCGAAGTCGTCATCCCCATCCCGGACACCAGCCGCACCAGTGCCCTGCAGCTGGCGCAGCGCCTCGGCGTGAAGTACCGCGAGGGCTTCATCAAGAATCGCTACATCGGCCGCACCTTCATCATGCCCGGCCAGGAGGAGCGCGAGAAGTCGGTGCGCCGCAAGCTCAACGCCATCGACCTGGAGTTCCGCGGCAAGACGGTGCTGCTGGTGGACGATTCGATCGTGCGCGGCACAACTTCCGCGCAGATCATCGAGCTGGCACGCGAGGCGGGCGCGGCCAAGGTCTACTTCGCTTCCGCGGCACCGCCGGTGCGCTTCCCCAACGTCTACGGCATCGACATGCCGGCGGTGAGCGAGTTGGTCGCGAGCGGCCGCACGGTAGAGGAGGTGACGCGGCTGATCGGCGCGGACTGGCTCATCTACCAGGACCTCGAGGACCTTATTGCCGCCTGCAAGCACGAGGATGCGCGCATCGAGGAGTTCGACACCTCGTGTTTCTCGGGGGTCTACGTCACCGGGGACATCACCCCGGAGTATCTCGAGCGGCTGCAGCTCGAACGCTCGGATGCCGCCAAGCTTGCCCGCCGTGAGCGCCGCGGCAAGCTGAAGGTGGTCCGCGGGAGCTGAAGAGCGAACGCCAGCGATCCACGCCGCGAGCTGCTGCTGGCGCTGCTGCAGACCGGGCTGCAGCGCGTCGACGGGCGGCGCTGCGTGCGCGCGGCGCTCACCGCGTCCCCCGCCGCGGCCCCGGTGTGGGTCGCCGCCGTCGGCAAGGCCGCCATCGCCATGGCGCATGGCGCGCACGAGGCGCTCGGCGCGGCCATGGTGCGCACCCTGATCATCACCCGCGATACGTACGGCCTGGACGCGCTGCCGCGCGCCATGGCGCCGGAGGTTTGGATCGGCTCGCACCCGGTGCCCGACGAGCGCTCGCTCGCCGCCGGCGAGCGGCTGCTCGCCTGGGTCGACGTGCTGCCGGAGGCCGTCCAGCCGCTGTTTCTCATCTCCGGCGGCGCTTCCGCGCTGGTGGAGGTGCTGCAGCCGGGCGCGACGCTCGCCGACCTCGAGGCACTCACCCGCGCGGCGCTCGCCGCCGACGTCGCCATCGGGGAGTTCAACGCACGCCGCCGGGCGATCTCGCGCATCAAGGGCGGCCGGCTGGCGGCGCGTCTCGGCGGACGGACAGCGCAGGCGCTGTTCGTATCGGACGTGCCGCACGACGATCCGGCGGTCATCGGTTCGGGCCTCATGGGGCCGGCGGAGGGCGGCGATCGCATCGAGCGGCGCGTGGTGGCGAGCGTTGACCATGCACGCAGCGCGATCGCGACGCGCGGCGCAGAGTGGGGACTCGCGGTGCACGCGCCGGCGGCGCGCTTCGCCGGGGAAGCGACGCGCCTCGCGGCGCGCTTTGCCCACGAGCTGCTTCTGACGCCGGCGCAGCTGTGCGTATGGGGTGGGGAGTCGACCGTGCAGCTGCCGCCACACCCGGGGCTCGGCGGCCGCAACCAGCACCTGGCGCTCGCCGCGGCGCGGCTGCTGGCCGGACACGGCGAGCTGCTGCTGCTGGCCGCCGGCACCGACGGCAGCGATGGCGTGAGCGTCGATGCCGGTGCGCTGGTGGATGCCGAGACCTGTGCGCGGCTCAGCCTCGCTGAGCTCGATCCGGACCGCTGCCTGCGCGAGGCAGACTCCGGGCGCGCGCTCGCGGCCAGCGGCGATCTGGTGCACACCGGCCCGACCGGAACCAACGTCGGCGACCTGGTGATCGGCCTGAAGCTTCCCCTGGCCGACGCCGCGGAGCTGGTGCAGCGCAGCGCGGCCGTGGCGCAGCATCCTGGTGCCGGGACGCGCGTGTTGTAATCTGGCCCGATGCGCCTGTTGCTGATCGAGGAGGACACGCACCGCTGCGCTCACATCCGCCAGCGGCTCACCGACTGGCGGCCGCAGGCGCAGCTGGTGGTGCACAGCCCGCTCTCCCAGGGCGCGCTGGTGGCGGATTTCCTGGCCCAGGGTTTCGACGCGGTGCTGCTCGCCGATCAATGGCCCGGCGGCCGTGGACTTCACTGGGCGCGCGAGCTCGCCGCGCGCGCCGGGTTTGCACCGATCGTGCTGCTGTGCGAGGGGCGCGATGACAGTCTCGCGCGCGAGCTCAGTGCGCTCGGAGCGTTCTCGGTCAGTCACGAGGATCTCGATCGCGAGGCGTTCACGCAGGTGTTGACGGCCGCCGAGCGGCGCCAGTCGCACGCCCGCGCCATCTGGCGCAGCAGCCCGGCGGGCCGCGAGACGCAGCGCTTCGGCGACGCTTTCATCCGCGGCTACCGCTGCATCCGCCGCCTCGCGGCCGGGGTGACCAGCGACCTCTACGTGGGCGAGAGCGAGCGCGCCGGGGCGCTGGTGGCGCTCAAGGTGGCCCGCGACCGCCAGGACGAGGACCAGCCGGTGGACGCCTTCCGGCGCTTCCTGCAGGAGTACGAGATCGCCCAGCGCATCGCCAGCCCGGCGGTGGTGCGGCTGTACGACCTCGGCGTCAGCGACGAGCACGCCTGGCTGGTGATGGAATACTTTGCGCACGGTGACCTGCGGCGGCGCATGCGCGCGGGCCTCGCCCCGCGCGAGGCGCTGCGGCTCGCAGTCGCGATCGCCGAGGCGCTCGCTGCGGTGCACGCCGCCGGGGTGCTGCACCGCGATCTCAAGCCCGGCAACATCATGCTGCGCGCCGACGGCAGCATCGCACTGATCGACTTCGGGCTGTCGAAGGATGCGGCGCTGGCGCTCGACGTCACCGACACCGGCACCATTTTCGGCACGCCGCACTACATGAGCCCCGAGCAGGGCCACGCGGAAGAGCTCGATGAGCGCAGCGACCTCTACAGCCTCGGGGTCATCCTGTTCGAGATGCTGACCGGCACGAAGCCTTTTCGCGCCGAGAACCCGATGGCGATCGTCTACAAGCACCGCAAGGATCCGCTGCCGCAACTGCCCTCGCAGTTTGCCGCCGTGCAGCCGGTGCTCGATCGGCTGCTCGCCAAGAGTCCCGCGGACCGCTTCGCCGGCGCGCTGCCCGCGGCCACCGCGCTGCGCGCGACGCTGTCGGCGTGGCTCACGCGCGGCGCGCAGTCGTGACGAGTGCCGCGCCCGCGGTCGCAGCGGACGGGGCCGCAGCGATCCTGCTCGCGCCGACACCGCTTGCATGGGTGGCGGACGCGCTCGCGCAGCGCGACGCGCTGCTGCTCGATCACGCCAACTGCGAGAAGAAGGCCGCTTCCACCGCGCTCGCGCTGATGTTCGCCTACCCGGAGGATCTGCCGCTCAGCCTGGCGCTCGCGCAGCTGGCGCGCGAGGAGCTGCGCCACTACGGACAGGTGGTGCGCGCCATGCGCGCGCTCGGGGTGTCCTTTGCGCGCACCCGTCCCGGCCGCTACGCGCTCGAGTTGCGTCGCGCGGTGCGCAGCGCTGAGCCCGGGCGCAAGCTCGATCTGCTGCTGGTGAGCGCGCTGATCGAGGCACGCTCGGCCGAGCGCTTCGGCCTGCTGGCGCCGCGGCTCGCCGCGCCGCTCGCACGGCTGTACGCCAATCTCGGCACCGCGGAAGCGCGTCACTTCGAGCTGTACTTAGGCTTCGCCCGCGCGTGCGCACCGCACGAGTGGCAGGCACGGTTGCGGCAGCTCGCCGCGCGCGAGGCACAGCTGGCCACCAGCGCGGATCGCGCGCTGCGCTTCCATTCCGGGCCGCTCGCCCACAGTTAGTTACAACTGCCGCGCGCTTCCTCAGCCGCCGCTTGCGGGGGCGGGCGCACCAAAAGCGCTGCCAGGTGTCTGTTGGCGGCAGTATCCTCACATTGTTGCGGCAGGACCGACATGACCGAACGACCCCACCTGTTGATCGTCGACGACGACCGTGAGATCCGTGGCCTGCTCGCGCAGTACCTGGAGAAGCACGAGTTCCGCACCACCGCCGTGCCCGATGGCAAGGAGATGCGGCGGGTACTGGAGCGCTCGCACGTCGACCTGCTGGTGCTCGATCTGATGCTGCCGGGGGAGGACGGCTTGTCGCTGTGCCGCGAGCTGCGCGGCCGTTCGCAGCTGCCGATCATCATGCTCACGGCACGTGGCGAGGACGTCGACCGCATCATCGGACTGGAGCTCGGCGCCGATGATTACGTCGCCAAGCCGTTCAATCCACGCGAGCTGCTCGGGCGCATCAAGGCGATCCTGCGCCGCTCGGCGCACGCGCCGCGCGACCCGAGCCCCGAGAGCGTGCGCGGCTTCTCCTTCGGCGGCTGGCGGCTCGATACCGTCACGCGCGCGCTCACGGATAGCGCCGGCAAGGAGGTGCCGCTGAGCGGCGCCGAGTACCGCCTGCTGGCGGTGCTGCTCGCTTCCGCCAACCGCGTGCTGACGCGCGCGCAGCTCACCGAGCTGCTGCGCGGACGTGACGCCGACCCCTTCGACCGCAGCATCGACGTGCGCGTCAGCCGCCTGCGCCAGATCCTCGGCGACGATGCGCGCGCGCCGCAGATCATCAAGACCGTCTACGGCGAAGGTTACGTCATCGGCGTCAGCGTCGTGAACGACTGAAGCGCGCGGCCGGGCGATGCGTCTGTCGTTATGGCCGCAATCGCTGTTCGGCCGCCTGTTGGCGGCCACGGTTGCGGCGGTGCTGGTGGCGCAGGCGACGGGGCTGCTGCTGATCGCCCAGGAGCGCGAACGCTTCGTGCTCCAGGGCAGCGTGCGCGAGTGGACGCGCCGCATCGTCGAGACCACCCTGATGCTGCAGCCGCTGGCCCCCGCCGAGCGCTTGCAGGCCGTCGCCGAGCTGATGGCGCCACGCGGGCACTACCGCGTGCATGCGCCCGAGCCCCCCGGCGGTCACCCGGCGGTGCGCGACGGACAGCGCGGCTTCGTGCGCCTGCCGCTGCTGTCGGATTTCGCGCAGACGCTCAAGGAACAGCTGCGCAGCGGGCTCGGCACCGGCTACGAGGTGGAAATCGCGCCTACCCCGCAGCCACCGCCGCCCGCGATCCCGGTGCCGGTACCGTTCTACGAGGCCCATGAGCTGGCCGCGCACCAGTCGAGCGCGCAGCGCTACGACGTCACGGTGCGCTTCGCCGACGGCGACAGCGTGACCTATCGCATCACGCGGCTGCCGGAAGGGGCGCCGCTGCCGCGCAACCTGTTCCTCAACCTGGCGCTGCTGGTGCTGCTGCTGGTCGTGGTGCTGTACGCGGCGGCGCGCAACATCACCCGGCCGCTGTCGGACCTGGCGCGCGCCGCGGACAGCGTCGGCCGCCAGGTGCGGCCCGCACAACTGCAGGAGCGCGGCGCGCGCGAGCTGCGCGATGCGGCGCACGCCTTCAACACCATGCAGGATCGGCTGCGGCGCTACCTCGACAGCCGCACGCGCGTGCTCGCCGCGATGTCGCACGACCTCAAGACGCCGCTGACGCGGCTGCGACTGCAGGTGGAGACGCTGGAGGATACGACGCTGCAGGCGCGCATCTCGCGCGAGCTCGACGAGATGGAGAGCATGGTGCGCGAGGCGCTGTCGCTGTTCCGCGGCCTGGACGACGGTGAGCCCGCCGCTCCCGTCGACATCGACGCGCTGCTCGCGCAGTTGCGCGCGGAGTTCGCCGACATGGGCGGGGAAGTGACCGTCGTCGGGCATGCACTGCGGCCGTTCACCGGCCGCGCGCAGGCGCTCAAGCGCTGCTTCACCAATCTCATCGCCAACGCCATCAAGTTCGGCACGTGCGCCGAGGTCAGTGTCGCCGACACCGAGCAGGAGCTGGTGGTGCGCATCCGCGACCGCGGCCCGGGAATCCCGCCCGACGAGCTGGAGCGGGTGTTCGAGCCCTTCTACCGCGTGGAATCCTCGCGCAACCGCGACAGCGGCGGGACCGGGCTCGGCCTGTCGATCGCGCGGGACATCGCGCAGGCGCACGGCGGCACGCTCAGCGTCGCCAACCTGCCTGCCGGCGGGCTGGAGGCGACGTTACGGCTGCCGCGGCGGCCGTGATATGACAGGATGCGCCCGGGCAGCGTCGCGGACCTTCGCGGCGCACACTCGTTAACGATTGTTCACCGCACCGCAGCGCCGACGCCGGTAGGGTCAGATACGAAACGCGGAAACCCCCTGGACCACTTCCGCGAGGAGACTCTTGATGAAAGCCACCGTTCTCGCACTGTCGCTGCTGTGTGCCGGCACAGCGTTTGCGCAAAGCCCGACGCCGGCAGCGGCGTCCGCGCGCCAAGCGCAGCACATGGACGATCTCGCCACGCTGCTGGACCTGACCGCCGCGCAGAAGGCGCAGGTGCAGACCATCCTGCAGGCACAGCACGCCAAGATGCAGACGGCCTTCGAGCAGGCCAAGGCCTCGGGGAGCAAGCCGGACTGGACGCAGATGAAGGCGCTGCACCAGCAGATCGAGCAGGAGACGCTGCAGCAGCTGACGCCGGTACTGTCGGCGCTGCAGCTGAAGAAGTTCCAGATCCTGCAGAAGTCAATGCACGGGCGCTTCCACCACCACGGTGGGCCGCCGGCGGCTGCCTCAGCGCCCGCCGCCCAGGGCTAAAGCCTCCCTTCGCAAGGCCAGACGCCGCACCGGCGGGAGCGCGAAACTCCCGCGGTGCGCGCTGTCTTCAGCGCGGCAGCTCGCGCAGCTGGTAGCTGCCGCGCTCGAAGCGCAGGTAACTTCCCTGTTCGTACCAGGCGCCGAGCACGATGCGCTGCACCGCTGCGCCGTCGAGCGTGCCGTCGTGCACGCCCGGACGATGGGTGTGGCCGTGAATCATGCGCCGCACGCGCGCCGCACGGAACGCCGCGGTGACCGCCGCCGGGTTCACATCCATGACGTACGGCACGGTGCGCGCGGTGTGCCGCCGGCTGCCGGCGCGCGCCTCGTCCGCCAGCAGCTCGCGAGAGCTTCGCGGCAGTGCGAGGAAGCGCCGCTGCCAGCCCGGCGAGCGCACGACGCTACGCAGCTCCTGGTAGGCGTGATCGCCGGTGCACAGCGCATCACCGTGCGTGAGCAGCACACGCTCGCCTTCGAGCTGCGCGATCACCGGGTCGGGGAGCAGATGGCAGCCGCTGCGTTCGCAGAACCCCTCACCGAGCAGGAAATCGCGGTTGCCGTGCAGCGCGAAGCACGCCACGCCGGTCGCGGCGAGCGCGCGCAGCGCGCGGCAGACCTGCTCGTTGGCGGGCTCGCGGTCGTCGTCTCCGACCCACGCCTCGAACAGGTCGCCGAGGATGTACAGGGCGTGCGCGCCGCGGGCCTCGGTGGCGAGAAACTCCAGGAACTGCCCGGTGGCTGCGGCGCGGCCGGCGTCCAGGTGCACATCCGAGACGAACAGCCGCGCCATCAGCTCACTTGGGCGAGAGAATGGTGTTCTGCTGCGGCGTCGCCACCGGGGTCACCGGCGAGGCAGCGCTCGTCGCTCCCGGCGCGACGATCTCGATCTTCTGGATGATGACGGGCTTCAGCGGCGCATCACTCTTCCACTGTCCGACCGCCCCGGTGGGCGTCTCGCCGATGCGATCGATCACGTCCATGCCGGCCACCACGCGGCCGAAGACCGCATAGCCCCAGCGCGTGGCCACCGGGTCGAGGTCAGGGTTGTCGACCAGGTTGACGTAGAACTGCGCATTGCCCGAATGCGGCGGCTCGCCACGGGCCAGCCCCACTGCGCCGCGCTTGTTCTGCAGCCCGTCGCCCGACTCGTTGAAGACGCTCTCGTGCGTCGGTTTAAGGTTCAGCGTGGTGGCGTCGTGGCCGCCGCCCTGGATGACGAAGTTGGCGATGACGCGGTGGAACAGGGTGTTGCTGTAGAAGCCCTCGCGCACGTAGCGCAGGAAGTTGGCCGCGGTGATCGGCGCGCGATCGGTGCGCACCTCGATTACGAACTCACCCATATTGGTGGTGACCCTGACCTGCGTGGTGGCCGACGCGGCGGCCGGCGCGGCGGGTGGCGTGGCGGCCGGCGTGGCGGCCGGCGCGGCAGGTGGCGTGGCGACCGGCGCGGCGGGTGGCGTGGCGACCGGCGCGGCGGGTGGCGTGGCTGCGGGGGCGTCCGCGGCGGCTGCGCCTCCGGGCAGTACGGCGGTGAGCAGCGCCGCGGCGAGCAAGGCGAGCCAGGTCCGGGACTGAATGCGCATCGATCCTCCGCTTGTCGTGGCCGGCACGCGCGCCGGCCGCGAATTCTATAGCACGCGGCGCGCGCCGCGCCTTTGTTGAGTTTCGGCCGCTCCCGTAACATGGGCCGATGAGTGCGAGCCTCCCGGTCAGCAGCACGAGCGCGCCGCCGCCGGCGGAGCCGTGGGTCACGCGCTTCGCCCCGAGCCCGACCGGCGAGCTGCACCTCGGGAATGCGCGTACCGCGCTGTTCAACCAGCTGCTCGCGCGCCACCGTGGCGGCCGCTTCCTGCTGCGCATCGAGGATACCGACAGCGAGCGCAGCCTCGAGGCGCACACGGCCGCACTGCTCGAGGACCTGCGCTGGCTTGGCCTCGAATGGGATGCCGGCCCGGACCGCGAGGACGGGCGCGGACCGTACCGCCAGTCGCAGCGCGCTGCGCTCTATGCGCGCTACTTCCTGCAGCTGGAGGAAGCCGGCCACGTCTACCCGTGCTTCTGCACGCCGCTCGAGCTGTCGCTGGCGCGCCGCGCGCAGCTCAGCGCCGCAACGGCGCCGCGCTATGCCGGCACCTGCCGCGAGCTGCCGGCGGCTGAGCGCGCCGCGCGCCGCAGCGCTGGTCAGGCGGCGACGCTGCGTTTTCGGGTGCCGGGCGGCGAGCGCATCAGTTTCGATGATTTCGTGCACGGCCCGCAGAGCTTCGCGAGCGATGACATCGGCGACTTCGTGGTGCGCCGCGCCGATGGCTCCGCTGCCTTCTTCTTCGCGAACGCCGTGGATGATGCCTGCATGGGGGTGACGCACGCACTGCGCGGCGAGGATCACCTGGCGAATACGCCGCGCCAGCTGCTGATTCTCGCCGCGCTCGGGCTGCGCGCGCCGCGCTACGGGCACATCGGCCTGATACTGGGTGCCGACGGCGCGCCGCTCTCGAAGCGCCACGGGGCTGCCAGCGTGCGCGACTACCGCGAGCGCGGCTATCTCCCCGTGGCGATCCTCAATCACCTCTTCCGGCTCGGTCATTCGACGCCGCTGCACGGCTTGCTCGGCCCGGACGACATGGCGCGTGCTTTCGACCCGGCGCACCTCGGCCGCGCGCCGGCACGCTTCGACGAGCAGCAGCTGCAGGTCTGGCAGAAGGAGGCGGTGCACCGGCTGAGCCTCGAGAACGCGCGGCGCTGGCTCGCGCCGATCCTGCCGCCGGGACTCGACGCGCGTGCCACCGACGACTTCGTCACGGCGCTGCTGCCGAACCTGGTGCTGCCCGAGGACGCCCGGGCGTGGGTCGAGATCGTGTTCGGCGCACCGCCGCCGCTCGAGCCGTCGGGCGCGGAGCTGGTGCGTGCGGCCGGGGCGGGCTATTTCTCGGCGGCGGCGGCAGCGGCGGCGCAGGATGGGCATGACCTTGCGGCGATCGCCGGCGCGGTGCGCGCGGCCACCGGGCGCAAGGGCGCGGAGCTGTACATGCCGCTGCGCGTCGCGCTCACCGGCCGCTCGCACGGACCGGAACTCGCGCCGCTGCTGCGCGCGATGCCCGCCGGCAAGGCCCGCGAGCGCCTGGCGCGCTTCGCGTGATCCGCATCCACAACTCACTCAGCGGCGCCAAGGAGCCGCTGCAGCCGATCACGCCGGGGGAGCTGCGCATGTACGTGTGCGGCCTCACCGTGTACGACTACGTGCACATCGGCCATGCGCGCATGCTGCTGGTGTTCGACACGGTGACGCGCTACCTGCGCCACCGTGGCTATCGCCTCACCTACGTGCGCAACATCACCGACATCGACGACAAGATCATCCGCCGCGCGGCACACAACGGCGAGCCGATCGGCGCGCTGACGCAGCGCTTCATCGATGCGATGCACGAGGACTGCGCACGCCTCGGGCTCGCCGAGCCCGACCACGAGCCGCGCGCTACCGCCTACGTGCCGCAGATCATCGCCATGGTGAGCCGGCTGCTCGAGCGCGGCTACGCCTACGTTGGCGCGGACGGCGACGTGCTGTACGCGGTGGCGCGCTTCGCCGGCTACGGCCGCCTCTCCGGCAAGCGCCTGAGCGACCTGCGCGCCGGGGCGCGCGTGGAAGTGGACGAGGCCAAGCACGACCCGCTCGATTTCGTGCTGTGGAAGCAGGCCAAGCCCGGCGAGCCGTCCTGGGACTCGCCCTGGGGCAAGGGCCGTCCCGGTTGGCACATCGAGTGTTCCGCCATGTCCACGGCGCTGCTCGGCACGCACTTCGACCTGCACGGCGGCGGGCTCGACCTGAAGTTCCCGCACCACGAGAACGAGATTGCCCAGTCCTGTGCCGCGAGCGGGGATCGCTTCGTCAATGTGTGGATGCACAACGGCTTCGTCAACGTCGACGAGGAGAAGATGTCCAAGTCGCTCGGCAACTTCTTCACGCTGCGCGAGCTGCTGCCCACGCTGCGTCATGCGGAAGTGCTGCGCTACTTCATGCTCGCCAGTCACTATCGCGGGCCGATCAACTACGCCCCCGCGCAGCTCGAGCAGGCGGACGCCGCGCTCGGCCGGCTGTACACCGCGCTGCGCGAACTGCCGCCGGCGGCGGCGGCCGCGGCGGGCGAGGCTACGGCGCGCTTCCACGACACCATGGATGATGATTTCAACACCCCGGAAGCGATCGCCGTGCTGCAGACGCTCGCGCGCGAGGCGAACTCCGCCCGGGATGCGGGCGACCAGCCGCGCGCTGCGGCGCTCGCCGCCGAGCTCACCTCGCTCGGCCGTGTACTCGGCCTCCTCACGCTTGCGCCGGGGGAGTGGTTCAGGCTTGCCAGACCCACCGCCGCGGCGCAGCTACCGCCTGCCGGGGGCGGCGAGGGCGAGCAGCGCGGGCCGCCGGGTCCCGCCGCGACGCCGCTCAGCGATGCCGAGGTGGAAGCGCGCATCGCCGCGCGTGCCGCGGCGCGGCATGCCCGCAACTTCGCGGAGTCGGACCGCATCCGCGATGAGCTCACGGCAGCGGGCGTCCTGCTCGAGGACAAGCCGGGCGGGGAGACGCGCTGGCGCCGTGCCTGAGACGCGCTGGCGCCGTGCCGTGCGCAGGCGCTCGGCCCGGTCGAAGAAGCTGTTAGGATATCGCCGCCATCGGCGCGCCCGATGGCCGGTGCGGGGCATGGCGCAGTCTGGTAGCGCATCTGCTTTGGGAGCAGAGGGTCGGGGGTTCAAATCCCTCTGCCCCGACCAATCCCTGAAAAAAAATTGGGGCGGCTTATCGCCGCCCCAGCGTACGCGAGTATGCGCGGGAAAGCTGCGCGTGTTGGTGTGTCCTTTAAGCATCGCCGGTGGCGGGCGGATCACGCGGCACCTCGCAGCGACGTCCGCGGTCACCGCCGGTGCGCTCGCCGGGGGTGCGAGCCGCTCCGGTGCGCGGACTTCAACCGCTGACGTGCAACTCGCGCGACAGTACCGCGCGCAGCTGCTCGAGGTCGTGCAGGCGCTGCGCGGCCTTGCGCACAGCGCGCACGTCGGTCGCTGCCGCGGCGCGCAATACGCGGTACTCCGCACGCGCCGCCTCGAGCGCCTCGAGGGTGCTGCGCCAGCGAGCGCTCAGGGTCTGCCGGGCTGCCCGGGTCAGGGCTGCTCTCCAGCGCTGGATGGTCGGTGCCTGGGACATCTGCGTCGTACCCGTGACATGGCCGTTTCCACACGTCGACTCGCGGAATGATGCACGCCACGTGTGACAGCGACGGGTCACGCACCTTGCAGAAAGGTTGCGGGATTGCCCTGGCAATGAAGGCCTTGACAATTACAGCCTAGGCAAGTACGTTAGTCCGCGAGCGGAGGGGATGCCTGTCCCCCCGAACGGGAGATTTGCAGGAGCGGGCCTATGGGTGACATTTACGACTCTGCCACGTATCAACCGTGCCGCAGCCTCGGCTCGTTACTGAGCCGCGTGCGCGTGGAGATGCTGGCGGCGATCGACCGGGAGCTGGCCGCAGACAAGCGCCTCGCGCCGCTGGAGATGAGTGCCGCACAGTACATCGTGATCGCCAACCTCGCCGGCCCTGAGGGCCTGAAGTCGGCGGCCGACCTTTGCAAGGGCATCTCGTACGACGCAGGAGCGATGACGCGCATGCTCGATCGGCTCGAGGCGAAAGGCCTCATCCAGCGCACCCGCAGCGCCCATGACCGGCGCCTGCTGAACCTGGAGCTGACCGAGGAGGGGCGCGCGGCGTATCCGCGCATGCGCGAGGTCTCCATGCAGGTGGCTAACCGCTTCCTGCGCGGCTTTACGCGCAACGAAGCGCGGCAGCTGGAGGTGCTCCTCAACCGCATGCTGGAAAACGCCCACGCGGCGCCGGCACGGGCGAGCGCCTGAGGAGCGGAATTTTTTTGGGCTGATAACTGCCTGGGCATTATCCGCCGCGGCAGCAACAGGGCTGGCAGCCATCTGGGACAGAAAGCGCACACATGAGCACGAGCAACAGTAACAACGGTACATCAAGGCTTCGCCGGCGCTGGCGCTTGCTCGGCATGCTGCTGGCGGTGGTGGTGGTCGCCGGCGGCGCCTGGGGCGTCTACTGGGCGAAGGTGCTGCGCTACACGCAGAGCACCGACGATGCCTACGTCGGTGGCAACGTGGTGCAGATCACCCCGCAGATCTCCGGCACGGTGATCGCCATCGGTGCCGACGACACGCAGTTCGTCAAGGCCGGGCAGTCGCTGGTGCGGCTCGACCAGGCCGATGCGCGCGTGGCACTCGACCAGGCGGAAGCGCAGCTGGCGCGCACCGTGCGTGACGTGCGCAACCTGTACGCCACCAGCGCCCAGCTCGAGGCGACCGCGCAGCAGCGCGCGACCGATCTGCAGGCGGCGCAGAGCGATCTCGCCAGGCGAACGCGCCTCGGCAGCTCCGGCGCGGTCTCGGGCGAGGAGCTGCAGCACGCGCTCGACGCGGTCAAGGCCGCGCAGGCGGCACTGCTCGCGGCACGGCAGCAGCTCGCCGCCAACCGCGCGCGCGTCGACGGCACGACCCTCGAGAACCACCCGCAGGTGCGCGATGCGGCCGCTGCGGTGCGCAACGCCTACCTGACGCTGGCGCGCACCGAGTTGCCGGCGCCGGTGACCGGATTCGTGGCACGGCGCAGCGTGCAGCTCGGGCAGCGCGTCGGCCCGGGCACTGCGCTCATGGCGGTGGTGCCGCTCGACCAGGTGTGGGTGGATGCAAACTTCAAGGAGCCGCAGCTCGCGCGCATGCGCCTCGGCCAGCCGGTGCAGCTCACCGCGGACCTTTACGGCACGCACGTCGTCTACCATGGCAAGGTCGCCGGCTTCGGCGCCGGCACCGGTTCGGCCTTCGCGCTGCTGCCGGCGCAGAATGCCACCGGCAACTGGATCAAGATCGTGCAGCGCGTGCCGGTACGCGTCGCCCTCGACCCGCGCGAGATTGCCAGCCACCCGCTGCAGATCGGCCTGTCGATGAAGGCCGACGTGGACGTGCACGACGGGGCAGGGGATGCGCGCCTGCCGCAGCTGGCGAGCACTGCCGCGAGCTGGTCCACGCCGGTGTTCGAGGCGAGCGATGCGCACGCCGCAGCACGGGTGCAGGCTATCATCGCGGCCAACGAGCCGCAGGCGCCGCGGGCACTGGCGTCGCAGCGCGCGCCGGCGCCGCTGCTGGCGGGGGCCCCCGCCGCGAGCCAACGCCTGCATTGATTGAAGGAGCGCGTGCCGCGCGGCGCAGCCATGGCGACCCCGGATCCTGATAAACCGCCGACCCCGGGTGCTCCCGGCGGGGCACCGGCGGGTCTGCAACCGCTGGTCGGCGCGCAGCTCGTCTTCGGCACGATCGCGCTGTCGCTCGCCACGTTCATGAACGTGCTCGACACGTCGATCGCCAACGTGTCACTGCCCGCCATCGCCGGCGACCTGGGCGTCTCGCCCGACCAGGGCACCTGGGTCATCACCTCCTTCGGCGTGGCCAACGCCATCTCGCTGCCGCTCACTGGCTGGCTGACGCGCCGCTTCGGGCAGGTGCGGCTGTTCACCACCTCGGTGGTGCTGTTCGTCATTGCCTCCTTCCTGTGCGCGCTGGCGCCGACGCTGCCGCTGCTGATCCTGTTCCGCGTGCTGCAGGGGGCGGTGGCCGGGCCGATGATCCCGCTGTCGCAGGCGCTGCTGCTGTCGAGCTATCCGCGCAACCGCGCCGGCATGGCGCTGGCGATGTGGTCGATCACCACGCTGGTGGCCCCGGTGGTGGGCCCGGTGCTCGGCGGCTGGATCACCGACAACATCTCCTGGCCGTGGATCTTCTACATCAATATCCCGGTGGGGATCGGCGCGGTGCTCGCCACCTGGGCGATCTACCGCCGCCGCGAGTCGCCCACCGCCAGGGTGCCGGTGGACGCGGTGGGTCTCGGCCTGCTGATGCTGTGGGTCGGCTCCATGCAGGTGATGCTCGACAAGGGCAAGGACCTCGACTGGTTCAATTCCGGCTTCATCGTGACGCTCGCCTGCCTGGCGGTGGTGGGGTTCGCCGTGTTCCTGATCTGGGAGCTGACCGAGGAGCACCCGATCGTCGACCTGTCGCTGTTCCGCTATCGCAACTTCTCGGTCGCCACCGTGGCGATGCTGTTCGCCTACGGGCTGTTCTTCGGCAACGTGGTGCTGCTGCCGCTGTGGCTGCAGCAGTACATGGGGTACACCGCGACACTGGCCGGCTGGGTACTGGCACCGGTGGGCTTCCTCGCCATCCTCCTCAGTCCGGTGGTCGGGCGCCTCAACGACCGCGTCGACCCGCGCATCATGGTGACCATCTCATTCACGGTGTTTGCGCTGGTGCTGTTCATGCGCGCGCATTTCAACACCGACGCCACCATCGGCACGCTGATGCTGCCCACCGTGATCCAGGGCGCGGGCATGGCGGCGTTCTTCATCCCGCTGGTATCGATCTCGCTCTCGGGGCTGTCGCCGGACCGCATCCCGAACGCCTCCGGGCTGTTCAACTTCGCGCGCATCAGCGCCGGCTCATTCGGCACCTCGATCACCACCACCGTATGGGACCGGCGTGCCACGCTGCACCATGCGCAGCTCGTCGAACGGCTGACACAGCAGGACCCCGTCGCCGCGCAGGCGCTCGGCAATCTTCAGGCGAGCGGCATGGGGACCGACCAGAGCTACGCGCTGCTCAATCGCCTGGTCGATTCCCAGGCCTTCATGCTGTCGGCGAACGATATCTTCTACGTTTCCGGCGTCATCTTCCTGGCACTGACGCTGCTGGTGTGGCTGGCACACCCGGCGCGCGGCCCCGGCGGGGCAGGGGCGGCCGCCGGAGCGCACTGAGGCGCTGTCAGCGTGGGGTGGGCAGCACGCGCGCGGCGCGCAGCAGCTTCGGCGGCAACAACGCAACGAGCTCGCCCTGGCCGGGGCGCACCGCGGCGCGGAAGCTGACCAGCGCCACCCCCATCTTGCGCAGTCGGAACCCGCGGCCGCTCGGGCTGCCGGCAAGACAGGTCGCCAGCAGCCTCCCGAGGTGCGGCTGATGGCCGATGACTGCGACCGTGGGTGCGCGCTGGCGCGCGAGCAGCGCCAGCAGGGCCTCGGGAGAGGCTCCGGGACGCAGCAGCG
>Ga0210394_10001094_pt1 | contig 46200 bp, 63 predicted proteins | sample IncBWC12MmetaG_FD_160121 | JGI IMG/M metagenome (GOLD analysis project Ga0210394, IMG submission 160121) | Forest soil microbial communities from Barre Woods Harvard Forest LTER site, Petersham, Massachusetts, United States - Inc-BW-C-12-M | ecosystem: Environmental > Terrestrial > Soil >...
CGGACTTCTCGAGTCCTCCGTGCGTGCTGACAAGCGTCACGGCATACTGAAAGAGCCAGGCGCCGTGATAATAGCCCGGCTTAAGCGAGACCAGGACATCCGCGGGATTCAGGACGTGGCTCATCGTCCAGGTCCGAATGCGGGCGGCGGAATCGGGAAACGGCGCTGAAGATGTGGCAGCGAACAGATCTTCGTCGCTCGCGGAGCCATCGGCATTCAACTTGCCCGCGGCGCGCAACCCCGCAAAGACGGCGTCGAGACCCAGCGGGTCGCCGCCGCGCGAGTTGTAGCGATAGCGGCGGCCGCCCGCCGACCACGTAAGCTCCGCAGTCGCGGCCGATCCGGCCGCGCGAACGGTGGCACCCGCGCCGCCGGGATGACGGCTGACGATGACGTCAGCGCCTTCAATTCCCCGCAGATCTTCGGCGAGTTGCTCGGTCGAGCCCGGCCAGCAATAAATCGCCGCAAAACCGACGAGTCCGTAGGCGGGAATGGCAACGTCGCGCGAACCCTGGAGCGAGTCGCGGACGCGCCATCCGCGCTTCGCCAAGAAGGATTCGACCGGCACCGGCCGGCTCAGAGTTTCCGTATTGCCATGATCGCTGAAGACGATGACGCCCAGATCGCCATGCGCATTCAGAACCAGTTGGCGGAGCGCACTCTCGAATTCGAGGAGCAAGGGCTCCGCCTGCTCGGTTTTTCTGATATGCAGCAATGCATCGCTGGTGGCGATGTGCGCCAGAAAAACAGGAGCGCCGGTCGCCAGGAAATCCTTGCGGAATCCGGCGAGGTCGGCTCGATACGTCCTGGCCGGCGCAAAATAGGCCACGACCTTGAGCCACCCGGGCGTGTCGTAATCGAGAGCGCGAATGTAGGGGATGCCGGATCCCGAGAGCGTCACTTCACCGCCGCCGCGCATGCGATTCGTGGCGCGATCGTAATAGCTGTGCTCGTAGCCGGGGACGGGCGCGGCGTGCAGCGCCTCGGTCAGCGCGGTCTCGGTGTCTGAAGGAAATGAACTCACGGCCGCCGTGGGCCTGGAGAATTCACGGAAGCGGCCGCGATCCCAGAGCGACTGCATGGTGGCGAGGGGCACGCCGTCGAGGCAAATGACCAGCCAGCGTTTCGGCGCCTGCGCGGCGGTCGAGGGAATGGAATGTTGCGGCCGGATGGGGCTGCCGCGCGCACCGGAATGGAGCGGAATCAGGGCGATGATCGCGAGAAAGATCCACGTGCGCGCGGGGGGGTGCTTGATGTTATTGATTTTACGGGCGTTATTTCGGCGACCCCCCACCCCCCTGTTTTTTGCAACAATATGATTCCACGGTGCTTGCTGTGCAAGGTCGGGCAAATGTTTGATTCTACGTGAGTTAAGTTCTGTAGGAGGGAGGCCGAAACCGAAGGTGGAGCAGCGGGTGCTCACGTTACATTGTACCACAGGGGCCAAGAAACGCCGAGGTGGCTGGAAGGGAGGCCGCAGGCTTATCCGGCAGGCTGGTGGACCACACCCATGCGGCGCATCTCTTCGGCGTAATACTTGCGGTAAAGCAGGTCCCATTCCTCGCTGCCTTCCAGGACTTCTTTCTTTTGCGAGGCGATCTTCTGGCGCGCCAGAGTGTCCACTTGCTCTTCTTCCTTGAGTACCGCCATGAGAATTTCGACGATATTCTGGCGAATGGTGGCGCGGTCTTCGACGAACTCGACATCGTCGCTGGCGACCAAAACGTCGGTCACCACGTGAGAGAGGCGCATCACTTTTTCCCGGCTCAATCGCATTCGGCCTCGTGAACCCCGGAAGCAACCCTTCGAGCGGCGCCCGGTTCGGACGTTATCGCAAGATCAACTTTCGTTGCCGCGCCAACTCGCCCTTAACTTTCTTGTACATCTCCTGATAGTCCACGCCGGTGCGGCGCATCTCCTCCGCGTGCGTGTTGAGAATCCCACGGACCTCTTCGTTCAGGCGGTCCTCGATGCCAATCTCCTCGGCGATTTTCTGCCGGATTTGGTCGGTAAGCGCGGGGGGCGCGCTGACCTCGATCACCTTGCTGGCGACGAGGCGTTTGGTAAGCTCGCCAGCCATGTAGCTGACGAAGTCGCGGGACAACAGCATTCCTGTGTAATTCCTCCCGGAAACTTTAGAATTGGCAGTCTACTGGTTGCGGCGAGAAGGTGTCAAGGAAACGCCTGAGCCAACGTATTAACGAAATATACAGTTTCGATTCAGCTTGGGAGCAAATCGCCGGTCATTTGGCGAAGGCGGCTCCGCAATGTACCGGGACGCTACGCGGCGGATCCGACCTTAATAGTTTTTTCGCAAGTCCATGCCGGCGTAGAGGCCGGCTACCTGATCGTAGCCGTTGAACATGAGCGTGTTGATCCTCTCGCCCAAAAACGGGCCGCCCAAGCGCCGCTCCATCGCCTGGCTATAACGCGGATTCGGCACGGTGGGATTTACGTTGGCGTAGAACCCGTACTCGGGCGGGTTCGCAGCATTCCAGGTGGTTGAGGGTTGACGCGTGACAAACCGGATCTGGACGAGCGATTTAACGCTCTTGAAGCCGTACTTCCAGGGAATCACCATCCTGACGGGCGCGCCGTCCTGATTCGGAAGGCTCTCGCCATACATGCCGACGCATAGCAGCGCGAGCGGATGCATCGCTTCGTCGAGTCTCAGACCCTCCGTGTAAGGAAAATCCAGCCCCGTGGATTTTCCGAAAGGCATCACCTTGGGATCGTAAAAGCTTTGAAACGCCACGAAGCGGGCCTTCGACGTTGGCTGCACGAGCTTGGCCAGAGCGCTGAACGAATAGCCGATCCATGGAACAACGATGGACCATCCCTCGACGCAGCGGTGGCGGTAGACGCGCTCTTCGAGCGGCGCCAGCTTGAGGATTTCGTCCATCGTGAACGTGCGCGGTTTATCCACTTCACCGCCAACCGCGACCGACCAGGGCGAGGTCTGGAATTTCCCAGCGTTCTTGGAGGGGTCGCTCTTGTCGGCGCCGAACTCCGAGAAATTATTGAAGGTCGTCACGTATTTATAGGGCGTCTGGGGCTCGCGGGTCGAATACGGGCTCTTGAGGAGGTTTTCCAATTTCGCGGCGTCGGCAAGGACGGGAGCTGGCGAGAGCCAGCCGGCCAGCGGATGTGCGGCGAATGGGGTTGCTCCAACCAGGGCCGCGCCGACCAGAAACTTTCGGCGATTCATATAGACTCTTCTTGGCGTTACTTCGGAATGAGGGATGTCGCCTGCTTTCTTGATCAGCATGGCCTCAGACCTCCCGTTGGTTTTGGGTCCTGCACGACACGGTAAGTGGGCGCCTTGGACCGGGTGAGCCGTTTTCGCGAGCTGCTATGCACAATCCGCCAAGCAGTATGCTCGCGGGCGGAAGAATCAAGCCGGCCAGATTACTCGCCAGATAGGGGACGTATCTAGCGTTGCTGAGGACGTCCGCGGAAAGGCTGAAGATCCAGGGAAGCATTCGAAGCTCCCATGCGAGGACAGATAAGGAGAACGCGAGCACCATCAGGCGGGGTCTGCGGCGGAAACGACCCACGGCGCAGCCGCTCGCCAGGGTGACCGGAATCCAGAAGACCCACCATATAAAGCCGTTGTGACCGAGAGGGTCGAAGGCCACCGGGAGCCTGCGGTCGAAAGGACTCGAAAGCATCTCAGGCCACGAGCCGAACAAGAATCGACCCAAATACAGCGCCGCCCAGCCCGCGGTCACCGCCCGCAGAACAAGCAGGCCATTGTCGCGGAGCTCGACTGCGCAAGACATCACAACCGCGGTCAACGCTTGCCGCCAATACCACGCGCGCGAACGGCCGCTGCGGTATTCTTCCAGCAGGTCGCCTATCAGGGATTCGCCGCCTGAGCCAAAGGTGAAGCGCTCCAACAACCAAGTTGCAACAGAGGGCGATCCCGTGGCGGATTTCATGCGCGTCGCCCTTCCAGCTGCGGCTGGCCCTGCCACAGTTTCTGAAGCGCGCGCTGGGTGATGCGAACTTCCCGCAATCCCTTCGCCGTCGCCTGGAAATACGTTTTGGCCCTGCCGCCGCGCTCCGGCGTCGGCTCGCCCAATTTTGAGGAAACCAAACCTTTTCCTTCGAGTCGCTCAAGCGTGGCGTATAGGCTGGCGAGGACCACTTCCCGGCCGCTTGCCTGCTCGATTTCTCTTGCGATGGGTATCCCGTAGGCGTGCTCGCCCAGGCGTATCAGGGCCAGCAGGACCATCAGTTCCAGGTTGCCGAGGTAGGCTCGCCTGCCCATTTGTTCACTTATAACGAGTAAATCAGGACCGCGCAAGCAGAAAGTTCACGAACGCAGTCGCCCGCATCTTCTGAAAGGAAGATGCGGGCTGAAAGCGGCGAAGGCATGCGCAAGCCCGAACGTTTAGACGACGGCCTTTCTAGCGGGTGGCGGTAGCCGCCGAGTATAGCGGCGAAAACCGGGCGGACGGGGACAGGGGGCTTGGGCGGGCGGCGGAGGAATCGAGCAGCCAGCGCGACGAAGAGGCGCAGTGTTTCGCGGAATTGGTTTCCAGGACGAATGTGCCCGACGCAGTGGTTCCGATGACGTCGAGAGTGCGGATGCAGACGGCAGGCATGACGGACTTGAACCGTTTGGCCAGATCCACGAGCTCCACCGCGCCGCCCGAAGCATGGTAATCGAAGAGCAGGGTCATGGGGCTCGAGGGGCCTTCGGCGAGGACGCCAAAAATTCGCCCGCCGTCCCGCGAAAATCCGTCGAGGCGCGCGGAGAGGCTGCGGCCATAGTCGCCATCCGAAGAGAGAAAATCCACCGTGGTTGGGGTTGCCCCTGCGGCGGGCGTAACCAGGAGCTGGTACTCCGCGCTGCACTGGTGCGAGTCCTTGCTGGCGTCATCCGAGCTCGAAACCTTCAGGATGGCGCTCGATCCAGCCGGGCCGCGCACCGGCTGCGTCCGGGCGGCGGCGTCGGCTGTATTGGCGCAGTCCATAGAGATTTGTTGCGTGGCTGCGAGCGCCGCGAAAAGGATGAATGGGAGCAGGAGGGCCTCCGTGCGCAGAAGCGCGACGCGGCGCCTTGGGACGCCGTATCCCGGAAACTTGGACGCCGGGTCAGCGCGCTACCGTTGCTTCATTTCAATTTCCGCTTTGAGTCTAAAGCCCGAATGGAGTCCCACGCCGATGTCCGCAAGCAAGCGATCGTCACGCGCGCAACGATACGATTCCGGAGGGAATCCTTGCGGCACGATCTTCTGCTCCGCAGTTTCACATCGGATTCAGCCTGGAACGCTCGTTCGCAGCCGCACGGTCGATCTCGGCGTTGATCTCTCCTCCGATCAGAAACGCCAATCCGGTTACGTAGAGCCAGGCCAGCAGAATCATCAGGGCTCCAAGCGATCCGTACAGCGCGCTGTAGCTATCAAAGAAATGCAGATACATCCTGAATGCAGCCGACGCCAGCAGCCAGACGAGAGCACAAAATGCGGAGCCGGGAGTAATCCAGTGCCAGCGGCGTTCCCTCAGATCCGGGCCGAAGAAATAAATAAGGGAATAAGACACGAACACGAAGAAGACAGCCGTCGGCCACTGAAGAGCCTTCCACATCACCACCACAGTCGGTTGCAATCGCAGCTTCGCCGCCAGCCAATCGACAACATGGCCACTCACGAGCACTGCGAGCAACGTCGCGAGAAGAAGAATCGATATCGAAAGCGTCAATGCTAACGCGACCAATCGAACTCGCAACCAGGAGCGCGCCTCCCGGACGTGATGGGCAAGATTCAGAGAGGAAATCATCGAAGTGACGCCGCCGGAAGCGAGCCAAAGCGCCGTCACGATACCAAAGGTCAGCAGTCCACCACTCGCATTGACAGCCAGCTCCGCGGTCGTTTTTCTCAGAAGCTCGAAGGCCAGCGGGGGAAGAAAATCGGCCCAATAAGACAGGAAATCGCCTTGGAGCTCCAGACTGCGTGAAGCGAACAGACCAAACAGAGTCAGCATGAACAGTATCAACGGAAAGAGGGCGAACAGGAAATCGAACGCTAACTCGGATGCCCGCCCGAGAACGTTATTCGTGGGAATCTCGCCGAGAACGTTGCGAGCGAGGAGCCAAGGAGTAAGGCCTCCCAGCTTCCAAGGCGATGTGGATTGCTTTGCAACGGTTGAGGGCTTCGGGCTGGTCATCTCTCCGACCGGAGCTGATTCGCGGTACAACTTCCAAATCGGGTCGGTCGGAGCATACGGGCTTCACGGCTGCTGGATCGAGTAGACGCGGCGGGTGTTGATCTTCAATTGAGCCAACGTTGCTTGCACGAATCTGCCCAGCTCTTCGGAGGCTTGCAGGGGCGCGCGATCGCCGCCGCCCCCTTGCGGCTGGCGGATGCATTGCAGGTCTCCGCTCGTCTTGCCCGCGTAGGTAATTTGCGTGCGCGTTCCGAAGGAGACCGATTTCGGGCAGGTTCCCGTGGGAATTTTGCCGACATCGCCGACTTCCGTAAGCAGGCGCTGCAGCGTCGCTGCGTCGATTGTTCCGGCGGGAAACTGCTGCGATCGCGAGGGCTCGGGATGCGGGGCCGCGCCGGTGCCGGCAATTTCGGCGGCGGCGCTGCCGTCATCGCGTATCACGACTTTGAAGCCGAGCGAGTTGGTCGAACCTGACTGGCTTATGGTAGCCAGAATGCGGTTAGCGCTGTTCTGTGGGGCGACGGGCTGCCGCGCAAATGCAGGGTTGCTTGGGAACGGCCCCGCGACAGCGAGAATGAACAGAAGAAGGGGCGGCACAAGAACATTGATGCGCCCGCGCCCATATTTGTTACCAACGTGCATTCGGCGGTTCCGACTGAGCGGGGCGCGCACTGTTCCGGCCACGGGTCACGGCGCCAGGGTGTTGATCAGGCCAGCTCCATTCGGGCTGCCCCAGCCAGTGACTAGGTCGAAGCCCTTCTGCGTAGTATACGTGCCGTTGCCGCCGCTGGTGATGTCGTGGAAGTTGGTGGAATAGCTCGTGCCCAGAGCGATCGTGTAGAGAGTCGGGTTGAGAAAGCCGAGGGTCGACTTGCCGTTGGCGACGGACTGTTGATTGACGAGCGCCAGATAGCCGGCCCAGCGAGGCGCGGCAAAGCTGGTCCCGCCCCAGCCACCGGCGCAGGTGCCGTCGTAGCAGATGAAGTTATCCGTGTTCGCTTCGGCGGCGACGTCGGGAGAATTGCGCAAAGTCTTCGACCCCTTGTTGGCTGTGGTGATCACTCCCGCGGTCTTCTGGTAGCTGGGAATCGCGATGTTGTCGGGAGAAATCCCGCCGCCACTGTAGCGCCAGGCGGTTTCCGATTTCCAGGAGCCGCCCGCGCCGTTGGTGGTGAGGTCCGTGCCGCCCACCGACGTGACGTAAGCGTCGTCGGCGGGGTAAACATACTTGGACCTCCTGCCGTAGGCGCCGTTATCACCGGAGGCCACAAACAGGTTCTGCCCCTGCGCCGCAAACTCCTTGAAGATGGGATCGTCACTGGTCGGATCGGCTGGATTCCAGCCCCACGAGCAACTTAGCGACTTGGAGATATTGTCGGTAGCCATCTTGTTGAAGATGCTGACATCGCTGGTATCGGAGACGTAGACGCGCACCTGGCTCATACCCGGCGCCATGGAGATCGCCTCTTCGATGTCGAGCACCTGCTCGGTATCGTCGCAGCCCCTCGCGCAGCTCAGGCTGGAGCCGTCGGTTGAGACTCCGTTCACGGGGACGGCGAGCGTTTGCCCGACCTCGGCGAAGTACGTGCTGACGTCAGCGATGTTGTAGCCCGCGAATTCCAGCAGGCCGACCGACTGGCCCGCGCCGGTAAGGGTAGTGCCGCCGTAGTAGGCCGTCCGCATGTCGCTGCCGAGAAAGTATCCGCTGGGCCCCGAACCGGTGGCGTGCGAGACTTCCGAGTCTTTCGTCAGACTGGCGGGACGCGGGATCGAGAAATCATCCAGGCCCGAAATGTGCCACAGCGCTACACCTACGTTCGCCGACGGCTCCCGGTCGGTCGCGTAGAAGGTGCGCTGCTCGGTCGGGTGCTGATAGGAGGCCAAGGTGACCAGGAAAGCTCGCTCGATATTCGCCACCGATCCCGCGACGTTCACGACGAGGCGATTCGGGGAGGTGCCGGTCACCGTCAAGCCGTTGCGCTGTGCGAAGGTAACGACCGCGTCGTAATCCTGTTGGGTGGGACCAAAGCGGTCGGTAAACTCCTGCACGCTGAGAAACTGATGGAACACGAGGCTTTGGGGATCGTTCAGTTGTTGCAAGAGAACGTCGAGTTCCGCCTCGTTACGCAACGGCAGGGCGATGCTCAGATTCAGGAATTGAGTCAAGGGCAGGAGGTTCAGGAACCGCGCCTCTCCGGTTACTACTTCTTGACGCACGTGCCGCGTCGGCATGGCCTGCGCCTGCGCACCGGTTTCGACGATGAAGACGAGGAGGGCCGCGCACAGCACGAGGCACAGTCCTCGGAAAGCGGACGCTCCATGGGTTTTTCCTGGCTGGGTCATCACTTGCCTCCCGCGGTTCTGGCCAAATTCTCGTCCACAAGCACTGCGCGTCGGGGATTTCCGACCAGGGATGGTACGCTTCTCCGGCGCTCCTGGGCAACAAGTTTGCTGGGCCAGTGAACTTCGGCGACAACAGCGCAGGGCGGACGGCGCGTTGCTCGAGGGTGCGCGTTGACCCTCGCAGGAGCTTTCGGTACGATTTGGCTATGGGATCGTCGAAGTTGGGCGCGAACGATTTGCCTTCAGAGGACCGCCGGCGCTCGTTTCGAATTGCGAGGACACTCCTCGCAACCGCGTTCCTGATGTTTGGCATGGCGGCGTATTACCTGTCGCGTCAGTATCTGTACACACGGCCAAGCTTCATGGACCAGGATTCGGGCCAGGTTCATGCTCTCTCCGCCCAGGGTTGGACAGTTTATCTCAGCGGAGCAGACGAATTTCGGCTGTATGGATTAGCGGTAGCGGCGGCGGCTTGCCTCATCGGCGCGGTGGCGCTCGACATTTGTCGTCCTGACAAGAAACGAGGCGAGTGACCGCCGAGGCTAACTTGGGCGGTTACGGGTGCGACGTTTTGCGGAAAGTAACTGTTAATCCCGTCGCCGGCTTGTTATTCTTCGAACTCGCCATTCTTCAAAGGGGGCGGTTAGCTCAGCGGTTAGAGCGTCCCGCTTACACCGGGAAGGCCCGCGGTTCAAATCCGTGACCGCCCACCACTTACCGCAAATCAAGATGCATGCGCAACGCCAGCGCAGCGATTGTGCCATGAAGAATCGTGCGCTTCATCGATATCCCTCCTGGACGGATTCGAACAGGACGCGAGTGCGGCTCAAATTGTGCATCCGGCGCGAAGTGCGCTACAATTCGCAGGTCACATCGATCCATTCCGTCTTTAGTTTACGGGGGACGTAGTTCAGTTGGTTAGAACGCTGCCCTGTCACGGCTATCTGTTCCTCCCGAGGCTCTTGCTGCACATCGAAGCACTACAGAGAACACGACTGCAAAAGCGCTCTCTTTCAAGGACTTATTTCCTTTTCGCCTCGCCCATTTTCGTGCGAGCTTCCTGCGCCATCGCGCACGGAAACGCACCATTCTGCACATCCAACTGACACCAGAACTGACACCGGGGGATCGATCCCCTAACGCCCCGGCGTCCGTTTTCTCAGGATTGCCCCGTTCCCGCTGGGCGGCGAGGGGTAATTCCCTTGCGACGCCTAGTGAGTGGTGGAAGCGTTGGAGTATCTGCTAAAGTCTTGACAGGTACATATGTAACTGCTACACTCGCTTCGGTAGCTGGATAAGACTGGAGGACTGATTGTATGGCCTACGAGCTTTTCACTCGCAAACGCACTCACGGAGGTCCGCCATCCGTTACTATAACGAAGAGCGGCAATTTCATTATCAATTCTTCGGCTCTTGAAAAACACATCCTCCCTAATGGCTATATCCACGTTTACTGGGATAAAGAATCGGGAAAGGTTGGCCTTAAACCGCTCTCAAAGAAAGTGGATAAGGCATACCACATCAATCTCAGCCCTAAGGGCAACGTAGGTGCTTTCTCTGGTGCTTCTTTTCTAAGCTACATTGGGTTTGAACGCAAGGAAACAACTGCGTTCCCCGCTACTTGGAATGAGAAGGAAGGAGTGCTTGAGTTCACGATCTTTGACAAGCCGAGGCGTTCTCCGAGGGGTTAGGGAAAGGCGGAACGATTTGAGCGAGACAGGATTTGGAGTGCAGCAATGAAGTTATACACATAGTCCGCGCTACCCAACGCCGGACCTTCCGGAGCGCGGGCGATAACACCAAGGGCCGTCCCGATACATCGTTGCGTAGCGAAGCAATCGGGAACGGCCCGTGGAAGTGACTACTGAAAAGGGGGTCGCCGGAAGCGGCCCCCGATTTCGGCTTGGGCATTATACACTTGATTTGTCCTTTCCTCTGCGGGGAAGCGACTCGCGTTTCATCGCTGTCTCTCAAAGTCCTCTGGCTCTACCCCGGCGAGGCGCTGCCAGTCGGCGGCCTGATCGCGCGTGATTCCAAGGTCCGATAGCGTTGGGATCAATGTCGCCTGTGACGACTTTGATTTCCGATCACCACCTGGGCGCTGGATCGTATTGGCTTTCTGGCCCTGATGGATCAGCTCCCCGGCTCGCCGACTTGGCTTTGAAGCTTGAGCCGCTGTACGCCAAGGAAGCAGCAGAACGGCAGTTGGAAGGGCAAAAGATGGGCGGCAAGACGGCGGGAAGCGGCAGGCCAAAACAGCATTGCGGGAAAAGTTCCCGTAAAGCTAAACGAGCCCCGGAATCGCGCGAGCGTGCGGCCGCAGCCGCGAAGAGCAATCCGAAGTACGTTGCCGCACTGAAAAAACTGGATCGCGAAGCGGCTCGGCCACGCCGGCGAATCCGGATTTAGCATCGCCCCGGCACTTCGGCGGGCACGCTGGGGGCGGAGAGCAGGTACAGGGCTTTCGCGTCGATGGAAAGACCGTCCAAATGCAAAGCCCCTTTGTTTTTGAACGCCTCAGCAACGCGCATGTATTTCTGGGCCGTAACAGACGTCCACCCGAAGTTGTCCTTGAGCCACGGCAGCCACTCGCCGTGATCCAGCTTCTCCTTCGCCGTGTCATTCGCGGTCGTCCTCGTTCATCTCCGCGCGGAGGTCGATGACTCGCATCTGATTGCGCATCGCACGGATGAGCGATCGCCGCTGCCGGCGAGTCAATTCAGGCACAATACGCTCGAAGCCGGCGAGCAACGCCTCGGCCAGTTCGCCAGTTGGGGTACCTGCGAAAACGTCGTCATTGGCGACGTTATTTCTAAGGCCGAACTGGATCAGGAGACCACGAGTTGACGGTCGCTTCTCTTCTGCGAGGCTCTTGGCAAAGTAGGCGTCCAGAGCCTCCCCCGGTATCTGCGCCAGCCTCAGCCACTCCCAAACCTGTTGCCGGGTGAGCCCGAGGTCACGCCAGCGGACCGCTGTGGAGCCCTTTCGCGGGCGGCCGCGCCCCTGCTTCGTGAGCTTGCCGTCGCGGATTGCTTGCATCAGCTCGGCAAACTCCTCCGGTATCTTCGTCATTGTTCATTTCGCTTTTTGAGCAGCTCGGGCGCCAGGCGCCGAATCGCGTCGGCGAGCCCGCCGCCGGTGAATCCCATTCGGCGGCCGATCACTTTCCATGTGAGACCCTGCTCGCGCAGTACTCGAATCCGGTCGAGTTCCTTAGGAGTCAGCGGTCCCCGTCGCCTAACTCCGTGTGCTGCTTGACCCATGGATTTTCCTCCTTCCTCCCTTTGAACTTTTTCAGCGGGAAGGGCGCGGGCTGAAGCTGACTCAAGAAGGCCCGCGCCGTGCACAGGGGAGCGGCCTGTGTCCCGCGCTTTTACGGCGTTCCGGTCAAAGTAACGCCGTAAAGTTTCGAGGCGCCGGGCGGCAGGGGCCCCCGGCGCCAGGTGCGCGGTGGCGATCTCCGGCCAGGGAGAACAGCGCGCCGCGCAAACTCAAAACCTTACTTCGGCGTCCACACAGCGTTGACTTGTGATTGCGTGGGCGTGGCGCTGATGCCGGCCGTTGTGCAGACGTAAAGTTGGTGCGTGCTGTCCACCACGTCCGAACGCAGATAGAGACTTCCAACGCCGGCCTGCTGGATGTCCACGGCCGAACTCACGTTCGGGTCTCCTACGCCCGTGAAAATCGCAATCCCCGTTGCCAATCGAATTCCTGAGCCTGGCCATCCTGTTACTTGCGCCATGCTTTCCTCCCTCTCCAAAATTGTGGGCGCGCTGGCCGGTGCGCGTCGCTGAAACTCGTTACGCCGTTCTGCCCATGGCCTTGTCCAAACTTTCCGTCGGATCATCGTCGACGGGCATCACCAGCGGCTGGCCGACGCGTGGCACCAACTTCGCCATCGGGTGGTCGGGCAATACGGCGTGTGCATTCGTCGGCGTGACCTTGTCCAGGTCATCGCCGCTGGCCATTGCCTTGGCCATGCCGACATGGCATTCGGCAGCGTCCGCGCACGCGTCCGCGAGATCATCTTGCCCAAGGGCCCGGTGTGCCTTCGAACTTTTCACGAAGCATTCAGCCATGCGTGTGTGAAACTCTTTCGCTTTCATTTTTCCTCCGATCAAACTTTCTGTCCGCCCGACTTCTCGGGGAACTTTACTAGGCCGCCAGCAGCTCGGCGCCGAGCTGCGCCAGCAAATTGCCCGTAGCGAGATCATGCCTCCGGGCGTGGGCAACCAAATCCTCGATGCGCTCGCCCAGGGCTAACTTTTCGGCCAACCATCGTTTCAGCATTATTTCTCTATGGGAACCTCCGTTCTTTTTTTTGAGGTCGTCTTCCCACCGGCCGCGCTTGTTAAGCTGCTCGGGCTGGGGCTCATCCGGTGGTGGTTGCTCGCTCCTTAGCCTCACGACGTGCGAAAGCTGCGCAGCGCGGCCGGTCGCGCCACTTTTCCGGAGTTGGTCCTCTTCGATGAAGTCGTCCATCGCGTCCGGCGGCTCTTGCTTGAAGTAAACCTCCGATTGCGGCACGCCCATCTGCAAGTCAAAACAAAAACCTTCAAAAGCTCCGTCGCTTTGATGTTCCAATTTGTGCCTCCAAGTCCGTAGTTTTTTCTTCGCGCCGCTGGCCGGGGCGGCGTAATTTCTCGCGGCGTCGGATTCCACCTTTGCCGCAGTGTTTTGTGTGACGCTTTGCAAAACTCCAAGTCGCAAACAACCTGCGGCAATGCGGGCAGCTCGGCGGGAGCACTCACAGCTCCTTCAGCGACGCCAACTCTGCCAGCACTTTGTCGCGGTCGAGTTTCAGCTTGGCGGGCCGCATCCGTTCCTGCTCGATCGCCTCAAGTTCTGCGTCGATGGCCTTCAGCTGGTCTCGCAACTCGGCTTGGCGTTGCGCTTGCCACGACGGCTCCGCTGCCACTGCAATTCTTCCTTCTTTCATCATTCCTCCTTACTTTGGCTTCACGGATCTCCATGAATTCGAAAATTCATCCTGGCCGCGGCCCTTCCGGTAATCCCGTCGGTTCGGACCGCCGGTTGCAACCATCGGGCGTCCTGCCGGCCAAGTTCGGCCGCATTGCTGACATCTCGTTTGTCCGCCCGTGACCGCGAGCAACGGATTTTCGCAACAAGCTCCTTGTGGCGCCGGGGTCGTGATCGAATCGCCCACGGCGTCGCTGCCGCAGCTGTTGCAATGCAAATGCCCGCTGGCAATCCAAACCGTCAGCGTCGACGCGCACACTGGACACTGTTCGCGCGCCGCGGGCATCCACTCTTTTGCCTTGAAGCCGGGCGCTTCTGCGGCTGCGGGAGTTGCTTCGCCGCTAGTTTTAGTTTCCCAATCCCAGCCCGAACTCGCCCAATTGGCGATTGTGGCGATTGGCTTGAGCGCCTTGCCGGTCCAATGTCGCGCGCCGGTCTGAATGTTCTGGAGGAAGTCGAGCAACCCAAAGCCGCCGCTCTCGCCGCGCAGGAAATTCAGTGCCATCGTGCACGCGTCGACTTGATCGTCGTGCTGCGCATTCGGAAATCCCGACAGCTCGTCCAGAAAATCGTTCAACCACGGCGCATCGGCGGGAAGAAAAACCCGGCCGCATTCCAACAGCGGCGTACAACTTTCCGCCCGGCTGACTTTGTCCCTGTCCACTTTGATTGCTTTTATCGGAAGCGACGTGGACGACTGAAGTTCTTGAACCAGACTTTGTCCGCTGGCCGCGTCCTCGACCAACACCCATGTGGGCCGCCAGGATTCGGCGACGGACAGCAGCCGCGCTTTGAGATCCGGATACGTAAGACGCGCCTTGGCCGCATGGAGCAAATAAAAACCGGTCTGCGTTTCGGCCCATATCTGCCAAGCGGAATAGTCGTTTTCCTTTCCGACTTTGAATGCCGAATCCAAAGTCAGGACGGTTCGCTTGAACTCCGGGACGGTCGTATAACTGCGCCACCACTCCCGCTTGAAAATGTTTCCCGTCGCTTCGCTAGGGCGACCCTGATACAGCGAAACGAAGGCGCGAGAGCCCATCTCGGCCCGGCGACGCGCTAGATACTTGCGGTCAAAACGCTCTGGCCACAGCGGCTCGCCGACTTCTCTGCCCAACAAATCGTTTGGTTCGGCAATCGCGCTGAAGTTCAACACGCTCCACGGTTTCTCGCTTTCCTGCCCGAGTAAATACCCTGTCAGGTCAGCCTCATGCCATCGCGTAGAAACGAGAATCACCGCGCCAGTAGGCGTCAGCCGCGTCAGGCCGACGCGTTCGTACCACTCGTGGGTTTGCTTCCGGATAGTTGCCGACGATGCTTCCTGCTGGTCCTTCAGCAAATCGTCGCAGATGAGAACGTCGCAGCCCCTGCCCGTTAGCGTTCCGTTCCGGCTCACGCTGTATACGTGGCCGCCGCGTTGCAGCTCGACGTTTCCGGCTGAACCCACGTCCCGCGAGAGTGCCGCTTCCGGGAAAATCGCCTGATGTGCTGCGCTTTGCATGGTCTGCTGGATTCGCCGGCCCAAATCAAACGCCACTTCCTCGTTGTAAGAGCACAGCGCGATATTGCGGTCCGGATGACGCCCGAGATACCAGCAAGGGTACAGCTGGCTCACCGTGAGTGTGCCGCCGTGTCTCGGAGGCTTGGAGAGTGCCAGCCGGTCAATCGTGCCCGCTTCGACGGCGGCCAGCTTTTCCATCAGCAGCTCAAGGTGACGTGCGAGCTGGTAACCACGGAACACGGCCGTGCAGTAAAGGGGGAAGTGGGAGCGCGCCGCGTTCAACAGAGCACGCTTCTGGTCACGGTTCGTCAACGCGAAGCTCATTGAATCGTTCTCTTCCTGGCGAGTGTTTCCGCCATCGCTGCCAGCGTGGCGTCGTCCAAGTCTGCGGCCGGCTCCGGTGTCGCCAACGGCTGCCGCGCCGCCAGACGTGCGCGCAGTTCAACGAGGGCCCGCAGTTCCCGCGACGCGGCCAAGGTCAACTTCGGATCGCGCTGACGGCGTCCACGGTGCCGCAGCGCCGTCACGTCCTGGATTAGCCTGTCGATGGCTGCCAGCGAATTTGCGCCCGCTGTAGCGCCTCCTAGCTGGCCGCGCTCGCGGTTTACGTACCTGCTCAAGGCTGCCAGGGAAACGGAGAACGCCTCGCTGATAGCGCGATAACTGCGCTTGGCGTCCAGGGCAGCGATGATCTCGGCCAGTCGCGGATGCTTTTCGAGGCTGCTTCCCTCACGTTTCATCGCGTTTCACTCTCGAAGAGCGTCGGATTGGGACAGAAACGCGCCCACAAAAACGCCTCTACCTGCGAACCTGCCGCGCTATCGCTGCGTAACATAATGCGCCTTCTAGGACCCAACACGCCCCGTATAATCAACACATTACAGACTCTTCGCTTATCAATCGCCATACTTTCGCCACGAAACTGGGCGAAACCGGCCGCCCCGTGAAGTCTCAGCCCATGCGCCGGATTCGTCATCGCGGCGCCGCCGTTCCGGGCGGGCGAGACATGTCCGCTTCTCTGGCCATTCTTTCCCGAATCCTTTCGAGCGCGGCCGGGTTGATTCGCACGCCGTTGGCCGATGGCCCCGAGCCGACGTGGATGTGGGCATCGCCGCGCGCCGTCCCTGGTTTGACTGGGAACAGACCGGCCCACGCGTTCAGGATGGATTGCTCCAAGACTTCGGACGGGTCCGCGCCCGCATCACGAAGGTGCTGAAGTTTTTGGACTGCCAAGTGCCGGGCTCCGTCGGTCAACGGCCGACGAATCTTCAGCCGCATTTCTTCGAAGTGCTTCCAGGTCTCGCCAGGAATCCAGTCCGGAAGCGCGAAAGGCGGCGCAGCCGCCTTCTTTCTTTTCTCTTTCTTTAGTTGTGGTTTAGATGTGGTACGGTCTAGACCGTATGGTTTCGGCTCCAGACCGTATGGTTTCGGCTCGTCCGGCTGGAAACCATCCGCTGTAGGCCGTACGGTTTCTGAAGCAACTATGTCGTCTAGGCGGGATGGTTTAGTCTCTGAAACTATGTCGTCTACGCCGGATTGTTTCGCTTCAGCGATTAGCTTTTCGCCTCCCGGCGTGGCATCAGGGAACGCTGCGTTTTCCAGGACCAAGCGGTAGACCGAAGCGTTATGGCGGCCGTCACCCACGGAAGTCCGTTCGACCAGGCCAAGCTTGATAACTTTTTCGATCCTTCTGTGGGTTGCCGACCACTTGAGGCCGATCGCATCGGCGATTGCGGCATTCCCGGGGCGGCTTCCTTCCCCGGTCGCGCCGTGCGCGTTGGTCGCCAAACAAGTGAGCAACATCTTGTCTACGCCGTCCAAACTCGGATGCCTGGCGTGCATGGCGGCCAAGAGCAATGCCCTATAACTTTTGGGCGCTCCGGTCACTGCAGCCTCCGGCCGTTCGATCTGCCTTCCATCCAAAAAGTCCCTCAGTGCGCCACCTTCTCGGCCGGAAAACGGCGGCGCGGTTGCGGATTATCAGCCTGCGGCAGCTTCGGCTTCGGTTGCGTGATCGCGCTTCAGAAACTTTTCCACATCGGCGGCGCGCACCAGTCGGCGTTTTCCTACGCGCAACGAATGCAACTCTCCGTTTTTTAACAAATTATCGACGGTCCGCAATGAAACGCTTAGTGCTTCGGTGAGGTCCATCCGGGAGTAAAGCCTTTTTCGTATTTCTTCCACAGCGCGTCTCCTTTGCTTTCCTGCTTGCGTACCGCTGCACTATCGAGTACTTTGTACGCCAACGTCAATGCCACTTACGCGTACACAGCCGTACAGTCCCCTTCTCACCATACCCGGCGTCTACATCGCCGTTCGGGGACCTGCGTTTTTGCGAAGACTCGATCAGACCGGCCGCGACTTGGGGACGACCCTTCCGCGAACAGGGACCACGCAGGACTGGCGCGACCTACGCACGCGCCTTATCAATCTCAACTTCGATGACCTGGATGGCGTCGCCGCCTGGCTACGAGACGCAGGGTACGAATGGGTCGAGAACATCACGACCCAGATGACCACTTGGCTGCGTCGGCGGAGAGACGTCGTGGCGTGGCTAATGACTCTTGAGAGAGATGTGTTTCAGAGTGCTATCACTCGCGCGCGGACGTACCGCGGGAAGATTGTTTTCGAACCGGCCCAAAAAACTTTCAAGCACGCCCTCGGGGCGCCCGATGCGCTGGACGCTCGAACAACACACGCCTTCCTCGTAGGTGCTGGCCTTGCTCCTAATCTCCACGCGTCTTTTTTTTGGGGACCTAAAGGGAGACCTTGCGTGGTCGTTGACACCGACTCGCCAATGGAAGCGATCGGACTTTCCATTCACATTGACCAAAACTACTCCGTGCGCCGATGGACGACCTGCGCCCGCTGCGGCTCCGGGTTTGAGCGGGCAAAAACCACCGATCGCTTTTGCAGCAATAGGTGTGCGGATTACGTCACAACCAACCAGCGCCGCAACAAGATCAAAGCTCTCGCCCAGGCAACTGAAGCATGGGCCGCACTCCCCCGCACGAAGCGCCGTGGCAAAGATCGCTGGCAATGGATCGCGAAGCACGCCGGCGCCAAAGCCAAGGCAGAGATCTCGCCCGCATGGGCCAAACAAGTCAGCAAACGAAAGGACCGACCATGACAAAAAAAACACGCGGCGTTTCTGAAAAGCTTCCGGGCTCTGGCGTATGGTGGATTTGTTATTGGGACGCTGAGGGCCGCAAGCGACGCGAGTTGGCTGGCACCAAGAGCGACGCCATAGACCTTTACCGCAAGCGCAAGTCCGAAGCACTGCGCGGGAAAAAGCTGCCAGAAAAGTTGAGGCGGCGAGTCGTCAGGTTTGCCGAACTCGCGGACGATGCGCGCAAGCACACCAGGGCCAACAACGCCGGCGCCGCCAGCGACGCGTATCGCATCGCGAAGCTGCGGAAAGAGTTCGGCGAACGACCAGCCGAGACGATCTCGATCTCCGACTTCCGCACATGGTTCGACGCACAACAATGGGCGGATGGCACCTACAATCGCGTGCGCACCGTGCTCTACAGCATCTACCGGCTTGCCATCGAAAACAGGAAAGTTGAATCCAACCCGGCCAAACTGCTCAAGCGGCGTAAGGTTTCGGACGATCGGGTTCGCTACCTCAATCAGTACCAGCCGCTGCCGACGAAAATCGAACATCTGAAACCACTAGAGACCGAAGAAGAACGACTTCGCGCCGTTGTTAAGGCCGACTTCCCCGGGCACATGGAAGAACTGGACGTGGCCGTGAACACGGGGATGCGTCGCTCGGAGCAGTACCTTCGCATCGACTGGTCTTGCGTGGACCTGGCGCGAAAGGATCTCGCTATCCCGCAAAGCAAAAATGGCTCCGGAAGACACATCCCATTGAACGCGGAGGCCCGCGCTGCCTTCGAGCGACTCCGTCAGCGGAGAATCGGCGACGGCGCGATCCCGATTGCCAATCAGGGGCCGATCTTCGTCGGCAGAGACGGCGAACAACTGCAAGGCCCGCGCCACTGGTTCGACCGCGCCGTCAAGAAAGCTGGAATCGAGCATTTCAGCTGGCATTGCCTCAGACACACGTTTGGTTCTCGATTGGCTATGGCGGGCGTGGACATCCGAACGATCGCGGAGCTGCTCGGCCACAAACGAATCCAGATGACCATGCGGTACAGCCACTTGTCCCCGTCGCACAACTTGGATGCCGTGGAGAAGATCGGCGCGCCACCAAGCGGCTCGCAGAACGGTGCGCAGTCCGCCGGCGCGCCGAAGTGATTCGGCCTTTCGTTTCGCAGCTTTGTGTATATAATAACGCCCGTGGAGGCCGGGACACCAAGTGACACCACAACTGACACCGGCCAAAAGCAGTACGCTGTAAGTTATTGAAGGGGACGTAGTTCAGTTGGTTAGAACGCTGCCCTGTCACGGCAGAGGTCGCGGGTTCGAGTCCCGTCGTCCCCGCCATTCTCTTCAATCAGTTGCAGAGAATGGAAGGTTTCGCGGTTGCACACCGGTTGCACAAAGCATTATACGCTCAGACCGCGCATCGCGTCATTGACGGCCCGCCGCACGTCTGGCAGCACTTGCGTGGCTTTATTGTAATGCTTGTCGGCTACCTCCCTGGTGTTGCCCAAGGCCTTTGCCATGGTCTCGCTGTTACCAGCATTCTCGCGGACCTGTGTGCCGTGGAATCGCCGTAGTGAATACCAACCGAACCACGGTATCGACGCATCGGCGTCCCGCTTAAAGTTATGGTCAGTCTTGGCGTCGTGCTGGAGTTCCGATTTCTGGCAGATGCTGCAGCGATTGAGAGCCGGGGCAATCACGCGTTTGCTCTCGTTGTCGAGATTGACGCGCCCGCCACCTGAACGAGCAAGAATATAACCGCTGATCGGAGAGCCGTGGGCATTCCACAAAGCCAGAAGGATCGTCCGCAACTCGTCGGTGACCGTGACGTAGCGAACGGACGCTTCCGTTTTCGGCGCCGTTTCATGCGTATGCCACACAGAGCGCTGGACGTGGAGTTGTTCTTTGCCACGGCTCCAGTCTTCCCACTTGAGCCCACGCGCCTCGCCTGGCCTAGCACCTGTGAGCGAGCAGATCGCCACCGCCGCGCGAGCGAGCAGCAAGCCTTCCTCGTTCAGGCGCGCGAGGATGGCCTTCACGTCCGAAACGGAGGCCGCAACCGTTTTGCCCTTGCACCTAGCCTTCGGAAGCAGCGCCCCTGCACAAGGGTTATCGGCTTTTGTCTTGCCAGGGAAAGCACCCGTTGCGAGGGCATAGGTGAATATCCCGGACAGGATGGAACGGACCTTCCCGATCGTCTCGATGTTCAGAGAATGAGCCGCGGCGATGTCTGCTAGTAACTTCGACGTAATGGCCACCGTGAAATCACGCACAGCGAACTGTGTCGTTCGCGGCTTGATGTATCGCAACCAATAGGAGCGGTAGCCCGCGGCCGTGCTCGCCTTCTTGTTCTCCCGAACGTACGGCAGGTAGGTATCCTCAACGAAGCTAGCGAATGAGTCACAAGAGCGCGTGCACTTCCCTGCTTGACGGACGCCCGCCATCTTTTCGGCCACCAGGTCGTCCAAGTCGCCTTCACGCCGGTATCGGTCGGAATACTCGGCAAGTTTTACGCATTTTTGTTTGCGGACAATCTTGCCGTCCACGCTGAAGTTGTCGCGGTACCGCAAATACCAAGAGCCATCTTTTTTGAATCGATATCCTTGCTGAGCCATGATTCTCCCTCCCTATTCTTTGGGAATCGCAACTGAACGCAGATACTCCGACAGTGACAGTCCCAACGCCTTTGCCTTAGCTCGGATCTTTGCTGCCTCGGATTTTGTTACGACGAAGCGAAAGATCGCTTCACGCTTCTGGCTTTCGGGCACTTCCGGCCTGCCTGCTCGCTTCCGCATTACGCCCTCCTGGTATTACTTATACCAAGTTAATGGGCGTGAGTCAATCGTTGCTTTGGAGCAACCACTCGGAAACCGCGGTCCAAGAGAACCTCAAATATTTGCCCATGCGAATGCATGGGAGCGGGGCTTTGTCGCGGATCTTCCCCCTCGCCCTGGTTCGTTCAAACACCCAGCTGACTTGGACCTGCAGGCGCTCCGCGAGCTGCTTGGGCGTCAGGAGGTCGCCGGGGTCGAGAACGGCCGACGTCCGGACCAGCGCAGCGGGTTGGAGTTGCTTATTCATTTTCTACGTGTAGCTACGCGTTGTCTGGCGGTTCGATATTGATGGAGTGTGGCCAGCTTGCTATTTCGCGTTGGTTCAGGATCCGCGCATTCGTCGCTAACGGCGGCGCCGTGTTCACGCGTTGCCCGTTTCGGACCGTGTACTTTCCCGCCCAAATCTTCCTGTCGAAGTGCATCGAAATCCGCATGATCTCGCGGCACCACGGCTCTCCCGCATGGCGTACGTCTTTTCCGGACTGCGACAAGTTTTGGTGGATCATCTCGTGGAGAAGCACGGCCCGCACGCGGGACCATGGACGCGAGGGAGCGGGAGGCATCAGGTAGATGTTCCGATCGGCACGATGCAGGCCAATCCAATGACCATACGGGCTCGTCGGTACGTACAACACCGGCGTCACTTCAAGCGAGCCACTGAAATATTCTTCGTTGTACCGCTGCCAGAGAAATATCGTCTTGCGGCCCAGCTCGCCGAAGCACCGCTCGGCAATGAGCAAGGCATCATCGAAACTCACACCGCTACTTATAGCTACAGGTAGTGCGTCCATTAGATTTAGGCCTCCACATCGCTGATTTCGCGTAGGCGCAAACCGAGTCGAAACCGCGTGCTCATCGATTTTGCTTTCTGGTAGCCGAGGCGTTCGAGTTCCTTGGCGAAGCCGTCGGATGGGAGGGGATGCTCGCCGCCGGCCTTGACGACCTCCACAAACTTCGCATAGAGCGCCGCGAAGGGCACCCGGGACGTGACATCTATGACGCAATGCTCATCGATGAACCGTGCAACGAGATCTTCAGAGCGACGGTACTCATCGATAGCGGCCCGGATTTCCTTGGGCTCCTGTAGGCCTTCGACCAAGTATCGTTGGAAGCCGCGCACGGCCAGGGCGAGTATGCCAGGGCCCTCCGCCTCGATGAGTTTGTCTTCGAGGTTGTCGACCCGTGCCTTTTCGGGGATTACTACTAGGAACGGGATCGACTTCACACGACGCCAAATAGCATCGCTTGTTTCCCGGATCGCGGGCCGATGGTTGGTGGCGATGACCAGCTTGGCCTCGGAGCGGAACTCGAAATAGTTTTCATATTTCCTGCATGCCTTGATTGGGTCCTGGCCGGTGATTTGCTTTACGGTTGCTGAGTCGAGCCGCCGCCCCTGGCCGATTTCGACTGCCGTGGCCAGACGCACGCCGGCAAGTTCGGCGAGTCCATAATCCTGATTTTTGTTTCGATCGATGATGAGGGCATGCGCCGGAAGTGTCGTGGCGTACTCCCCGGCCAGGCGACGGACCAGCTTGACGAATGTGCTCTTGCTCGTGGCGCCCGGACCATACAGAAACCAAAACGCCTGTTCCTTCGTCAGTCCGCTCAAGAAGTAGCCCATGAGTTTGACCACGTATTCGATAACGTCCTGGTTGCAGTCGAACGTGTGGGCTAAAAACTTTTCGGCCATGTCACATTTAGCGGTGCTGATGAAGGGAATGCCGGTGATTTTGGTGAGTAGTGCGTCGGGGCGGTGCGGTTCGAGTTGGCCCGTCGAAAGATCGACAATGCCGTTGGGAACGTTCAGCAGCAGCGGATCCCGATCGAAAGTGTCAGCGAACTTGAGGCGCTCGAGCCTTGTGCTGATCTGGGCCAGGGCCAGCATCCGCGCGGTGCGGCCTTCGGACCTGATGGCGCGCTTGGCCAGACTCCCGCGCCGGTCCGGATCGATCTCGGCCGCGGCATCGAGGTAGAGTTTGCGGACGGTCTCGATCGCGGCACGTACCCATGCACCGTCATCACTGAGTCGCCAAACGCGGCCATTCCATGCGCAGCGGATTTGCCGATCGGCGAGATAGATGAGTGTGCCTGCATAGTCAGAGGCGAGGCGCTCGGCGTTGGCCTGGTCGCCTTGGAATGGTGAACCTTCGCCACCATCATCTGCAGCCGTCATTTCAGCGGCCGGATATCGGCCGACACTTTCGGCGATCACCTGAACTTCACGGTCGGGCAACGGTGGGTCGCAGTGCTCTCTGTTGTGCTCCAGCAGCGCAGCTACGATGGCAGCCGGAGACATCCCGCGCTTGCGCATCGTGCCGGCCAAACTCGTGAGGGTGCTGTTGCGCTGACCTGTAGGAATCGCCGGGCCGTTGTTGGTGTTGCTCTTAGTGCGGGGTGTTGGGGCTTTCAGCTTTGCCGCGATCCATGCTGGCACGGGCGCCAGGGCAGCATCGCTAATCCATTCGTATCGTCGGCCGGACTCATGAACAGATGGCGGCGCAATAGCGTAGCCGCCATCGCCGCGAACATCGATGCCTTCTCCAAGTTGGCTGGCCGAGTTGCGGATCCGGACGCCGTTTGCCGCAAACCAAATATGGCGGCCTTTCCCGGTTCGAGACTCCAAGGTTGGTGGAAGTTCACCATGCGTGGCCACCAGGGCAGCGAGCGAGTTCTCCCCGGCGGCGCCGTCAATATCGACCACCACAACCGGGCCGGTTGCGACACCGATGTTGGCGGAAGGTGTCTGCGCCCACCAGGCGCGAACCTGCGCCAGGGCAGTGGTGGCGTCCTTCAGGCCGTTGGGGGTGAGCGGCTTCTTCCCGCGGACGGCGCAAGGAAATACAGGCCAGCCTTTGGCGGCGAAGTCCAAGGCTGACGCGAGCAGCTCGTCATGGACGTTTGAATCGGGCTCGTGATAATCTGGCGTGGCCGTCAAAGAATCGACCTTTCTGAGAGAATGGCCTCCCTCGCCTGATAGTGTTGGAGGCCATTCGGTTTTTTCTAGCTCAGTTTCCAGCCGCAGATGGACGTCGCTTTGCTGTCTTTGCCGGCACAAAACCATCTGCAAGAATGCGCTCGACCTCGCTCAGAGGAATACGAACAGAGCGACTGCCAACGCGCGTGTAGCCGATTTTTCTCTTCATGATCCAGTTGCGCAGGGTGCTGGCCTGGATGCCAAGCCGCTCGGCCGCTTCCGGGATTTTCAGCATCAAGGCGAATGTCATTGTGCTCATCGCTTTTGTCTCCCTTTCAACGCGAAGCGAAATACTAGAAGAACAAAGGCGCTGTGTGAGCCCTGAATAAATCGGAGTTTTCAGTCGATCGATGGGGATTTGTTCAGGGGGGTACTTACTGGCAGCTATAGCCAGGGCCCGTCGGCCCGGCCATCTCGGGGGTCAAGACACCTTGCAGGTAGTCGCAAAATACATCGTCACGCCGGCGTGCTCGCGCGAAGCCTGCGTATCCCCGCTCGAAGGACTCTTCCGCGTCCAGGCATTCCGTCCTACTGGGAATCCGGATGCCTTCCCGCTTGAGCGTGGCCTTCAGAAGATAGATCTGCCGTTCGAGATCCCATCGCTCTAGCCCATACTTCTTAGCCAGCTCGCGCCACGTCAACCGTGGATCCAGGATCTTTGCCTCGAGCGCCGCACGAACCGCAACGCGATGCTGATCCGGCCGGCCGCGCCGCTTGTCCTTCCACCGTTCCCGCGCGCTGCGCGCCCCAGGCAGGATGATCTTGCCCTCTTCGTTCCGGATCGGCCTTACTCGCCACAGGTCGGCCTCCGTAGGCTTGGGCAAACGATATTGTTCTAGGAGCGAAATCCGCTTCTCCAGCTCGCGCTTTTCCCGAGTGCCTTCGGCCAGAGCAGAAGCCTCTTCGACCAGTTCAGCGCACCGCTTCATGATCCTTTGCAGCAAGGGGTGCGTCGCAATGTATCGCACATCATCCATAACGGCAGCATTATACAACATTCAGAGTTAGGGACAGGGACACCTCGACCCCCCTTTTCTGACAAAGTCTCCTTATGAGCGCAACTTGAAAAAGTTTCTGCAAAATGGCCTTGAGCTGTCCCTGCTGTCCCTATGACTGTCACAAACTCCCAACTGGAAGTAGAGGAATCCGAAAACTTACAGGAACAAGATGCAAAACACCGGAACATCCGGAACCTTGTCGTATAATCAACGCATGGCTGCCTGTAAGTTCTGCTTCCACCCGCAACGCGACGCAATCGATCGCCAGTACGTTGGTGGCGTTCCGCTTCGCACAATCGTCCGCACCTTTGGCGGATCTCTCGGTGGCGCCCACAGACACAAGGAGCACGTCAAGGAGTTGCTCAGAGCACGGACTGACGTCGAGACCGCGGAACACGGCAACGAACTTTTGAATCGCGTGGAAACGTTGTTTACTCAAACGGAAGAGATTCTGGCGACCTGTAAAGCTGAGAAAGATTTCCGAGGCGCTGTGAGCGCCGTAGGCGCGTTGACGCGTATCCTAGAGCTACTCGCGCGACTGCGCGGCGAGTTGCAGCAACCCAACGCCGGCGGGATCCACCTAACGCTGAACCGAGTGACCAACACCACCTTGAACTATGACGCCGATCCGGACTTCGCTTCGATGATCGGCGAAGCCACAAAGGGATTCAGCGTGGACGAGTTGATGCGTCTGAAGCGGCTTGCTGAAAGCAGCAGTTCTCTGTGCAACAGGCGGGCAACGGGCCTCGTAATCCGTTGAATGTTAACGCAATAGAATAGACCGCTGCCTGTTCCAGGCGGCGTTCACCGTGGGCATCACAACCCGAACCGCCGCGGCCTCATCGGTCCGCGTTTCTATCCAGTCGGCCGTAGCCTACTCGCAGGGCCTGGTTAGGCCTGCATCTTCCGCAGAACCACACCTTGAACATCTCGTTGCCTTCTGTTCCAGTCTATCACTGTGCGCGTGGCCGCGCCGCTGAGATCAACCCCAACCGCCAACGCTTCCGCCGCGTTCCTCACGACTTTTGCTAGCGCGCGCTCCCGCCCATAGCGCTGGACCAACGTCTTGTTCTGGAACGCGGTAGTCGCTACGGGTGCGGCTGGCATTTTTTTCAGTGGAACAGTGGGACGCTGGTGCCGTCAGTTCGGCGAAGGCTCTTCGACGTGGTCGATGACGAGTACATCCACCGGGAGTGTTTGCGATTCCAGCTTGAGTCCGAGTTGCTCCTGCAAGGCGGTGAAGATCGAGAGGGGTGCCGGTGGATCGGGAGCGCTATCGGTTGCGCCAGGTTGGGAACCAGGGCCCAGGTCGCGTGTAAACTCAAACGCGAAATCAAAAAAACCGCTGAGCCCCGTCCGGTCTACCACGGGGCGGTCCACCAATCCGTTCAACAGCGCCACCAGCCTATCCATAGGCACGTTGTTACCGGTGTCATGCAGACGCCCAGCTCCGGCAATGTTAGAGACGCCCCCGCAAAAAGCTGGCAATGCCTGGCCAGGACCCGGCGGCAGCGGTGGCGGACCGGCCGTAATGTCAATGCACTTTGCGTCGACCACATGTGGAGTGAGCTGTGGCCCAAGTTTTCCAGGCTTCGCCAGCACAAGGGCGAAAACAGGAAGCTGCCGAGTCTCATGGTGCGCGACCAGCTTGAATCGATCCGCAAGGAGTGATTGCAGCATCAGGTTCTCGTGCTCTTTGGAAGGATTGCCTGTCGCTTTTGCCTCGATGTCGAAATGCTCCGAAAGCAAGCGATCCCAATCCGGCCCTCCGACCAGTTGATGAGGTTTAAGTTGATACGCCGCTGTTATGATACTTCCCGTCGTGACGTTGCTTGCGGTGTAGAGTCCTCCCGGTTGGAACCGCGCCATTGCAAGGCCACCCACGGACTTGTTCACCTTGATCGATGCCACCTCGAATGACGGTCGGTCCGCTGAGGCCGACGGCGACTGAACTGCCGGCGCCTGGCCCGCCGCCGATTGAGCCAGCAACGGGAGCAAATACGCGGCAACAGAGAGACAGCAGACCGCCAGGAGGACTTGCAGGACCAACGGCCGGGTTACCTTCATTGGCCACCTCACGAGTGCGGCAATGATTCCGCTTGGGACAGTGTACCGCAAGTGTGACAGCGTTTGCCTGCGTTCAGTTGCGTTCACCTAGTTGGGGGCACAGGAGTTTTCGGGGAAGCCCGATGAGATCCTTGGTCCATCAGTTTGATTGGCGACCCTGCTGCGGTGAGCGCGCTCGCGGCAGTGGGCTTGCGTGTGCCTTTACCCAGCGCCGGTGGGTCAAAGGAGGCACCATGATATGGGCCATTGTGGGCTTGCTGATGCTTTCGCCGGTTTGCTCATTAACATCGACGCGAACGTCGCAGGAATACGAAAAGGGTTAAAGTGACAGGCAACTGGCTAGGGTTTCGTTGCGACGTCCTTCTCATATTGCTCTAGTAGCTTCAGGTGAAGATCGGTGGGAAGAGGGGCCTCTGAGAAATACTTATTTTCCGAAAATCGGGCATCAGCTCTTCGAGTGATTGAGAAGGGAGCTATTCCGTATTTTCGTGCCAATGGATCGTGCCCGATGGTGACGTTCGCAGCTTCGTACTGAACAGTCTCCTGCCATATCTCGGAAAGCGCTTCGCTAGTTTTTGCAGCTAGGTTCGCCAGCGCGGGAGCGACACTCAGAATCGGCACATCGCTATAGAAACTCAAGTCGCTAACGTAGGCGAACCGCTTTATCATGCCCGGGCGATAGGTCAGGCCGAACTTTTCCGCCCCCCACGTCAACGCGTCCTCGAGAATCCGCTGAGAATCCGTGGTGCTAGAACGAGTCTCGACTACCAGAAGAGTGCTAAAGACCGAAAACTTCTGTATGACCTTGCCCGCAATCTTTCCCTCAAGGAACTCAACGCCCTTTGACTCATCGAACTGCTCCAATGTTTGCGGGAACTTTTGAAAACTGTACCGGCGTACAATCTCAGGCACAAGGTCCGGCCAGAAAATCCTGCCTTGCGGACTGAGATCGAACGTCTCAACATACCCGATTGCCCTGGCGAGAATGACGGCTGAGAGTTTCATCGCCCACTACTAGGACCCGGAAACTGATTCTTTGCGCTTCCGCCTCCCGCCAGCTTCATGCCCTCTGGATCGCTCTTGTTGAGGTCCGCACTATCGTGACTTGTCGCTGGCCGTGAAAAGCCAATAGGACTGTGTTTCGTATCGCCCTTAGAACGGGAAATGCGCGCTGACCATATCCCAAAAGCAGACACGATAGACAGGCCGACCACAAGTCCGACAAGTGCTGTGTACATACGATTTCGACCTTAGTCCTCTCTGCCACTCATGAATATTATACCTGCCGCAAAAAGGCAACCCAGAGCTATTACAATACTCCAGATCACCAGCGGTAACGTAACCTTCGCCTGCCCTTTCTCAACAATGGTGTCCACTATAGGAAGTACCATTACGAGAACAGCCACTTCGGTGAGGAAAGTGACGGTAATCTCTCCGAAACCGCCGCGGCGAAAGACTTTGAGTAGGAAGACCCAGGCGGCGGAAAGGACCCTTATTGTGCTGTGATAGCCGGCGATTAAAGCGGAGATCACGGGCCGCATTGTACGTCAGAGATCAGTTAAGCCAGCAATCCATTTTGCGCGGCGTGCGTGTTTGGGCGGCACAGACCGCACGGCGGCGACCAGGCCCGGGGCATCCCTGAGTGCGTGTTATAGTGCGTCCCATGCTTAGCGCGCTGTGGATTGTGGCGGTGATCGTGGTGGTCATTGGGGCATACGCATTCGCGTCGCGCGACCAATCTTCCCACTAGCAGCAGCTCGCCGGCGCCTCGATTTGCCCAAAATGTGATAAAACAAGCAAGGGATGTACGTTGATGACGTGTGGGAGAAAAATCTGGTATAAGGCGCACCACGCTCAGCTTGTTCCGATTCTGCTTTTGATCTTTCTAGTTCCCGTGCAGGTGAAAACCCTGCCGCGGCAACGGTCAACTACTTCGCCTGCCGGCCAAATATCAGGCCACATTTACCGCGCCGACACCGGCGCGCCGCTCGAAAACGTAATCGTCGAGTTGCATCCTGCTCAGGGAGGGAGTTACAAATCGCACCGCACGGCTACCGACGGGAGCTACGCTATGGGTGTTGATCCGGGAGAGTATTTGATGACTGCTTACCGGGCCGGTTTCATCCCCGCAAAGTACGGCGATGATAGTCCTAACCCTTGCCCGTCCTGCATACGCGTTGGTCCCGGGCAGAGGGTCGACGCCATTGACCTTCGCCTCGTTGCCGATCCCATCATAACCACGATGCCGGACGCAGCACAGGACGCTGAGTATTCCATAGCAGGGTACGCTCGGGGCCCCGTTCGCTTTTCGCCTGACGGAGCGTTCTTGGCACTCGGTACACCAAGCGAGGCACCGCTGTTGACTAAAGTATGGATTTACGACATGCATTCAAAGCGGCTCGTGCCCGTCACCCTGGATATGCAGGGATTGGGGCGGACCAGCGTGGACCTACTTTTAACGTGGGCCGATAACGACACGCTATACATTAGGCACGGGGATGTGCCGCCATACCTTCGGCTCTTCCGGTTGTCGGGCATAAGGACGGCGATGACTGAGGTTGTTCCGCAGCTCTTGGCCCAAGTAGTTTCCGACGTTCCGGCTGACGTCGCAGCTACGTTTGAGCGTGCCGGAGAGCAGCACAATGATCGTTACACAGTAGCCGTGCAGCCGCGGCCATGTAGTGGCTGTGGGGAACGCCTCTCGGTGCGTTTGAACGATGGTACGGGAGCGCAAGTGCTTGCTGAGGAAAGCAACTTTCTCTTCGACAAAGGCCGTTCGCTCGTCTTTTATATGAAACTCCTGGCACCGTATGAAGCCGCCGCCATTGTCACCTTTGATCTCAAGACGAGGCAGGCCCGAGAGACTTTCATTCCCCGTCGTGGCTCCTTGATCGACCAGACTCCGGACGGAACCGGAACTGTCGTGGCCTACCTCGTCCAGGGCTCTTGCGAACTAGACGATTCGTCCCTGGAGGCCGAACTTGAAAGCATTAGCAAGGGGACCTACTCCGAACTAGATCACCCAGTCCACGTGTGCTTTGTGAAGATCCCTTAAGGTAAGGCGCGGCTTTCGCCGCCAGATTCGGGATAGATGATCGCAGGTGCCGTCGCGGCGGGCTAACCTGGTAGTTCGGCTTCGATTTCCGGCAACCACTCGCAGAACCAGACCGCGCACTGCTCCACCGTGCCGTTCGGTAAGCAATGCGGCTGGAGCAGTGCGATGAGTCGATCCGTGACCCACGGTGCGTCAGTCCAGTCCAGCACTTCTCCGGCCTCCGCCATCCGGTGTATGAGCCTGGCGATCGCGCTGCCGGCAACTTGCTTCGCGTGTAGGTTCATTGGCGGGCCTCGACTGGCGTTTTGCTCAAGGCCAGTGCCCATTCGGTGCCGGCGGAATCGAGTTCCTTCTTGAGCACGCAATACTCGCGGTCGAGCTGCTCCCGTCCGCGTTCATTCACGAAGTCTAGACCGTCAATGGTGTACTCCATGTGCTCTTCGATGAAACGTTTCAGCCGTTCCTGTGCCAGCTTGAAGGCCACAAGGGCGTCCTGGTAGTCATTCATAACGCGCCCCGCAGTTGTTTCCGCCGCCGCCAAACGGACTTGGGGTTACATCCGAACTCGCCCGCAAGTTCCTTATTGGTTTTTCGCCCCTTCAGGATAAGGGCGTTCAGTTTCGCGCCCTCGGCGCGCGTCAACTTCCGGCAAGCGCGGGGAGGGAGGCCAATCGAGACCTGCACAGAACGGACCAGCAAGTAATGGGTGTGGAACTTCTTGGCAATCACCCGCTGATTCAGTCCGGCCCGAATGTCGGTCTCCATTGCGCTGCGCTCGGCCGCAGAGAGCACGCGACGATTCTCGTGTCGCAGGTCGCGCATGTCGCCCATCGTCCTGCGGAGTTTCCAGAGTTGCCGATGGTCGATTCCGGTTTCCTGCTCAATGAGCGATGGGCGCTTCTTTGCGGCCAGAGCTGCTGTGACGGTTTCCAGGCACCACCGGCGCCGATACCGAAGGTCCGCATCGTCGTTTAGATAGGTGCGCCGCAACTTCCTAAGCGTCTCACCCGAGACGCGGTCTCTCCGTTTCAGTGCTGCTTGAGTGACTCCGGACTTGAGCGCGGCAACCAGCTCTTGACGCTGCGCTTCGTCGAAGTGCCTTCCCCTCCCGATCTTGTGGAAGGCTACTTTGTGAACGCTGGAGATTTGCTTCACGACCGATGCGGGGACATGAAGAGATCTGGCGACCGTTGAAATAGGCCGGGTACGAAGGTGAGACAGGATTGTTGCTTCGAGAGTGGGAGACGGCCGAAGTTTTCCGTTCGCACGGGCCATCAGTTGAACGCGGCCGGCGCGCAAGGCTGGCAGGTTGACGCGCAACAGCATGGCATCGAAGTGGAGTAGCGTCGCGCGGCGCAGTCCCGCGCTGGCCGCATCGGCACTTAGACCGGGTGCCAGGGATGCGCGAATGGAGAGGGGCGTTTCTTCTCGGGCCGCGACTAGGGCGAGAAGGGACTTCGCTTCGGCGACGGGCGATGCGCCTTCCTCGGGGCTGGGAACTCGTGCTGGGGTGGCCATGGTCTAAGAAGCGGCTGGGCCGTGCTCGATCAGGGACACAGCCCAGGGCCGCCCATTTTGCGCCGCGCGGGCTCAGGGGCGAGCCTCGGCCGAGGCGCAAACCTGTTCACTCAATATCATCGATTGCGTATATGTCTCGGAGTTCGGGCGCGATATTTTCCGCTGCCTTGTTGAGTTGCGGGCCGCCCACGCGCGGGATCGCCGTCGGCGGAAAGCCTCGCAAGATGCCGGACACGCCATCGGGAATCAGCCGATCGCCGGCCGCCTTGGCCATCTCGTCGACGACGGCCTTGAGCATCGAGCTGTGGTGCTCGGCCATCATGGCGTGGCTCTTTGCCATGGCCTCGTTTGCATCGACAAGGACCCGGTGGCCATCCGCTCCGCTGGCCTTGCTGTGATGGTCGGCTAACTTCTCGTGGTTCTTCTGCATGGCCGTGTGGTGCTCGACTGCGGCTTCATTAAAGGCCTTGAGACATTCCTTGACGTTCATGTTCTTCCTCCGTTCTAGCTACGAAGATCGATCTACGCGCCGATAATGATCGCGCGTTCTGCCGCAAGAGCGGATTCCACAAGTTTAACCATTTCCGCAGTTTCTTCCTCATGGTCGGGGAACATCGCGCGGACCTTTTCGGCGAAGCGGCGGACCCGGGCGTCGTGGCGCTCAAAAAAAGCCTTCGATAGTTGGACGCGTGGTGCCGCGCCGATCGGCTCGTCCCAAGACCAGCCCGATCCCTTGCTGAGATGGTCGGCAGCGGTGCGTGCGATGAAGGTGCCGACTGGATCCAGAACGCTGTCATCGGCGCGGTTCACGGCGCTGTCGGCGTACAAACTCTTGGTGAGTTCGTCATCACCTTCGTCCAGCAGCGGAAAAAATAAGGATCGGAAAAGCAAACTGTCGTTGTCGTCAGCCATGGCTCGCCTCCTTCAAACTATCCGGCCCTTTCCTGTCTCGTTTCTCCGTTCGCCCCAAAAAAAAAGACGCAGCAAAAGGAGAAGCGCCCGCCAAATCCAGGGCCGCATTCGTTTCTCCCTTTACTGCGTCAGCTAAACCAAATCCGCAGCTATCGTAAAACCAAAGCGGTCGGCGAAGCAAGTAAAATACGGAGTTACCTTGAAGCGAAGATAGGGATCAATGTAGTATCCAACTAACAATCCGAGGTGACTTCATGGATTCCGACAGCCGCAAAGCAATCCGCAAGGCAGGCTTGGTCGTGATCGGATTTGGTCTGTTGCAGGCCTTGGTTATCTCATCCTTTTCGCACGATCCTGCAATCCTGTCGTTGGGATTTGGTCCCGCCATTCTCGGATTATTCCTGTTCGTTTCGTCGTTCTTCGCGCTGAAGGGGCAGCCCAAGAATCCGATAGCCTCGTGGCGCAGCGCAGCCTTTTGGTTCTTGACTCTCGCTCAGGGGATACCCCGCTTTTTCTTCGGCTACCATTTCCCTGCGAGGGCTGGGGTGTACATCCTGATTGCGTATTCAATCTTGGGAGCACTTCTCCTACTTTGGCCTGCGAAGCATCGCCCAGAGCAAGGAAGTCCAAAGCCATTCGCGGGCGGCGGCGTGATTTCAAACTGATTGGATCAGCCGACCCTCCTGAGCCGGCCAAATCCTCGTTCGTAGTCCGCGCGCGAGACGCCCACGGCCACTGGTTCCATCGTCTGGGCCCCGCAAGAGCCGCACCTGGTCCCCCCAGGCAGCCGTTGGGGGAGATAGTTGTCGCAGCACGGTCCTTGCCGGTGCGGGGCCGACGTCATCCGACCTGCGGAGTCGAACGTCGTGGCGCATTGACCGCACCGCCAGCCACCAAGAACCGGCATGCGTACCGACAAGGCATTGGTCTTGCATACCGGACAGTTCGGCTTCTCTTCGAGTCCCTTGTTTCCTTCGGTGCGCGTCTGACCATGGACCGGCTTGGCGACTCCCCGCGCGTACTCCGCGACGCTCGGCGGTAACTTCCTTGTGCCAGCCCATAGGCCCCTGAACAGCTCAACGACCCCGAGCAGGCCGCCTGAGTCGCGCATCCGGTTCAGCGCCTGGCTGATGGCATCTACCTGGTCATCGTGCAGGCCGCCCGGGAAACTGGCGAGCTCGTCTTCGAGATCGGATAGCCACGGCGCACCTTCGGGGAAGAGAACGCGGCCCGACTCGAAATAGCCGGTGACGGCCGACGCGCGTGTTTCTTTATCCCGATCGATCTTGACGGCAATCACGGGATACGAAGTTGCGAGTTTCAGTTCCTGGACTAGGCTTTGCCCACTCGCTTTGTCCTCAACATATATCTCCGAAGGCCGCCAGAGATCCGCCTGTAGTGCTACCTGCCGCTTGAGCTCTGGAAACTCCACTTTGGCCCGATAGAGCGCGAGCAAATAGAAACCAGACTCGGTCTCGCCGAAGGTCGCGCACACGCTGTAATCATTAGTCGCGCCCGCCTTGAATGCAGTGTCCCATGATTGAACGATTTTCTTGAACCGTTCGGGCCGTTGCTGATAATGCTGAAACCAGTCACGTTTGAAGATCGTGCCTTGGCTGGCGGAAACATTCCCCTGATACAGACACTGGAACACCCGGGGTCCCACATCACCGCGGATGGCGTCCAGGGCTTCCACCGGATAATGGCTCGGCCACAATGCTTGGCCAACCTCACGGCCCAGCGGGTCCGCCGCACTCTCGGCGAAGGCCGGCAGATGCAACACCGTCCATCCCGCTTGCTGGAGTATCCAGCCCATCGGATCCCGCTCACTCCACCTGGTGGCGATCGCCAGAACACGGCCCTGCGGGGTCAAGCGTGTGAAGCATACGTGCTGAAGCCATTCAATAATCCCGCGACAAATCGTCTCGCTGTTGGCCTCACTGGAATCCTTCACCAGATCATCGAGGATAAGCAGGCTTGCGCCTTTACCGGTAATCGGTCCACCACGGCCAGTGGCGTTGTACTCCCCGCCGGCCGTGGTCGTGAACCTGTAGGCGGCCGCACTGTCCGGCGATAACTTGCAGGCAGGGAATACTTCCGCGAAGGCGGGATCGCCGAGAATGTTCCGCACGCGCCGGCCGAAAGTCTCCGAGAGCTCGCCGCCGTAGCTGACGGTGATGATGGTCTCAGCGGGATTCTTGCCAAGCGCAAACGCCGGCGCGATCACGTTGCCCAGCGTGGTCTTTCCGTGACGCGGCGGAGTGATGATGGCCAGCTTCTTGATCTTGCCGGACAGCAGGTCTTCCAGATGCTTGATGATGAGCTGATGGAACGGCGATACCTCAAAGGCCGGCATGACTACGGGAGCAAATCGGCCCAGCGATCGGCGCGTCAGTGAAAGGCGAAGAGTTCTTGGTGAAATGTTCATAGGGCCTCAGGGTCGTTGCACAACTCGTTGCACAAAACGTCCCAATGAGACCCGATGAACCCAACTACGGCCGACTACCGCACGTCTAACCTGCTGATTCTGCGTGCGCCAGTGGTGGACTTCACCCCTGTCACGGCAGAGGTCGCGGGTTCGAGTCCCGTCGTCCCCGCCATTCTCTTCAAGCAGTTGTGTTGGCGCGCTCGGATTTTGGGACGTGACTTGGGACGTAACCATACCCGGACCCACCGTCGACAGTGCGTCGAGTGCCTTCCGTTTAGCCTCCAGCCGGACGTGCGAATAGAGCGCTAGCATCCGAGGTGAGACATGCCCGGCAATGGACATGATGGTCTGATCGCTCGCCAGTGACTCCGCTAGCTCCGTAATCGCGTGGTGCCTGAGGTCGTGGAAGCGTAAACCCGCGAGACCTGCCTGTTTCGTCAGCTTGCGCCAGGCTGTGCGCCACGTGCTCATCGGTTTTGTCGGATCGGGCTTGACTGAAACCCTTGGTCCGGGTCTGCTCTTCGGCTGCGTCGATGGCCCCTGCCCCTCGCCGTGCGGGAAGACATACCAGTCCGGCTGCGGCTCGCTGCCAACCAGCAGCTGCGCTCGTTCACGCAGTTCGAGAATCCCAGCCCAAGCGCTCGCGTTGAGCGGAATCACCCTTGCGCCTGCATCAGTCTTAGTCTCGTTGCGCCGCACCGTCAGCGTACGCTCAAGGAAATCTACGTCGCGCCACTGAAGTCCCCGAATCTCGCAGCCCCTCATGGTCGTGTTAAGGGCAATAGTCATAGCGAGGCGGGCAATCTGCCATTCAGGTTTGCTCGCGGCTGCTTTTAGCAGCTTCACTTTTTCCTCGTGCTTCATTGCCCTGCCCACGTCGTGGCGTTCAGGCAGCGGCCTACAGTCATCTGCCACGAGATGCCAGCGCTTCGCACGCTTCAAGATGCGTCGCACAATGCCGAGTTCCATATTCACCGTGGTGTTCGAGATGCTCATGCTCTTACGGTGCCGGACATAACCCAGAATTATCTCCACCGAAATGCGCGCAACCGATGTTCCGCCGAAATACGTGCGCAGCGGCTTGGCATGGTCCGACTCCGAGCGATGGCTCCGAGGGGCGACGCGGGCGGAACGATCGGCCAGGTAGCGGTCCAGAGCATCAGTGAAAGCAAGGCGGGAGAACTGCTGGCTAGACGGTGCAAGTTTGCCTGCACTGGCCTGAGCGATCAGGTCTTTCTCCTTGCGCAGAGCCTCGCGCCAGTCGGTCGTTTCCAGAGATTGCTTGTAACGTTGGCCGTTGACCGTGAAGTCCGAGTACCAAGTCTTGCCGCGCCGAAAGACAGCCATCGTCACCTCCTCTTACGCGCCGTCCGCTTCTTTCTTGCGCGATACCGAACCATCCCGGCCGCAACTCGACACTTATATGAGCAGTAGTCCTGCTTTGGCCCTGTCCGCAAACGAATGAATGGCTTGTGGCACCGCTTGCACACTCCGACACCACCCGGCTGTCCAATTGTGGAAAGAGCCAATGCAAAGAGCGCAGAAGTCACATCCTTGCAGTAAATGCCGGGTGCCAACCTCCGCTCCCGCTCGGCCCACCAGACTACGAAACGAGTCCCGCGGATGCCCGAATTAAGTTCGCTGTGCAATTCACCCAGAGGGCTACGGGCAATTTCTCTCCAGACAGGTTCCAGCCATTCGTGATCGGGAACGTACGTTTCCACTGCCTTTCGCATCGCCCGCACGTCGCGCCTGCTCACAGCATCCGCCAGACCTAGTAGGTACAGCAGGCGTTCTCGTTGGCGTTGTGGGACGGCGCCATACTGGTTCTCGAAGAGCGCGCGCCGCTTATCATCCAAGAACGCCTGCAAACCATCTTTCGGCACCCTACGGACGCTCAGACTCGATGCAGATAAGTCCCGAAGTGTTGTGAAACCGTCGCGGCCCTTCGGGGCGCAGGCGATCAGCACAGGAACAGCTCGTTCCGGAACACTGAGAGTCGTTAAGGCTTCGTTATGGTTAGTGCTTATACTCACTTGCATTAACTCACAGCTACTTTTAGCATACGACGTAGTTGCGCGCAACACAATTGCGCGCCGGGAGAAGCGACTATGGGAAATGAACTAACCGTCATCGCAGCAGCTCGCCAACTGGGACTGACGTTGGACGCCGTATACCGTGCTATCTACGCTGGCCGACTTCCCGCTCGCAAGCAGGCGCGTCGGTGGCTGATTCCTGCTTCTGCCGTTGCCGCACGCCTCAAGGCCAGGGAGGGCGCCGATGGAACCGCTGGCCGTTAGCGTTGAGGAGGCAGCGCGGCTCACCTCGTTGAGCCCACGCACAATCAGGCGCTACGTGCGGAGCGGACGGATTCAGGCAGCGCGCGTCGGCAGGCGTGTATTAGTGCCGCTAGAATCGTTGCGGGCTCTGGTTCAGGAAAGGAAGCGTGGTTGACGTGATGGATCTCGAAAAAGTCCTGGCCAAGCTCAACGCAGCAATCCCCGAACATGAGGCAGACATGGCGTCGGTCGAGCGGACTCTACGCGCGCTCCACCGGCAACGCTTCTGTGGCGTTGTGGAGCTGACGTTCCAGGATGGCCACGTCATTTTGCTGCGTAAGAACGCGACAACAAGACCTACGGGCCCCGGGCAGTCGGGACAACCGGCGTCGAAGTGAGCAAGGCAACCCTGCGGTTTCGGGTCACGGTGATTCCAAACCAATGAGCACGACAATGCCAGGGGCGACCGCCGCACCATCGACACCGACGCTTGAAGAGGTTAAGAGAAAGTGCGGGGTGCGGTCCTACACGGACCTCGTCCGGCGGCGTCAAGAACTGGATTCGAGCGGCCACATTGTATACGGGCTGCTTCCAGCCCGGTCTATTGGCCTCCTCGTTGGTGATTCCGGCCTTGGCAAGTCGCCACTGCTTTACCAGCTCGCCCTGTGCGTCGCTGCGGGCATTGAGTTTCTTGGAGCGCCCACGACTCGCAGCGATGTGCTACTGCTCGACTACGAAAATGGCATCGGCGACTCCGAGGATTTGCTCGCGCGGCTGGCTAAGCATCTCGGCTTGCCCGCCGTTTCAGAGAATTTGTGGATTTGGAATGGGAGTGATGTAGGACTCTGTTTGACGGGCGAAGAGATTATCCGCATCTGGGCTTCGGTTTCACTGTCTCCCAGTAAGCTAGTCGTAATCGATCCCCTGAGCGGTTTTCAGCCCGGAGCAGAGGAGAAGAATAGCGATGCTGCGAGAGTACTTTCCCGGCTTCGGAGCATAAACCGCGAGTTCGGTACGACTAGCGTCCTTTCGCACCATATCCGCAAGCCGTCGCGCGATTCGAAAGCAACCGTCAACCTCGCCGACTTCGTTAACCCTCGCGAATGGTTTTCGGAGGCTCGCGGTGCGCGCGCGCTCATTAACAGCTCAGATGTTCGCCTCGGCCTCGATCTACCTGGCGTCTTTGCGACGGTCGGGAAGACGAAAGGCAAGGTCAGTGAAGAGCTATCCCTCGTGATGCGCGGATTCGGTCGCGTACGCGGTGAAGTCGGGCCGTACTACCTCGCGCGTGTTTTCGATGAAGAGGGCGATCCTGTGGGTTACAGGAAGCTGGTATCTGCGGAATTGCTATTCAACGGGGAACAGCAGAGGGCATTGGCAGCGCTTGCGGATCGATTCAGAACCGGGGAGGCCGTGGCAGCTTATGGACGCGGCGATCAAGCCACGAGCGATTTTTTGAACAAGTGCGTTCGGCTCGGTCTGATCCGAAAGGTTGGTCGCGGCCTATGGGAGAAGGTGCCCGTTGGCGGATAACGCGGAGGAATTTGAGAAGTCTCAGCAGATCAGCGGGTTACCGCTCCGCACGTCACCGGATCAGGCTGGAGATGACCGGAGAAACTTCTCCGACGCTCTCTGCAATTCTCCGTTCTGTGCCGGAGCGCTAGGACGATGAAAGGAGGTCGTTTGGTGGCACACTCCGCGAAATCCGCTCCCAGCGGGACGCGATGGGCCGCGGGACGGCGAGGAATTGGCTTTCCTCCGCGCTGACCGCCGCCCCCTTGGCTCGGAGTGCTACCCGCCGAGGCGCTGCTCGAACTTGACGCATGGCGGAAACGGGATTACGGTTCTCGCGAGACTGAGAAGGATATGAACTCCTGGGGCCGGGTGCAACGACCTTTGCGTTCGGCCCCTGTGATCTTCCCTTCAACGCGTTCGGCACGTGGCCCCACGATGATAGCAAGGCCGTTGTTAGTTCTTACCGTCCCGGCGCACCGTAGGATCGGACGAAAGCCAACATGATTATCTACTTGGATGAATCGTACGACTGGACTGGCGTATATTTTTTGCTAGGCGCTCTGTTCGTCTCTGGCGACCATGAAATCCTTCTTGAGGCATTCAACGCACTAAGGCGTGAAGCAAAGCTCAATCGCCCTGATGGGACGCTCCGTGAACTTAAGTACGCGCGAATCAAATATGGAAGATACGAGAAAGCGGCGATTCAAGCGATTCAGGCGTTCAAAGCGCACAATTGCTATTTTCGCGCGGTCATAATTCCCATGGGGCAGTTCGAGCTTGATTATTACGGAAAGCCGTTTGAGGCCGAGAAAATCAAGAGGGCCCGCGCGTATAAGAAATTCGCCGAGATGCTAATCGAATACAACACTCCAGAGCTAACTGGGGGAATCCTGTTTGCTGACAATCTGACCCGGTGCAAAGGAGGAGCATTGGGTCACGGCGACGAGTTTATCGAAGTCATGAAGCAGAGATTCCAATACCCGGCTGGAGATGACGCTGCACCTCCAAAGCTCAAGCAGATTCAAGAAGTCAATTCCGACGACGATCAATATGCGCTTCTACAGATGTGCGATGTATTGTTGGGTGCGACCTTAAACGGCATTCTGAAATTGCCGAAGGGTCCGCGGATGATTCGCAAAGACCGTGTAACCGCGAAAGTGAAAGAGGTCCTCGACTTGCCGAGCCTTGAAAAGGACTACTGGCATACGCTGACCAAGCTCTGCATGAAGGAATACAAGCAAGGAATTTCACGAGAAAATTACGCTAAGGGCACGCATTACAAATATCGACTGTGGTTTTGGAAACCCAAATAAAAAAGGCCCAGAGATGCGGTTTCGCTGGTCTCAGTCCGTACCGAAGTACCCCCGAGATCTCCACCGCATTCGGAGCCACGCTGATTAGATGCGGAAAATCCACCGGTGGCAATAGGAAAATCGGAGAGTGTGTAAATCCCACAGAAAACACCACATAGGGTTCGCTTTTGTTTCGGCTGGTTGTTTCATCCGATGCGCAGCGCCAAGTCTCACGCGGGCCCCTATCGTTCGAAGGTGAACAGGTCCGCTACTGGCAACCGCAGCCGCTTGGCCATGCGGTCCAACGTCCCAAACGAGGGCGCGTTCCTGCCGCGCTCGATCAGGCTCAGGAAATCCACGGAGATGTCGAGGGTTTCGGCGAATCGTTCCTGAGTCATGCGGCGGCTGAGCCGGATCTCCCGCAATCGCTGACCGAACTTCTTGCGCAGGGTGGCCACTTGGAATCCGTTTCCAAGCGGGAGTGTGTCGTAGTATGGTTACGGGCACCACCGAACGGGATTACGGGGCCGCTGAATGGTTTTCGTGCAAAGATTCCGAAGAACCCGGCTTGCCAAACAGGCGTTCCTTCTGTTGGCAATGGGGGCGGCGAACATCTGCGGGTGCGGGGCAGGCAAGATGAACACCACCGCGAACGTCTCGCCGTCCGACGTGACCGGCAACTGGCAATTCACAACCAGTTCTCAGCTTGTTCCTGGCGTCATATTACAGTTGGGCGCTTACTTGGCTTCCAACAATGGAGTGGTCTCTGCGGAAGCGGCCCTCGATGGCCCCCTGACGATCGCCCCTTGCGGTGAACTGGTTGCCCATTTGAGCTTCGGCGGCGATGGCGGTGGTGTACCTCTTGAGGGAACACTGGCTGACGGCCAACTCCTTCTCACGGTCAATTCGATGAGCCCGTCAGGACTTTTTTTTGTGGAAACCATTGGAACTCTTTCTATCACAGCTCAAGTAACGTCCAGCACTAGTGGGAGTCTGCTTTCCGGTACCTACTCCTTTGTCGCTAACTCTGGCTCCGGGTGCGGCAGCGACTCTGGAACTGTCACAGGGGTTCCGGTGCGCTCTCTCGCGGGCCAATGGTCCGGAACGCTAACCGGCACTCTCGGGATGCAAGGACAATTTCAGATCTCCTTGAATCTCATGGAAGGCGCTATTGATAGTTTTGGGTTCCCTTCTCTGACCGGCTCGGCAACCTTTAGCGGTACCGGATGTTTCACGACTGGCATCGTGAACGCTGACCAAGTTGGGCCGACGATGGGCGGACCCGGCCTCGGTGGTGGTAATGACGTGGGAGGCGGATTCATCACGACAAATGACGGCGGTATCCTGATCGCTGGCCCCAATTCAGGCTTTGGAGAGAACTCAACAGGAACTGAGCTTCCCTTTTTCTATTCGGTCACAAGCGGTAGCTGCTTCGGAGACCAAGGAAACGGAACGCTCAGCCGACAATAGCCCCAGAAATCGCGTGCGCCTGTGCGGATTCACGGAATAGCGTAGAGCCAATGGCTATGCGTGTGGGAACCGTCAAGCGATCTCCAGATATTTGCGCCGCTGCCAGATCGGTTTGGCTCTAAATTGCCCAGCTTGCCGCTGTTCCTGGAGCCGTCGCCAGCGCCTAAATCGCTTCCCGTAGTTGCCCGTCCAGCTAGGCACCTTGCCTGTACGCGCATATAGCACGGTGAAGACTGCGTTGCCCTTCAGTGAAGCCAGCTTCTGCTGGGTCAGCGGGCGGCGCTCTCGCCTGCACTTCGCAATGAGGCGGTCGTACTCGGCCCAAACCAACTGCTGCTGCGACGGTGGCAGCGTCACCATGACGCGCTTCGACCTGTAGGGTTGGGCTGACCACCCGGTTGAGCGCGGCTGCGAAAGGTATTGCTCCAACGCCACCTGCCTACGCTGCCGCCTTGCCTCGTTCTGCTTGACCCTGAAGGCACGCCAGCAGGGGCGGCACCACCAGACAACTTCCGGGTGTGGGAAATCATGGATGGGGCGGCGATTGCGGCACTTACTACACGCATGCTCGGGGACGTTTGTGTTCGTTTTTCCCACAAGCGTTAGTAGGCTCGAAAGAATAAATCTTCAAGCGCCATCTTCCTTACTTGCCAGAGGTCATGTTCTTGGTCGCCGATTTTTACCCTGCATTCGCCATCATCACAGAGCGTAACGGTCCCTGTGAACGTCACGCCGTCTTTGCTGTAGACCGAAATCTTCTCATCGTCGAGATCGAACCTAACGGAAACGTGGACGTTCTTGCCTTCCACTAGCACCGAAAAGGCTTTGCTTCCGCCCTCCACCACAGAAAAAGCATAATGCGCGCCCGGAGGACGTAGGGCATTACGAGCTTTAATGTCATCCTGAATTTGCAGCTTCAGTTTCTCAAAGACCCTGGCCAACGAGCACGCCGCTCGCGCCGTCACCCAGTCGAAAGATTCTGGCTTCCTCTCTGTTGTGCTGTTCATAATGCCGCCCCCGCACTCTGGTCGCTCGAGCTTTACTGGCGCATTCTACAGCCATGTTAACCCCTACGGCAACACGTCACTGCTTGGGCATCACCGTCTGCTGGGGTTCGCCTTTTCGATCGATTCCAAAGAAGGTGTGGATGCACGCACGCCGTGCCGGGGCGCACCGCGTGGTAGAATCTGCCGCACGGAGGTGCCCAGCCCATGCGTGCCGCTGCAACTGCTGTCTTCCTCCTTACCTGCATTGCGGCTTTGAACGCACAGGATCGAAGCGGCACGATTGTCTTCTACCGGGAGCCGCACTTTGCGGGCAGCAATTCTAAACCACCTACGATCTTCTGCGACGGCGCAGAACTTGCCCACATCGGAAACGGAAGTTACTTCGAAGTGACAGCGCCCGCAGGATTGCACACATGCGAAGCGAACTCGTCACGTGGGCGGACTATCGAAGTGAATGTGCTCTCGGGAGTTGTGGTGTACGTTCACGTGGAGATGCTTCCGGGCTTCAGCCAGCGCTTCGGACTGGCTAACACGACTCAGAACGAGTACGCCAAGCAAAAAGCAAAATTGAAACCTGTCAAAGAGTGGAGTCGGAACAGCTTGACGCCTGCGTTGCCGATACAAATTGTCCGGGCAGAGGGAGTGCCAGATGACCCTCACAATTCGAGCGCCCCGGTAGTCCAGGCCAAGTATTCCGGCAGATTTGGAGACCTTGCACTCCGCATCACGAAGCTGGTCAACGTGGGAAAAGCGCCTGCGACGGGACGCCATCGACTTGAGATCCTTGTCAGCGCGACAAATGCAGGCAAGGCGGCGATATGTGCCAATCTCAACGTTGCCCTAACCACCACGTTCGGTCTTCAGTATTCCGTTTCCTCGGCACACTCGCCGGACACAAACCAAATGCTGCCTAACGAGTCGTCTCAAGGTGTTTATACATTCGACGTAAAGGATGGCGTAGACCCCGAGGAGATAATTTTCACCCTGAACTCGACTGGGATTCGTTGCATCGGCACATTGAGTTATCTCTCGCCGGAAGGCGCTTCTGCTCTGCCGAGACAAATCCATGTAGACATCCATGATCTGCCAGTTACGCAGAACTCGCGCTAGTGCTTGAAACTTCCGTTGCTTGACCATCTCCTTCGAGACTCAGTACCCGCCTCTAGTCTAAGCGGAGCAGGTGCCACGCGTCGGCATATTCCCTTAACGCCCGACTTGCGTGACGTGGGTTGCTTTTACAACGGGAGATTTCTTTTGACGCTCGGCAAAACTGGGGGCCTTCGCGCGATCTGAGTACACGCGAGCAAACCTCTCGCCGTCCCGGTAGGTCACCGTTACCTGCCAGTGACGATGCTTGCGCCGCTTGTCCTTGCCGAAGGGCGGTTTGCGACGTTGTTTCCCACTTTTCATTTCAGAACCCTACATTAACCGTGACGGCTGTGCGACAGTTTTCATTGATCCCCCGGCTGAGACACTCCGTTGGCGAATGCGTTGTGCCGAGGGCAGGAGAGGCGTACGATGCGCGCAACAGAAGAGGCATGACTTGATGAAATATAGATTGATCGTTTGCACTGCTTTCCGTCGCGTGCCTCGGAGCTTCCCTGTTTTCCGCTGCGCCCGTCTATAGCTTATTGAAAAAAGTAAACGTTGGCGGCACGGGAGCCTGGGACTACCTGATTTACGACATTACGGCGCATCGCGTCTTTGTCTCGCGTGGAAACCACGTCATGGTGCTCGATGGAGAGTCGGGAGCCACGGTCGGCGACATACCCGATACGCCGGCTGTGCACGGGATTGCCCTGGCGCCCGAGTTCGGCAGGGGCTTCACGAGCAACGGGCAGTCGAGTGACGTCACGATTTTCGACCTCAACACGCTGAAGCCCAGGACAGTTGCGTGAATCCACTTCTTGATCGGCTGACTTTTTCAACAGAATCTCGTGTTTTCTGACCGATAGGCAACACGCGCGGGCGAGAACTGATGAATCGATGGCCAACACTCAAATGCCCGTTCCGTCGGGAATTATCCCGAGCAGGGAGTTCAATGCCTGTACCGAATGGCTGTACCGAATCTGTACCCGTGGCCCGTAGACTCTTCCTGCACCGTTGCCTAGCCTAACCTTCGTCGGACGCCCTCTCCGCACAAAACGCCGCGGAGGCACATGCAAGTTGTCCGACAAACCCCGCCTACTTCCTCGGCTTCCCCGTATCGCCCATTGACGCCCACACGCAATCGGCTTCAGGCGGTAGAACTCCCTCAACGAGGTGATCGATGAAAAGATTCGCATTGCTTCCGCTGCTGCTGTTTGCCGCGTCACTTCACGCGCAGAGCTATTCGCTGCCTGCATCGGGAGAAGTCGATGGAGTGAACTTCACCCTCGGGCCAGATATTTCCATGTCTGCTGGATCGGCAGGCACGGGAAGCTGGAGCGTCACGCTTGTAGTCAGCACCTTCGATGGCAACAGCGGATGGATAGGGACTTCGCTGACGCTCACCAATGCAACGCCCAATCTGTGCGTCTCCATTCCTACCCCGTCAGCTTCCGGGCGTTCCGTAGTCGGCGTCGCCAACGGAGCAATAGCAGCACACCAGATTAGCGGAAGTCCGCCGTTCCCACTTACGGTCTCGATTGGAAGCGGCTGCGCACCAACAACGGCGCCAACAACGGCACCAACAACGGCGCCGCCGTTAACGCAGATCACCGTGCGGGCGCGGTACGACGACGGCACGCCGTTCACGGGTGCGTTTCAGATAAACGATTCGAGCGGCAACAACATCGTCAGTGAAACGCTGAACATGGGATTGTTTCAAGGCAATCTCGTCCTGAGCCCGACGACCAGCTACAACGCGGGAATCACGTTCGTAAGCCCTGCGGGCACGAATGTCTCGCTTGCCATCTCCGAGCCGCAGCTAACGCTGACGCACGGCGCGGTTCTTCTGACGCTGCTCAATTCGGCTGAAGTCACCGTGACCGTCGTTCACGCAACGGGAGCGTATCAGAGCATCTCGATAGGTCCGATCCCGTCGACAGGGCCATGACGCCGCACATTCCCGCGAATGCCGTTTCGCAGGACTTGGCCCGGGAGATTGCCAAATTTGCTTAAATTAGCTGCACAGTGAAGCTAACTTCGTCGAACGATCAAGCACGTGATGTCGTCGTGCTGGGCGGCAGCACCGACGAATTCGTCGAGGTTTTGCATGATGGTTGAGAGCGTAAAGGCGGATCCTTCTCCGCCTGCGATTTGAAGAAGCGACAGAAGACGAGTCTCTCCGAATCCCTCTTTGTCCTCGTTTCTGGCTTCCGTCACACCGTCGGTATAAATCACTAACAAGTCGTGAAGCCCGAGCCGCGTGAACCCCGCCTTGTAGATTTCCTTCAGTTCGATGCCTAAGGGGATGTTGTCTGATTGCAGCCGCTCGAAGCTTCCATCCTCGCGTTTGAGAATGGGCGGATTGTGACCAGCGCAAAGGTAACTGAGATCTCCGGTTGCCGGGTCCATCTCGGCAAGGAAAGCAGTTGTAAACCGACCATGTTGGTTGTTGGCACAGAGCTGCCGATTCAGACCTGCTACAAGCTCAGAAAGTGAGCCGCTAGTGTCGGCGAGAGCTCGCAGGCTGGCCTGAAACGTGGCCATCAACATCGCTGCGGGCACGCTCTTACCAGAAACATCGGCCACCGCGATCAATAGCGGGCCATCCGTGGCGCGGCGAAATACGTCGTAACAGTCTCCCCCGATGGTC
>Ga0210394_10001095_pt1 | contig 46173 bp, 41 predicted proteins | sample IncBWC12MmetaG_FD_160121 | JGI IMG/M metagenome (GOLD analysis project Ga0210394, IMG submission 160121) | Forest soil microbial communities from Barre Woods Harvard Forest LTER site, Petersham, Massachusetts, United States - Inc-BW-C-12-M | ecosystem: Environmental > Terrestrial > Soil >...
TCGGTGGAGCCTGCGACGTCAGACAGTCGGTCGATCAGCACCGCCATCGACAACACCACGCCAAGAGCCGCAAGCACGCCGAGCGTGCGTCCTTCCACAATGAACATCGTGGAGCCCTCCGTATGTAGCTATGCGGTCACAGCGGTGCGCCCGCCCGCCGCCGATGCGCCGGCGACGATGACCAGATCGAGGTTTAGGCGTACCGTCATGCGTGTGAGTGTATTTGGGGGCGGTTGATTCTCGCCGTATCCGATTCACCGGAAAGATTGATCAATCAACCGGAAATGGGGGCGAACCACTTTGGACGCATTGTCTGAACTGCTTCGTGTAATCCGTTTGAGCGGCACAGCGTTCATCGATGCCGAACTCACCGCCCCCTGGGCCGTGGAAACCCCGCCGCCGTCGGCGATCGCGGCCCGCCTGGCACCGGGGGCGGAGCGGATCATTCCCTACCACCTGGTGGTGCAGGGCGCGTGCTACGTGCAACTTAAGAAGCAGAAACCAGTTGAGCTCGCTGCTGGCCATGTCGTCATGTTCCCGCATGGGGATGTACACGTGCTCGCGAGTACACCCGGGCTCAGACCGCTGCAGATCACAACCGATGCGGTAGTCAAGCTCACACGTCCTGATTCGATTGCGAGCGTCCACTACGGTGGGGACGGCGCGCAGACCAGGCTCATTTGTGGTTTCTTTGCCTGTGACGAGATGCTCTCCGAACAGCTCGTCGCTCGACTTCCGAAGCTGATCCATTGCCAGATCAACACCGACAGTGCTGCAGCGCTGCTGCCGCGCTCGGTGCGGCCGTCGAATGCCGCCGCGACACTTGGACTCGGTGCAGTTCTCGGCAAGCTTTCAGAGCTGCTGTTCGTGGATGCGATTCGCGCGCACGTCGCATCGCTACCTGAGAAGGAGGGCTGGCTTACCGGCCTCAGAGACCGGTACGTTAGTCATGGGCTCGCGTTGATGTACGCTCGCCCCGGTGCCGGTTGGTCGTTGGAGACGCTTGCGAGTGCGGTCGGGATTTCCCGCACCGCGTTTGCGGACCACTTCCTGCGGTGCACCGGCCTGGCGCCGATGCAGTACCTGACGCAATGGCGCCTGCGCGTCGCTGCCGATTCACTCGCCCACAGCGATCGGGCGATCAAATCCGTTGCCGAAAGTGCGGGTTTCGGATCGACCCAGGCGTTCACCCGTGCTTTCAAGCGCGAGTTCGGCGCGTCGCCGGCTAAATGGAGACGAAGACCTATTCGGGAACTACCTACTAATGAAGCCAAGAGCAATCGTTCCTGAGGCAGCGTATGGGAATGGCCGCTTTTGCGGAAAGCACTACCGGCGTCTCTCCTGGGAAGTTCCTCGTCTGCCATACCAGCTGCCATACGGAACTCGATTATCGAGTGTTCACGCAAGTAGCAGATTTGGAATTGTGGGCGGTACTGGGATCGAACCAGTGGCCCCTGCCGTGTGAATGGAGGGCCTTGACGCCCTCATCGAGCGAGGCCGGTTTGTCTATGGCGGGATATGAGTGGCGCGTGGTTTACGCGTGCGAGTAAAGGCTCGGTCCGAGAATCCCGTCGAATGTCACAACAGCGCCGATGGTGCACTGTGGACACGCGTGGATTGGCGCGATTTTTTGTACTTTTTTTTGTACGGCGTAACTCGAATTATTGTAACTGGCTGATTTACTGGCGCTCCCTACGGGATTCGAACCCGTGTTACAGCCTTGAGAGGGCTATGTCCTGGGCCTCTAGACGAAGGGAGCGGGATCGGGGGCCTGGAGCAAGAGCGCGGTATTATAGAGAGCCGTCCTGATTGCTCAAGCCGAAAGCCAAGGAACTTGAACCCCCCTGACGCGTCCGTCGCGACGCCTGCCGCTGCTCCCCGGATCATCCCGCGGTCCGAGCACGTGATTTCACGCTCCCGCATCTCGCCCAACGCGCTGCGCGTGCTGTACCGCCTGCGCGACGGCGGTTTCATGGCGTTTCTCGTGGGCGGCTGCGTGCGCGACATGTTGCTGGGACTCGAGCCGAAGGACTTCGATGTCGTGACCGACGCGCTGCCCGAGGAAGTGAAGCGGCTGTTCCGCAACAGCCGGCTGGTGGGCCGCAGGTTCCGTCTCGCGCATGTGTTCTTCGGCCGGGACATCATCGAGGTCGCCACGTTTCGTGCGACCAGTGCGCCCTCGCAGGGGGATGAACCGCTGCCGGAAGCGGATCCGGAGGATGGCGAGGTGCCGGAGCTCGATGAGCCGCAGCTGGAGATCGAGCCGGTCGCGCCGCCCGCCCGCTCGCCACCGCAGCGCGCCCGGGCCGCTACCGAGCACGACCCCGAGGCTACCGCGGAGCTCATGTTCGATGCCAGCGGGCGCATCCTGCGCGACAACATCTACGGCACCATCGACGAGGACGTCTGGCGGCGCGACTTTACCGCCAACGCGCTGTATTACAACATCGCCGACTTCTCGGTCTGGGACTATGTCGGCGGCGCGCAGGACGTCGCAGCGCGCACGCTGAAGCTGATCGGTGATCCGGAGACGCGCTTTCGCGAGGATCCGGTGCGCATGCTGCGCGCCGCGCGCTTCGAGGCGAAGCTCGGCTTTCAGCTCGACCCCGCCACGTCGAAACCCATCGGCCCACTGCGCGATCTGCTCGCCGGTGTGCCGCCGGCGCGGTTGTTCGATGAGACCCTGAAGCTGTTCCTGACCGGGCATGGTGCGCGCAGCTTCGAGGTTCTGCGGCGCCGCGGCCTGCTGGCGGCACTGCTGCCGACGGTGGACGCTTACTTCAACAGCCACCCCGCAAGCCTGGTGGAGAAGCTGCTGCTGCAGGGCCTGACGAGCACCGATGCGCGGGTCCTGGCCGACAAGCCGGTGACACCGACCTTCCTGTTCGCGCTCCTCTTATATGGGCCGATTGCGGGCATCATCGAGTCAACTCCACCCGAGCGCTGGCACGAGCTGGCGACCATCCTCGACGCCTGCGATCGGGCAACACGCGAGGCGCAGTCGCGCCTCGCCATTCCGAAGCGCTTCTCGCTGGGCGTGCGCGAGATGTTCGCGCTGCAACCGCGGCTGGAACACGCGCGCGGCCGGCGCGCGTTGCGCATGCTGGAGCACCCGCGCTTCCGTGCGGGCTACGACCTGTTGCTGTTGCGCGCCGAGTACGGGCTCGCGCCGCGTGACATGGCGCAATGGTGGACGCGCCTGCAGGAGGTCTCGGTCGAGGAGCGCGGCCGGATGGCCGATGCCCTCGCAGGCGAGAGCGGCGCGCCCGGGGTAGCGCGCCGCCGGGGCCGCCGGCGCCGCCGCCGGCCCAGGGCCTCCACCCCGGCGTGACGGATTTCCAGGCATGGAGATCTGGCGCCCTGCCTACATCGGGGTCGGCAGCAATCTGGCGGATCCGCGCGCGCAGGTGCTCACGGCCTGCGCGAGGCTGGCGCAGGTTCCGCTCACCCGCCTGGTGTTGAGGTCGCGCCTGTACCGCTCGCGCCCCTTTGGCCCGATCGCGCAGCCGGACTTCGTCAATGCGGTCGCGGGCGTGCTCACGCAGCTCGAGTCTCCGGCGCTGCTCGCCGCGCTGCGCGCGCTCGAGGCGGCGCTCGGCCGGCCGGCACAGCGCGAGCGATGGGGACCGCGAATCATCGACCTCGATCTCCTTTGCTACGCGCGTGAGCAACGCTCGGAGGCGCTGCTGACACTGCCGCATCCCGGGATAGTGGAGCGCAACTTCGTTCTGTATCCTCTCGCGGACATTGCCCCGGATCTCGACCTGCCCGGGCTGGGCCGCGTGGCCGGGCTCGCCGCTGGCGTCACCTTCGAAGGCCTGACTCCGTTGTAGGCGCATGACAAGCGAAGCAGCCCATCAGTTCATCGTCGTCGAGGGTCCGATCGGCGTCGGCAAGACGAGTCTGGCGCGCCGCCTGTGCGTCAGCCTGTCGGCGCAGGGGGTGCTGGAGCAGGCGGCGCAGAACCCGTTCCTGGAGCGCTTCTACCGTAACCCGCGCGCCGGCGCCCTGCCGACGCAGCTGCACTTCCTGTTGCAGCGTGCGCAGCAGCTCGCCGCCCTCAAGCAAGCCGACCTGTTTGCGCCGGTGCGGGTTGCCGATTACCTGCTGGAGAAGGATCGGCTGTTCGCTCGCGTCACACTCGATGACGCCGAGTACGCCCTTTACGACCAGTTATATGCGAGGCTCGACATCCAGGCCCCCAAACCCGATCTGGTCGTGTACCTGCAGGCCCCGGTCGACGTGCTGCTCGAGCGCATTGCCAGGCGCGGCGTCGATTTCGAGCAGTACATCGACCGACAATACATGGAGCGCCTCAACGAGGCTTACGCGCGCTTCTTCCATGAATTCCAGGCCGCACCGCTGCTGATCGTCAATGCCGCTGCCATCGACCCGATCGCCAACCAACGCGACTACGACGAGCTGCTGGCGACCATCAGACGCATGCGGCGCGGGCGGATGTACTACAACCCGTTGCGCAGCCGCGCGATCTAGCTACACTCGCAGCGCATGTACACGCACCTGCAACGTGATGCGAGCCGCCCGCCGGTTACGCTCGCAACGCTCGCGCGCATGAAGGCCGACGGCGAGAAGATCGCGAGCCTTACCTGTTATGACGCGAGCTTTGCGGTGCTGCTCGACAGCGCCGACGTGGACGTGGTGCTGGTCGGGGATTCGCTCGGAATGGTGATCCAGGGGCACGACACCACGGTGCCGGTCACCATGGACCACATGGTGTATCACAGTGCCGCGGTGGCGCGCGGGTTGCATCGGCCGTTCCTGATCACCGACCTGCCGTTCATGAGCTATCCCTCGCAGGCTCTGGCGCTCGAGCACTCCGTGCGGCTGATGCAGCAAGGCGGCGCCAAGATGGTGAAGCTCGAGAGCGGCGGCAAGCAGACCGAAATCGTGGAATTCCTCGCGGGCCACGACATTGCCGTGTGCGCCCACGTGGGTTTGAAGCCGCAGTCAGTGCACAAGACCGGGGGCTTTCGCGTGCAGGGGCGCGAGCGCGAAACGGCGGCGCGCCTGCTGGAGGAGGCCAGGCGCCTGGAATCGGCGGGTGCGGACATCGTGCTGCTGGAGTGCATCCCGGCGACACTCGGCAAAGCCATCACCGCGGAGCTGCATGTGCCGGTCATCGGCATCGGCGCCGGCCCCGATACCGACGGTCAGATCCTCGTCACCTACGACATGCTGGACATCACCACCGGGCGCAAGCCGCGCTTCGTGCGCAATTTCATGGACGGCGCGCGCAACAATCTCGAGGCGCTGCAACACTACGTGCGCGCCGTGAAGCAGGGCGAATACCCCGCGCCCGAACACTGCTTTTAGAGCATGGAGACCGTCACCACGATTGCCGCCGTGCGCGAGCGCGTGCGTGACTGGCGCCGCGAGGACCGGCGGGTGGCCTTCGTACCCACCATGGGGAATCTGCATCCCGGACATGTGAGCCTCATCGAGGCGGCGCGCCGCCGCGGCGAGCGCTTTGTCGCCAGCATTTTCGTGAACCCCATGCAGTTCGGCCCGAACGAGGACTTCGCGCATTACCCGCGCACGCCGCAGCAGGACGCACGCATGCTGGCTGCCGCGGGCTGCAACCTGATGTTCATGCCGGAGGTGAACGAGATCTATCCGCATGGCGCCGAGCGCGCCACGCGCGTCGAGGTGCCCGGGTTGTCGCGCATCCTGGACGGCGAGTTCCGCCCGGGCCATTTCGAGGGCGTCAGCACCGTGGTGGCGAAGCTGTTCCACATCGTCGAGCCGGACGTCGCGGTGTTCGGCGAGAAGGATTTTCAGCAGCTCACCGTCATCCGGCGCATGGTGGCGGACCTGTGCATGCCGGTGGAGATCGTGGCCGCACCCACGGTGCGCGATTCCGACGGCTTCGCCATGAGCTCGCGCAACCAGTACCTGACGGCCGACGAGCGAGCGCTCGCGCCGCAGATCTACGCCACGCTGCAGGCGGCGGCGCACCGCGTGCGTTCCGGGGACGCGGACTTCGCCAGCATCGAACGCTCGGGCCTGCAGGCGCTGGAGAGTGCCGGTTTTCGCCTGGACTACTTCTGCGTGCGCCAGGCCGCGGACCTCGGCACACCGGCCCCCAAGGCACGTGAGCTGGTCGTGCTCACCGCCGTGCGCTTAGGCAAGGCCCGGCTCATCGACAACGTGCAAGTCAGCCGTTCCTGAAAGGCTCCACCCGCGCGAACGCGCCCCGCCGCTTCAGGCTGCGGAGCGGTGCTGCTGCAGGGCCCACTCCACGTGCTCGCGCACCATGGGGGATGAGTCCGCGCGCCGTTCCTCGAGCGCACGGACGACATCCGGCGCAGTCGGCGCGTTACCGAGCGCCACCGCGAGATTGCGCGACCAGCGCTGGTAGCCGATGCGGTAGATGGCCGAGCCGCGCATGCGCTCCTCGAACTGCGCTGCGCTCCAGCGAAACAACTCCGGGAGCGCTGCGGCATCGAGGCCATGGCGCACCTTGAAATCCGGGTGCGCCGCCGCGTGCGCGAACTTGTTCCACGGACATGCGAGCTGGCAGTCGTCACAGCCGTAGATGCGATTGCCAATGGCCTTGCGCAGCTCGACCGGGATGGCGCTGTGGTGCTCGATGGTGAGATAGGAAATGCAGCGCCGCGCATCCAGCCGCCAGGGTGCGACGATCGCCCCGGTGGGGCAGGCCGGGATGCAGGCCTGGCAGCTGCCGCAGTGGGCGCCGGCGCGCTCATCGATGGGCAGTGGCAGATCCGTCAGGATTTCCCCGAGAAAGAACCACGAGCCCCGCTCGCGCGCGATGAGGTTGGTGTGCTTGCCGATCCAGCCGAGCCCGGCGTCGCGGGCGAGCGCTTTCTCGAGCACCGGGGCCGTGTCGACGCACACCCGGTAGCCGAACGGTCCGATGCGCTGCTGCAGCTCCGCGGCCAGCGTGGCGAGCGCGCGGCGCAGGGTCTTGTGGTAGTCGCGCCCCAGAGCGTAACGCGACACGTAGGCGAGCCGCGGGTCCTGGAGCACCGCCCGCGCGTCGTGCGCCGCCGCCGGCCAGTAATCCATGCGCGCGCTCACGACGCGCACGGTGCCGGGGAGCAGCTGTTGCGGGCGGCTGCGCATCACGCCGTGCCGTTGCATGTAGTGCATCTCGCCGTGGAAACCGTCGCTGAGCCACTTGAGCAGATGCCGCTCGTCCTCGGGGATGTCGATGCTGGCCACGCCGAGCGCATCGAAGCCGAGCACGCGGGCGCGCTCGCTCAGCTCGCGTCGCAGTGCGCGCAAGTCTACGCCGGCCGGTTCCGTCATGGCGCTACCACCCATGTCAGTATAATGACCTCATGGCGTTGCCGAACGCTTTGTATTCCACCGCGCAGGTGCGTGCCCTCGATGCCCACGCGATCAATGAGCTCGGGATCGCGGGCTACACGCTCATGAAACGCGCCGGCGAAGCGGCGTTGCGCTATCTGCGCACGCGCTGGCCGATGGCGCACCGCATCGTCATCGTCTGCGGCCGCGGCAACAACGCCGGTGACGGTTACGTGCTGGCGCGCTTTGCGCACGCCGCCGGACTGACGGTGACCGTGCTCAGCGCCAGCCCGCCGGAGCAACTGCGCGGCGACGCGCGCCAGGCGTTCCAGGACTTCAGCGCCAGCGGCGGCGCCGCGCACCCCTTTGCGGCCGAGCGGCTTGCCGCAGGCGAAGTCATCGTGGATGGCTTGCTGGGTACGGGGCTCAAGGGGAGCGTGCACGCGGAACTCGCGCAGGTGATTCGCGCCATCAACTCAAGCGGCCGGCCGGTGTTTGCGCTCGATGTGCCCTCGGGGCTCGATGGCGACGCCGGTGTGGCGCTCGGGGAGGCGGTGCGCGCCGATGCGACCGTGACGTTCGTGGGTCTGAAGACCGGGCTGCTGGTGGGCGACGGTCCGGAGTTCGCCGGCACGGTGTTTTTCGACGATCTGGAGCTCGCACCCGCACCCTCGGCGCACCTCGCGCCACGCCTGACGCGCATCATCGAGGCGGAGATCCACGAGGCGCTGCCCCGCAGAGCGCGCTCGGCGAACAAGGGCAACTTCGGGCGGGTGCTGATTGTCGGCAGCGGCAGCGGCATGCCGGGAGCCGCCCGTCTCGCGGGCGAGGCGTGTCTGCGAGTGGGAGCGGGGCTGACGACCGTAGCGGTGGCGCCCGAGAACGTCGCGCCGATCGCCGCCGGACGGCCCGAGCTGATCTGTGTGGGCTTGAGCGGTGAGGCGGTGCTCGCCGAGGCGCTCGGCCGCGCGGACGTCATCGCGGTGGGACCGGGGCTCGGGCGCTCGCCGTGGGCGCGCGCCGCGTTGAACACCGTGCTCGCCAGCGGCAAGCCGCTGGTGATCGACGCCGACGCGCTCAATCTGCTCGCCGAGAGCGGCGCGCCGGCGCGCGAGGACTGGATCCTGACGCCGCACCCGGGGGAGGCGGGGCGTCTGCTGGGCCTGAGTGCGCAGGAGATTCAGCGCGATCGTCTGGCGGCGCTCGATCGGCTGCTCGATCGCTTCCACGGCACCATCGTGCTGAAAGGCGCCGGCACACTGGTCGGAACCCTCGGCCGCACGCCCGGCGTGTGCGAGCGGGGCAATCCCGGCATGGCTACCGCGGGCACCGGTGACGTGCTCACCGGTGCGATCGCCGGCATTCTCGCCCAGTGCCACGACCACTGGATGGCGGCGCGTGTCGGGGTGCTGGTGCACGCCATGGCAGGCGACGCCGCGGCCCGCAGCGGCGAACGCGGGTTGCTGGCGAGCGATGTGGCGCGCGAGCTGCATAACTGCGTCAACCTCTGAGGTGGCCGATGCGCACGCACGCCCGCACCGCCCAGGACACGGAGGATCTCGGCCGGCGGCTGGCCAGTGCGCGCCCGGCCGCGGATGGGCTCGCGGTCCTGTACTTAAGCGGTGAGCTCGGTGCGGGCAAGACGACCTTCGCACGCGGCTTCCTGCGCGCACTGGGTGTGCAGGAGGCGGTGCCCAGCCCGACGTACACGCTGCTCGAGCTGTACCCGGTGGGTGCACTCACCGTGGTGCACGTCGATCTTTACCGCGTACGCGACGCCGGGGAGCTCGAGTCCCTCGGCCTGCGCGATTGGGCGCGTAGCGGTCACGTCTGGCTCGTCGAATGGCCCGAGCGCGGCGGGACACGTCTGCCGCCGGCGGATCTGAACCTGGCGTTTGCGGCCGGCGCGGCGGGCCATGCAATCGAGGTGGGGGCGCGCTCGACGCTCGGGGAGTCCTGGCTCGCCCGGCTGAGCGCGCCGCGGCCCGGCGGCGGCGGAGAGTGAGCACGCGGCAGTTGAAAAGGACACGCCAACGCCGTAGATTATCCGGCAGCTAGCGCTGCGAACCCAATGATTAGAAAGGCCTTTTGCGAAGGATTCGCTGCCGGTTTGCTCGGCCTCGGCGCTATTTCCCTTAGCGGCGCCGCGGAATTGCGTGGCATTCACCTGTCCACGAGCGCGGATTCGGCGCAGGTCACCCTCGATCTGACCGAGGGCGCGACGCACAAACTCTTCACCCTCGAGCACCCCGATCGGGTGGTCATTGATCTCTCGCAGACACACCTGGCGAGCGAGGTGCGCGCGCCGGCAGCGTCCGGAGTGGTCACGGACGTGCGCTTCGGCAGCCAGCTCGACGGGACGCTGCGGGTCGTGGTGCAGCTGAAATCCGCACTCGCCGCGCACAGCGCATGGGCCCCGGGCGAGGAGGGCCGCCGGCTGGTGCTGATCCTGGGCGAGCCGGCGCAGGCGCCGGCGGAGGTCGCTCCGAAGACGGTGCGTGCGGCGCACGCGCCCGGGGACGGCGACCGCGACGTCATCATCGCAGTGGACGCTGGACACGGCGGCGTCGATCCGGGCGCCATCGGACGCGGCGGCACGCGCGAGAAGGACGTGACGCTCGCGATCGCGCGCGCGCTCGCCGAACGCATCAACGCCGAAGCGGGAATGCACGCCGTCCTGACGCGCGACCGGGACGAGTTTCTCGAGCTGCGCGACCGTATCGCGCGGGCGCGCGCCGCGCGCGCCGACCTGTTCATTTCCGTGCATGCCGACTGGATCGCCGACCGCGGCGTCTCCGGCGCCTCGGTGTACGTGCTGTCGGTCCACGGCGCCTCCAGCGAGGCGGCCCGCTGGCTTGCGGAGCGTGAGAACTCGGCTGACCTGGTCGGGGGCGCGCGCGACAACGAACCGGGCGCGCTCGAGCCGGTGCTCATCGATGCCGCGCAGAACGAGATCATCGGCGTGAGTGCCAGCGCCGCGCAGCGGGTGGTAAGCGCGCTCGAGGGCGTCGGCGAAATACGCAAGGCCCAGGTGCAGCGCGCCGGCTTCGTGGTGCTGAAGTCTCGCGACATCCCCTCGATGCTCATCGAGACGGCCTACATTTCCAATCCTGCCGAGGAGCGTCGCCTGCGCAGCGCCAGGGAGCAGGCGCGCCTTGCGGAGGCGATCGCCGGCGGCGTGCGCAGCTACTTCATGCAGAATCCGCCCGACGGCACGCGTTTCAAGCAGCAGCGCCGCGGCACTCTCGCCAGCGCCGCGGGCGCCGCATCCGCCGCCGCCACGCCCTGATCGACCCCGCTCGCCGTGACCTGATCGCCTGTAAACTGCGGGCTGCATGCCCATCCGCATTCTTCCCGGCGAACTCGTCGACCAGATCGCCGCCGGCGAGGTGATCGAACGGCCGGCCTCGGTCGTCAAGGAGCTCGCCGAGAACGCGCTGGACGCTGGAGCCACGCGTATCGAGATCGACATCGAGCGTGGCGGCGTCGCTCTGGTGCGGGTGCGCGACGACGGCTGCGGTATCGCGGCCGGCGAGCTGCCGATGGCACTGGCGCGGCATGCGACCAGCAAGATCGCCTCTCTCGATGATCTGGAGGCGGTCACCACGCTCGGCTTCCGGGGTGAGGCGCTGCCCTCGATCGGATCGGTGTCACGGCTGCGGATCGTCTCGCGTGCCGCCGGCGCCGAGCACGCGGCGCAAGTCGACCTCGACGGGGGTGCGCTGACGCCCGTGCGCCCGGCGGCGCACCCGCCGGGCACCACCATCGAGGTGCGTGACCTGTTCTTCAATGTGCCGGCGCGGCGCAAGTTCGTGCGCAGCGAAGCGACCGAGCTCACGCACATCGCGAAGCTCGTGGAGCGGCTGGTGCTGTCGCGCTTTGACGTGAGCTTTCGCCTGCGCCACGGCACGCGGGTGCTGCTGGATGCCCCGGCGGTGAGCGGCGCGGGCGCCGACCTCACGCGCCTCGAGGAAGTACTCGGCAGGGACTTTCCGGCCGCTGCGGTCGCCGTGAGGCACGCGGCGGGGCCCGTCATGCTGTCCGGTTGGGCAGGCCTGCCGACGCGCTCGCGCGCGCAGCCGGACCAACAGTTCTGGTTCGTCAATGGCCGCAGCGTGCGTGACCGGCTGCTCATGAACGCCGTCAGACTTGCGTACCGGGACGTGCTGTATCACGGCCGCCATGCCGCTTATGTGCTCTACCTGACGCTCGATCCGAAGCTCGTGGACGTGAATGCCCACCCGGCCAAGCTCGAAGTGCGTTTCCGTGACAGCCGCCAGATTCATGACTTTGCCTTTCGCGCCGTGGAGCGCGCCCTGGCGGGCACGAAGCCGGACCTCTCCGCCGCCTCGGCCGCAAGGGGCGCAGAGGGGCTGGGCGCCGGCTACGGCGCTGCGGCGCACGCGCGGCGCGGGATGAGCCGGCCGCTCCATGAGCCCACGCGCGATCCGTGGGCGATCGCGGCCTCGGTGCGCGACGAGGGGGCGCTGCCGGGGGCGGCGCCGCCGCCGTTCCTGTCCGGCGCCGAGGAACATCCCCTCGGCACGGCGCTCGCGCAACTGCACGGCGCCTACATCCTCGCGCAGAATCGCGAGGGACTCGTGCTGGTGGACATGCACGCGGCGCACGAGCGCGTGCTGTACGAGAAATTCAAGGCCGAGCGCGCCAGCGGCACGCCCGCCTCGCAGCACCTGCTGGAGCCGGTGGTCATCGAGCTCAAGGCGCACGAGCTCACCGCGCTGCTGGAGCGGCGCGGGGAGTGGGAGCAGGCGGGGTTCGAGCTCGACGCGCTCGGGTCCACGCGCCTGGCGCTGCGCCGCGTGCCAGCAACACTCAAGCCGGGGGAAATCTCCCGGACTGTCGCGTTGCTGGTGCAGGACCTCGCCCTGGAGGCCGACACGCACCACCTCGAGGGCGCCGCCGACAGGTTTCTCGGCACGCTCGCCTGCCGCAGCGCCATCCACGCGCACCGCCGCCTTACGCTGCCGGAAATGGACACGTTGCTGCGGCAGATGGAGGCCACCGAGCGCGCCAACCAGTGCAACCACGGACGACCAACCTGGACGCGCCTGTCCCTGCAGCAGCTGGACCAGCTGTTCCTGCGGGGGCGCTGAATGGCGCACGGCGCCCATATGCCCGCGCCCGCTGCGGCAGCCGGGCCGCACGAATTGCCGGTATTCATCCTGACCGGGCCCACCGGCGCCGGCAAGACCGACTGGGCCATCGGGCTCGCCGAGAGCGCCCCGGTGGAGATCGTTAGCGTGGACTCGGCGCTGGTCTACCGGGGTCTGGACATCGGCACGGCCAAGCCGGCGCGCGAGCTGCGCGCGCGCGTTCCCCACCACCTGATCGACCTGTGCGAGCCGACCGAGAGCTATTCCGCGGGGCGCTTCGTCGCCGACGCGCTTGGGAGCATCCGCGACATTCACGCCCGCGGCCGGGTGCCGCTTCTGGTGGGGGGGACCATGCTTTACCTGCGCTCGCTCCTGCACGGGCTGGCGGCTCTGCCGCAGGCCGACCCGCTGCTGCGCTCGCAGCTGGACACGCGGGCGGCGAAGCACGGATGGCCGGCGCTGCACGCGGAACTGGCCGGCCTGGACCCGGAAGCGGCCGCGCGCATCGCGCCGGCTGACAGCCAACGAATCCAGCGTGCGCTCGAAGTTTGTTACATGACCGGACGGCCGATTTCACAACTGCAGCGTGCGACCGTCAGTCCGCTCGCAGGCTGGCCACTGCGCTACTGGGTCCTTGCCCCCAGGGAGCGAGCCGTGCTGCACGAGCGTATCTCGCGGCGCTTTGACGCCATGATGGCGGCGGGCTTTCTCGAGGAGGTGATCGGGTTACGCCGCAGCAAGGATCTGTCCGCCCGTCATCCGTCGATGCGCGCGGTGGGCTACCGACAGCTGTGGGCGCACCTCGACGGGAAATACGCCCTGGAGGAGGGGGTGCAGCGGGCCGTTGCGGCGACGCGCCAACTGGCAAAGCGGCAGCTGACCTGGATGCGGGGCGAGGCCCTCGGGGAATGGATCGATCCGGACAGTCAGCTGTCGTGGAATCGAGACATATGTCATGAGTTGGCGCGGCTTGGGCTTTAAAGGAACCTGCATGTTAAGATGGCAGAACTCGGTTCCTTTGCCGGATCGCGGAACACGGAAGTTCACTTGCGGTCCGTTTGTGCTGCCGAACAACTCGAAGCTGTAAAAATAAGGAGAACCCATGGCCAAAGGCCAGTCCCTGCAAGACCCCTTTTTGAACGCCTTGCGCAAGGAGCGGGTACCGGTTTCCATCTACCTCGTCAACGGTATTAAGTTGCAAGGTCAGATCGATTCCTTTGACCAGTTCGTGGTGCTGCTGAAGAACAGCGTCAGCCAGATGGTCTACAAGCATGCGATTTCCACGGTCGTGCCGGCGCGCAACGTGCGCCTGGCCACCGAAGAGGGCGGCGTTGCCCCGGAGACGGAGACGCACGCCGAATAATGTCCCCTTCACGGGAAGCCTGAGTGTTCGAACGCCCACGGACTGGTGAGCGCGCTGTATTGGTGCGTCTGGGACTGGGCGCCCAGGTCGATCCGGAGGACCTGCAGGAATTCACGCAGCTTGCCGTATCCGCCGGAGCGCTGCCGGTCGCCACGCTCACGGGCCGGCGCGCGCGGCCCGATTCACGCTATTTCCTCGGCAGTGGAAAAGCCGAGGAGCTGCGCAGCATCGCCCAGGCTCTTGAGGCCGACATCATCCTCGTCGATCATGCGCTCTCCCCCAGCCAGGAACGCAACCTCGAGAAGCTCACCGAGCGCCGGGTGCTCGACCGCAACGGGCTGATCCTCGACATCTTCGCGCAGCGCGCCCGCAGCTTCGAAGGCAAGCTGGAAGTTGAGCTCGCGCAGCTCAAGCACATCGGCAGCCGCCTGGTGCGCGGTTGGACGCACCTCGAGCGCCAGAAGGGCGGTATCGGACTGCGCGGCCCGGGCGAGACGCAGCTCGAGACCGATCGCCGCATCATTGCCCAGCGGGTGCGCCTGCTCACCCGGCGACTGGCCAAGATCCAGCAGCAACGCGAGACCGGACGCCAGACGCGCGCCGAGATCCCGGTGCCCTCGCTGGCGCTCGTCGGCTATACCAACGCGGGCAAGTCAACGCTGTTTGGTGCGCTCACCGGCGCGGACGCCTACGTGGCGGACCAGCTGTTCGCCACGCTCGATCCAACAGTGAGGCGCATCACCCTCCCCGGGGGCACGGCGGTGGTCGCAGCCGATACCGTGGGGTTCATTCGCGAGCTGCCCCACGAGCTGGTGGCCGCGTTCCACTCGACCCTGACCGAGGCGCGCGCCGCCACCCTGCTGCTGCACGTTGTGGATGCCAGCAACCCCAGGCGCGACGAGCAGATTGCGCAGGTGAACGGGGTGCTCGAGGAGATAGGCGCCGGCGGGATTCCCCACCTCCTCGTGTACAACAAGATCGACCGGCTGCAGAGCGCGCCGCGCATCGACCGCGATGCGGCTCAGCGCGCCACCGCCGTGTGGATATCCGCCGAGAAACGCCTGGGACTGGAGCTGTTGGCGCGTGCCGTGGCCGAGCGGCTGGCCCGCTTTGCGCGCCGTGCGCGCCTGCGGGTACCCGCGGGCGCCGGTGCGCTGCGCTCGCGGCTGTACGCGGCGCAGGTGGTGCGCGCGGAAGTGTGCGCCGACGATGGCTCGATCGAGCTGTCGGTGGAGCTTCCGGACGTCGAGCTGCTGCAGCTGGCCCGCACCGCGGGCGTGCAGATTCTGGAGGTGCAGGGGGCAGACACGCCTTGTGCCCCCGGGTTGGCCTACCTACAATCGACCGCCGTCTCGAGCGCGACCAAGCAGCGCTGAAATCGCGCAAACTCCTTATGGCCTGGAATCAACCAAGCGGTCCGAACAATCCGTGGGGACGCCGCCCGGGTCAGGGCGGCCCGGACCTGGACGAGCGCCTGAAGAGCTGGCAGCGCCGGCTCGAGTCGCTGCTGCGACCCGCCGGTCGGGGCGGAGACAGTGGCTCATTGTTCCTGATGGGGACCCTGGTGGCGCTCGGCCTGTGGCTGTGGAGCGGCTTCTATCAGGTGGCACAAGCCGAGCGCGGCATCATCCAGCGGTTCGGGCGGCTCGTCGACGTGAAGGCTCCGGGCGTGGGCTGGCGCTGGCCCTGGCCCATCGAGACGGTCACCAAGGTGAATGTCGCGAGCGTGAATTCCAGCGACTTCAAATCACGCGTGCTCACCTCGGATGTCAATCTCGTCGACCTGCATTTCGCGGTGCAGTACCAGTTCTCGGACCCGGTGAAGAAGCTGTTCCGGGTGCGCGAACCGGAAACCACCCTGAGCGAGGTGAGCGAAAGCGCGATACGCGAGATCGTCGGCCGCAGCACCCTCGATGACCTGTTGGTCGGCACGACGCGCCCGGAGGTGACACGGCGCACCAAGGATCTGATCCAGCACACGCTCGATTACTACACCTCCGGCATCACGGTCACGACGGTCAATCTCGAGGATGTGCAGGTGCCGGACGCGGTGATTCCCTCGCAGCGCGACGCCAACAAGGCGCAGGCCGACAAGGAACGCTTCATCCTGGAGTCCGAGGCCTATGCCAACGGCATCATTCCCGTGGCGCAGGGCGCCGCCCTGCGTATGCAGCAGGATGCCCAGGCCTACAAGTCGCAGGTCACGGCGCTCGCCGAGGGTCAGGCGTCGCGCTTTGCGCAGCTCGAGGTGGCCTACACGCAGTCCCCGGAAGTGACGCGCCGGCGGCTGTACATGGATGCGGTCGAGAACGTGCTGTCGCGTGCGCACAAGGTGCTGATTGACTCTCGTGCCGGCGGCAACATGTTTTACCTGCCCATCGAGAAGCTGCTGGAGAGGAGCGCGGGGCGCGAAGCAGAGCAGGGCGCGGAAGCCCCCGCCAACGGCGCCCCGAAGGAGCAGGATTCGGTCACGGTCGAAGCCCGCGGGCGGGGAGAGCGCTGATGAGCTCGCGGCTGTTCCCGCTGTTCATCGGCGCCGGTGTGCTGCTGGTGCTCGCGGCGCTGTCGCTGTTCTCGGTAAACGAAACCGAGTTCGCCATTCGCACCGAATTCGGCAAGATCGTGGGCATACATTACGCGCCCGGACTGCATCTGAAGTGGCCGTGGGACGTGGTGACCAAATTCGATAGCCGCCTTCTCTCGCAGTCCTACACCGGCGAGACCTTCCTCACCAACGACGGCCGCGGCCTGATCGTGGACTTCTACGTGAAGTGGCGCGTCAAGGATCCGTCGCTGTACTTCATGGCCACGGGTGGACTCGTTGATCTGGCCGGCGAACGTCTGGCGGAAATCGTCAAGGACGGGATCAAGAGCGTGGTGGCGCAACGTACGCTGCAGCAGATCGTATCCGCCGAGCGTGCCGCGGTCACCGGTCAGATGTTTGGTCAGGCGAGCCGCAATGCGGCGGGACTGGGCGTGGACCTGGTGGACGTGCGCGTGCAGCGCATCGACCTCCCCGACGAGGTGGCGGCGCGCGTATACGAGAGCATGAAGCAGAGCTTCGCCAAGACCGCGAACCGCCTGCGCGCGGAGGGCCAGAGCGCCAGCGCCGGCATCCGCGCCTCCGCCGAACGCCAGCGCACCGTGATCCTCGCCGACGCGGAGCGCGATGCGCTGCGCGTGCGTGGCGAAGGCGACGCGATCGCCACCCAGACCTACGCGCGTGCCTACTCGAAGAACCCCGAGTTCTACGCCTTCTATCGCAGCCTGCAGGCTTACGAGCGCTCGCTCGGCAAGGATGGCGACCTGCTGGTGGTGACGCCCGACGGAGATTTCTTCAAGTATCTGAAAGACCCGTCGAAAGTGGCTGCCCCGCGGCGTTAGTGCCCGAGCCGCCTGCTGTCCTATGAGTTTAACGGACCTGCTCGCCGCGCTTGGGCTGTTTCTGGTGTTGGAAGGCATGGCCCCGTTTGTCAATCCCCAGGGCCTGAAGCGCGCCTTCGCCAAGCTCCTGGAGGTCCGCGACCGCGAGTTGCGGATCGCGGGCCTCGGCAGCATGCTCGTCGGCATCATCATCCTGTTTCTCGTGCGGTAGGGGTCAAGCGGCGTGGGGAAATTCGTGGTCGTCATCGGCACCCAGTGGGGCGATGAAGGCAAGGGCAAGGTCGTCGATCTGCTCACCGAGCGTGCCGCGGCGGTGGCGCGCTTCCAGGGCGGGCACAACGCCGGCCACACGCTGGTCATCGACGGACGCAAGACCATCCTGTCGCTCATTCCCTCCGGGATCCTGCGCGAGCAGGTGCGCTGCTTCATCGGCAACGGAGTCGTGTTGTCGCTCGAAGCGCTGCTCAGCGAGAGCCACACGCTCACGGAGCAGGGCGTGCCGGTGTTCGAGCGGCTGCGAATCTCACCGCAATGTCCGCTCATCCTGCCGTCCCACATCGTTCTCGACCAGGCTCGCGAGCGGGCGCGCGGGCCCGATGCCATCGGCACCACCGGGCGCGGCATCGGCCCCGCCTACGAGGACAAGGCGGCGCGCCGAGCGGTGCGGGTCGCGGACCTGTTCCAGCGCGACCGTTTTGCCGCCAAGCTCGGCGCGATGCTCGATTTCCACAATTTCGTGCTGCAGCACTACTACCGCGCACCGGCGGTGGACTTCCAGAAGACCCTCGACGCGCAGCTGGCGATGGGCGAGCAGATCGCACCGCTGGTGACCGATGTAACGCGCGAACTGAACCGGCTGCGCGCTACGGATGCGAACGTGCTGTTCGAAGGCGCGCAGGGTGCGATGCTGGATGTGGATCTTGGGACCTATCCGTACGTGACCGCATCCAACACTACGGCGGGCTTTGCCAGCACCGGCACGGGCTTGGGTCCCCGGGTGTTCGATGGCGTGCTCGGTATCGTCAAGGCGTATACCACGCGGGTGGGTGCGGGTCCGTTCCCGACCGAGCTGTTCGACGAATACGGCGAGCACCTGTCGCGCGTCGGTCACGAGTTCGGCTCGGTCACCGGACGGCGGCGGCGCTGCGGCTGGTTCGACTCGGTGGCGCTGCGGCGTGCGATTGTGAACTCGAGCGTGTCGGGCCTGTGCATCACCAAGCTCGACGTGCTCGACGGACTCGACACCATTCGCATCTGCGTCGGTTACCGCATGAACGGCGAAGTCACCCCGGAGCCGCCCATGAGCGTCGAGGGTTACGCGGGCATCGAACCGGTGTACGAGGAGCTGCCCGGCTGGCCTGAGTCCACGGTCGGCGTTACCGCCTACCAGCGGCTGCCGCTCAATGCGCGCCGCTACCTCGAGCGCCTGCAGAGCCTGGCCGGCGTGCCGATCGACATGATTTCAACGGGACCGGAGCGCGAGCAAACCATCATGCTGCGGCACCCGTTGGGAGCGTAGCCCTGACCGCATTCGTGAGCGCGCGCGCAGCGGCTGCGGCGCGGCTGGCATTGGCGCTGATCATTCTGCTCAGCTGCGCTCTGGCAGCGGGCAGCTGGCGCGTGTATTCCAACACCTGGGACGAGCCGGAGCACCTGGCGGCCGGTATCGAGCTCCTCGACCGCGGCCAGTACGAATACGACACCGAGCATCCGCCGCTCGGGCGCGTGCTGCTGGCGCTCGGACCGTACCTCGCCGGGGCGCGCTCTTTCGGCACCCCGCCGCCGAACGGCACGCAGGAAGGCATCGATATCCTGTACTCCGGCGGCCATTACGCGCGCTATCTCACGCTTGCCCGGCTCGGGGTGCTGCCGTTTCTCGCGCTGCTGCTGTTTGCCACCTGGTTGTGGGCGCGGCGGCTGTTCAGGTCGCAGGGCGCGGCGCTCCTCAGCGTGTTGCTGCTCGGCTCGGTGCCGGCGGTTCTCGGGCACGCAGCGCTTGCCAGCCTCGATGTGGCGGCGGCTGCGACCTGCCTGCTCGCGCTCTACACCCTGCAACTCTGGGTGGTGAGCGCGCGCCTGCGCGACGCGGCCCTGTTCGGACTCGCCGCCGGCCTGGCGGTCGGCACGAAATTCTCGGCCGTGCCTTTCATCGGCCTGGCGCTGCCGGCACTGGCGCTGCTGCAGACGAGTGTTGGATGGCGCCGGCATCCGCGCGGCGTGCCGCCCGAGGCGGGCGTGCTGCCCGCGGACACGCCGGCCGCCGGCGCACGCTCGCGGTGGCTGGGCCTCGCGCTCGCGCTGCTGGCCGCACTCCTGCCGATTGCCCTGGCATACGGTCCGCGCTCGTCCAACCCGGCAGGTGTTGCAGCGCGTTTCGATTGGGCGGTGTCCTACCTGCTGCAGGAGCGGGGACTGGATCACGAGCTCGGTGTGCTGCTCTCGCATCTGTGGTTGCCGCGTGAGCTCAAGGATCTGGTCAACGGCATCGTGGCGGTGAAGGCTCACAACGACAGCGGTCACCTGTCGTATCTGCTGGGACAGGTGCGCGTTACCGGGTGGTGGTACTTCTACCTGGTGGCGCTCGCGGTCAAGACGCCCATCCCGCTGCTCGCCGCCGGAGCTGCGGGTCTCGCGTGGCTGGCGCGGGACGGCTGGCGCAGCCGCAATTCCTGGGCGCTCGCGCCGGCGGTGCTGGTGGTCATGATGCTCACATTCGCCAGCGCCTTCAGCCGCATCAACATCGGCATACGGCACGTGCTGGTGCTGTATCCATTTTTTGCGTTGGGCGCGGCGTATGTGACCGTGCGTAGCTGGCGCTGGCTCGCCGCGTGGCGCAACCGGCGCCTGGCTGCGGGCGCGGTCGCAGTGATCGTCGTGCTGCTGGTGTGGCAGCTCAGCACGCTGTGGACGGCCTATCCGGACTACCTGCCTTACTTCAACGAGGCGGTGCCACACCCGCGGCGCGTGTTGGTCGACTCGGATCTGGACTGGGGTCAGGATCTGCGCCGCCTGGAGCTGCGCGCTGCGCAGCTGCGGATTCCGCAGCTGAGCCTCGCGTACCGCGGCACCGCGGACCTGGCCCGCGAGCCGCTGCCGCCGTTCGTGAGCCTCGCGGCGCGCCAGCCGACCACCGGCTGGGTGGCGATCTCCGCGCTCGCGCGCACGCGAGAGCCCGCCGACTACGCCTGGCTGGATGCTTACCGTCCCGTGGAGCGCATCGGCAAGTCGATCGATCTCTACTACATTCCCTGACGGGTCGGGCGCGTCAGGACGCCGACGCCGGCGCCGCGCCGGAGGCACGCAGGCGCGCGATCCGCGCGAGCGGCGGCGGATGTGAATAGTAGAACGCGGCGTACACCGGATCCGGTGTCAGGGTGCTCGCGTTATCGCGATGCAGCTTGACGAGCGCCGTGGCGAGCTCGGCCGCGCTGGCATGGCGGGTGGCGAACGCGTCCGCCTCGAACTCATGCCGGCGCGACCACCGCGAGGCAAGCGGGGTGATGAAGAAAGTGAAGACCGGGACCACGAGCACGAACAGCAGCAGCGCGGCGTGCGTCGAGGGCACCGGAACACCGAGCGCCGCGTAGAAGCCTGCCTGCCCGGTCAACCAGCCGAGTACCGCCAGACCCACGAAGGTGAGCGCGATCGACAGCAACAGCCGCTGGCGCACGTGCTTCAGGCGGAAGTGGCCGAGCTCGTGCGCCAGCACCGCCTCGACTTCCGGGTGAGCGAGACGCTCGAGCAGCGTGTCGAAGAACACGATGCGCTTGTGCCGGCCGATGCCGGTGAAGTAGGCGTTGCCGTGGCTCGAGCGCCGCGAGTTGTCCACGACGAATACCCCCTTGGAGGCGAAGCCGCAGCGCGTCAGCAGCGCTTCGATGCGTCGCCTGAGCGCCTGGTCTTCAAGCGGCGAGAAGCGGTTGAAGAGCGGTGCGATGAATGCCGGCCAGGCCCAGGCCATGAGGAACATGACGGCGAGCCACAGGCCCCACGCCCATAGCCACCACCAGCGGCCGGCCCGCTCCATGAGCAGCAGCGTCGCAATCAGCAGCGGACCGCCGAGCAACACGGCGAGCGCAACACTCTTGCCCAGATCGGCGAGGAACAGGCCGGGCGTGGTGCGGTTGAAGCCGAAGCGTGCCTCGAGCCGGAAGGTGCGCCACACCGACAACGGCAGGTTGGCGAGTTGGATGAGCAGTACGACGGTGGCAATCACCAGGACGCCGAGCCAGGGTTGGGTCAGGCGGCTGTGGCGCCACAGGGCGTCCACCGCCGCGATGCCCCCACCGACCGTGAGCAGCAGCGTGAGCGCCGCGTCGACGACGGCGCCGATGCGACCGAGGCGCAGCTTCGCAAGGGTGTAGTCGGCGGCCTTGCCGTGTTCGTTCGCCGACACGCTGCCGGCGAACGGCCCGGGCACCTGATCACGGTGGCGGGCGACGGCCCTGGCCTGGCGCTGCGAGAGCCACAGCTCGATGGTCGTGCCCAGGAGCACGGCCAGGATGAAGAGGGGGGTCAGCCAGCGCATCGCCGCAGTGTACCCGTGCCGGCCTGGTGCGGCGTTAGCGGGCGATCCAACCGGAGCGCAGCAGGCTTGGGTGGAACTCCCGCGCCACTCGGGGATCGGGCCGGGCGAGCTTGCGCCTGACATCCGGGGAGGGAATCCGTGCCAGGATGTCGCGAATGACGTTGAGCCGTGTCTGGTGCTTGTCGTCGGCGCGAATCAGGATCCACGGCGCATCGGCATGATGCGTGCGCAGTAACATGCTGTCGCGCGCCCGGCTGTAGTCGCGCCAGTGGCGCTGCGCGGCTTCGTCAACCGGGCTGATCTTCCACTGCTTGAGTGGATCGCGGCGCCGCTCGCGCAAGCGGCGCGCCTGTTCCTTGCGGCTGATGTCCAGATAATACTTCAGCACCGAAATCCCCGCGTGAACCAGCATGCGCTCGAAGTGCGGCGCGGCTTGCAGGAACGCCTCGTGCTGCGCGCGGGTGCAGTACTTCATGACGTACTCCACGCCGGCACGGTTGTACCAACTGCGATTGAACAGCACGATTTCCTGGGCGGCCGGCAGGTGCCTGACGAAGCGCTGGAAGTACCACTCGGTCACTTCGTGGTCGCTGGGCTTGCCGGGGGCCACGGTCCGCACTTCGCGCGGACTCAAGTGCGCGGCGATGCGCTTTATCGTGCCGTCCTTGCCGGCGGCGTCCCGGCCTTCGAGGATCACGAGCACCTTGCGGCCGCGGGCGATCACATGCCGGTGCAGTTTGACCAGCTCGATCTGCAGGCGGCGCAATTCCCGCGCGTACTCCTTCTTGCCAAGCTTGCGTGCGGACTCGATTCGGCTACTCATTCCTGGTGCTCCTTCCTGGTGCTCCGATTCGCCCGGCCGCACTCTTGTCGCATGCGCGGCGATGGTTCACGCTTGCGGCTTCCGGAAAGGAGGCCCTTGATGACGAAGTCCAAGTCGCAACCCCGGGTGGTCATCTCGAACAACGGCCCCTACCTGGTCAGCGGCGGCGTGCCGCTCGCCAGGCAGACCATCGTCACCGACAGCGAGGGCGGATCGCAGCAGTGGCGCCAGGGCGACGCATTCCCCGCGCAGGAGTCGTACCAGCTGTGCCGGTGCGGCAAGTCGAAAGCTAAGCCGTTCTGCGACGGCACCCACGACAAGATTGGCTTCGATGGCACCGAAACCGCCCGCCGTACAACGTATCGCGAACAGGCGAAGGTCCTGGAAGGACCGACCCTGGCGCTCACGGACGCGGAGTCGCTGTGTGCGTCCGCGCGTTTCTGCGATCCGAACGGACAGGTCTGGAACCAGGTCGAGCGTGCCGACGAAGCCGGGCTGCGGACGACCTTTCTGCGGCAGGTCAACAACTGTCCGTCAGGGCGCCTCGTGGCCTGGGATCGGGCGACGGCTAAGCCGATCGAGCAGCCGCTGCCCGTTTCGATAGGACTCATCGAGGATCCGCTGGAAGGCGTGAGCGGTCCGCTGTGGTTGCGGGGCGGAATTGCAGTGGTTTCCGCCGACGGCTTCGCGTACGAGATTCGCAACCGCGTGACCTTATGCCGGTGCGGGGCATCCGGTAACAAGCCCTTCTGCGATGGCTCTCATGTCTCGAGCGGGTTCCGTGACTGACCTGACACCCTCGCGGGGGCACGGGCGCCCACAGGTCAACGAGTGCGGCTGGCGGCCGCGCGCCATCCCAACCACAGCATCAGCGCGCCGAACACCAGCAGCACCAGCCCCCACCACAGGTTGACGTCGATACCGAGCGAACGCTGATAAATCGCCGGATCGCTGAAGAATCCGAATCCCGCCAGCAGGAACCCGAGGAGGGTGAACATCATTCCGAGTGGTAGCGCCGCAGCGTGAAGCCGACGCCCAGCACGAACACGAAGTACACCCCCATGATGACCCAGTCGATCTCTCCTGGATGCAAGAGGCTCCCCCCGGTTCCGTGCGTTGCCTGAACTCCCCGGCATGCGCCGGGGCACGATGCGCTAGTGTAATGCGGCCTGAAACTCGAGGCGATCTGTGTTCGGGTGTACGCTTCAGCGCCATGAGCATATACGACCAGGATCTGGACAAGAACCCTGCCAACTACGTGGCCCTCTCGCCGGTGAGCTTTGTGGAGCGCAGTGCCGAGGTGTTCGGCGATCTGCCGGCGGTGATTCATGGGCTGCGCCGCTACACCTGGCGTGACACGCGCGAACGCGCGGCGCGACTGGCGGCGGCATTGCGGGCCCTCGGGGTGGCGCGTGGCACCACGGTCAGCGCCATGCTCCCCAATACTCCCGAGATGATCGAGGCGCACTACGCGGTGCCGGCGCTGAACGCCGTGCTCCACCCGCTCAACACGCGACTGGACGCGGCGCTGCTCGCCTGGCAGATGCAGCACTGCGAGGCCGCGGTCCTGATCACCGACCGCGAGTTCGCGCCCGTCATCGAGGCGGCGCTGCGGATCCTGCGCGATGAGCACGGGCGTGCACCCATCGTCATCGACGTGTGCGACAGCGAGTACCCGGGGGGCGGTGAACTCCTCGGTGCCTGCGAGTACGAAGCGCTGCTCGCCCGGCATGAGCCGCTGCGGCGGCTCGAGGGACCGCGCGACGAATGGGACGCCATCGCCGTGTCCTACACCTCGGGCACTACCGGCAACCCCAAGGGCGTGGTCACGCACCACCGCGGAGCCTATCTCAACGCGGTGTGCAACGCGGCCACCTGGAGCATGCCGCATTTCCCGACCTACCTGTGGACGTTGCCGATGTTCCACTGCAACGGCTGGTGCTTCCCGTGGACGGTGGCGATGCTCGCCGGCACGCACGTGTGTCTGCGCAAGGTGGAAACCGGGGCAATTCTTGACGCCATGCGCGCGCATGGTGTGGATCACTACTGTGCCGCCCCCATCGTGCACAACCTGCTGATCAACGCGCAGGCCGCGCTGCGGGAGGGTATCACCCGGCGGGTGCGCGGCATGGTGGCGGGGGCCGCACCGCCGGCAGCGATGATCGAGGGCATGGCGAGGATCGGTTTCGACCTCACCCACGCGTATGGACTGACCGAGGTCTACGGTCCTGCGGCGGTCGCTGCCAAGCGCGAAGCTTGGGCGGCGACGAGCCTGTCTGAACAGGCGCGGCTCAACGGACGTCAGGGCGTGCGCTACGAACTGCAGGAGGGAATGACGGTGCTCGAGCCCGAGACGATGACCGAGGTGCCCGCCGACGCGCAGACGCTCGGTGAGGTCATGTTCCGCGGCAACATCGTGATGAAGGGCTACCTGAAGAATCCGGCCGCAACCGCCCAGGCCTTCGCCGGCGGCTGGTTCCACACCGGGGATCTCGCGGTGCTGGAGCCGGACCGCTACGTGAAGATCAGGGACCGCAGCAAGGATGTGATCATCTCCGGCGGCGAGAACATCAGCTCCCTGGAGGTGGAAGATGCGCTCTACCGCCACGCCGCGGTGATGGCCTGCGCGGTGGTCGCGCGGCCCGATCCGAAATGGGGCGAGACCCCGCTCGCTTACGTCGAGCTCAAGAGCGGTGTCACGGCCAGCGCCGCCGAGCTCATCGGGCATTGCCGCACCCTGCTGGCGGCCTACAAGGTGCCGCGCGAGGTGCGCTTCGAGGAGATCCCGAAGACCTCCACTGGCAAGATCCAGAAGTTCGTGCTGCGCGAGCGGGCGAGATCGGCCAGTGCGATCGAATGAGGAGACGACCATGGCGATTGCCGCTGAGACGACCATGACGACTGCCGCGGATCCGCTCGTGAGGCGCGGGCGGGACGCGCGCGGTGTGCTCACACTGACGCTCAATCGCCCGCAGGCCTTCAACGCCCTGTCCGAGGCGATGCTGGCGGCGTTGCAGCGCGAGCTCGATCGAATCGCGAGTGATGATTCGGTGCGCGTCGTGGTACTCGCGGCGGAGGGCAAGGCGTTCTGCGCCGGCCATGACCTGAAGGAGATGCGCGCGCGGCCCTCGCTCGAGTACTACCAGAGGCTGTTCGCGCAGTGCACGCGCATGATGCTCAGCCTGCGGCGCCTGCCGGTGCCGGTGATCGCGCGCGTACAGGGTATCGCCACCGCCGCGGGCTGCCAGCTGGTGGCGCAGTGCGACCTGGCGGTCGCCTCCAGCACCGCGAGGTTCGCGGTCAGTGGCGTGAACCTGGGGCTGTTCTGCTCGACGCCGAGCGTGCCGCTGTCGCGCAATGTTGCGCGCAAGCAGGCGTTCGAAATGCTGGTGACCGGCGATTTCATCGATGCCGCGCAGGCGCAGGCGCGCGGGCTCGTGAACCGGGTGGTCGAGCCCGAGCGCCTGGATGCGGAGCTCGAGACGCTGGTGGCGAGCATCGTCGCCAAGCCGCGCGCGGTCGTGGCGATGGGCAAGGAGTTGTTCTATCGGCAGGGGGAACTCGGCATCGAGGCCGCCTACGATGCGGCGGGTGAGACCATGGCCTGCAACATGATGGACGCAGCGGCGCTGGAAGGCGTGCAGGCGTTCATCGAGAAGCGCAAGCCGCGCTGGTGATCCGGAAAGGCGCGCACGCCCCCATGCCACGCAGCACATGGCCAGGCCACAACGCCCGGCAGCTGCTGCTCGGCATGGTGCTGGCGGCATTCCTGACGCCTGCGCCATCATCCGCGGCCGAAACACCCGACGACGTCGCGCTGGCGCTGGACGTGATGATCGCGATGCGCGATGGCGTCAAGCTCGCCGCCGACGTCTATCGGCCGGCACGGAACGGCGTGCCCATCGAAGGCAGGTTCCCGGCGCTGCTGATGCGCACGCCGTACAACAAGGGGGTGCGCGCCGCGCCCTTCGCACAGTACTTCGCTTCCCGCGGCTACGTCGTGGTCGTGCAGGACGTGCGTGCGCGCTACAAGTCGGAGGGCCATTGGCGGCCGCTGTATGACGATGGCCTTGACGGCTACGACACGACGCAGTGGATCGGACATCAGCCCTGGTCCGACGGCGGCATCGGCACGGTCGGAACCTCGTACGAAGGCGGGACGCAACATGCGCTCGCGATCGTCGATGCGCCATTCGTCAAGGCGATGATCCCGCTGTTTTCGATGTCGGACGTGGGTCGCTACGGAGTGCGGCACAACGGCGCGTTCGAGCTGCGCTGGGTCAACTGGGTCTTCTCGATGGGAGACCCGGGGGGCCAGCCGAATCTCGTGGCGGCCTTGCGCGCCGCCAGCGATCCGGCTGCGGCGCCCGCACTCGCAGATCTTGTCAACCATGTGCCCGAATACCTGCGTGCCTTGCCCTTGCGCGCCGGCGACACCCCCCTCAAGTTCGCGCCCGACTACGAAAAGTGGCTGGCGGATGCGATGAGTCACGGGGGCGACGACCCGGTGTTCAAGGGGATGGGCGTCGAGGTCGTCGATCACCTGGCTGACTACAAGGACATCCCCGTTTACCACGTAACCGGCTGGTACGATTCCTGGGCGCTGCAGGTGGCTAACCTCAACTACGTCGGCCTGCGCGAGCGCAAGAAGAGCCCGCAGCGCCTGATCGTCGGACCCTGGACTCACAGCCGGCCGAACGTGAGTTATGCCGGCGACGCGCAGTTCACGCCCGACGCAGCCATCGACCTCAACGCCTTCCAGCAGCGTTGGTTCGATCACTGGCTGAAGGGTGTCGACAATGGTGTCGACCGCGAGGCACCGGTGCGCATCTATGTCATGGGCGGCGGTGACGGGCACAAGACCCCGGAGGGCCGGGTGTTCGTCGGGGGCTACTGGCGCGATGAACGGGAGTGGCCGCTCGCCCGGTCGACGCCGACGACGTACTACCTGCACGCCGACGGGGTGCTCTCGCCCGAAAAGCCCGCACCCCAAGCTGCTGTGACCTATCGCTTCGATCCACACAATCCGGTGCCCACGCTCGGTGGCAATATCTCGTCCCAGGGGGAGCTCGCGAGCGCGGGCGCGACCGATCAGCGCTGCCGCCCCACGCTGTGGACGTGCAAGGACTCCAATCCGCTGTCGGCGCGCAATGATGTGCTCGTGTTTCAGACGCCGCCCCTGACGCGGGACGTAGAAGTGACCGGACGCCTGATCGTTCGGCTGTGGGCGGCTTCGGACTCCCCCGATACCGATTTCACCGCCAAGCTGATCGATGTGTACCCACCGAATGCCGACTTTCCAGGCGGCATCGATCTCAACATCGGCGACAGCATCGTGCGCGCGCGCTACCGCAACGGCCCGGGCAAGGCCGAGATGCTTCAACCCGGGAAGCCCTACGAGTTTACGATCGAGATGTATCCGACTTCGCTGATCTTCAGGCACGGCCACCGCATCCGGCTGGACATCTCCAGCAGCAACTTTCCGCGCTTCGACGTAAATCCGAATACCGGCGAGCCCCTGAACGACAACCGACGCTGGCGGGTCGCGGAGAACTCGGTCTACTTCGACCCCGCACACCCCTCACGCATCGTGCTGCCACTCGTTGCCGCAGGCTCCCCGTAGCGTTGCGCGTGCGGTCGTGCATTCCGGCGCGACGATCCGAGAAGCTTGCGCGGCGAGCGGAGCTCCGGACCGTGAGCACCACCCTATGATGTTCGGGTGCCCCGGCGAGCGAGCATGGCGATCGACTTCACGCTGAATGAGCAGCGCTCGAACTACAGCGGCGATCCCGCCATGCCGCTGTTGTGGTACCTGCGCGATCACGCGCGCCTCACCGGCACGAAGTTCGGCTGTGGCATCGGTTACTGCGGAGCGTGCACAGTCCACATTGATGGCGCGGCCGCGCGCTCCTGCGTCACCCCCATGTCGCGGGTGGCGGGGCGCGCCGTCACCACGATCGAGGGGCTTGCGCGCGGCGGCCGGCTGCACCCGCTCCAGCAGGCCTGGATAGACGAAGACGTGCCCCAGTGCGGCTATTGTCAGGCCGGCCAGATCATGGCGGCGGTCGACCTGTTGGCGCGCAAGCCCCAACCCAGCGACGCCGACCTCGCCACCCTGACGAACCTGTGCCGCTGCGGCACCTATCCGCGCATCCGCAAGGCCATTCGTCGCGTGGCGGCGCAGTGGCAAGGCGGACGCCGGTGAGCGTGCCGCGCCGCGCCAGGGAGCTTTCGCGCCGCGATTTTCTCAGCGTGTCAATGACCGCTGCCGGCGCACTGCTGGTGTCGTTGCACGGGCCGCGCATGGCAGGAGCGCAACCCAGCGGGGGCGGCTCGCTCGGCGCGTTCGTTCGCATCGAGACGGATGGTCGCATCGTGATCGGCGCACGGGGTTGCGAGATCGGGCAGGGCGTCAAGACGTCGCTCCCCATGCTGATCGCGGAGGAACTGGATGTTCCCTGGTCGGCGGTCACGGTGGAGCAACTCCCGTATGGCCTCATCGCCAGCCACGACCCGCCCGGCTTCACCTCGCGATATGGTCCGCAGGGTGCGGGCGGGAGCACCAACATTCCGGACGGGTGGAAAGATCTGCGGCAGGCCGGCGCGCGGGTGCGGTGGCTGCTGGTGCAGGCGGCTGCCCAGACCTGGCAGCAGCCCCCCGATCAGCTGCGGACGCGAGACGCGCACGTGCTGCATCCGGATGGGCGCAGATTGAGCTACGCGCAGCTCGCGACCCGCGCCGCCACGCTCATCCCGCCGGCGGATGTGCCGCTGAAGCCCAGGAGCGCGTATCGAATCATCGGCCAACCCACCCGGGTGACCGACGCACGCGAGATCGTGACAGGGGCCGCGGCTTACGGGATCGACGCTTCCATGCCCGGTGCCCTGACGGCGGTGATCGCGCGTTGCCCGTACTTCGATGGTGCCGTTGCGCGGCTCGACGACGCGCAGGCGCGACGGGTTCCAGGCGTGCGACAGGTCTTCAGGATCCCCGGGCCGCAACCCGGCGCTGCACTGGATCGAAACCTCGCGGCAGGCGTGGCGGTGGTGGCGGATGATTTCTGGTCGGCGCGCAAGGGCCGCGAAGCACTGCGCATCACCTGGAGTCCGGGACCGGGCGCGCAGGATTCATCCGCCGCGCTCGAGCGCCGCGCAGCCGCGGCTCTGGGGACTCGGGGGAAAGTCGCGCGCCAGGATGGTGACCCCGAGGCAGCGCGCAAAGCAGCGGCCCGTGTCGTGGAAGCGGTGTATGTCATGCCGTTGCTCGCGCATGCGACCATGGAGCCGCCGAACGCGCTCATCGACCTGCGGCCGAAGCAGGCGCTGCTCGTGGCCTCGCTGCAAAGCCCCGGCGGCGCGTCCCGCATGATCAGCGCGATGACCGGGATTGCCCGCCCGGACATCGAAATCCGGCTACGCCGCGTGGGTGGGGGTTTTGGCCGGGGGTTGCAGAACGACTTCGTCGCGGAAGCGGTGCTCGTGGCTCAGGCGCTCAAGGCGCCGGTGAGAGTCCTCTGGACGCGCGAGGATGATCTGCAGAACGATTTCTACCGGCCGTTCGGCCTGCATCAACTGACGGCGACACTCGATCCCGAGGGTCGGGTCAGCAGCTGGGCGCATCGGGTCGCCGCCACGCCGCGCAAGTCTCGGGCGGAAGGCATGGAGGAGGAGTCCGACTGGATCGGCTGCGCCGATCCCGATGGTTTCCCGGCCGGCTGCGTTGCGAACTACCTGTCAGAGTTTCTGCCGGTCGAATTCAGTCTCGCGCGCGGCTGGTTGCGTGGGCCACTGCCGACGTTCTCGGCGTTTGCGGTGCAGAGCTTCGTGGACGAGGTCGCATTCGCCACCCGCGCGGATCCGTTAGCGCTGCGGCTCGAGCTGCTGGGCGCGCCGCGCGAGCTGGCGTACCGGGACCACGGCGGACCGAAGCTGCATACCGGACGCCTGGCAGGCGTGTTGAGGAGCGCCGCACAGCAGGTCGGCTACGGGCGCAAGCTGCCCGCGGGGCACGGGATCGGTGTGGCAAGTCATTTCACCCATGGCGGATATGCCGCGCATGCGTTCGAAGTGGCCGTGTCGGCAGCGGGCGAGCTCGAGGTGGTCCGGTGCGTCTGTGCCGTGGACGTCGGCGAGATCGTCAACCCGCTCGGGGTCGAAGCGCAGATGATGGGGGCGACCATCGACGGACTCTCGACCGCCCTCAATCTGCAGATCACGGTGAAGGACGGCCGCGTCGAACAATCTAACTTCCCCGACTATCCGTTGCTGCGCATGGCGGCGGCACCGGACGTCGAAGTGCAGCTCGTCGGCTCGGAATTCCCGCCCTCCGGAGCCGGCGAGATGGGAATGCCCACAGTCGCCCCCGCGCTGGTCAACGCCATTTTTGCCGCGAGCGGCCAGCGCATCCGCCGTCTTCCGATCGGCGATCAACTCAAGGGGCCGCGAACGGCCGACGCACGTCCATGTGCTCGGTCACCGCCGGCATCGGATACTTGAGGCCGCTGGCGCAATTGAACAGCACCACCCGCTCGGTCGCCCGGACCAGGCCGCTTGCGGCCGCCCGCTGGTACGCGGCGTAGGTCGCCGCGCCCTCGGGGCTGAGGAGCAGGCCATCCTGCGATCCCACGTGCTGCCGGGCGGACTCGATGGCCGAATCCGGCACCGCCAGCGCGAAGCCGCCGCTGTCGCGCAGCGCGCGCAGGATCAGGAAATCCCCCAGCGCCGTGGGCACGCGGATACCCGCGGCGATGGTGCGCGGATTCTCCCAGGGCGTCGCCGCGTCTGCTCCGGCCTCGAATGCGCGCACGATCGGCGCGCAGCCGGTGGATTGAACGGCGACCAGACGCGGCAGCGGCCCTGAAATCCACCCCAGGGCGAGCAGTTCCTGCCACGCCTTCCACATGCCGATCAGGCCGGTGCCGCCACCGGTTGGGTAGAACACAACATCCGGCAGGCGCCACTCCATCTGCGCTGCCAGCTCCAGTCCCATGGTCTTCTTGCCTTCGATCCGATACGGCTCCTTCAGCGTCGACATGTCGAACCAGCCGAACTGCGGTTTACCCAACTCGACCAGCCGGGCGCAATCGTTGATCAGGCCGTTGACACGCCACACCGCCGCGCCCTGCAGGGCGATCTCGCTGAGGTTGATTTCGGGGGTGTCGTCCGGGCAGAAGCAGTAAGCTCCGATGCCGGCGCGCGCGGCATAGGCGGCGAGCGCCGCGCCGGCGTTGCCATTGGTCGGAATCGCAATGCGCCGCACGCCGTGCGCCTTCGCCATCGATACCGCGACGCACAGGCCGCGCGCCTTGAACGAACCGGTGGGCAGACGACCCTCGTCCTTGACCATGGGAGGCATGAAGCCGGCGGGGCGTCGGCTGTTGGACAGGGACACCAGCGGTGTTTCCACTTCACCCAGACTCACGATGTGAGCAGGGTCCGCCACCGGCAGCAGTTCGCGCCAGCGCCACAGGCCCGCCGGCCGTGCCGCGATCTCTTCCCGCGGCACCGTGCGTCTCAGGGCATCCAGGTCATAGCGCGCCAGCAGAGGCTTGTTGGCCGCCGACAGACCGTGCAGCCTCGCGATGTCGTACGTTTGCGCGCTGACACTGCACTCCAGGTGCGTCGCATACGAATAGCGCACTTAGGGCTCCTCGAGTCAGGCACGGCGGTCCTGATCGCATGCTTTGTGATACAAGGGCGCGATGACGCAGGAGCCGCCGCGCACCTCGCAGCCGGAACTGGTCCGCGCAATTGGCCGCTGGAGCATGGTAGCACTCGTGGTCAACAGCATTCTCGGCAGCGGCATCTTCGGATTGCCCTCGGTGGTGGCGGGACTGGTCGGGAGCGCGAGTCCCGCGGCCGTGCTGATCGCCGGCGCCGGCATGGCCGTGATCATCGCCTGCTACGCCGAGGTCGCGTCCCAGTTCACCGCGACCGGTGGAACTTATCTCTATGTGCGCCACGCCTTCGGCCGCTTCGCGGGATTGCAGGTGGGCTGGCTGATGCTCCTCAGCCGCCTCACGGCGTGCGCCGCCGGGGTGAATCTGCTCGTCGTCTACCTCGGGGAATTCTGGCCGGCGGCGACCCAGCCGCTGCCGAGACTGGCGGTCATCACCTTGTTTCTCGGGACCCTGGCGGCGGTGAACTATCGCGGCGTGGGGGCCGGTACGCTCGTCAGCAATACGACGGTGGTGGCGAAGCTGCTGGCGCTGGGACTGGTTTGTGTGGCCGGGGTGCTGTACCTGTCGGTCCATCCGCGAGTCGCGGCAACGCCGGTGGCCGCATCTGTGGACGGCTGGCTGCAGGCGATGCTGTTGCTGCTGTTTGCCTACGGCGGCTACGAAGCCGCGCTCAACCCGATGGGCGAGGCGCGCGATCCACGACGGGATGCGGCCTTCGCCTTGTTCGTGGCACTCCTTATTCTTATTGCGCTGTATGCGCTCCTGCAGCTCATCGTGGTCGGCGTGCTGGCGGACGCCGCCCACAGCGCTCGACCGCTGGCCGATGCCGCCCGGGTGCTGATGGGTCCTGCAGGAGCCGCGCTCATTTCCGCCGGAGCACTGATTTCGGTTTACGGCTACATCAGCGCGAACATGCTGACCGGGCCGCGCGGGATCTTCGCGCTCGCCGAGCGGGGCGAATTTCCGGCCTGGTTCGCCGCCGTACACCGGCGATTCCGCACGCCCCATTGTGCGATCGTGGTGTTTGCGTTGCTGCTGTGGGCTTTCTCCCAGTTCGCGAGCTTTTCCTGGAACGTCACGCTCTCGGCGGTCGCACGGCTGTTCTTCTACGCCGCGGTGTGCCTCGCGGTTCCGGTTCTGCGCCGCAGGCAACCCGCAGCCGCTGTCTTGCGCCTTCCAGGCGGCGTGACCCTTCCGATCCTGGGCGTAGTGATCTGCGCCGTGCTCCTCACGCGGGTGGATTTCAGCAAATCGCTCATCCTGCTCGCCACGCTCGCCGCCGCGTGTGCGAATTGGTTCGTGGTCAGGGGTCGGAGGCGGGCGCCTACAATTCTCTCGCCCAAGGCGTAACCTCAGGTCACCCCTGAAGGCTACAACCAGGCGGGTCGCGTGCCGGCGTGCCGGCCGCGCGAGGAATCGCACGGCGCCGCCCGCGCCGGCGTCGGGGCGAGCGGCCTCCTGAATTTCAGGATCACCTGGTCGGTTTGTCCGCGAACTGCCGCATCAAACACGCGCAGCTGGTGTGTGTCGTGCGGATTGCGCAGCACATCGCTGTGCGCTTCGAGCCGGAATCCCGCCGCTTGCGCGCGCCGGATGATGACTTCGGGGTCTATGCGATGCAGTGTTTCGGTGTCACGCACCTCCGATCCGGCTTGCGCGACGTGGTCGATCACCAGCAGCTCGCCACCGGGCTTGAGCGCGTCGAACAGCGCCTGCGTGACCTGCCCCACGTCCGCCGGCCCCATGAAGGAATCGTACAGGTCGTGGAAATTGAGTGACGTCCAGATGAGGTCGACCGGCTCGGGCGGCCGGAACCGACCCACCGGCCCGGTCATGACGCTCACGTTGGCGTAGCTGCCGTCGTGCTCGACGGCACGGGTCCCGGCGGTCTCCTCGGGCGCGCAGTTCTTCAGTTGCTCCTCGGGCAGGAAGGCGTACACATGTCCGGTGTTGCCGACGATGCGGCTGAACAGCCGCGTGAAGTAAGCGCCTCCTGACATGAAATCCGCCACCCGGTCCCCGGGCCTTACGCCTGCGAATGCCAGCACCGCGGCCGGCTGGCGCTGCGCGTCGCGCGCTACCTGCGCCGCCGGGCGGGCAGGATCCGCGATCGCGCTCGTCACGTAGTCCGGAACGACTGCCGCAGCACGGCCCGCGACCGTTCCCAGCATTGCCAACGCCGCCAACAGCACGCTGGCGCAGCTTGTTACACGAGTCATGTGGCATCTCCCGCGGGCGCCATGCCCTTTCAGTCGTGCCACTCTACGAGTTAAAGTACGCTTTAAGTCAAGCGGGCCGGAGCGGAAGATGCGCGAGTTTTCGATCGGTGAGGTCGCGCGGGAGGCGGGACTGGCGGCCTCGACGCTGCGATACTATGAAAAGGCGGGCTTGCTGCCGGCGCCACCGCGCAAATCCAGGCAGCGCCGCTACAGCGAGGCGATCTTCGGGCGGATCTATCTCATCAGGCTCGCGCTCGAAGCGGGCTTCACGATCGGCGAGACCCGGCTGTTCCTGTCCGGCTTTTCCGAGCAGACGCCTCCGGCGGCGCGCTGGCGCGCCCTGGCCGCGCGCAAGCTGAAAGAAGTCAACGCCCTGATGGACCGGGCACAGCGGATGAAGTTACTCCTGGAGACGAGCTTCCAGTGCCGTTGCCCGCGCCTGGAGGACTGCGAGCAATTCCTGCGCTCGGCGAAGCGCAGGCAGGCCGCCTCGTGCTGAGGCGGTCAGGTTGCACGCACCACGGCAACACGCACAGAATTGCAGCGCGCTGACCTGAGGGAGACTCCAGGCCGCCGCGGCGCAGCCACGCCTGCGGGCGACCCTTCAGGCCTGACGATCAAGATCAATAAGGGGCAAAAATCATGTTGCGGCCACTCACCCGCCTGTGCGTTCGCTACGCCGAACGATACATACCGAACCCCTACCTGTACGCCGTCATCCTCACGTTCATTACGGTGGTGGCGGCGCTGATCTGGACCCCGAGCGACCTGCTCAAGGTCGTCGATTCCTGGTACGACGGCATCTGGAACATTCTGGCGTTCGCGCTGCAGATGGCTCTGATTCTGGTCACCGGAGTAACGCTCGCGGACGCACCGCTGGTCAAGCGGCTGCTCCTCAGACTCGCATCGCTCCCTACCCATCAGGCCGGCGCCGCGATCACGGTGTTCCTCGTCGCGGCCCTCGGCTCGTGGCTCAATTGGGGCTTCGGTCTGGTGGTCGGCGCCCTGGTGGCGCGCGAGATCGCCAAGCGCCTGCGCGATGTGGACTTCGCCTTTCTGGTCGCCGCCGCCTACATGGGCTTCATGGTGTGGGCCTCGGGTCTGTCGAGCTCGATCGCGCTCGCCACCGCCACGCACGGCAGCGCGCTGAACATCGTGGAGAAGGTGACCGGCAAGGTCGCCGGCTTCGACGAGACGATCTTTACCCCCTATAACCTGGTGCCGGTCGTTCTGCTCGTGATCCTGGTGCCCGTCGCCCTCTACTTCATGGCTCCGGACGAAAAGGAGATGAAGAAGGTCGATCCGCAGGTGCTCATCCGCCAGGACGAGATCGCGGAGCCAGACATGCGCCCGCGCAGCTTCGCGACCGTGCTGGAGGATTCGTGGATCCTCACCGTGCTGCTGGTGCTCATGGGTGCGGTGTACGAGTGGCACGCGATCGCGACCAAGGGGTTCCACCTGGACATCAACGGATTCATTTTCATCGTCCTGATGCTGGGGCTGATCTTCCACTGGCGTCCGATCCGCTACGTGCGCTCGTTCGAGTCGGGGGCCAAAACCGTAGGCCCGATCCTGCTGCAGTTTCCCCTCTACGGCGGCATCATGGGCATCATGACCGGCACGGGACTGGCCGGGATCATCGCGCAGAGCTTCGTCACCTTCTCAACCCAGCATACGCTGCCGTTCTGGTCGTTCATTTCCTCCAACATCATCAGCCTGTTCGTGCCCTCGGGCGGCGGGCACTGGGCGGTGCAGGGCCCCTTCATGGTTCCGGCAGCGGTGAAACTGCACGTCGCTCCGGCGATAACGGCAATGGCAACCGCGATGGGCGAGCAGACGGCGAACATGATCCAGCCGTTCTGGGCGCTGCCGATCCTGGCGATTGCGCGCCTCGGCATCAAGGACATCATGGGCTATTGCGTGATCGCCCTCGTCATCGGCCTGGTTCTGTTCGGCGGTTCGTTATTGATCTTCGCCTGAGCTTCACACTATCTGGCAGGGCCGTTGGCGTGCCCCTCGCGCTGATCGGCGAGCACGCTACAGCGCGCACCCCACTTCCACGCGACCGGCACAAGCACCTCCGCGCCGTTCCGCACGATCTGCCCGGCCGGATTCGGGCTCACGCTGGCGCTCGCGGGTTCCCCGCAGGAACGCCGCGCGCCACGGAGGTCAGGGGCTAGCGCGTCACGCCCGAGTTATCCATCCCGTTGCGGTTCAGTTCCAGGTCGTTCACGACGCTCGAGACGCCCGGCACCAGCTCAGCCACGCTCTTCGCCTCGTAGAGATCCGGTGGATCCCAGACAAAGCCGGTCAGACGCACCACGCCGTTATCGGCGCGAACGTAGATGTGTTTGGCGTACAGATGCTTGTCCGCATCCAGTGCGGCCTGCACGCGCTCGGCGGTTTCCCGGTCGGCCTGACGTTGAGCGTCGCTCTTTGCGGGACCCGTCGCACACGCGGCCACGCAGCCCAGCAACGCCAGCGCGAATCCCGTGCACGCGGCGCGGTTCATGATTGCAGACAAATCGTCCTCCTGATCGCGGTCATCGCGATGATGTATGCGGCAGCCGCGGCAGCTCCGAGCTCCTGCTGCGGCCCGCGCCTTACGCACCACTCAGTCATTGATCCAGGCCCGCAATCACCTCGATCTCGTTGACGACGCGCCGCCTGCCCGCCACCCGGCGCGCCAGCAGCCACGTGCGCTGCAGGTCGCCGTAGTCGAGTGCGATTCCCTGCAGCCTCACGATGCCATTCTCCGTCACGACCTCGATGTGATCGGCATACACGTACGGATCATCCTGCAGCACCTTCAGCACCCTGGCGGTCAGTACCGCGTCCGCCTCCTTCCTCGCAGTGATGACCACCTCTTCCAGCTTGGTCCCGCCGGGGCTTGCCTGCGCCGGCAGAGGCGGCGGGGCCCCGAGAACGGCCGCCCCCAGCGTCGCCGCCAGGAGCAGGCCGCCCGGGTAGTGTCTGGACCCCGCCATGCCGCGCTGCTTACCCGTATCGCCGGCATATCAGAACTTGAAATTGAGACCCGTCGAGACTCCGATCGGATGGCAGCCACCCCAGGTCGTGGGACCGGCACTGCTGTAGTCGATGAACATCGCGTGCGTGGCGTCGTGGCAGTCCGTCTTGATGCCGTGGGTGCCGGCGCCGATGTCGTAGTGCGCGTTGCCATCGTTAGCCGTGTCGGCCACGTTAAGGTAGTAGGTGAGCTGCTTGTCGAGCTTGTGCCACCAGGCGAGCGTGTACATGTTCGCCTGGTTGTTGCCGAGCGTGTTCGGGTTGAAGTTGTGCTGTCCAGCCGGATCACCCGGCGTCGCACCGGCATGCGCCCAACCGATGGCGATCCGGTCATTGCCGCCATTCAGGACCCAGTCGAGGGCCAGCCAGTCGCCGGTGCGCTGACGCTCGTTCTGAAACTGCATGACATCCGGCACGCTGCGATGCATTTCCTCCCAGAAGTAGGAGATCGTCAGGCCGAAGTCGAAGCGATACTGTCCGCCGATCTTCATCGCCCATTCATCGGCCACATCGAACGCCGTGCTGTATGGGGGCGAGCTCACCGCGGCCGCTCCCGGGAACTCCGCCGCGAAGGCCAGGAAGTCCGCACAGTCAAGAAGCGGGGAAGGGCTCGGGGCCGTGCACGGGGCCAGGGCTCCGTAGAACGGGCTGTTCGAGCCGATGCCGTCGCTGCTGCGGTTCACCTTGGAGTGAATCTCGTAGGCTGCCGTGAGATAGAGGGGACCCGTCTCGTACTTCAGGTCGGCGCTGAAGGCCCAGTTGAAGCCGCCGTCATCGCAGTTCAGGAACAGGTTCCCGCTGCCCGGGTTATTCGACCCGGTGCAGTCCGGAGAGCCCAGCGGGGTGATGTTGTTGTAAGGATCCGGGTTCTGACCGAACGCGTAGGCGGCATCGAAACTGACTCCCTGCCAGGTGGGCGAGTTGTACATGACCACGTGATCCATGCGCGTGCCGAACTCCACGCGGTTGTCGCCGCCGGTATTGCCCATGACCGTGCTGTAGTCACCCAGCTGCCCGGCGAAGGGATTCAGCCGGTCGGTGGAGGTCCGGTAGGGCATCAGCAACTCGCCGAACTTGAGCTTGCCCCACTCCTTGCCCTGTAAGCCTAGATACGTGTCGCCGAGTCCGATGGCGCCCTGCACGGTATTCGAGGACTTGGTCCAGGTGTTCTGCAGCCCCGGTGCGGCCACCATATTGAGCGAGGTCGATACCTGGTAGATGAAGTCCACATTGGACTGACCGATCTTCTGCTGGCCCCGGTAACCGACGTTCGAGCCGTTGCTGGACATGGACGCGAGCCAGCTGACCCGCCCGAACGGACCCGGGGGCGACTTCGGTCCGTTGTTAGGGTAGGGGGGACCGCCGTTCGGCGCAGAACCGAAGTGGTAGGCCACAAAGTCGCTCATGCCCTTGGTTGTATAGTCGATGGACGCATCCAGGGTGCCGAAAAAGCCCTTCATGAAGGCCGCCAGCTTGGGCTCGGCACCCTTTTCCTTTTGCTCCTTCGCGTAGGCCTCGAACTTCGGCTCCGCGGGCGGGCCCACGGCCGGAGCTGGGGCCGGCTTGGCCGCGGCGGCCGCTGCGGCCGCATCCTGCTGCTCCTTCTTGGCCAGCGCGTCGACCTGCTGATTGAGCTCATCGATCCGCTGTTTCAGGATGCGGATCTGCTCCTTGAGCGCCGGGTCGTCGGCGGCGCGGCCTGGAGTGGGATAACAGGCGATGGCCAGCACCCCCGCGAGCGCCGCGAACCATAATCTGGGCGCCTTGGTAGTAAGCATTGCAAGATCCTCCTCGAGCGTGATGTTGTTCGTATAACTCACTCATCGTTGCTCTCGCGTCCGCTCCCCGGCGGCGCGAGTCCATCTTGTCTGGCGGCGTGTGACCTGTGTCGTTTCCCTCTAAAGCGGCGGAATGAGCCCGGCGCCGCGCGCCCAGCGGTATTTGGCGCCCAGCACCGCGACCGGGATCTCGGTCGAGTAGGCATAGGCCGGGATGCCGTGCTGGTAGAGGAATTCGGCGGCTTCCTCCACCTCGACGTCACCGGCGAGCGAGGCGACCACGGGCTTCACGAAACCCTTGGCGCGCATTTCTTCCACCACCTGCGCCATGAGCCGCGCAAAGACCATGGGTGGAGTGATGATGGTGTGCCAGTAGCCGAGGATGAGCGCGTGGATGCGCGCATCCTCGAGACCGAGGCGCACGGTGTTCTGATAGGTGGTCGGCGGCTCACCCCCGGTGATATCGACCGGATTACCGGCCGCGCCGAAGGGCGGAATGAACTTGCGGAAAGCCGCGTCGAGGTCGGGGGGCATCGCCATCAACGACAGCCCGTTGTCCACGCAGGCGTCGGACAGCAGCACTCCCGACCCTCCGGCTCCGGTAATGATCACGACGTTGTTGCCCTTGGGGGTCGGCAACACCGGTATGGCGCGCGCGAAATCAAGCAGATCGCGCAGTGAGCGCGCACGGATGACGCCGGCCTGGCGGAAGACGTCGTCGTAGATCTTGTCGTTGCCGGCGAGCGCACCGGTGTGCGAGCTCGCCGCGCGCGCGCCCTGGCTGGTGCGACCGGCCTTGAGAACCACCACCGGCTTCTTTTTTGAGACCCTCTGGGCGACTTCGGCGAACGCGCGACCGTCCTTCAGATCTTCGAGGTGCTGGGCAATGATCTGGGTGTTGTCGTCCTGCTCGAAAAACGTGAGCAGATCGTCCTCGTCGATGTCCGACTTGTTGCCCAGGCCGACGATAGCCGACACCCCCATCTTCGCCGAGCGTGAGAAACCGATGATCGCCATGCCGATGCCGCCTGACTGGGAGGAGAGCGCCGCAGCACCCTTGACGTCATATGCCGTACAGAAGGTGGCACAGAGGTTCTTCGGCGTGTAGTAGAAGCCATAGATATTCGGGCCCATCAGCCGGATGTCGTACTTGCGGGCGATGGCCACCAGCTCTTCCTGGCCCGCCACATTGCCGGTTTCGGCAAATCCCGACGGAATCAGTACCGCGCCCGGGATCTTCTTCTCGCCGACCTCGATGAGCGCCTGGGCGACGAACTTGGCCGGAATGGCGAACACCGCCACGTCGATGATGCCCGGGACATCCTTGACACTCTTGTAGGCCTTCTTGCCCATGATCGAGTCGGCGCTCGGGTGGATCGGATAGATCGCGCCCTGATAGCCGCCGTTGATGAGATTCTTCATGATCGAATTGCCGATCTTGCCGTTCTCGGCCGAGGCGCCGATCACCGCCACCGCGTCCGGCTTCATGATCCGGTTCATCTGCCGGACGATCACCTCCTGGCTCGGCCGGTAGCGTACCACCGGCGGCTTGAAGTCGAGCAGCACGCGTACGTCGGCCGCCGTGGCGCCGTGGGAGGTCGCGAACACCGGATTGAGGTCGAGCTCGGAAATTTCGGGAAAGTCCGCGACCAGCTGCGAGACATTGCCGATCATCGTTGCCAGGGAGTCGCGGTCCACGGGCGCAGCCCCGCGAATCCCGCGCAGTATTTCCGCAGCCGCAATGCCGTCGAGCATCGACAGCGCATCCGCACGCGTCGCCGGCGCCAGACGGAAGGTGATGTCCTTCAGCACCTCCACCAGGATGCCGCCCAGACCAAAGGCCACGAGTTTTCCGAAGGCCGGATCGGTCACCGCGCCGATGATCACCTCCTGGCCGCCCGCCAGCATCTGTTGTATCTGCACGCCGTCGATGCTCGCCTTGGCATCGTAGCGGCGCGCGTTGTCGACGATCGTGGCGAAGGCGTCCTGCGCCGCTGCCGCGCTCGTGACGCCGACCACCACGCCGCCGGCTTCCGTCTTGTGCAGGATCTGCGGTGAGACGATCTTCATGACCACCGGGTAGCCGATGGTCGCGGCGAGCTTGGCCGCATCGGTTGCGGTGCGCGCCACGGCTTCCTTCGGCACGGCGATGCCGTAAGCCTCACAGATACCCTTCGCTTCCGGCGCAGTCAGTGCGCTACGACCTGCGGCCCTGGCCTGGTCAAGGATCTTGCGGACCGCGGTCTTGTCGTATCCCATGATCTCTCCGTCGGCTCAAATGACGTTTTCGGTGCGCAGCGCCTTGATCTCGGACTCGCTCAGGCCGAGTTCGGTGAGCACCTCCTGTGTGTGCTCGCCGAGGAGCGGGGAGCGTCTGACCTCCGTGACGCTGTCGGACATCTTGATCGGATTGCCCACCGTCAGGTACTTGCCGCGCTTGGGATGATCGACCTCGACGATGGTGCCGGTGGCGCGCAGCGAAGGCTCCGCCGCCAGTTCTTCCATCGACAGAATCGGGCCGCACGGAATGTCGTGCTGGTTGAGTTCCGCCATGGCCTCGAACTTGGTTTTTGTCATCGTCCAGGCCTCGACCGTGGCAAACACCTCCAGCAGACGCGGCAGACGCGCATTGGGCGTGGCGTAGTCCGGATGAGTGATCCAGGCTTCCTTGCCGATCACTCTGCAGATGTCCTTCCATACCGGCGCCTGGGCGATGAAGTACAGATAAGCGTTGGGATCGTTCTCCCAGCCCTTGCACTTGAGGATCCAGCCCGGCTGTCCGCCGCCGGAGGCGTTGCCGGCGCGCGGTACCGCCGAGCCGAACTTGCCGTGCGGATACTGGGGGTATTCCTGCATGACGCCGGTCCGGGCCAGTCGTTGTTGGTCGCGCAACTTGACGCGACACAGGTTCAACACGCCGTCCTGCATCGCGGCGAGCACCTTCTGGCCGCGCCCGGTGCTGATCCGCTGATACAGGGCGGCCACGATGCCGAGGGCGAGATGCAAGCCGGTGCCGCTGTCGCCGATCTGTGCGCCGGTGACCAGTGGCGGGCCATCGTCGAAACCGGTGGTTGAAGCCGAGCCGCCGGCGCACTGCGCGACGTTCTCGTAGACCTTGCAGTCCTGGTACGGGCCCGGACCGAAACCCTTGACGGATGCGACAATCATGCGCGGGTTGAGCGCCTGGATCCGCTCCCAGGTGAACCCCATGCGATCCAGCGCCCCCGGGGCAAAATTCTCCACCAGTACGTCACAGCGCTTCACCAGTCGCTCCAGGACCTGCTTGCCCTTGGCGCTCTTGGCGTCGAGGGTGATGGAGCGCTTGTTGTGGTTCAACATGGTGAAGTAGAGACTGTCCACGTCGGGAATGTCGCGCAGCTGCTCGCGGGTGATGTCCCCGGCCCCCGCCCTTTCCACCTTGATGACATCGGCCCCCAGCCAGGCGAGCAGCTGGGTGCAGGTGGGCCCCGATTGAACGTGCGTAAAGTCGAGAATACGCACGCCGTCTAGTGCCATTGCCATTCGCGTATTCCCTGTCGTCGGTTACTTGTACATGGTCTGGTTCTTGGTCCCCGGGGCGTACTCGCGCGGGTCCACCCAGATATTGATGACCGCCGACCGACGCAACTTGTGCACCGACTCACGTGCCCGCTTGAGCGCCGGCGCGATTTGCGCCGGGTCGCGGACTTCCTCGCCGTAACCGCCCAGCATCTCTGCGAATTTGCCGAATGGCACGTCACCCAGCAGGTTGCCGACGTTGCCGCGCTCCTCACCATATTTCGCGAGCTGCCCGTAGCGGATCTGGTTCATCGCGGAGTTGTTGCCGATGACTGCGATATAGGGCACGCCGAAGCGGTTGGCGGTCTCCATATCGAAGGCGGTCATGCCGAACGACCCGTCACCGTAGTAGCACAGCACTTCCTTGCCCGGATGGGCGAGTCCTGCCGCGATCGCAAAGCCGGTGCCAACCCCGAGCGATCCGAGCGCTCCAGGATCCATCCACTGCCCGGGGCGGCGGGGACGCACGGCCTGGGCGGAGATCGTCACGACGTCGCCGCCGTCGCCGATGTAGATGGTGTTTTCAGCGAGGAACTCGTTGAGCTCGTACGCGACCCGATAGGGGTGGATCGGGGTGTTGTTGGATTTGAACAACGGCATCAGCTTCTCGGTGGCCGCCGCTTCGGCGTCGGTCAGCTTTTTCATCCATTGCTGGCGCGCCTGGCGCTTGTCCTGCTTGAGACGGCCGGAGGCCGCCTGCAACACCGCCCCCAGAATGGCGCCCGGGTCGCCAACCAGTCCCAGATCGATGTCGCGGTTCTTGCCGACCGTGCGATAGTCCATGTCGATCTGCACCAGCTTGAGCTTGGTGCTGATGCGCCGCCCGTAGCCCATGCGAAAGTCGAACGGCGTGCCGACAATGAGAATGAGGTCGGCGTCGGAGAAAGCGCTGCCGCGGGTTCGATCGAAGTGGTGCGGATCGCCCGGCGGCAGCAGGCCGCGGCTGCCGCCGTTGAAGTAGCCGGGGATGTCAAGTCCGCGCAGCAGTGCGATCGCTTCCTCGTGGCCGCGCGCCGCCCACACCTGCTGTCCGTACAGGATCGCCGGGCGCTCGGAGTTGACCAGCAGGTCGGCCAGCTTTTCGATGTCACGGGGATCGCCGAGCGAGCGGGTCGAGGCGCGGTAATGACCGGGCTTCGGGACGACGGCCTTGGATACCTCGACCTCGCGATCGAGGACATCGCGCGGAATTTCCAGGTACACCGGTCCCGGGGCGCCGTTGAATGCCTCGCGCGCGGCCATTGAGATCATGTCCGCGACGCGCTCGGTGCTCGGCACATTGGCGGCGAACTTGGTGATCGGGGTCATGAGATCGACGTGCGGCAGGTCCTGGAGCGATCCCATCTTGTGTTGAGTCAGCGCGCCTTGCCCGCCGATGTGCAGCACCGGGCTCTCGGAGCGAAAGGCCGTGGCAATCCCCGTCACCGCATTGGTACAGCCGGGTCCGGCGGTGGTGACCACGCAACCGAGCTTGCCGGTCTGGCGCGCGTAACCGTCCGCGGCGTGAGCCGCGACCTGTTCGTGGCGCACGTCGATGATGCGGATCCCTTCATCGATGCAGCCGTCGTAGATGTCGATGATGTGCCCGCCGCACAGGGTGAAGATCGTATCGACCCCCTCGTTCTTCAGCGCCTTGGCGACCAGATGCCCGCCGGAAATGACGCTGGCGTCACGGCTCTTGCGCTTGAGCGTGTCTTCCGCGGTCGTCGTACCCTTGCTGTCCGTAGTCTTGGTCGCCGTCTCGAGCATGGATCCTCCATTCGTAACACTTAATCTGCGACGGTAGGACTCCCGTCACCGCAGCGTCACGCCGCGAAACCCCTGGGATCGCACCTGACGTGGTTCCGGAGCGCGCACCCGGCGCCCTTCCGCCACTGAAGGCGGAAGGGCGCGATCTTCAGAGGTCAATGCGTCGCAAGCTTCGCAGTTGCACCAACGGTGGCGGTCCGATTCGTGTACGCGCTGCGCATGGGCCTCAGGATCAGAATGGCCATCAGCGCCGCCAGGATGTTGAGGACGGCGGCCGTGATGAATACCGTGTGCCAGTTTCCCTTGGCCGCCATGACACTGGTCAGCGGTACCAGCAGCGCAGCCGTGCCCTTGGCGGTGTACATGAGGCCGGTATTGGTGGTCGCGTACTTGGCGCCGAAGGTGTCCGTCACCGTCGCGGGGAACAGGCTGTAGATCTCGCCCCAGGCGAAGAACACCAGGCCGCTCAGCAGGACGAACGCCACGGGGTCGGTGCCAAAATTGGCGAGCATGATGATGCCCACGCCTTCGAGCAGGAAGGCGATGAACATGGTTGGTTCACGCCCAATCTGGTCGGACACCCAACCGAAGAACGGCCGGCACAGGCCGTTCAGGATGCGGTCGAGGCTGAGGGCGAAGGTCAGTGCCGGGAGCGTCAAGCCGATCAGGCTCACCGGGACATCGGCCACCTTGAAGTCCTTGGCGATCGGTGCGAGCTGCGCAACCGCCATCAAACCCCCCGCCGCCATCATCACGAACATGAGATACATCACCCAGAAGACCGGGGTCTTGAGCATCTCGAGCGGTTGAGCCTGGTAGCGTGAAGCACCGGGGGCTATTTTCGGGGCCGCCGCCATGAAACTCAGCGTCGGGGCCATAATCAGAAAGCCGACCACCACGACGACGATGCCTTGCATCAGACCGAACGTCAGGAAGGTGTGCTCGTACCCCGAGCTCTTGATCATGTTGGCGATGGGGATGATGGTCGCCGCCGAACCCGCGCCGAAGCCGGCCGCGGTCAGGCCCGCCGCCAGTCCGCGTCTCCCGGGGAACCACCGCACCGCATTGCCGATGCAGGTGCCGTACACGCCGCCGGCGCCGATGCCACCGAGCGCCGCCGCGAAATAGAACATCCCCAGAGAATCGGCGAATGAATTGATGGTCCAGGCGATGCCGCAGAGCACACCGCCGATGACGACGATCCAGCGCGGCCCGAAACGATCGACCAGGTAGCCCTCGGCGGGCACCAGCCACGTCTCGAACAGAACGAATATTGTGAACGTGACCTGGATGGCCGCCTTGGTCCAATGGTATTTGGCGCCGATCGGACCGACGAACAGCGTCCAGCCGTACTGCAGGTTGGCGATCATCACCATACAGATGATGCCGATGATCAACTGCGCCCAGGGTTGGGCGAAAATTGAGGTGTTTTGAGAATTCGAATCGGTAACCATCGGTGCTCCCCCTTCGTCGACTAAGTTGAACCGTCAGCCGGTTGGCATGAATTTAGGCGATTCGTAGCACGAGCCAGCGTTGGACTTATTTGTCAGGTGCCCTCATGCAGGCGGGACCAGATCGCGCCTCCGGAACCCGTCGTCGATCTGCGGCACCACAATGAGGCCCTGGAACGGTGCATGGGATCAGCGCTTTTTTTGAA
>Ga0210394_10001096_pt1 | contig 46131 bp, 72 predicted proteins | sample IncBWC12MmetaG_FD_160121 | JGI IMG/M metagenome (GOLD analysis project Ga0210394, IMG submission 160121) | Forest soil microbial communities from Barre Woods Harvard Forest LTER site, Petersham, Massachusetts, United States - Inc-BW-C-12-M | ecosystem: Environmental > Terrestrial > Soil >...
ACGCCGCCGACCGCGCCGACCACGCCGCCGACCGCGCCGACCACGCCGCCGACCGCGCCGACCGCGCCGCCGACCGCGCCGCCGACCGCGCCGCCGACGCCAGATCCGTTTTATCTTGCGAATCGCAATACGCAATTACCAGATTGAGAGCCGCGACACACTCTTTCGCGTAGGGTTCCTGATTCGATAGCAGACGGTCGCGGTCTCGGGTGTGACGCAGTGAGGCTAGTTTCCAACGTACGTTTTCGACATCAGCGCCGACGGGTACGGCTCCCAGAAAGTCAACCGCGAACCGCTGCGCGTTACCGGCTGGCAGACCTTCGAAGATTTTGTCCTCCAGATACGCAAGCCATTGCGGAAGACCAAGCTCATCTTCGTACGCAGAATGGTTGTACCGGTTTATCGTGCAACCAACCGCGCACCCGTGAGTACCATTCCACCCTTGGCCTTGAATGATTTCGTCTGCTGCATGGTGCGCCTTGAGCCGCGTCAGGTACTTCTGTTTTATTGCTTCGTCGCCGTGAAATGCTTTCATGATTTCTCCTTGGTTGCCAAGCCCTCAGGCTTCTCTTTCGATTGATGCAGCTACGCGTTCGCGTAGCGCTTCATACTCTTTTTTCTGTCGTGCGTAGTCTTCAATATCTTCAAAGTACTCGTTCACGTCAGGACAGGTTGCGATCAGGTTGTGGACTTCTGCGATAGCGCCACCCAATGCGTGCCAGACCAGTATCAGATTCTTGCCTTTTATTTGCATCTCTATCTCCTTCGGAAAGGCCGCCGGAGTGGCCTATAGTTCACAGGACGGATACGATCCGTTCACCTTCTTCCAAATCTCTTTCCGCCAGCTGGCGGGCATGTGCTGCGTTGATAGCGTTGACGTAAAAGGTCTTGAGGTTTGTAGTGATGTCAAAGAAGCGCATTTCGTTTCTCCTTCGTTGTTGATGAACGGACTATAGCAAATGCCGAAACATTCCGCAAGTGCAAAATTTAGCTTGACAAGGTGTCGGCGCGGGATATAAATTCTGTCTCGCGTACCTCATCAACGAAGGAGAAAACTGAATGACAATCAGCATTGAAGTAACGCTTTATGCGAATCACGCGGACAGTGATCGTCTGAACTCGAACATCCGATTCAATGGCGAAGCTGAAACCGTTGAAGACGCCAAGAAGATGGCGCTGGAATTGCATCAGCTGTCGGAAGCGATTGGAGCGATGCAAGCGCCGCGTCCGGAACCGCGTCCTGCTCTCGAAAAGATGAAGGCGGCGTTAGAGGAAAAAGCTGCACGGGAGCAAGTCCCCAACGATCAGCCGAAATCTACGGATACGACATCTGGCGAACCGTCTGCACAGACTGGCGAATCATCTTCGCCCGCGCTGGACTACGCGAAGGATGTGAAGCCGATTACCATTCAGTTGTCCAAAGAGAAGGGCCGTGAAATCACTATCGGCGTGCTGTCGCGCTTCGGTGTGAAGTCGGCTCAGGATCTGGAACCCGCGCAGTGGACGGAATACATCGCGCATTGCGGGAAGGTGCTTGCCGGCGGTGAAGTATGAGCGACCGCCCCCACGCGTTAGCAAGCCCCAGCAAGGCCGAAATGTGGCTCGCGTGCGCCAACTCGCTAGCCGCGAACATCGGCCAGCCTGAGGGCGACAGGAAGGCCCCTGACCTTGGTACGGACAAGCATGAACTGATGACCTTGTGCCTGGAGTTCGGCAAAAATGCCATGTCGTACGAAGGGCATGTCCTGAAGTTCGGGCATACGGTCAATAAGGAGTTGGCACATGACGTACAAACTGTTGTTGATAATGTGCGCGAGCGCATGTCTGCTTATGTTCTTCGTGGATGTACCGTCGCCCTTGAGCTTGATCAGGCGGTACCCATTGACCACATCACAGGGGAAGCTGAAGCTACTGGCACCCTGGATGTTGCTCTTATCGTCTCTTGGCCTGACGGCCATGCTTCTATCGACGTTATAGATGCCAAGTTCGGCTACTCGGAAGTACTCGCCGAAGAGAATCCGCAACTCCTGATGTACGCTTCCGGCGCACTGGAAATGTTCGGGCTGGTTGAGAATTTCACGGAAGTGAATCTGGTGATCGAGCAGCCGCTTCGCGGTACCACGGAGTGGAGCACGACTCCGGAAGATGTGAAGTTCTGGTCTGAATGGGCAGCACCGCGCGCGGAAAAGGCAATCCTGATTCACAACATGGCCGGCGAACGCGCGCTGAAGACGGAGGACTTCGGCGTCAGTGAGAAGGGCTGCATGTGGTGCAAGGCGAAGGCGGTTTGTCCTGCACTGCTACAGCGCGTAGAGGAAACGATCGAGGCAACTTTCGAAGTTGAAGGCCCTCTCGCAGATGCTGAACTCCTGCCAGTTGATGAACTCGCCAGCAAGTTTGAAAAGCTGGAGATTATCGAGGACTGGATCAAGGGAATCCGCGCTCGCGCTGAGCTTGAACTACTGGCCGGAAAGCAGATTCCCGGTCTGAAACTGGTAGCCGGCAAGAAAGGGAACAGGGCTTGGGCCTCAGATGACGAAGCCGAAGCCATGATGAAGAAGTTCAAGATGAAGCAGGACCAGATGTACAGCTTCAAGTTGCTGGGCCCGAAGCCGATTCTCGAAGCACTGGCCGACCAGCCGCGACGCCTGAAGCAGATCGAGAGCCTGATCGTGCAACCTGCGGGCAAGCCGCATGTCGCTCTCGATTCGGACAAGCGTCCGGCACTTGAAATTAAACCCGTCGAAGACGGTTTCGATACCGTGGAGGATCTATGCTAGAGAACATTCACACGGAATACTGGCTTATTCAGCATAACGGTGAAGGAAAATTTGGGCCCTTCAACAGCGCGAAAGAAGCCTACGAATGCGTACGCTTGGAAGAACTTTCCGACTACGAATTGAAAATTGTTTTGTCTTACGTCCCTTTCTGACTGGAGATTTACAAAATGGGCACCATCGTTCAACTGAAGCACGTTCGCATCGCATTTATCGACAACCTGTTCGAGCCGGCACAGTACGAAGGCCAGGGCGACTTCCGCCATTCGGCCACGTTCATTGTCGAACCGGGCAGCGCAAACGACAAAGCGATCCAGCACGCTATCCAGATGGAAGCGAACGCGCTGTGGGGCAAGAAGGCCGAAGCGTTCCTCGAAGACATGCGCACGAACAAGAACAAGTTTTCGTACATCAAGAACAAGAAGGATAAGACCGGCGAAGTGTATGAAGGCTTCGAGAACATGTACGCGCTGTCCGCGATTCGCAAACAGAAAGACGGCACGCCGCTGTTCCTCCACAACATCAAGGACAACGAGACAGGCAAGGCGAAGCGCCTGACCGGCAAGGAAGGCATCATCTACGCCGGCTGCTACGTGAACGCCAAGGTGGAAATGTGGGCGCAAGGCGGAACATACAGCGGCATGCGCTGCGGCCTTCTGGGCGTCCAGTTCGACGCACCGGGCGACAGCTTCGGTGGCGCTTCACGTCCGAGCGATGACGGCTTTGATGCCGTGGATGCGGAAGACGATCTCGCGTAACACAACGGGCCCTTCGGGGCCTTCGGGGCCTTTCTTCTGAGGAGAGGAAATGAACTATAAAAGCTGGAATGACGAAGAGTTGCGCCGGGTTCTGATTGCCGATCCGGACGACACAGCCGCGATTTGCGAAGCCGCAGAGCGATTTGCGAAACAAGACGGCTACACTGAAGAAGACTTGGTCGAAGCACGGCAGGAGGGCCGTGAGGAGGGCCGTGAGGAGGGCCGTGAGGAGGGCCGTGAGGAGGGCCGTGAGGAGGGCCGTGAGGAAGGGTATGCTGACGGGTATGCTGAAGGCCAACGTACGGACGACTCGCGATGAAACTCTGGTGGGATCTGGAAACCTACAGTGAAACCCCAATCAAGGATGGGGCTCATAAATATTCCGAAACTGCGGAGGTACTGCTGTTCGCGTGGGCGCCAGACGAGGAGAAGCCCTCCGTGTGGGACGCGACGGAGAAGCCTAATATGCCATCCGATCTTGAAGAGTGTATCGCGCAATCAGACGAGTATTGGGGGCACAATTCGGGGATGTTTGACCGTGTCGTAACGCGATACGCACGCCCTTCTCTCGCACGCCTGATGGAAGAAAGGAAACACCGGGATACTCTCGTCCAAGCACTCTGCCACGGGCTGCCAGGTTCGCTTGATGCGCTGTGCGAGATATTCCGCCTGGATTCCGATGTCGCAAAAAGCAAACGCGGCAAACAGCTTATTCGCATGTTCTGCATGCCGCAGCCAAAGAACAGCAAGATCCGCCGGCGCACGCGGGACACGAACCCGTTCGAGTGGCTGGAGTTTATCGAATACGCGAAGTCGGATATCACGTCCATGCGGATTCTTCACCAGAAGATGCCGAAATGGAACTATCCGAATAACGAATTCGAACTGAAGCTCTGGCAGCTCGATCAGCGAATCAACAACGAGGGTGTTTATGTCGATCTCGATCTCGCAACGGCGGCAATTGAAGCGGTGGACCGTGAGCAAAGTTCGCTCGCTGAGCGAACTCACGAAGCCACAGACGGCGTGGTATCTTCAGCCACTCAACGAGACGCCCTGCTCGCTCACATACTTGCAGAATATGGTGTCTCGCTGCCTGACATGCGGGCAGACACTCTCGAACGCCGCCTTGCAGATGCAAGCTTGCCAGACGGGGTACGGGAGCTTATCGGGCTTAGGCTTATGGCAAGCACAAGCTCAGTCTCAAAATACCGCCGGGTTATCCGCTCAACTAGCACTGATGGGTATCTACGTGGACTCATCCAGTTTTCAGGCGCTGGCCGGACCGGCCGCGACGCCGGCCGACTGTTTCAGCCGCAGAACTTGATGCGGCCTACCCTTCCCGGCGAAGTGATCGAGGAAGGCATAGAAGCGATCAAGGCGGGCTGCGCGGACCTGATCACAGACAACGTGATGGAGTTGTGCGCCAACGCCATGCGGGGCGTGATTATCGCGCCACCGGGCAAGAAGCTGGTGATTGCCGACTTGTCGAACATCGAAGGGCGGGTTCTGGCATGGCTGGCAGGGGAAGAGTGGAAGCTGCAGGCGTTCCGGGATTACGATAAAGGAATCGGGCCTGATCTTTATCTCGCGTCCTATGCACGGACTTTTGGAGTTTCTATCGATCAGGCGAAACGTCAGGTCGGGAAGGTTTTGGAACTGGCCATGGGCTTTGGGGGCGGGGTTGGATCATTCATCACGTTCGCTGCGGTCTATAACCTGGATCTTGAGCAGATGACTTCCGGTCTGGATCTTCCGCCGGATGTTGTAGCGGAGGCGGATAACTTCTGGAACTGGTCGATTGACACGAAGCGTTCCACCTATGGACTTTCGAAAGAAGTGTTCATTGCCTGTGATTCGTTGAAGCGCTTGTGGCGTCGCGCACATCCGAAGATCGTAGCTCTGTGGAAAGAAACGGAGGATAACGATCGGCAGGCAATCGAGAACGAAGGGCAGGAATACGCCAGCGGGCGGTGCGTGACTGTCCGCCACGGCAACTGGATGAAAGATAGACTGCCGTCCGGGAGGTACCTTTCCTATCCAGCGCCGCGAAACGGCGATCAGGTTTCGTTCATGGGTTTGAATCCGTACTCGCACAAGTGGCAGCGCCTGACAACGTATGGCGGTAAACGGGTTGAAAACCGGACACAAGCCGTAGCGCGAGACGTGTTCAAGAGTTCCTATCCTGCGATTCTCGAAGCCGGGTATGAGATCAAGTTACCGGTGCATGACGAGAACATCACGTACGCACCAGACGGCGCTTTGTACGGCCCCAAGCATCTGTCGCAACTCATGGCTACCGTACCAGCATGGGCAAGCGGCCTACCGCTGGCAGCAGCCGGGTTCGAAGCGTATCGATACAGAAAAGATTGACAATCTTTCGGCAATTGCTATACTGAACTTACTAACAACGAAGGAGAGCGAAATGCGCACCGAAGATTGCGGCCCTCGCAAACACAGCTATGAATTCACGGGCAACAAGACGTTCAAAACGATACACATGGGCCCTCGCGGAACGCGTATTCATCTATCGCAAAACGCGACCTATAAATGTACGACCTGCGGAAAAACGCGCCGGGGCCCTGCTAAAGTCGGCGAACCGAACGATAGTCTATAAGGAGTCTGAAATGTTCAGCAGAGACAACAAGCATTACAGGCCAACCCCGCGCACCGCGTCCGAAGCGTTCGGCCCGTACCACCACTACCAGTCGAAGAAGCAGGCCCGCAACGATATCATTCAGGTCGCTTTAGGCGTGATCGCACTGGGCGTTGTTTACGGTTTCCTGTTTGGGTGGAGGGGATAGTGAAAACTGAGCGCTTACGTTTTGAAGAGATTATTCGGGACATTCTCCAACCGGATCATGCCGAGCAAGCGCTAAGGAAAGAAGGTAAGTACTACGCGGAATATGCTACAACGCTTGCATGGGCCGTATTTAGAGCAGCGGAGGCAGAACATGAGAGAACGCGAAATCGAACAGTACTTCATCCGTCGCGTGCGCGAAGCCGGCGGCCTGCAACGCAAGTTCGTAAGTCCCGGCCATAGAGGCGTGCCTGACCGTATCTGTGTGTTTAACGGAAAGATACGTTTCGTTGAACTGAAAGCCCCCGGAGAAATACCGGACAGTCATCAGTGGCGTGAGATAGTGGCGTTGCAGTCTAAAGGCTGCGTCGTGTGGATTATCGATACGAAAGATATGGTCGATATTTTCGTAAAGGAGATGGTGAAATGAGCGCTTTGACAATTGGACTTCTGGTTTGGGGAATCTTTAACGCCGCGATTCTCGCATTCTGGCGTGGGCGGAAGTAGATGCAACTCCGTCCCTACCAGAAGCTAATCATTGATCACATTCTCGATAAGGAGAGATGCAATGCCTTTGTCCCGATGGGCCTTGGTAAAACGATTTCGACTCTTAAGTCTCTCGAAACGCTTAGCCTTGTCGATTCATCGCCGACCCTTGTACTTGCGCCGCTCCGCGTTGCGCAAAGCACCTGGCCGGACGAGGTCAAGAAGTGGGGGATCGATCTGCCTGTCACGCCGATTGTTGGCACAGCGGAGCAACGCGCCCTTGCGCTCCGTGAAGATTCTGCTATCTGGACCATCAACTACGAAAACATCCCGTGGCTCGTAGACTGGTTCAAGTACAACCCTCGCCCGTGGCCGTTCAAGACGATCGTCGCGGACGAGGTAACGAAACTCAAAGGCTTCCGGGTAAAGCAGGGCCGCGCGCGGGCGAAAGCGATTGGCGAAGTGGCGTTCAAGAAAGTCGATAGGTGGATTGGGCTTACAGGCACGCCGGCCCCTAACGGCCTTAAGGACCTGTGGGGGATCATGTGGTTTATCGATGGCGGCATGCGGCTGGGCCGATCGTATTCGGACTTCACGAAGCGTTGGTTTCAACGGGGGTACAACGGGGAGATGGAGCCGACCGCATGGGCGCAGAACGAGATTCAGGAATTACTGAAGGATGTCTGCCTGTCCCTTGACGCCAAAGACTACTTCAATCTCTCCGAGCCGATCACGAACCGGATAGTTGTGGATCTGCCTCACAAGGCACGGCAACAGTACCGGGACATGGAGAAGAAAATGTTCCTCGAACTGGAGGGGCATCTGGGGCCAACGGAAGTGGAAGCACTGAACGCGGCCAGCAAGACGCAGAAGTGTCTCCAGCTGGCAAACGGCGCGATCTATACCGATGAACAGCGAAACTGGACGGAGGTTCACGATGCAAAGATTCAGGCACTTGATGACATCGTTGAGGAGGCAGGAGGCGCACCAGTTCTTGTCGCATACCATTTTCGTCATGATCTTGCTCGTCTTACTGCCGCTTTCCCTCGCGGCCGCGTGCTTGATTCCGATCCAGAAACTATTAGAGCTTGGAACGCGGGGAAAATTCCGGTTCTGTTTGCTCATCCTGCTAGTGCTGGCCACGGTTTGTCTCTACAGGATGGCGGCAACATCATCGTGTTTTTCTCAGTGAATTGGAACCTGGAAGAAGCGCAGCAGATCGTGGAGCGCATTGGCCCGGTGCGACAAATGCAGTCCGGTCATAATCGACCTGTATTTATTCATTACATCCTCGCCGCAGATACCGTAGACTTTGACGTTCTGGAACGGCTAGAGTCGAAGCGGAGTGTTCAGGACATCTTGCTTCAAGCGATGAAAAGGAGAAAGTGATGGCGAAGTTGTGGGTGACTCACGTTGATGAAAAGCTGGCGGAAGCGTTGCGACGAATCGTAAATCTCGAACAGCAAGTCGCGAATCAGGCCATCGCGACGCAGAAGGTAACTTGCGGTAATTCGCGCGGCCCCTTGAAGACATACGAGATCAAGGCGCAAGCAGCAGCAGCTACCCAAGCGACAGAGCATCTGTACGCCCCGCTCCGGGAAGAGACACCTTCAATGCGCGGCGACGTAGCCGCCATCGTCGCGATGAAGGCTTTCATCGAGCGATTTCTTGCGTACGACGATCTCGGACAAGTCGTGAATGCTTGCGTGCGCGACGATGCTCGCGAAGCGCTCGGAAGGGCAAGGGCGGAATCGTGAAGTGGAATGACAGCAGTACGGTGCTTCCTTTCCCAGGGCGGGAAGTGCTTATCGAACTGAGAATCGTGAACTCTCATCGTTTTGCAGTCGCTACGATCGACTGGGTTGACGGCTTCGCTCGATGGAGTTACGGGCCTTATCAGTGGCGCGATACTGACGTACTTCGATGGGCCGCTATTGAGCCAAAGCCTGAATAACCCGCGTCATCATATGGTCCTGCACATTTGGAATCGGCAACAGCGGTTTGCCGATATCGCGCAGTGCGCCCGCGTGGTAGCACCCCCACGGTACGTCCGGTACCAGGTCGTTACCGTTTTTGCACAGCCACATCGGCACGCCTGCCAGTAGTGTTTGCACCGAAGTGTCGGAACTTACGCGCGGGGGTTCGAAGCCATAAACCGCGATTGGTGGTTTGCCAGCCGCAGTCATCATAGCCGCAGCCGTGATCGCGATAGCGGCGCCCAGCGAGTGGCCGACCAGCGTTACCGGCTGATCGCCGATCGTATCAAGCACCTTTGCCGAAATCGCAAGCCACGCATTCCAGAAGCCTTCGTGCACGTGGCCGATGCCGTCCACGGGGATCATGACGGCGTCCAGATCCGCGATCCACGACGCCAGATTGTTCGTGCCGGGAAACGCGATGCACAAACCATCTGGCGTCGTGCGCACGATCGCGCGCGAAGCCGTGTCCTCCTCCCCGATATCCGGATCAGCGGAGTAGGCTTCGTTCGCAATCAGGGCGTAATCGTACGGCGTCATTTTGCTGCGGGAGCGCTTGCGGCCTGCGCAGCTACCGCCGCACTGGCTGCGCTTGTCGCCACATCAGCGGTGGCGCATACAACGCCGTTCACAGCAGCCGCAGCCGCTACGTCCGGGCTCGCCGCACTGGCAGCGGTGAGCGTCGGCTGAACGATCTTGCAGCCGTTGCTGATCGTTTGCAGCGCGATCAGGTTCGTCTGGTTCAGGTTCTGCAACGTGGTGTTGAGGTTAGCCTGCTGGGCCGACGAGCATGCGCCAAGTGCGAGCACGGAGAGAATAAGAATGCGTTTCATTGTGGTTCCTTTGCGATGAGATGGGCGCCGATCCAGACTAGCGCGTACTTGATGAAAGCGATGAGCTCAGCGGAATTCTGGACGCTGTTTGCGACCAGCACAACCCAGGTGATAAACAGCCCTACGGCAGCAACGCTCAGGAATTCGGTTGTCTGCTTACTCATTGAATTCCCCTTCTTCAGCGATGCGTCGGCGCAACAAGCCGGCAACCACCTGGCCGCCTGCCAGGTCCCAGCGCGCGAACTGATCTGCGGCTCCTGCGAAGTTGCCTGCGTTGAGCATCCGCAGCATCGTGGAACTCGCAAAATTGCCGCTGCCGACATTGAATACGAAATCGACAAGCGCGTCAAACTCGCCCTGAGTCAGCGGAACCAGTACCTGATTCTGAACCACGCTTGCGGCCCACTGGATATCTTCCAGCAGCCATGTTTCGGCCTGCGCTTGCGTGCAGGTCATGCCTTGCGTGACGCCGGCGGTATGACCATAGCCGATCGTCCAGACGCCGGCAGAGTCCTGGTAGGAAGTCAGTTCAAGCCCTTCAAACTGTTCCGTCAACGCCTGACCGGTGTATTGCAAATTCTGGTTCATTAGTGCCCCTTCGCAAATAACTCCACGAAGATGGTAGCGACGCCGCCGACGAGGCTCCCGAACGACACTGCCATCCACAGGCCCCCACGACCCTTATTCGCGATTGCCAGCAAATCGCGAATGTCGTTTTTGATTTCCCTCATGTCCGCGCGCATGTCTTTGATCTCCCGATCCTGAGCATTGAGTTGCGCTTTCATTTCGTAAAGCTGTTCCGGGGATGGTCCGCCCCCAGTTGTAACGTGATTGCTCATCATGTCCACCACACGCCCCCGCGCGTTAGGCGCTTACTGGCGCGTCTGTACTGAAGACACGCCATGCACCGTTAGAATAGTACACCGGGACCCCTGTCCCGGACCCCGCACCTTCGCCCACCTTCCGGCCATTGCTCGCGTAGGCAATAACACCTGGCGGAGGTCCGTTTGGTGCCGTTGGTGACACACCCGGTAACGTGGCTACCGTGTAACTGCCCTTCAGTGCGAATCGTGAAAACAGGCTAAAGAACCACCCTTGCCATGCAGGAGACTCGAATCCCGTTTTAGGATCGGGCGGCGTGGAAAAGGTGTTGTTAGCCATCAGTATTTCCAGCCTTCTGCGTAGCCAAGATCCTGAAGCTTGGGCAGTTGCTTCTCAAGCCGCTCACCGATGTCGTCACGCCACTCAGGGCTGTTCGGGATCTCGATCTTCTTGATTGCTCGCATGGCCCGGTTCTTTGAACCTGTGACGCTATAGTCCGTGCCTGTAGCCACGGCTACATAGTCGCCAGCGGTGACGTACATCTTGCGGCGTTCGTCGCCTTTCTCGCCGTCCGGCGCTTCGCCCATCTTCGCCATGACAAGATGCAGATCTTCCGTGAGCAACGGCTCACAGCCGTAAATCGGAAACCCCTGGCAGTCTCGCCCTGTGTACTCTGTGTAAGGGAAATCGGGGATCGCAATCACAACGCCGGTTGCGATCTCGTCCAGTACTTCGAGCGTGTCTTCGCCGTTCAGCAGGTCCAGCATCCATTGCGCCGGGTCGCCGACATGCAACGCACAGGAGATCGTAAAACACGGCCACCCTGGGCGCGCGGTAGCCTCCAGCGGCCAGCATTCGCCCTTGTCATCCACGATGGCTGACACGTCGAAGAATCCACGGTAGTTGATTGAGTGCAGGTAACTGGTGAGCGGCTTGAGCAGCTTGTCGGCGAGCTTGCAATTCTCGTCGTAGCGCATGCAAGTTCCCATCTCGCCAGTGTTCACACCAGAATCGCCCGCCATGTGCTTCTTGTGTTCGAAGTTAGTTAGTGCGTACTTACTCCAACCGTTTTTGCCGAACCAGCCACCGATCGCCATTTCGATACCGGGCTGGAATTTCTGAAGGATGAACTTGGGCGGTGCTTTGGATTTCTGCTTTTCGGGCGGCTTGTCACGCCAGCGTTCAAGCATGTAGACCATATCCTTGGCCGAACCCGAAAGGTAGGACAGGGCCTTGTCCACGTCATCGCCGTCAGGCTTTGAGACATAGCGCTCGCCGGTCTTCTGCACGAACTTGATTGCCGAGTTGTAGTCCGAGAATTCCTGACCGGGAATGATGTTCAGGCCTGCTTTCTTGAACACTTCCTGCCCGGTATTGCGCTCCACTTCCAGTGCGGCGCCGGCGAGGTTAGAGCCGAAGATCGGATATTTTTTCTTGTGATAGGGCTCGAGCGCGGTCAATAGCTTCTCGCCGTTGTAAGTGACGAAAATCAGATCCGCCCACTGCATGTGCGCTTTCCACTCAACGACCTTAGGCACGATACCGTCACCGATAGGCGAACGCTTGCCGGTCTTGTCTTTTTCGACCCACAGGCGTACTTCGTGGCCTGATTGCATGCACATCATGCACCAGTCCACGCTTGAGCCCAGTTCGTCCAGAACGAGAATTTTCATCGTTAAGCCTTGATATCCTTTCGGCAATTGCTATAATCAGTTCACTAACGCAAGGAGCAAGTCATGACTCGTCTAATCGCCTTCGCCAGCGCCCTTCTTTTGCTGCCGCTAGTTTACTGGGATTACGGAAATATGGCATATCCCGAAACCACCAGTATTTTCCAGCAAATCGCGGAAAGCCCCCGTGAACTCATCTTCTGGTTCCTCTTCGGCTATCCGCTCATGCTCGCAGCAGGCCACTTCCTTTGGCTGGCATGCCGCGCTTTTAACTTCGTAATGCGCAAGCTGGCTTAACGCTGTCCTTTGATGTCCGTCGATTCCGCCGCCGCACCCGCGATCTGTCCGCGATGCTTGAACAGGATATCGATGACTTTTTGCGAAGCGCCAGCCGCCTTCAACTTGGCGAGACCGCCCGGTTGTGCCGCCATCTGAATCACGTTCATGGCCTGCTTCTCGGACATGCCCGTACCGGTCAGGAGGCGCGCAGTTGTGCCTACAATGTGGCCCAAACCGCCGACCACATTCGCGGCGTGTGACGCCATTCGTGATTCGTTTTCCTCGTGGAAGGCGGCTTGCCTATTACCGCCTTGCGCCATCAAGGCGTTGACGCGTTGCCGCGCAGCTTCCTTCTCAAACACTTGGCGAACTGAGTTCGCGTCTTTCTTGCCGAGAATTTCAATGACCTTCGGGTCTCGCATGCCGTCCGCAATCCCCGTCAACGCGCCGTCCGACATGCGGCTGGCATTATGCAAGTACTGATCCAGCCCGTTCGCCATGCCAAGGCGCGCGTATTGAACAAGCTCCGGATTGTTCTTAATCTTGTTCCACGCTTCGAGGTCAGCTTTGCCGAGTCCGAACGCGAACGAGTGGCCGAATTCCTGCGCACCTAAAATACCGGTGCCGGTCTCTTCGCCGCCTATACGGGCGGACAACGCCTGGCCTTCCTTGACAGTTCCAGTTTGCTGTTCCTTGATGGCACGTTGGAGAGTGTCCAAGGTGCCACGTCGAATAGACCCGCCAGGATTAGCCTTGGCCTCCTCCTTGGAAGCAACGCCTACGGCCTTTTGAAGTTCATCGAGAAGTGCGGAGGGAAGCGACGACACCTGTCCGTCGCGCACTTTGATCTTCGGCGCATTCGCGAGATCTCCTAGGCCGGCTGACTTGCCCGCGTTGAAATCGTCAACCGCTTTTCTGAATAGCGATTCGACTTCAGGATGCGCGAGCAGCGTTTGCAGTTCAGGGCTAACCGGATTCGATTCGCCCTTGGACTTCGTATACGCAGACTGGCGCTTCGTCTGGAGATTTTCCAGATCGTCAATCATGTTCTGCTTTACCTTGTCCAGCGGCGCCCCTTGCTGAACCCCGGCCAAGGGGGCGGCCTGCTGTACTTCCGAACTGATGCGCCCCACCTGGCCTGCCGCATCTTCACGTGTCGCAGACCGTAGAGTTTCACTCGCCCGGTTAGTCGTGCCGCCAGCTTTACCAACCGCTTCGGCCACGCGGTTTGAGAAATCTGCCGCTCGCGCGCCGGGGTTCGCTTTCAGGAAGGCCTGAAGATCGGCCATCGATTTTCCATCTTTCTTCAGCGCCGCCTGTACGCGTTCGAACGCCCCTTTGGCGGCGTCCAGTACACCGGCTTTCTCCAGTGCAGGCTTGGCGAGCGTGCCAAGGTAATTCGCAGCGCCACCAACCACACCGCCCACGGCGGCACCTTTCGCAGCCGCACCAACACGTTCGCCCGCGCTTGCATCCGTTCCCGCTAGGGAGCCCGCGCCTTGCAATGCGCCCATGCCCGCACCGCTAGTTGCGAGACGACCTACGGCGCCGGCAACACCCTTGGCGGCAACACCCGGCATAGCGGCGCTCTGGATTGTCGCAGCAGCGAGGTCCACACCAAAGGAAGCGAGCGGGTTATCGTGGTCATAATCTTTGACAAGCTGGCGCGTCGTATCGGCGGCTTGCTTGCCGAATAGCGCTCTGTCGATACTAGCCCCGAAACCGAAAGTCAAAGCCTGATAGGCCTTCGCACCCAAAGCATCAAAATCAAGCGCGCCGCGCGTCGGCTGCGGCTTCGTGCCGGTTGTCGGTCGTCCCGTAGGATCAACGGTGGGGTTCGTGATCGGCGCAGTGCTGTCAACGTCCGGCATCAGAAATGCCCCTCTGAAAAGAATTTATTCGGGTCTTTGAAAGCCGGGTTCGGCGTGCCGTCTTCAAGCGTAGGGATGGTCGCGGTGTTGGGGACCAGCGTCTTGCTGGCCGGATCGTAGATCATCGTCGGGCCTGCCGCCTGTTCGTATCGGTGCCATTGCGCCACGCCAGACTGAACCGTAGCATCCGGATTGGCTTGGCGATACCGATCGAGGAAATCATTCATCTGGCGTTGTGAAGCCGCACCCACGTAAAGGCCGTGTGCAACCGCCATGTTCGCTTCAGAGCTCAGATTAACGTTCGGCTTGGCTCGGGCGAAGTTGTTGTACATCGCCGCCGTGGACGCAGAGCGCGCGCCGCCGTTCGCGCCGGCCAGTAGCTGCATCTGCTGCACCATATTCGCGGTCAGCTTGTTGAATTCCTGCTGTTCCGACGACAGCAGATAGGAACCACCGCCGAAGCCTTTACGATCGGCCACGGCTTCTGCTGTCGCGTTCCACATCCCGCCGGTGCTGACCGTCTTGTTCGCCACAGCTACGTAGGCCTGCGCCGCGAGATCGGACAGGTTTTTAGCTCCTGCCACTGCCGGCGCGTTCGCCTTGTCATAAGCCGCGTTTTGAGTAGCAATCTGCTTTTGCGCCTGCTGGATTTGCGCCTGCGTCGTCCCTACCGGTGCTGTCGCAGCCAGCGAGGGAGTGAACGGCACGCCACTACTTGCGACCGTCTTCTGGCGCACAGTATCGGCCTGTTGCGCCTGAGCCTGCTGGATCTTCGGAAGATCAGCCTGCGCCTGCTCCCGCTGCTCCTTCTGCTGTTTGAGTTGCAATTCGGCCTGCTTGATCCGCAGTTCGGACTGATCTTTCAGCGTTACCGAACGGTCGGCCAACGTCTGCAACTTGTTGCGGTCGAGATCGTAATTTCCGGTCAGCCCCAGTCCGGCCACGGCTCCTTGCATGGCGGGATTGCTCTGGATCTGCGCGCGCAGATTGTTGTAGCTCGATTGGTCGTTCACGCCGGCGGCCAGCTTCGACGTTTCTTCGTTCGCGTCTTTCTGAATCGCGAGACCCTTCGTCTGAAGATCAAGCTGCTTGCCCTGCGCTTCCTGAATCTGACCCATGACCATCTGCGCGACGGCGGGATGCCCCTGCTGCATAGCCTGCTGATAGACTTTCTGGAGCATACCGATATGCTGCTGCTGATCTTTGATAGCCTGCTGGTAGACCGGAATAGGCGTGTCTACGCCTGCTGCATCACGCGCCGCGATCTGGTCAGCGGGAGACGGTTGCTGCGTTGCCTGAGTCGCGGTTTGTGAAAGCTGATAGGCCTGCGCGTTCTTCGCTACGTTCTTCGTGAAGCCCTGCGTTTCCGGGTTGTTCGGATTACCGCCCGGACCCGCATTCCACATGGCCGCGAACTTGGCCGGGTCGCCGCCGGCCTTCTTCCACATAGCGCCCATGTACGACATCGCGCCTTGCGGGCTCTTCGGATCAAACGGTGCGACGCCATACCCCGGCTGCGCAGCGGTAGCCGGCATCACCTGGAACGAACCCTGCGCATCCTTCGGAGATACCGCGTTTGGGTTGCCTTGCGATTCGCTCGCAATCACGCCGTAAGCGATCTCCGGCGGTACGCCATTCTGTTGCGCGAGAGTATCAAGCTGGGCGAGCGTAATCCCGGCACGCTGAAGCGGCGCCAGATTGCCGTACGCGTCGCCCGAACCCTGAGGCGCACCGCCGGCTGCCGGCTGCCCCGCCGCTACAGGTGGTGAAGCGGTTTGCGAAGATGCGTCTTGCGCACCCTGCCACGCAGATACCATAGCTTGCTGGTAGTCCTGCTGATTCTGCTGCGCGGTTTGCGCCTGCTGAAGTTGCAAAGCGGCCATCTGGTTCTGGATTGAACCGGATTGCAATTGCTGCTGGCGTTGCTGCTGCTGGTACGCGAGGTCGTTCAACTGCTGCGGAACGTTCGAAAGACCGTTCGCGAGACCCGTCAGTACTGCGCCCATGTTTCCGGCCATGTCAGTACCCCGTATATCCAGTCGAACTCAGACCGTAAGTTGGATCGCTCGTCACGTTGCTGCTAAAGCCATATGGATTGGACGAACTGGTAGAGCCAAATCCGTAGTCATCAACGCCTGAGGTCGTGTTGGGAGTGCTGTTGAACGCACCGCTGTTGTACAGATTCTGTCCGGCAGTCGCCAAACCGCTGATCCCGTTCGAAATCGAACTGGCAGTATTCGCATTGCCGGCGGCGAGAAGCTGGCCTGCGGCCACAGGGGAGCCCGTCAGGAGCCCCGACAACTGGCCCATCTGCGTAAAGGCTTGCTGTTGCGCGCTGAGGTTCGTGCCAACTGCGTTCTGCATCTGGCCGTAGCCCTGCTGGTTGCCCGCAAGCGACTGACCGTACAGGCCGGACAGTTGCGACAACTGCTGAGCGTAAGCGCTCTGCCCGAAAGACTGGCCGTAATTCTGAAGCGCGGCAAGCTGGTTGCCGGACGCGTTCAAGCCTTGCGCGGCCAACGTGGCGTTGACGGCGTTCTGCCCCTGGCCGAAAGCGGCCTGGTATTGCGGAGTCTGGTAGACGCTGCTGGGGTTTGCGACAAGGTTGTTGATCTGACTCGCGAATCCCTGACCGTTGAGCGCGTTTCCAAGGCCTACGCCTTGTCCAGCCAGTCCGCCAAGCGACGGCGCGCCCCCGTACTGGACGTTGCCGTAGGTGCCGCCCGGTTGCGCCTGCTGGTTAAGCGTGTTCGCAAATCCCGGCTGGTAAGGCGTGAATGGACTTGCAGTGCCTGCCGCACCCTGATTGCCGGACGAACCAGAATTCGCGACGGATTCACCCGCCCCGACTACCGCTGCGCCCGCGCTGATCCATGCTGCCGGCATGTCATACCCCTTTTTTCGATCAGCACTTCGTCAATGCCTTCGGTTTCCGCCGTGCCATGCACGCAGAACCAGACGATATCGGTAAGCGCCGTAATCCTGTGTTCGACTCCGGCGGGAACGATAATCACGTCGCCGCCTGAATATTCTTCGGTGTCTTCACCGATTTCCGCACGCACACGTCCGCTGCACAGGATGCTGTAGTGCTCGAATTTGTGTTTGTGGGAGCCGATCAGGTAGCCGGCGGGGGCTTTCATCCGGCGCATATAGACCGGATTGCCTTCTGTAGGGAAATAGTGTACCACGCCTAGCGCGGCGTCTATCACGTCCTGCGGAAGCTGTACAGTCACCGTTTGTACCTCCGCTCGTAGTCATGCACGCGAAGGCACACGCACATAACTATATACGAAATATCACTATTGTTCACAACAGAATGGTTTTCCGTATTCACGAAGCGATGCACGTCGCCCGGTCGATCTTCCATCCGCTCGTCTTCGTAGACGAAAGACGCGCCAGGGGCTGACTGGATGCAGATGTTGAACTTGTCGTAGTAGTTGACGTGCCAGCCAAAATCTTTGTGCGGATAGATCTGATGGCCGGGCTTCACGCGCCAGATGAATATCCCGCCAATCCTCTCCGCCTCCACGCGTCGCGCAAGGTCGAACACCAGGGGGCGAATCGCGGGCAGCGCGTACGCAGCCGGATACCAGATCGAATCGTGCTCGTCGTTGAACGTCTTCCAGTCACCTGACTTCAGCCATTCCGTCTTGTCGTTATACCGCACCCATATGTCGTCACTGTCGTGGTGGGGGCCGGCAGGCCCGAGCCGTTCCGTATCCACGTTCCACAACTCCGGATGCTGATGCAACTGGAGCGCGAGCGGCGTCACGTCCACGCCCTGCGCAATTTTCATGAAGTTCTTCAAAGCGTACCCTCTTGCATATCCGGAAGTTCGATCTGGTAGAAGCGCACCTGGAACCCGCCGATGTACAGGACGGAGAATGCACGCCGCCGCGCCGCCGCTCCACGCCGTAGAAGCGATCGGTCCGAACCGAGATTGACCGGACGGAAAGCACCGAAGCTGGCGAAATCGCTGTCAGAATACCCTACATATGCCGTGTCCTGCACCTTGTCCGCAATCACCTCGATCGTCGGGTAGAACTTTTCCTTGTTCGAACCGAAGTCTCCGGCATTCGTGCGCAACAGGCCGTAAATGAACTGCCCGTTGTCGTTCGACACGCCTTGCTGCATCTGGTAGGTGATGCCATTGGTCGAATCCAGCAGGTAATCTGTGTTGTTGCCGAAAGCGTAAAACGAAGGCGAAAACGCATTCTGCACGTAAGGCGTGATGGCCAGATTGCCCAACCCCGTCTGGTTGCTCGCGCTCGCCGTCTCCGCATCGATCGAGAAGGTATTGATCGTATTGCTGTTGATGCCCCCTACGTCGCCTCCGGGTACCGTCGTGTAGCTTAGCTGGTTTGGTCCAAGGATGGTCGCGACAAACGTACCGACAAACACGGCGCTGGAATTCATACTCGTAACCCGGATTACGGTCGGGTTGCTCAAAGCGTTGGTCGGCATGTTGACCGTCACAACGGTCCCGCTATACGTCGCGCTGATTGCGTTTATCGGCGTGCCGAGCGCGGTACTTGACCAGCGGTGCCACGATTGCGTCACGACGTTGTAGACCAGCGTGCAGTTGCTTGCGCCCAGTGTCAGGACGTAGAGCGCGGCGCCGTTGATCTCGATATAGTAGGCGTAGACGCTGGTCAGCGGATCACTGTTCAGCACCTTTTCAATGAACTCATCCGAAATCGGCTGAGGCGTCAGGCCGTTCATGATGTAGACTTTCCGGCCCTTCTGATGGGTCTGCCCGACCCAGAATATCGTATTCTCAGTCGCAACCAGTGAGGTGCCTGCTGCACAGCCAATGTTCACGGTGGCTGAGATGTTTGGCAGCAAAGGCGATCCCGGCGGCGTGTTGCCGGCGTCCAGGAAGAACGTTGTTGAGAACTGGCCGAAGCTCGCCACGTAGTTGAACAGCCGGCAAACCTGCGCGCCCGGATCGGGAGACAGGCTCCCGTTGATCGCGTTCAAAGCGTTCCACGTGGCCGGCGTGTTCAGGTTGCTATTCGTGAGAATGCCGCCGGGAGTCAGAACGAAGACGTACCCATCCAGCCACGCTACGCCCGGAACCGTGGTTGCGGGATAGTTAGGATCATTCACAGCCGTGAGAACCGTTCCGTTCCACGTGTATGCCTTGGCGTTATTCTTCAGGAATACAGCCGTACCCCCCTGACCCGTGAGCGTGAACTGGTACTGACTTGTTCCGTCCACTGCGCCAGTCGCGACACCGTTTACATAGAATTCCGTGCCGATGATCGACAGGACCTGCGTGCCGAACGTGAACAGCCCAAGACCTGCCGCAGCGGTCGTCGTGTAGACCGGCTGCACGCCGAAGCGCCGTTCGCAGAACGTGCGGCCATCCGAGTTTTTCGACGCGTAATAGTTGTACATGATGGCGTCGTACACCATCGTGGGGTCTCGCGTCGAGATCGTCTGCGCAAGCTGGATGCGGGGAGCTTCAGCCATCAGTAGCTACTCCGGCCCTGTCCCCGACGATCAGGCGTAAAGAAGGTCGAGGCCTCCTCCTGATCCCAGTTCAGCATGTCTTCCAGGTACCGGTTCGCGTTCCGCTCCACGCGAGCCGCGACTGATTCCGGCACGAAGTACTCCGGTAGCAACTGTTCGGCCAAACCCCACTTGAGTGCGTTCAGCCACTCGATCGGGAAGTCGAAACTCGCGGTCGAGTTGATCACGTCCGCGATGGGCCGTTGGCAGGTCAGAATCACGATGTTCGGATTCGCATCCGGAGCCAGATACAGGCTCAGAACGCCGTTGTTCAGCTGCGGATCGTAGTAGTAGCTGTTCGGCGTACCCTGATCGGTCTTCTGGCCCATCATGTCGTATTCCTGACGCGACAACTGGATCAGCGGAACCTGAAGCGGGAAGTTACTGGCCGGCGTCGCGTACTGAAGTCGCGCCATCGGGATGCGCAAGACGCGATATGCCTGCAACCCCGGCGTCGGCGAGCCGGGGCCGATCAGGTACTGTACCTGCCCCTGGACGACCGTGAACGACAGATCCGTCACGCACCAGAGCGGATAATTCTTGCTCATCCAGTACTTGATCATCAGGTTCAACGCCTGCGCCGCATTCGCCAGATCCGTCGGCGGAGGCGGCGTGTCGTCGTTGAACTGGCCGATCAGGCGAAATGCTGCCTGAATCAGGGTTTGCTGATTGATCGAGAAGGTATAAGTCTGTGCTGGCATTAACGGGCCCTCCGGGCCTGGAGTATGGCCGCTACGGCGCAGCCCCCGCCGCCAGTAAATGATGCTTCTGCGCTAAGGTAGATCGTCGTAGTCGCGGAGACGTTTATTCTCTGCGCAGGGGCAACAAGATTTGCTGCCCCGTTCAGACCGTAAGCCCCGTTCAGATTTTGCTGGGCGAGTAGGCCGGTCGTATACACAGGAATGTTGTTATTGACTGTGCTTACCCCCGCGAGGACTGCAGTGAGGGTCTGACTGCCATTCGGGGCGAAATAGACGTTTCCGGTTACGTTCCAGTCGCCAGCGGTGAGCGAAAGCGAAATAACAGAAGACGCAACACCGTTGGCAAGCGCGCCGGCGGGTTGCAGGCTGGACAGGTACTCGCCGATACTTCCGGCATTGGCGTTATCACCGAGCGTTGTACCGATAATACCGAGCGTGGTTGAGGGGGTGATAGCCGAAGTTGGAAATAGCCCTTCTGCGGCATTCTCCCAGCCCTGCATCTCCAGACGGATGGCGCGTTGCGACACAATGTCACCTGCCGCCCACGAGCGAGCGGTAGTCCCGTCCTGTCCCCGAACGATCGAGAAGATATTCCCTGAAACCGCCGTAACCTGAACAATCTCGATCAGGGTCTGCGTGGCGGCGTCCGTGAGGGTCACGTAGAACGATTGCGGCGGCGTCGGGGCCGGAAACAGCGCGGCCTGACCCGCGTTCAGGGTCAAGGAGGTCTGGCTGTTAGTGATCCCTACAGCCAGGGTGCCTGCAGCGTTGTTTGCGTACAGAAGGTTCGCCATTTACGTTCTCAGTGGTATCTCAACGCTGTAATGTAGCCGTTGCACGTCATTGTACTGGTTCCGAAAGTTGAGTTACCTACCACATAGATAGTCGTCGTGCTAGCCAGATTCTCAACGACGGGAACCGTGGAGATCGCCTGCGCCTGGCCGGTCGTCAAGGTCGCTACGATGTTAGTCTGGTTAGGCGCCCCCGGAAGCGTGGCCGAAGTCGTAGAAACACCCGCGTAAATAGACGAAACAGTCGTAGAACCCGCTGGATTGAACTGAACAGTTCCCCACACCAGCCAGTCGCCAGCCCCCAGCGACAAACTGGTGCAATTAGCGGTCGCGCCTGTAGTCATTGCGGTGCCGGCAGTACTTGTGCCGGTGGTCTGTCCCTGAATGCCTGCCGGCGCCGCAGCGCCTGGGGTAACCCCCGCCGTTCCGACAGCGCTGAAAATCTCGCCGTTCGCAGATACCGTGAAAACCGGTGTAGACTCGCTACCGTTCGCATTCACGTTGATGGCATTCGTCCAGCCGGCCCCGGCGGCGGATTGAATAAGAAGACCAGTCCCCAATGTGCCGGTGGCCGCAGTGGCCGTGAAGCCCTGCGAACCCGCTGTTCCAGTTAGCCCGGTCTCAATTGACCCGAGTTGAATATCCATACTGTTTAACACGGTCCCGGTCGTCGCCTGAAACTGGTTTGTGACGCCTTCCAGAAGGCCCATGAAACCTGCCACACCGCCAACGTTAACTAGAATGCCGTCAGTATCGTCCTGCCCTTGCCGGGTGACGATGGAAAGACCGTCCATTTCCCCGAGCGTTGCACTGGTCAGGAAATTGCTCTTGATCGCCGACAGATACATCCCGTAATCGGCATTCAGCGGACCGTTGGCCCCGCTACCGGTCACGGTCGATGCGATCGAGAAAGCCGAGTTCGAAGTTCCGCTATGGCTACCGTTGTTCGTATGCGTGACCGTGTGATCAGAATAATCAGTCGCCTGCCCCGGGAACATGATGATGTTCTGGTTCGCCGCGAGAACATCCGACTCCACCGCGATTGTCCCGGAAAGCGTAGTGAAAGCGCCTGCGTTCGGCGTCGTTCCGCCGATTGCCCCCGGCGTCGCCAGATACGCAGTCACGAAATTGGTGAATCCGATACCGCTAACCGTGCCGAGCGCGGTCAGATTCTGGTACGTCGGACTCGGATAGCTCTGCGCGAAAGCGGTCGAGCTAACCAGTAGAAGCAGAGCGATTATTTTTTTCATGATTGTGCGAGTGTGCCGCCGTTATTCCACAAAATCCCGGACGTACCCGGACGTACCGTAGGCAGCGAATTGAACCACGCTAGCATCAGGGCGCCGAACGTGGCGGCAGGGATATTGGAGCCGATCGCTACGCCCAGTTGCGCGACGGTGTACTGCGCCAGCGTGGGCAGCAAGGAAGGACCGACAAGCTGGTAGCCGACAATCTTGTCCGTAGCCGCGATTGGCAGCGTAGGAACAGGGAACTGGCCAAAATTGAGAGACATTATTTCCTCTTATCGGACGCGACGTGCACGGATACGCCCATCAGCGGTTGCCGTACTTACTGTGAAGTTGCAATCTCCGACCAGAAATACCGTGGTCGTAGACGAGATGCTGATACGTTGTACCGGCGCGATAAGAGAAACAGGGTTCGAAGTTGCCTGCGTCGATTCTATTACCGCCCTGTCCGGACTTGCGTTTAAGGTGGCCGAAGTTACACCCGCCGACGCCAGTGCCGACTGAATCACCGTACTGGCTGCGGCGTTGAACTGCACGTTTCCGGTTACGTCCCAGTCGCCCGCCGTCAGGCTGATACTGGTGATATTCGCGGGGGTATTCGATGTCAGGGATACTGCTGAAGCCGTAGCCGTGACGAATTCGCCGATGCTTCCTGCATTCGCGCTATCGTTCGTCGTCGTTCCGACAATACCGTTCGTACTGGACGGTGTGATAGCGCCAGTCGCAGATACAGTCGTGAAGTGCCCCGCCGCCGGTGTTGTGCCGCCAACCACCGCGCCGTCAATTGTGCCGCCGGTAATCGTCGGGTTATTCCCGAACAGCGGATTCGCGCCCGTAGAGCCGAGCAACATCTGGCCGCTTGTGCCTGCCGCCGTAGCGGATACTGCCGAGGTCCCTTCGCCGAGCAACACACCGTGGACTGTCAGACTCGCCACGCCAATACCGCCGCTTGACACAGGCAGGGGGGTTGTTGCGGAAAGCGTCGTGAACGCGCCAGTGCTAGGTGTCGTCGCACCAATCGTCGTGTTGTTGATCGTGCCGCCGGTAATTACCGGGTTAGTGGACGAAATCGCGCCGATACCCGCTGGCGTATCAATCGGCCATACATTCGTTTCGCCGTCCGTCTGCAACAGAACAGACGTGGAATTGCTCGTGCCCTGAGGCAGCAGATAGCCACTCCCGGTCGTACCGTCCGCACCGTTACTGAGAAAGACCGTAACGGTAAATGCGCCGGTTGTGTTGTTGGCGAAAGACGGTCGGCGCGAAGCCGTGTCATACGTCCCGTTTGCAATGATGAAGGTGACATTGCTGGTTAGCGCGCCAGTCAGAATGACGTTTCGATCTCCCGGAGGGATCACGGACGCCATTACCTGTGCGCCATTGCTGTAGCCCGTACCGCCGTAAAGAACAGTTGCGGATGTCACCCCGCCGCCCGATACCGACGCAACGCGCAACGTCGCGTCCACGTTGCCGCCGGCCAGGGTGACGAGATCTCCGACCGCGTATCCGGAACCGGCACTTGCGATCGTCAGGATCGAGCCGATAACGCCGCCCGAAGCGAACACAACCGGCGAGAAGCCGCTGCCCAGCGTCGCCTGATTGTACGTGCCGCCGGCAAGCGTCAGCGGAACCGTCGTGGTCGAGCGGATAATCTGCTGATTCGTGAACGCGTCCGTCGCGATTAACGTCGAATTATCGTTCGTAGACTGCGTGGTCGCACTCGCTGCGCCACTGAACGAGGTTGTGCCCGTTGAGGTAAGGGTTGTGAAGGCGCCAGTACTGGGCGTCGTCGCACCAATAGCAGAACTGTTGATCGTTGACCCTGTGATCGTCGCGCCGGTGATTACGGGACCGATAATTGAGGTAGGACCGTTGAGGGTGGCCGAACCATTAAAAACGGCACTGCCGTTCACGGTCAGGGTGTTTAGAGTCGTGCTTCCCGTCACCGTCAGGCCGGTGAACGTGACCGGAGACGTACCGCCGCTGATGGGGATGAACTGGTTGAACGCGCCGTTCAGCGCCTGCGCGGTCAGGATTTGATTCGGAACGAAAGGAACGAACTGCGCCTGCGCTCCGATCGAGAGCGCGAGCATGAGCAGCGCGAGAAGAATTTTTTTCAAGCCAACTCCGATTCGTTCAGTACAAACCCTTCCACGTCCGTATTGTTGAGCCGCGATCCGGGCGTGGCGTAGAAGTACGGCTCTACGATCTGCATGTCTTGCAGTTGCAACTCGCCACCAATCTGCTGATTGTCGATCGACGCCAGTTCGCCGCCCGCAGGCATCACCGTGGTCGTGAAGGCGACCATGATATTGTTGTTGAAGTCTATCATGTAGTTACCGAAGAAATCGGTAACCGCAAGGAACAGCGGATTGGTCGGGATGAAGGGTGGCGCGACATCGGGGCGCGACCACGGGATGGCTTGCGGGTCTGGAATACCGCGCACGAAGTCTTGCGGTTGGCGGACATTCCAGTCCTGCCGGCAGCACATCAGTCCGTCCCAGCGTTCTTTCAGGTCGCCGGAATGGTACTTCATTCCGCAGATGTCGCAGATTACGTCAAACTGGCCTTTCTTGTAGAAATCTGCGCGGCCCATGGCGCCTCCTTAGGCCGGGTTCAGACCAAGCTTCACCAGATAGAGGGTGATCGTCCAGCTTTCCAGCACAGAAGCGCTAGCGCCTTGGGTAGCAATGCCGATCCCGCCGGTTGAGCCTGCGAGACCTGATTGCTGGTACAGGCCGCCGAAGTTCTTGAAAAACTTGTTGGCGCGACCGATACAGTTGTAGAAATCGACAGGGGTCGTCGCGTCCCAGTACAAATCAACCTGATAACCGGCTTCCGCCTGCACGTCCCACTCGATCGTATCGACACGCAAAGCCGCGCAACGCTGCTTGCGCGTGATGTCCACGTAGCCAAGTTGCGACGGCAGGATCAGCTGCTGATACGCCAGATCCGTGCCGCCCGCGCCGCCAGATACCCCGTTGGTACCGTTGATCAGGAGGACCGCATTACGCGGCCCGTCCTCCATGATCCGGATTGTGATCGCTGCGCCGGCCATGGTTTAACGCTCCTTCGAGTAGCACTGAAAGTCAACCGTCATGGTCGTGATCGCTGCTGTCGCACCATTCGAAAGTGCGAGGGTCGGGTTCAAATTGACTGTCGGGAGGGTCGGCGCGAAAGCGCGGGCGCACGGGCCGAGGCCGGTAACAGGAGGCGATACGCTGCCGGTACCTGACTGCGGAATCCAGCCCACCAGCTGGTTGTTCGCGAAGATCCGAATATCGCCGTGACGGTCTAGATACCACGCCAGATCGAAGTTCGTGTTGATTGCGTAGTTTGCAATCGCGCCGACAGGAACCGGAACCGTGACCGAGACAACTGAAGCCTTGACAACGATCAGATTGATAGTCGTGACGCCAGCGGCTTTGCTGAAATAGATGCCGTCAGTAATAGCGGTCGGCGTGCTGGCGTTATTCGTCAACCCCGCGATCCAGGCGTTTGTGGTGAGCGTCGCCACCTGCATGCGGCATTCGAAGAACTGTTTCTGCGGAGGTGTAGCCGTGAAGCTGGCCGCCGGCAACTGAATCTGCGCGTAGCTGCCCGCCGTGCCTGTGGTTGAGAACAGAGCCAAACCGCCGTCGCCTGCGGTGTGCGCGACCGTGCCAGTGCCGCTATAAGCGTAAAGACCGTTGGTTGACGAACCTAGAGCGTTATCGAAGTCATCAAAAAACTGGTGATAGAACGCCGGGTTGCCGTTGCCGCAGTCCGCGAACGGGCCAAAAGGCTGATCGGTGGCGGCACCGCTGGGGTTACGGACAGGCGGTTGCGAATTAGAGGCCATTCTTTAACTCCAGAGTATTTACCAGCCGCTCTTGCCTTTGAGCGGGAATCGTTTCTTGCCGGGGCCGGCCAGGTGTGAGTGCGTCGCGGCATCGTGACCGGGAATCTCACGGCCAGCCTGATGCTCCATGTGCGGAGGGCTCTCGGTGACCTTGCGCGCGTCAGATCCGCCCACAATTCGCGCACCGTCCTTCAAGACTTGCGGATCGTTCTTTTTGTTCATCAATACACCTGTTTCTTGTGCTTGACGCGTTTGGAGGGAGTCGCCTTTGCGGCGCCTCGCCCGCCCTTGCCGGCGGCCAGGAGCTTTTCCGGGCCGCTCATGCTGATGCTCCCTTTCGGATGCATGTTCTTTTTCGGCTTGTGGTCAGTCGTCATTCGCTTCTTCGACACCATCGCTGTGCTCCTTCAAGTATTCTATCGCGGCTTGCAGGTAAGCGGGGTTGTCGCGGAAGTTACCTAGCGCCGTGTTACATCCTGCGCAAAGCAGCCCTCTGATTTTACCGCTAGCGTGACAGTGGTCTACTGCTAAAAGCCTCGTAGCGTCGCTGCCTCTACTTTTGCCGGTTTCGGGTTCTTTACATATTGCACACGTGCCGCCCTGCGCTGTGTACATCGCGTCATACTCATGGATGGTCATGCCAAACTTATGGCTTACCCTCCAGTTGCGCATCCGGTCAGGGTACAACCTGCGTACCTCTTTCTGATATCGCGCGGAGTACTCTTTGTTCGTCTCGCCTTCTCGCTTAACCGCTACCTTCTCGCGCCAAAAAAAGTTGGAGGGAGCGAACGGTGCTGTTTCATCCGGTCGGCTGATGTAGTGGTTTTCAGTAGGGCGCTCGCCGACATCTTTCACGAAAACCCAAAAGTCATCCCACTCTTCCGCCCGACTTCTTCCCCTTCGGTCCATGGACTTCCAAGGTTCGTACAGCGGATGGGATAGTCTTTGCCCTCTGTCAGGACGAGACAACCCCAGCGTTCCGTTCTTCCTCACGCGGCTGTAATGCATGTTGCACAGGCCGTGTCCGAAAACTCTCTTGCCGCAGCCTTCAACTGAGCAGATGTTCATTTATAGGATCTCCTTGGTAGAAGACCCTATCATGGAACATCAGGGTTGCGTTGTCAAGGTCCGATGCTGACGAAGACCCCCCGCCAGTCGGCCATGCCGACGCTGTAACGCTCGTAGGCCTTATACTTCATGTTGTTGGTGTCAAAATCACCATCATCACTGAAGCGGATTGCATTTCTCTGGAACAGGATCGGACCTTGCTTGGCCATGATGTTCGTGCGAATGAAGAACGTGTGCGGCGCGGTCAAATAGCGATTAATTTTAATTCCCTCAGGAAATAACTGAAGGTATTTAAGCGCGTTAATGTCGTTGTTCGCGGTTCCCGATTGGAACGTTGACTTCAGAATGCGCTGGGCATTGAACATTTCCGAGTGCTGAATGATCAGCGAACGAGGCATCAACGCAATCCGGTTGCCGCGATCATCCGTCGTGTACATCATCTGGATGACTAGGTCTTCCAGTGCGGCTTCCGACAAGTCCGCTGGTACGGTCAACGTGTTCGAGCCCGTACCACCGCCTTGCAACGGGTGAGCCGCCGAGACGAACGGAACACCATCCGAACCGTTGACGGTCGGCATGTTGTTGTAGAAGTTCGCGACGATCGTTTCCTTGGTCTGGCGGAACGAGAAGCCCAAAGCCTCCGTGCGTTCTGCCGCGACTTGCGGATACAGATTGTCGTCAATTTCTTCCTGCGTCACGATGTAGCCGAGGCCGTACGCGATGTGGATGAAACGGGTGATGAAACCCTGCCATTCCGAATCGTACTGGGTCGGCGTGCCTTCGGGCTTCGCCGGCGCCGGCGCGTAGCCGACAACCTGAACGATTTCTTCGTATTGCTTCTTGGACGAGAAAACGTCCACGAGCGGTTTCCATTCCTGAGCCGTTTCGTTGTAGCTGCGGCCAAAGGTTGCGAACAACCCAGGCCACAGCAGTTTCGGTTCGGAACCAGTTGTGATTACGCCGCCTGCCATATTATTTCTCCCTGATAGCCTGGGCTAATTAGTAACCAGCGACGCCGGACGCGCTGAGTTCGTGCAAGTTGAACGAGACAACCCACTTGGCATTCACGCCAAACTGGTTGCCGCCGCCCGGAGCGACTGCCTGATACAGACCGCGAATCTTGAGCGGGAACGTCGCCGTGGTAGCCACGGTGCCGGTCGTCAAGGTCGTAGCCGAGATCTGGATCAGCGCATTCGCGTTGTTCGCCACGGTGAACGTCGCATTCTTGTTGCAGGACGTTGCCGTCAGCGCGTTCAGGCCGTCATCCTGGATGATGAAGATCGCGTTCGGATCGTCCAGCACCCAGGCGTAGTACGCACGCGACTTGGTAGCCGGCGCGTTGATCACTTCCAGCGTCAGCGGCGAGCCCTGAATCGAGCCGTTCTGGCCGACGGCCGGGACAGCTTCGAAGCCGACGATAACGCCACGTTGATACTCGCTGTTCGCGCCCGTCGATTTCTGGATCTGCGGGATACCGTTCGCATCGCCACCGGCAACCGTCTTCACAGCATCACCGATGCTGTACTCACTGCCATCCGACGACGGGATGTAATACATGTTCACTTGCCCGGTATACATTCCGTTGTTACGGATCGGCTGAAAGCCGAACGGGCCGATGGGATTTGCCATGCTCTCTGCTCCTGTTTAACCTGCCTGCCGGAATTCGCCAACCTTCATATCCAGAGCCCGTTTCCGCTCATCCGGAATGTACTTTTCTGCGATACGATCGGTGTTGAGACCGCCGTTTTTCATCATTTCACGCTCGCTTTCGCGAATCTGCTTCGCTCCAGTCTGCTGGTCCTCTTCGAACCATTCCTTCCTGATCTTCAGCAGGTACGCGTACAGCGGTTCGCCGTTATCGAGCGTACCTACGATGGCGCGGACTCGCGAACCGACATCCGAATTGCGTTCCAGAACCTTGTTGCCGTCCTGGAGCGCTACTTCGTCCTGCGTCACGAAATCCCACCACGCGCGACCGACTGCCGCCTCTACGCGACCGTCCTGGTCGTTGAACCATCGAAGCTGGTAACCCGGAATTTCCGTGTTGACCGACAGCTTCTTGGTGGTTCCGTTGAACACTCCGCGTTCGCGCACTGCGGTACGCGGAATGTCCCGTTCGTTCTGGTTGCGCATGACGCGATCCCCCACGAGATCGCTGTTATCGCCAACACCTGCGGCCAGTTGTTCAAGTCGTTCCCTGCTGCGGCTAGTCATCAGACGGCTCCTTCAGACAGACGTTGTTTCAAAAGATAGCCTTCCAAAGCCCAAATCTTCGCCGTGGCATTCTGTTTCGCAATCTTGCATCCGATTTCCGGGTCGAAATTCTCAGGGCTAGCGCATGCACTTTCGCCGGTCACGGTGAAGCCGTTTTTCAGCACTAGTACACAAAATGTCAACAACGCAAGAGATACTGGCAAGTCCAGCATCTCAACGGGTACCTGCTCACCTTCCTGCTTGCCGCTATGCCGGTAGGCCATGTACCCGCCGCAGACGCCATTCGCTGCCGTAAAGTAATGCTCGCTTGCGATTGACGCCTCGATATCCGCCGGCGTCACCCGGGGAGCCGTTTTACCCTTACGAACGATTTCGTCTTCGATGCTCTGATCTTCCGTGCGCGGTGTTTGCGTAGCCATGTTCATTAGCGTTTTCTCCGATCGTCATACCCGTAATAAAGCTCCACCCATTGTTTCTGCGTCAGTCCACCTTCTGCGACCGCTTCGTCGCACACTGCCCGCGCATCCTTGGGCAAACTCGCGTACGTCTTGGCGCCGGTGGCGGCGCGCGTGGCGCCCGGCGTGGCTTCCTCGACTCCTGCTGCGCGGCGCGTCTCGAATTTCTCCGGGAACGCCTTGCGAACGAGTCGCGTGGTTTCTTCCAGCAGCTTGGCGAAGTCCATGGTCGGATTCTTCGCGCGCAATGCTGTGCCGATTCCACCTGCGGTAGCCGTCATCTCGTCGTCCGTGGTGAACCACGGGTTGCGGGATGCCCACTCCACCATAACTGGGTTCTTTTTCCAGTCGTTCGGATCAGGTGCTGTGCTTTGGGGGTTTTCGGGCGCTTCAGGGAGTTCCGGGCCACGTTCGCGCAGAACATCGAGTTGTTCATCGATATCTGCTGCCGTTTCGTGTTCGCCGGACCGCAATGCTTCCCGTTTCTGTGCTTTCAGGAACGCGACCTGCTGGTCGAATTCTTCCTTCTGCTTTTTGATCTGCATATCGAAGATCTTCTTATGGGCAGCGTCCATGCCGGACATCTGCTTCTTAAGGTCTTCAAGCTGCTTCTGCTGCGCGGCGACTGCCTTGCGCAAGGCGCCGTTATTCTTGCTGTGGAGTTCGAGAAACGCTTCGGCGTCGGTCCACTTGCCCGGATTCCCTTCGAATTCCTCTTCGGGTTTCCAGCCTAGTGCGCGCGCCTGTTCCTCAACGTCGTCACCGCCCGCATTGGTCGGTTCGGTAACTTCACTGTTGGGACGGTACTCGGGGATTTCCCCTTTGTCAACTACATCTTGAATGTCAGACATTGTTTTCCTCGATCGGCGAATACTTGCGTTCGAAAACGTCCTTCGGGTTGACGTACTTGTAGCCGTCTTCCTGAATCACGATGTAGTCATCGATCACCGGCGCGTAACGGGAAAGCATGCTCGCGTCCAGTTCGTGCCAGTTGTTATCTTCCGTAAGGACCAGCATTACGCCTTTCTCGTTGATCTCACTGGCGTTGCAAATTCGGCTAGCGTTGACGCGGACCGGCTTTGCGATATGGGTAAAGTCAGTCATGGTTCACCTCCAGCCCGACCACGTCCAGGTCGTTCAGGATGCGGTACTTCTTGCCGTCAATGCCGTCCCACAACAGGCCCGCGTACTTGCCGTAGACGATCTTGTCGCCCGGTTTGGCCCAGTCGCCGGTGGGCGTATCCTTCCAGCAGCCGTCACCCACGGCGATCAGCGTGCCTTTAACCTGCGCCATCTCTTCGCGGCCTGTCGTCTCCATCGCCAGTACGATACCGCTGGCCGTTTTCTTCTCGACTGCCTCCGGCAAGATCAGCAGCCGGTGGCCGAGTGGCAAAAATCCAGACGTGTTTTGCATTTACTCTTTCTCCATTGCGGTCAGATAATCCTCATATGTCATGTGTATGAGGTACGTTGCGAACTGCGCGGTTTCGACTGCGGCCATGTTGGCCACAGCGATCTCGTTTGCGGACATCGTGGGCGATGTGAGCTCGCCGGCTAGCCAGCTAGCCTTGAGCTTGTCCACCTGCGCTTGCAGGGGAACCACCAGTGCCCGGTGGGTTAGATCCTCCCGGCGCCACGCCTCCCATTCCTCCTTGCGGAGAATTTCCCTGTCCATTGCCTGCTCCTTGCGGTTGGTTTGTTGCTTCGAAAGCCTTGGTGTAGCTGTCGATTGCCCCGGTCAGTTGGTCCTGAAACTGCTTTGCTGCCTTCAGTTCCTGATCCATCAACTGGATCAGTTGATCGTTCTGCATGACGCCGGCTTCCGTGCGAAGCTTCAGCGACTGCGCTTCCAGATTCAGGATCTTGGCCTGATTCAGGCGCGCTTCTTCCATCATTTCCAGCTGGTGCCGGCGGTCAGCGGATTGCAGCTTGGCCTGCTCGATCTGCGCCTTGATCTGCGCAACCTGCACCGGCGGGGGCGGGGAAGGCTGCTGCGCGCCGGGGGTGCCCGGTTTCGGGAAAATCTCATCGATGTTCGGCACTTCCATGTCGTCAAGCACGCGGCGTGTCACGGCGTACCGGTTGAAGCCCGGGACTGAGCCAGAAAGCTGAAACACCTGCATATCGCGCGCAAGGAGTTTTTCCTTTGACGCGATTGTAGGGTCCGCAGCAGGTACGATTGCCTTGTTTGACTCGAAGTAGTCGGTCCACAGCGCGAACCCGCCTTGCCCTGATTCGTCCGCATAGTCGAATTTCCCTGAAGCCGGTTTGGCGAGGTAATTCAGGCGATAGATCAGCCGGAATTCCTTCTTCATAGCCCGATAGGTGCGCTTGTAGATGCCGTTGAAAACCTTCTCGCCCTGCTCGATTACCGCTTGCGTAGTCCCAACTTTCTGATTCTGGCCCGGATTTTGTCCGGTAGCGGCGTCGGTAGCCATGCCGATGCGAGAGCCCCAATCAATAAGAAGAGTAAGACACTGGAAAAGGACATTCGAAGGCTCCTTGGTCGGCAACGGATAAATGCCGTTTTTCAGGTCCGCAGCAGTGGAGTCGGTGCGCTTCCATTCGTTCGGACGGAAGGTGTAATCACCGCCGCGCACCCGGATGCCGCGCGCGAGGAAGCCACTCTGAAGGTTATTCATGTGGCCGGCGTCGATCAGCATGTTGATCAGCGTGTCGATCGCGTGGTTGGTCGCGCCCAGTAGCATGCCGAAGCCCATGCCGTAGATCGAGCCGTCCGGCGCCGGGATGAATTCGTACTTCGTGAAGTAGTGCTCTGGCTCGATCCGGACGATTTCACCGGATTCGTTGCGCTCGATCTTGTCCCGCTCGAAGCGGCCAACCAGGCGGTACAGGACCGAGTCATCGTGACGCACAAAGCCGATATACGGCTCGCGCAGCCCGTCGCCGTCCAGGTCAAGCCACAGATGCTGCTCAAGGAATAGCATCGGTGTGTCTTCATCGGTCGCCGCCGGCTGAATGCCGTTGATATCGTTCTCGGCAGCTTCGACTACGCCGATCGGCAACTGCTCGCGAGGCATCGGAAGGCCCGAATCGCCCGGTGCGTCTTCGTTCTTCGGTCTTGTGAACAGACCCCGGCGAATCCGCTCCTCAATCTCGTCCTGTGATAGGCCGATCGTGTGCGTCAAGCGCGGCGCCAGTTCGAGCGACTTGGCATGGTAGGGGATCACCAGATCCTTCGGCATCACCAGTTCGCTGCGCACGTGATGCAGGCTGGAGCTATCGAACGTCTTCTTGAACGCGCAACCCATGATCGCCTGAACGATCAGGGCCTTGTCGGTCGCGTCTTCCCACTGGCTGTCCTCTTCCATGATCTCGAAAGACATGTGCTGGGAGACGCGTTTCGCACGCGCGGCTTTAGTACCCTCTGGATCATCACCTATGACACGGCAGCTAACAGGTTGAGTACCGCGTACAAGAGCAGGATAGGCCCGAGCGTGGTACTGCAAAGCAGCAATAGTAAGAAGAGGAAAGCGTACGTTGGACGCACCAGGCCACGGAAAAGTTTTTTCCTCCGCAAGCTGCATGACAAGCTTTTCAGCGTCTGCATAGCGATCCTCCCACTCGGCGCGGCTCTGCTTGTCGTTCTCATAGTTCTGGCGGATCTGCTCGCCCACTTTCTTAACATCATCCTCGTCCATGTGCTCGACGAGGTTGCTAGACGTCAGAAGGGTGTGAAGGTCCAGATGCTTTTGAAACTGCATGATCAGATCCCGTGGTTAGAAAATTCGCCGTGGATCATATCGGCCGCCAAGCAATAAAACTCATGCGCGAGTTCGGGGGTCTCGAAAGTACCGAGATATCTGTTTTTTCCTTGGTAGCGGATTGTGGAAGTCCAAGTGCTTCGTTTCGCATCCCAGTGCGCACCCTTCAGCGGGCCCGCGCCGTGTGACTTTTTACCGGTATTCTGACTGTTTTGCTGATGCGAACAGATACGAAGTTTGGAGCGTCGGTTATCTAGCCGATTTCCTTTTTCATGGTCGCCTTCCCGCTGATCGCCCCGTTCCAGGCCGAGAATCCGACGGTGCATGAGTTCCGAGGTTCGACGCCCGTCTGCAAGCTTAACGGTGCGGTACGCATAGCCGTAGTTGTTGACCGACCAGGTGTATTTAGAAAGCTCCGCGTAATCTTCGTCATCGACGAGAATTTCGTGACCTTTGCCAGAATAGATAATCGCCATCAAAGCTCTCCGTCCACACGTTCGCCGGTGTTTTTGATCACTTGAATGGCGCGATCATCCCATAATTCTGTCATATATTTGTCTTTCTCACAGGTAAGCGGGAGGTGATACCCGATATTATCGAGGCACCACAGGTCAATCGCGACCGCTTCCTTGATTCCGATGCCGTTGGCGCGGGCGGTGAACAGGCGCACGTCCTTGCCTTCAGATCTCCATACGCGCACGCGATCGACCATTGCCGGGATCGGTTCACCAATCTCACCGTCGTACAGACCCCCGCTGTGCGCGAGCGTGCCGTCAAGGTCAACGCCGATCCAGCCTTTAGTATCCTGTGACACGATTTCGCCCCTGTTGATCGCTCTGCGCCTTCTCGCGCTGCCATTCCTCTTCCGCTTCCTCTTCTTCGGTCGGCGGCGTGATTATCTCATCAAGTGCCAGACCAAACTGGCTCATCGTGTCCACGAAGTCGTCATGTGGCGCGCGCGGGAAGTGGGTCATCTCCTGCTTGACCGCCGGCCACCAGTCGGCGCTGTGGTCGTAACGCACGCGCCGCGCCTTGTGCCGCGCCTGGATCGACTTCGAGCGCACCACCTTGCTTTTGCTCGGCGTGACGAAATACAAAGTGAGATAGACGCCCCGCCGCGCCATTTCTTCATTCAGAAACGGCAGGATAGACTTCTGGATCGCTCCCTTCTCTACGATAAACCCTTCGGGCTCGTACTCTTCGTGAACCTCGAAAAACTTGTCGACCGTATCCCTGGAATTCCATCTGTCTTTCTTTACGTCCACTACATCGAGGTTTCGATCGTTGTCCGTTGCGCCCGTGGTAAAGCACGTAAAGTCAGCCGACGACTCTTCCGAGACCGCCAGGTCAACTGACGTATAGAATACCACTGGACGCACGCCGGGATTCGTTTCCCAGTCGCGGTAGTGCGCGAATGGGATCTCGATCATGTCATCTTCAAGGAAAAGCTGTTTGCCATCCGCGAGCGGCCTGTTAAGCATTTCCTGAGAATAGGCGTCATCCTTGCCGGCGGTGATCGCCAGTTCGCGCTCCGCGCGCAACTTGTCTTCCGGCCAGCGGTCGGGCCACAGAACCTCGCTGAAGTCATCGAACGCCCGGTGCGCGGACCACAGATGCGCGGTCCACGATTTGTCCTTCATCAACCGGGATAACAGCGAGTTGTCCGCGAGGATGGTTCCGACCACGCGAAACAGACAGTTCATGGAGCCAACGTGCAGGACGGCCTTGTAGAACCAATCCACGAATTTCTTCAGCCGTTCCGGATTCAGAACGATTTCATCGAATTCCAGGTCGTCGCACAGGACCAGATTCGGACGCTTGCCCCGCCACTTCATCCCTCGTAGGCGCTGTTCGCTGCCGCGCGCCAGCAGGCGCACCTGGTAGCCGTCCGTGAATTCGAGAATAATTTCTGTATCGGTTTCCTTCAGGAAGGCGCGAAACCCGAAGTCCTGCCTGAGTTCGTCGTTTTCCTCGAACTCATTCTTGATTTCCTTAAGCTGCGCAACGGCTTGCCCTTCCGAGTCCGACAGGATCAGAATGTGATCCCGGAACCGGAAGCAGATCGCCGCCATCGCGAAGGTCAGCGTCACCGCGCTGGACTTGGCGTGGTGGCGAGGCGCCGCCCACGCGCAATGCTTCTTGTTTTCGTCGCAAGCTTCCGCCCACATCGTGCGGTGAAACGGCGCGACGGAAGCGGCTTCATCGAAGCCCGCCATCAGGTAGTGCCGCTGGAATCCTTCAACCAGTGCGGCGTCCAGCTTGCGAGTCTGCTTCGCGGTAGCCGCCATTACTGAATGGTTTCCCAAGCCGCAAGCCTGACATACGTCAGATGCGGCCGGAAGTTACTGCTCACTACGGCGATCGGGAGGTAGGTCATTTCGGTTTCTTCCGCTCCGGAAGTCCCTTTTCAGACTTGCCGTGCTGTTCCTTGACGAACTTCTTCGCCACCTTCTTGGGGATGCCGAGCGTGGACTTGCCCGAGGCAGCGGCATGCATGGCGCGGTTCTGCGCTTTCGATTTCATTGGCATTTCTGATCACCCCAAAGTCGCAACTGCAGGTAGATACATCCCGGCCACAGGCTCCGCAATCCGGCATCACTTACCCCCGTGTCCGGAACCCTTACCGCCTTTCGATTTGCCAACAAACTCGCCCTTGGCTGTCGTGTGAACGCACTTCTTCGATCCGCGCGTCGGCTTGCACTTCTTGCCGGATAGCGCTTTGGGACTGCTGCCTGTCGTCGTCACCATGTCAGATCCCCGCCCGTACACGTAGTTTCTCAACCTGAAGCGCGATGTCCTCCAGGATGCCCGCGAAGTCCACGCAGAGTTTCGCTGACGTGTTGATCTGAATCTGCTGCACGTCGTTTGCGAGACGCATCAGTTCCCCGATCGCCAGCACGATGGCGCCGCGCTCCGAGTAAAAGCCCTTGTAGTCGATTAGCGGCTCATTTGTATAACCCGTCATACCAGATCACTCCCGTCAGCCGGCAACGCTTCCACGTCAACCACTTCGTTTTTCTGCAACTTCTCGGTCACCGCATACTGCCGCAGCCGGTCTGCGATCCGGTCAAGCGCTGAACTCGCGCTGTCGTCCGGCTCCGGTTCCTTCCTCAACTGTGTTCGCTTGTCGAACAGCACACCGGTGACGACAGCCAGGTCACGTGCGCTTACCGGCACATGCTTCATGGTCACGCCATCCTTGTTCGCAAAGGCCCGCTCATCCCCGTTCAGGATCCGGTCCTCGATACAGTCCAGCGTCTTGGCCAGAATCTTCGTGATCCGGCCATCGAGCTTCTTGTCCAGCGAAGTCTGCAACGCCCTGATCGCAACCGGAAACCATTTGCTGCGCTTCCACTCCATCGCGGTGTTGTAGTGAATGCCAGCAAGGATCGCTGCCTCCTTGGCGTTTCCGCTTTCGAAGTAGGCGAGCGTGAACGCCTCGCGCCGCGCTTCGTCAGGCGCAAGATCAATCTGCTTGCCGGGGGTCACGTTGGAAGGAAGTCTGGCCACTGTTTGCCTTTTGCGTTTATCATTCGCGATAGTACACCGTGAACACCTACAAAGGAAACAGACATGTCCGAAGAAAATGCAATTCCCGAAGTCGCTCCCGTTGAGGTTCCAGCCACTCCGGTTGTCGAAGATGCAGCCGGGCCTAACATTCACGGCCTCGGTCCTGACGTCGGCGGTGGTCCGAATCCGGACTACGTTCCGCCGGTAGCTGAAGTCCCAAACGTCGATCCGGCTGCGCCGGCCTCTGTTGCGGAATCTGCACCTGCGCCGCTCACGCCGGTGGAAACTGTCGCCACGCTGGCCCCTGAGATCTCGCGCACCCTGCACGATCTCTTCCAGTACATCCACGAGGGTTTCGATCAGCATTCGCTGATGATCGGCATGAGCCGGTTCTACGATATCGCCCGGGCTGTTAAGGCGCAGGCCGAATCGTGAAACTCTTCCACCGAACCCCGGAGGGTTGCGCCTACCGGAAGGGCGTCAACTGGCACAAGGCGCCGGGCTGGTTCCGTACCGTGTTCTTCTGCGGTGACTGCCGATTGTACTTCCGGGTTCGGTGGAAGGTTCTGAACCGGTGGGCGCCGCGCGTGTTTCTCCGCTGGGATCTCAGGAAGAACGAGGAAGGGCCGGCGGATTACGTGCTAGGCCCTGATGGCGTGGATATGGTTCCGGCCACGCCTGAGACGGAACAGGCAGCAATCGAGAGGCTGATCGCGGCGACAAAAGGCCCTTACCGCAGAGACTAAACCCCGATTGACAGACCCCGCTTCGGCGGGGTTTTTCTTTTGCGGACAGCGCTAAGTTAGTGAGTGCTCACTTTGTGTTTTGTGATTCGGTGTTTACGGTCAGGGCATGTCGGGCCAGTGGCGATTTCCTTTAGACCTGTTTTCTTCCGCAGTGACAACCCTAAGGTTGAACTGGTTATGCAGACCGCAGACCAGTTTCGAACGCAACGGAACGATGTGATCCACGTCCCATATTCCGCCCACTACTTCCGTCAGGAAAAGGGCTTCGGCGTAGAACTCCCGGATAGCTGCCAAGTCCGCCCACACTGGGGTTGCGCATATCAGTGCTGCTTTCCGCCTAGCCCTGTTTGCCTGAACTACTCCGGGATTCTCCTTCCTGTACTCGCGCCGTTTGGCCGCTATTTTTTCTTTGCTGGCCTCGTACCTGGCTTTGCACCGCGCGGCTATCTTTTCCTTATTTTCCTGCTCGTAACGCCGCTGTCGCTCCCTCAGACGCTCCTTGTTCTCGGCCTGCCATTCCTTGGAATAGCTTATGAGCTTATCTTTGTTTTTCGCGTAGTACGCTTTCTGGTAAGCCCGCTGGTAGGCCTTTTCCGCGTCAGAAATCATAATTTGCACTTTAGAAGAGGATACGTAATTTTACCCTCTTCTAAAGATTTAGGCCCTTTATTTTTGCGGCGTTTTTTCAAACAGGGTAGTAACCATTACGGTCAAGACGAATTTTCCTGGCCGCCCCGGCCAAAAACGGGAGCAAACGGCCTGGAACCGGTCCCAAGCGCCTGAAATGTGGATAAACTATATTATGTCCAATACCCGGCTAACGCTCAAAGCCTTGCTGGGCGGGCCTCAAAGCCTAGTAGTGAACCGTGAACAGCGATTATGAGAGCCCAAAGCTTACAACTTGCGAGTCGCTGTCCGTGGTTTAGACTTCGATTTAGGAGGAAGCGCAGCCTCACGTGCGGAACGTTCTGAACGACGCCTTAAAAGAGGCAGGGTGGATGTCCGTGTATCAGGCGGTTGGATCTCTCGATCACAATGAGGGCATCTGCGGGCCGCTATTGTCCTCGCATCGACACCGGGACACATTTCCTGAAACGTAAGCGGGAAGCCGCTGATACGGCTCAGAGATAGCGCAGCAAGCGGCGGAATAGCGCCCCGCTGTGTCCACTTCTGGCCTGTATGGCGTGAGAGCCCAGCCATGCGTGCGAGGGCATCAGCTGAGCCCGCCCAGGTGATCGCGATGAGCAAAGCACGAGCGCGGATAGACGCATGGAATTTCTCGATTTCTTCGGAAAGTCCTTGCATCATGTTTCGGCAATTGCTATATTGAAGTCACTAACCGAGGAGAACAACATGAACATCGCCAAACTCTCATCCGCCAAGCTGCTGGCTGAAATCGACGCGCAGGATAAAGTCACGCGTGAATACAATGACGCTTTCATCAACGCTGGACGCGGACACGAACGCATGTCGGAGATCCGCGAATCAGCAGCGAAGGGCTTTGACCATCTGGCTTTCATGTACGTCCGCGAGATGGACAAGGAATCGGCTCTGAATGCTGAAAAGCAACGTCGCCTTCGTTACCACGGGTCCACGAAGCCCATCAAGGCGGCAGCATGAACCTGATCCGCAAACTGCTACTTCAATTGGCTCCAATCACAGTCATCGTTGACTGGGAGCGTGACGTAATCGTGCACAAGAGCTGGAACTGCAAGGACGCGCTCGCATGGGCTTCCTGCTATCCGGCGGATGCAATGATCACCTTCCTGAACCGTCGCAGCGCAGTCATTGCGTGGCGTGCGTGAGAACACCTAACCCACAATTCGCAAAGTCCTTCTGGCTGGCCCGCTTCCTGCGGGTCGTGCTTACGAAGTCACCTAACCTGCGTTTCAGGCTCGATCATACCCGAATTGATAGCCTGTACGCAACGCAGCCCGATCCGGTAGTCGCGGCTCGGGTGTATCTGGAGAACTGCCGTGCCTGACGTTCCCGACCTGATCGCCCTGTTCGTGCTTGCGGGCTGTATCCTGCTGTTCACCCATCCATGAGGTTATCGTGAAACTCCATACCGTAATCGTCCTGCTCGCAAGCGCGTACATGGAACTGTGCTGCATCGATCCGTGGCTCCCTGAGGCGAAGCGTCATTGGGTCATCCGGCGTACGGTTGACTATTCGCGGGTGTGTATGCAGTAAGTTAAGGAAGCGGGAGATCTGACTTGTAGATCAGACTCCCATCCTGCATAACGACGATCAGAATATCGAAGCGGCTGTAATCCTTCTGAGGATGCACCAAGCCACCCGCGCCTGTGTGGGATCCCGTGGTCACTTCTACCCGAAACAGTTTCCCTTCGTAAAAAGCAGCTAGGTCGAACTTGCTTGCGGGCGATACTGCGCGGAACACTTCGAACCCCTTGCGCATCAAATCCACGCAGGCCAAAAGTTCGTGCATAGCTCCTGTAGTGCCTGTGTTGAACTTGAGTCCTTCCTTTACGGCGGTGGATACAGGGTTGTTTTCGCGGTACCTTCGCTTTTCCCTCGCTTTTCCGCACAGTCTGCTGCACAGCATTTGATCTTTGCGCGACTGCTCAAAGGGCTTCTTACACTCAACACAGTTCCTGATCACGATAATTCCTTGTTAGCTCTGAATACCCTTATTCTACGCTTCTATTGTACATCTCGGAAGTAGTTTGTAGCGCCCGGATAACCGCCTCGCTGAGCCTCTGATCCGCAATCCCGATACACGAATCGCACCACCGATGTTTCCGGCGCACCATTTCGACCAGAGGCATCGTGAATTCCCGACCACAGCAGGCGCAGAGTACCGAATCGTTTTTGATCATTTACAAAATCCTTTTACATGAAATCCATCCGCGCTCCGCTCCGACTACTCCGGCTACTAGGAAGTAGCCGGAGTCGGAGCGTTGGAGCAACTAGTCGGAGCAGTCGGAGCGTAAGGTCGGAGCAGTCGGAGCGAATCAGGCTAGAAGCCTTATCCAGCGGCTTTCTACGCTCACCTTACCTCTAGCGGCTAGTCGGAGCACTGAACGTCGGATGTTTGAGGGTTTCGGATAGTCCGGCTCCGACTCCGGATTGACCGTTTCATCGTTCTGAACCGCATGGACGAAGACAGCTTCTTCTACAGCTGCGTTACCCAAACCGGCCAGATCTGCCAGGATATCAAGGTAGTGTCGCGCCTGGCCGTATTGAGGATTGTTTTCGAAATCGCTGCCCCCCGATTTCTTGCCTGTCTTCTTTACGGGCTTGCCGTCCGTTTGTTCGATCGTGCACGAGGTAATCGGCTTGCCGTTAGGCTTCTTACCCAGCGTGCCTGATTTGACAAGCCTGAATCCGAATTTCTGTCCCGCTTCGTCGTCCCGTTGCTTCACGACATGCGCGCAGTGGGTGCGGGCATCGCCTTCACCGTCAGCGGAGATCTCCACCACCACGTCGTTATCGTTGTAAAGCACGCCAGAACCGCGCCAGCTGGCACCGTCTTTCTTCGAGTGGTGGACGAACAGAACGAGGCACTCCAGGCTTTTGGCGAGGTTTGAGCAGTTCTGCACCATCACTGCCGTTTCCTGCTGGCTGCTGTCGTCGCCAGTGAAGCTGGCAGACATCGTGTCAATGACAACCAGACTGGCGCCACCGCGAAGCACGATAGAGTCGCGGATACGCTTGACCCAGGTCAGGTCCAGAAGATCCGGGGCCGTGTCGGCAAAGAACGGCGCGACGGAATCAGAGTTGACGGCCTTGTAAGCCGCGATACGTTTGCGGATACCGCGCCCCGCTTCGGCAGCTATGTAGAACACCGGACCCTGCTTCACGTCCTTACCGCGCCATTTCTCGCCGTTGTGCACATGGAAAGCGATATCCATAGCCCAAAAGGTCTTTCCGCTTTGTGAAGCGCCATACACCATTCCCGTGCCCTGATCTGGCAACAGGTCTTCCACCATCTCGCTGACGTTCTCGAACCCTTGTGCGTACTCATCACCAGCGTAGAACGGGAACGGGTCAGATTCGGTGGCACCGGTGGGTAAATCGGGTTCAGGCTTCGGCGGCTGTCCTGCTTCCGGCAGGAAGCTGCGCAGCGTGGTCATAGGCCCGCTGTACGCACCCAGCGAAGCGTACTTGGCTTCGAAAACTTCGGTCACGTGCTTGGAAGACTTCTCCGAATAGACGCGCGCAACCTCAATGCCGTCATCCCCTAACTGGTGATGCACGGCGCAAAGCACGCTAAGCCAGCGATCGTAATCGTCTTCGTTGTTCGCAATTCGCGAAACAACCCATTCAACCTGCGCCGGCGTCAGATCTTTAACCGGTTCCGCGTGTTGAGCAAACGGGTCATCGATTTTACGGTCTGGAGTATTTCTATCCGGCGCAACGCTCTTTGCTGTCCATCGCCCAGTGCTAACCAGTCCTGCCGCAAGTACTTCGAATGCGTCAATAACGCGCTGAGCCATTCCTGCGTCGAGTGTCGGCAGGTCAGCGGCGGGTACGTCGGCAATCCCCGCGTCGGAGAGTCCATCAAACCATTGATAAGGTCGTTCAGTCTCCGGGTGGACATGGTAGGCAACCCATTGCTGGCCAGATCCGAGAATTTCAACTTTGTGGTCATTTGTACCGTCCGTATAGACGACGGAAGTGAGTTTGCGGAACGGTTCATCGCTCCGGAAGGGGATCAGGAACTTCGGCGCCTTGCCGGTTCGCATCAGCAGGTTATGCCCTTCGAAGATGCCCTCAATCGCTTCCAGCATCTGCCCCGCGACTTCCTTGTCGAGAATGTCCACATCGATAGCCGGCGTAGTCGCAGCGAGAACCCCTACCCCCGCTTGTGCCGAGCCATTAGCGGCCATTCTGCGCACGTCAGAACCGCTCAGGTTGGCTTGCGGCCATCCCTTCATGCGCGGGCCTTTCTCACCCGGCGGCAGGGGCACAATGCGATAGCCAAGATCGATCAGGGCTTCGCCGTGCGTTTTGAAATATTGCGGCATCAGGCCTCCTGCGCGCGCTTGGCCTTCTGCTCATCGATCCACGTCTGTACCTCAGCAGAGTCCCAGCGGACGCCTGTACCTATGCGGATAGGCTTCGGAAAGCCATGTTCGTTCATCAGCTTGTAGACCCAGGGTCGGCTACCCCCTAGAAGCTCCGCGATATCGTTGGCGGTGATCAACATTCAAATACTCCTAGGACGTTTGTGACAAAGGGAAGGTCATACTACTCCGCAAATCGCAAACCCACAATAGAAAAAGGCCCGCTGAGGTGGCGGGCCTGAAGAACAACATCCGAGGAGATTCGCGGATAGTGTATCAGGGTTTCTCCGATTGCGCTGACGGGGCGGATAGCGCTTGCTGTTGCCATTGCTGTTGCCATTGCTGTTGCCATTGCTGGCGGCACTCACGCTCGGCAAGATAAAGTCGTCGCCAATGCTCCTTATCACCATCAGGCGGCATGATGTCCGGCTCCCCCGTTTGCGCTGGCACGGCAGGGGATGCGGCGAGCAAATCTCGCAATTCGCGAGAAACATAGGGGCCGTTCACCGATGCGATGGCTTCATAGACTCGGGCCATATCGGTGACAGCGCGGCTTAGTGCGGCGGTTTCGGACCGCGCCTTAGCCAGCAACGTCGCCATTGCGGACAAGTAATCGGAATCCTTTCGCAGCGCAGCGATCTCATCCTCGGTCACGGCAGGGTTGCTTGCAGATAGCAGGGCTCGGGCCTCTTCGATAAACCATGCGAGCGGGTTGGTTGTGTGCGCCAAGCGGTAGAGCTTTTCAATCTGTTCGTCTGTCATCAGAATCTCTAGTTCAAAGTCACAAGTTGCAAATTGCGAACCAGACCCGGGTATTGGTCGGTGCTGTTCAGGATGTGCGTGTAGTAGCGATAGGACAGGCTCAGGTTGCCGCGCTCGATACGCGCGCCCATGATGTAGCCGACCCGCATGCCCGAAGGCGTGCATACGTGCATACGTGCTGCGTCGGCTCCAGATACGCCGCTTCCTTCCACGTGGTCCAGAACAGGAAAGGACCACCTTCGACCGCGAACCGTGTGCCGCGCCACGTGTAGCCGGGTTCCAGCGTCAGTGCGATGCCTTGCACGTGGCCGGAGCCGACGAAGCTATAGGATCGGCCAGCATAGTTGCGACTGTCGTAATCAGGATCACTAACGCAAACGCAACTAGCGCGTTGCGAACCCATATAAGCGTAGTCTGCATGGTAATTCAAACTCCAGTTGTGAGCCGCGTAGACCTCGCCAGTAAGGCCCGCGATATACGCGGGGGTCTTCAGACGCTCATGGTTGTCGGCGACGTTGTGCTGAGTCCATACGCCGTCCACGTCCGACGCGAGCGAGGCCCCTGCCCCTGCCTCGAACTGGAAGAACGAGCCGGCGTAAGCAATGGACGGAACCAGCAGGAGAAGGGGCAGGAGTTTCATTGTTTGTCTCCAAGAGCGGCAAGCCGCCCGTCCAGAGTCGCAGGTTCGAACAGTCGGCCAGATTGTCCGCACTTCAGTTCACTAAGACGAACTAGTGAGCAGTCGTTCGGAATACCGCTGCGGGTTTCGCCCGTTACCAGATCAACACTTACGGGCGTCTTGTCAGCGTGGCACTTTGCCGGAATATAAAAAGCAAACCCAGGCAGCAGGGATCCGCCGTGGCTGCTTACCCCCGCCTCGTAATGTTTGCAGTCCTTACAGAATTTCATTTACGCACCATCATGCAAAGCGCCGCGAAATCGCGATTTGTCTTTCCCCAGTCGGTAAGCGTCTCCGAGAGCCGCAAATTGCGATAGGCGGGCGGCGTGGCCGGAGTCTTGTTCGGATCTGGAATTTCGTCCTGCTTCAGACAGTACGTGAATTCCAGACTGCCGCCATGCTTGTTGCCGTTTCCGGTTCGGATACGGGAAAGCGTGCCTTCCACGTGCATGTAGCCTAGCAGGCGCGTGGCATAAGATAGCGAGATGCCGGCACGCATCGCCACCTGGGCGGACAACAGGCGTTCGCCGGGTTTGAAGGCGGCAAGGATCTTTTCCTTCTTTTCTTCTGCGCTCATTCTGGTTTCTCCGCAAGGCCGCGCCAGCGTTTGTCTTGCGCGCCCTGTCTAATGCACATTCCACGGGCGCGATCTGCTGTGCAATATTGGCTACTCCAGTACAAGCCGTTCCATTCGCTAAAGCCTTCTAAACCGACAAACTTAGTTTCATAAACTCCCGGATGCACGGGCGTCACATCCTCCGGAAACCAATCAGTGAGTTTCATTCTGCTCTCCTTTCCGGATCAAGCGCATCCTGAACCACGGCCTGCGCTTTCTCCAGTTCGTTAATGGCTTCGGTCAGCAGTTCGGCCATGTTGAAGTCCTTTCGCTGATCGGCAGCGATAGCCGCGTTTCGCAATCTGTGAATCAGGAATGTGCTCATTCGTCTTCCCCCGGGCGGTCTGGATCTTCGCTGAACTCAACAAGGTACATGCTCGAACCGATCTGAAGTGAGTGCTCGTCACCTTGCAAACCGCGCCATTCGCGGACCTGCCAAAAACTACGGCACCCATGTCGAGCTTTGCGAACACTTTCGGCAGCGCTTGTGCTAGCGTAATGCCAAGATCCGTCTTTCCAGACCGACCAGGTCATCGAGGGCACGTAAGGTAAACGCGTCTGATAAAGGCCTTCGCGAGCCGGCTTGACGTGGTCCGGGAACCAACTGGTCTTTTTCATTTTCCGCACCCCTTATAGAAAGAACAATTCGCGCACGCACTGGAGATATCTCCCCTACCGACAACCGGAAGCGGCTGTTCGCGCTTCCTCCTGTTGACCGCACGGATTGCAGTTTCGATTCGCCCCGCCAGATCGGAACTCGCTTCACGCCGGTCCGCCGCCAGGTCGTAAAGATGCTGCCACGAACACTGGGCGAGGGTCGCCACGTCAAGCTTCTCCGCGCGGCTTGAGTCTGCCATCCACTGTTTGAATTTGTTCATTCGGTAGCCTGAGGAGCATTACGCAAAAGTTCAAGCAGCGTTTCGGCTTCCCATTTGAAATGGTCCGCCGCCGCCGCCGCCGACC
>Ga0210394_10001097_pt1 | contig 46110 bp, 41 predicted proteins | sample IncBWC12MmetaG_FD_160121 | JGI IMG/M metagenome (GOLD analysis project Ga0210394, IMG submission 160121) | Forest soil microbial communities from Barre Woods Harvard Forest LTER site, Petersham, Massachusetts, United States - Inc-BW-C-12-M | ecosystem: Environmental > Terrestrial > Soil >...
CGAAACCGAATGACTTCATCATGGGCAATGGCGGGCAGGCCTTCTGCACCGCCACCGGCCTAAACTCGCCAAGCGGCGGCACCTTCGACTCCGCATGGTTCACCGGAAACACCATCGATGGCCCGACGCAGACCGACGAGAACAATTTCTGGATGCACTTTACGAACGGCAGCAGTCTCAGCCCGTTCACCGTCACATTTGCCGAATCCTGCGACTTCAGCCAAAGCGATTGGGCCGGCCGCCTAGCCGCCTATCAGACGAACTGAGAAACTAGCGCCGCGCAAGAAGAACGAAATCCATGCCACCACGGAGTGGCTCAACTGCACCGGCGATCACCTGCTTGATCTCGCCGCCACCAATCACAACTGAAACTAGGGCATAGATGTGGTGTGGCCGAGCTGTAGCCGTCTGCCGGCAGCAAGAGCAATGGCCAGTCCCACGAGTTGCCATGGCTGCTGCGTTCGAATTGTCCGTTGGTTCCTTCTACTCGCGGGGGACACTCCTGGTTTACACCGCATTCGGAATGCGCCGCTCAGCGGCCGTACAGCTGTTCATGAGATGATTTTAATCTAAGACTGGGGGATAATGGGCCGCGATTGAGGCGTACGTGAGAAGGAGAAGAATCTTGTTGGTGAGCGCCGGGGTGCTTCCGTTGCTAGCAGTCCTGCTTTTCTACAGCGGGGCGCTGGCGGCTCGAGTGACCGTAAGTTGGTCCTACGATTACACACGTCAGCCAGCCTGCAGTGCCGACCGGCCGAACAACTGCATCGATCATTTCGAAATTCTTGATTACACCGACTCACAACATCCGAAGCTCCTGAGCAGCGTCCCGAATCCCCCCAATGCTGCGGGTAAAGTCGACAATATTTCCAACGAATTCTCCTATGGGCCGCCGTTCGGAAAGAGAACTATCGTGGTAGAGGCAGTCGCGCGGGATGAGAATGGGGCGATTACCACCTCGAATCCCTACGCGGCCCGCAAGGACGTGGAGATCCTGCACACGGCTGGCGCCGCCAATCCGTAACATTTCAACCGAAACTGAAAGTGCTATAGAAATTACCGAAGCACCTTGGGCAGCAGGCTGCGCGGGGTGAATTGCGCTTGGCGCGCGACTCGAGCTGGCCGCCGAGCGAATCCTCCACGTCTACTTTACGCACGGAAGGCCACATAAAAGGCCTCCGGCGCGCAGTTGGGGCAGGTCAGCGATTCGATGGGCCAGACGTACAGTGTTAACACCTGTACCTAATTTAGACTTCTAAGCAGCTTCTTTCGAAATGATAGCGAAGTAGGATGGAGTCCGGGCGAAAGTTTGAGGGGGCCTGGACGATGCGCATTGAACGAAAAAAGACTTGGATCGAAAAGCTTGCAGGTGTGAAGTTCCTACCGTTGGGAACAAGGCAGGCTTTTATACTCGCGGCAATGTTATTGCCAGCTCTGTTTCAGTGGGGGTGCGCAGGTATCGTTGGCCAAAGCACTCAGCAAGCCCCTCCACCTCCTCCGACGTACAGCCTTTCGGGCACGATCACGCCTGCGGCAGGCGGAAATGGGACGATGGTGACGTTGAGCGGGGCCGCCAGCGCGTCCTCGATGGCGAACAGCTCGGGAGCGTTCTCCTTTTTGGGATTGAAGAATGGGACTTACACACTGACGCCGAGTCGCACGGGGTATACGTTCAGCCCCACGAGCCAGAATGTGACCGTCAACGGAGCGACGGTGACGGGAGTAAGCTTTACGGCCACCCAGCAAGTCAATCCGACGTACAGCATTTCCGGGACGATTACTCCTACGGCAGGTGGGAATGGAGCGACGGTTACGTTGAGCGGGACCGCCAACGGCAGCACGACGGCGAACAGCTCGGGAGCGTTCACATTTTCGGGATTGGCGAATGGGAGTTATACACTGACGCCGAGTCGAACTGGATACACATTCAGCCCGACGAGTCAGAATGTGACCGTTAGCGGAGCAGCGGTGTCGGGTGTGAGCTTTACGGCCACGCAGCAGGTCAATCCGACTTACAGCATCTCCGGGACGATTAGCCCAACGGCAGGTGGAAGCGGGGCGAAAGTGACATTGAACGGGGCAGCGAGCGCCACCACGACTGCCAACACCTCCGGCATTTACACATTTACGGGATTGAGCAACGGAACGTACGCAGTCACGCCGAGCCTCGCTGGGTACACGTTCTCCCCCACGAGTCAGAGCGCGACCGTAAACGGCGCCAACGTCACGGGAGTGAATTTTACGGCTACAGTGCAAGTTAACCCAACCTTTAGCATTTCCGGGACGATCAGCCCGACAGCAGGCGGAAGCGGCGCGACGGTAACGCTGAGCGGGACAGCGAGTGGCTCGACCACATCCAACGGCTCTGGCGTTTACACCTTCACAGGTTTGGCCAACGGATCGTATACCGTCGCTCCCAGCAACTCGGGATACACCTTCACGCCGGTGAATCAGAGCGTGACGGTAAACGGCGCCAACGTGGGCTCTGTGAACTTTACTGCGGCGGTACAGCAGGCGCATTCCGCAACGTTGAGCTGGACGGCCAGCACGTCAACCGTCTCCGGGTACAACGTCTATAGGGGAACTGTGAACGGCGGGCCGTACACGTTAATAAACACGTCCCTCCTTACAGCACTGAGCTTCATGGACACAAACGTGACAAGCGGGGCGACCTACTACTACGTGACGACGGCAGTGGACAGCAGCGGGAATGAGAGCGTCGACTCAAACCAAGTGACGGCGGTCATACCATAAAATTGTCTTGGGGAGCGCGACAGGGGCCTGCTCCCCACTACTGTTGCATGTCAGAATGGAACAGTCCATCCCAGGAAGTTCGGCTATCGCACGTCCAAACAGCTCAGAGTGCGGAGAAGCCGCGACCACACAGTTTTAGGATGTATGGAACTACTCCCCTTTGAAGCGGGAAGGTTCGACTACGAATTTGACGTGCAGATTTGTTCAGGCGGTGGCTGACGCTTTGCTGAGAAGGAAGCGCGATATTGAGCGATTGCAGAGCGGATCCCACGAATGGCGAAACCCCCAAGCAAGAACACCGATCCAAGAAAAAACAACTGGGCTGAATCTGAAAGCGTTTCGAGGAAAGTCACGGTTTCTCCTATGTACGCTAAGAATGGAAGCATGCACGCCTCCAATGGCGATGGCCCAGTAGGCATTTGTTTTCAGTGATTTAGCGGGATGAAGTTGTGTGAACGGGCAGACATCTGGAACTGTTTCGCTTCATAGTAGCAAGTTTTTTCCCAAGCTGTCCGTCTTGCTGCGATTCTCCAAATAGCTCAAAGAGCCTTACCTGCGGGGGAGAGTGCTTCTGAGAGGGGATTCACGGAGAGGCGCATTTAGGAAATTTATTTCCCAAGGACTGGTCTGGCGCTCTCCAAAATAACCGAAACAGATTGCAGGCCAAACCTCAAGATGCTGAAAAAAAAGAACTTAGATTTGAACTGTTCTGCTGATCGGCGCGTGACTGAGTGGAACGCGGTGTGCTGGAATGGTGATGTCGGAAACTTGTTGACAGTCGTGCATGCCTGCGGGAATGGGGCATAGGGATCCGATTGGAGCAAAAGCTCATTAAGCCAAAAGGTCTGCGGAAAGGAAGCACTACAGCAAACGCCTGAGATTGGCGGCTTCCGAGTACCTTAGCTCCCGGCCGACAGGCTGCACCGGACATGTACACAAACTTCTACAATTTGCGGGAAGAACCCTTTCGGCTGACATCGGACCCGAGATTCTTTCACCTTGCCGAGCCTCATGCTGCGGCGCTGGCCACGGTGGTCGAGGCGGTCATGCGCCGCAAGGGTTTTGTGGTTATGACCGGCCCGATTGGGACCGGTAAAACCACGGTTGTCCACACGGCATTGCAAATTCTTTCGGAGCGGGCAGCGACGGAACACCCAATTTCGTCGGCATTTATTCTTAATCCGACCCTCAGCCGCGAAGAGTTTCTGGAAATGGTCCTCACGGAATTTGAAATTCCTTGTACAGGGACGAGTAAACCGGCGCGTCTTGCGGCACTCCAGAAGATGCTTCTGGAGACTCAGAGAAAGGGCGGCACTTCGCTTCTATTGGTAGACGAGGCGCATCTGCTCACCCCCGAGCTGCTGGAAGAGATTCGCCTGCTGAGTAACGCGGACACGTACCAGGAAAAGCTTCTGCAAATCGTCCTGTGCGGCCAGCCAGAGCTTCTGGTCATGCTGCACAAGCCCCAGATGCGCGCACTCCTGCAACGGGTAGCGAGCAGTTGTTCGCTGCGGCCGCTAAACCTTACCGAGGTGCGGGAGTATGTCGCAGAGAGACTGCAATCCGCAGGATATCGCGGCACGATAACTCTGTTTCCGATGCAGGTCCTCGAAGAGATTGTCCGGCTAACCGAGGGAGTCCCACGACTCATCAACTTGCTCTGCGATGCGTGCCTGACGAATGGCTACAAAGCCAACCGGCTGGCCGTCGATCTGTCAACGGTGGAAGAATCCGCATCCGAGCTGGGATTGGACGAGGCGCAGGCCGAAGTGGCGGCGCAAGCGAACGGTGCAGGTTCTACGAACGGGACCTCCGGGCACGAAGTTGTAGCAGACGAAGCCATCGGGTCTGCGCTGGACCGATTGGTTCAGGCCATGAAAAAGCGAAGCGCCCTGGCGCCCGTTGCCGAGGAGATGCGCCCCGATATGAGCATCAAGAAACAGGTCGCGATGGTGGTGAACGCGATACACGAAAAAGATCCCGGCGGCGACCAGGTAATCGAGTCCGCCGTCGATGTGTTAATTCGAGCCATGAAGCTGCGTCGCGCTTCCTCCATGGAGCTATAAATGAGCAAGTTTTTCAATGAAACGCAGAAGGCCAATCAGTGGGCGCAGCAGAAGCTTGCGAACAAGGGGCTGGACGTTCGGGGGATGGTGGAATCGATCAAGCAAGGCCCGGCTACGGAATCGCCAGTGACAGATGCGCGCCTCAGCCAATGCCGGCAAGTGCAGGTGGGAGATGGGAACGGAGCGCGGCTGGTGCTCCGTCAAGATGATTCCTCAAGGGCGGCTTTGGAGGCGTATCGAGGATTGCGGACGAAGCTCATGCGGGCGCAGACAAAGACAGGGTTGAAATCGATCGCCATCACCAGTTCCTTACCGGGTGAAGGCAAAACCCTGACGACCATGAATCTTGGCTTGTGTTATGCGCAACTACCGCAGCAGCGCGTGCTGATTATCGATGGCGACTTGCGCACCTACGGGCTGACGGCGTTAATCGACCATCCAGGTACGACGGGACTTGCTGACGTTCTGGCGGGTACGGTAACTCCGGATGAGGCGTTTGTCGCGACCAATCAAAAGAATCTGTTCGTTCTTCCGGCCGGCACCGTGTCGTCGCCCCCTCCGGAACCTTTCACTGGGCCGCGCTGGCAGGAATTCATCGCCCGCTGCAGTGAAATGTTCAGTCTGGTGCTTATCGACACACCACCGATCCTTCCTCTCGCCGATTTCGAACTGATCAGCGCAGCGTGCGACGGAGTGGTCATGGTGGTGCGCGCGCGGCACGGGGATCGGGAATTTCTCCAGAAAACGGCGAGCGCCCTCGATCGCAAGAAACTGCTGGGAGTGGTTCTCAACGGAAGCGATACCAACGAGAAGCAATACTATGGGTACAAATATGCTGATGCCAAGCAGTAAAGATTCCATTCGTCCGGAGGCGTCGCCGGCAAGCGGCCCACTCGCAGGAGAGAGAACGGCAAACTGCACGGACCTAACTGCCAGATCGGGGGTTCCGAGGCGACTATGTATCTAAACATCAAGCTGCAAGTTTTTCGATTGGGATTCCATCAAATCGACATTGCCAAAGCGCTCGGCATGAATGAGAGCGTGCTCAGCAAAATTATTCACGGCTATCGCGAGCCATCGAAAGCGCAACGAGCGCAACTCGCGCGCTATTTGAATGCCGACGAGGGCTGGCTTTTTGAAAAATACGATCGTACCCTCCAGCCCAACGAGACTGCACCCAGCCTTCCTCCCAGGGAGGAGGGAGGGCTCTCCTGAAAGGGTATTTCGTAATTCTCCGCCCGTCGACGTTTCTGAACGCATGAGGGCCGTTCAAGTGGGACCGCCTCTAACAAGCTGTACTCCACCGCTGTGAACCATCGCGCTTTCTCAAAAAAGAGGCCACGAGTCCGATAAGTTTCGAAAACATTGCGAGCCACTGGCCCGGGTTGGTGTACCTCCTCTGCCGTGAATTCCAGGTCGCAGACTTGTCCCTCGCACCACATTCAGGCGACTCGGGGCACGACCGAGGCCATGGACGTTGCGGGAGAGAAAGGAGAAACAGTTTTCCCACGCCCCCACGGCTTCTCCTGGAAGCCCTTCTAACCAGTTGAAACAAAATGAGATACGCAGACTGCATCTGGACTCGGACGTGCATTCACCCTGGTAGCTGGGTGTTCAAAATCGCCTTGAAGGCGAAAAATCCCAGTTTCTGAACTCTTATGCCCAAGATTGGTACTCACGAGCTTCCCGCCAGAACCTTACTCCTAGTGGGGGTTGACGGAGCGGCGATCATACTCGCCCTACTGGTTGCCAGTTCCACACGCACATACATACCGTTCGCGCAGATGATTCTGCAAGTAAGCCTGTGGACAAAAATTATTCTGATCACGATCGTTTGCGGGCTGTCTCTTTATTTCAACGATCTGTACGATTTTCAGGTGGTGCGACGCCGGGACAACCTCTTTGTCCACACCATGCAAGCGCTGGGAGCCGCTTGTTTCTTGCTGGCTCTGTTGTTTTATATCGCCCCCGCAACCAGTTTGGGACGCGGCACTGCGTTAGTGGCGACGCCAATCATTCTTGCCCTTTTGCTCGGCTGGCGGCTTTCCGCAAACGCGACAAACCTCTTATCCCGAGGTGATGAGCGAGTGCTGATCATGGGGACGGGGGAATCAGGCATATTGCTGGTGCGACACGTCCTCGCCCATCCGGAATATAACCTGAAGATCGTCGGATTCCTCGACGAGAATGGCGAAAACATCGGGCTGTCTCTGGTCAATCCTAAAATCATCGGTGACTTCGCGAACGTGGAGCAAATCGTAGCCCAGGAACGAGTCGACCGGATCATCCTGTCATTGAAGGAACGCCGGGGCGGCACACCGATCAAACAGCTACTAAGAGTCAAATTCAGCGGTGTGCGAATCGAGGATGTGCACAGTTGCATTGAGCGGCTTCACGGCCGCATTTTGCTCGAGCGACTTTCGCCCAGTTGGTTAATCCTTTCGGATGGATTCAAGAAATCTCGACTCCTGCTGGTTGCAAAAAGATGCATGGATATCCTCGTTGCGCTGGCCATCCTGATTATCGTCTCGCCGCTGATACCGCTGATTGCGCTGGCGATTTATTTGGACAGCGGCGGACCCATCTTCTTCCGTCAAACGCGCGCAGGACACGAAGGTCGCGAATTCGAACTGCTCAAATTCAGGTCCATGGTCCAGGACGCAGAGAAGGATGGGCCACGCTGGGCGGAACAGAGTGACAGCCGAATCACACGGATCGGCCGGATCCTACGGAAAACGCGCCTGGATGAAATCCCGCAAATATTCAATGTGCTTCGCGGAGAGATGAGCCTTGTGGGGCCGCGTCCAGAACGGCCTTACTTCTGTGAGCAGCTTGAGAAGGAGATCCCCTTCTACAACCTGCGGCACTCGATCCGGCCTGGGCTAACGGGATGGGCGCAGGTGAGGTTTCGCTACGGTGCGAGCCTCGATGATGCCAAAGGGAAACTCGAATTTGATTTGTTTTACCTGAAAAACATGTCGCTGTTCGTCGATTGTGCAATTCTATTTGAAACCGCCAAGGTGATCATCCTTGGACGGGGCGCGCAATAACACCTACCCTTGTTCGGGTCCCGAAGCTCCCGCAAGCTAGCCATTGGGTGAGGGGAATATCCTAGCCAGCACCGGGAAACAATTTTCTTCTTTGGGTGTGTACCAAAATTGGGGTCGTTTGCTGAGTTATTGAAAGAAAAGGACTTAGGGAGTACTCTAATTCGACACATGGCAGGCCACGTGCTTAAAATACAGCAGCAGAGCTTCTAAGCAACCCCACTGAAGGGACCGGAAAAGCATGATTGATAAAGCTAAAAGCTGCCTGATCGGGACCTTGCTGATAGCAGTGTTTGGATGCGTCCAAACCGGGTTCGGTCAAAGCGCCGGGACGGAAGCCCAATCGAACCAGCAGAAGCCACCAGTTCAGGGGAAGAACGCCGATGCGAAGGGTTCGCAGAACGCTTCTGGACAGGTGGCGATACCAAGCGACTTCGTCATCGGTGAATCGGATGTCCTGAACATCAATGTGTGGAAGGAACCCGAAATATCCCAGAGCGTGGTGGTGCGGCCGGACGGGAAGATTTCACTACCACTCATCGGAGAAGTGCTGGTTAGCGGGCTGACTCCCGTGCAAATCCAGAGTTTGCTGGCCAACAAGCTGCAATCCATTTTAACCAACCCCCAAGTCACGGTGACAGTAACGGAGATCCGCAGCAGGATGGTGTCCATCACTGGGGAAGTGGTCAAACCGGGAGCCTATCCGCTGCTAACTCCCACCAGCGTATTGCAGTTGATTACGAATGCCGGCGGGCTGGGGCAGTTCGCGAATAAAAAACACATCTTCGTATTGAGAACGGTGGACGGAAAACAAGAAAGACTTCCGTTCAACTATTCACAGGTTATCAAAGGCGAGAAACCGGAGCAGAACATACAGCTGCATCCTGGTGACACGGTCGTGGTGCCATGAGCCAGAACAGGGAAAGAAACTATTGCGGTATATGGATGCGGATAGTGTTCTGTCTTTTCGCGTTAAGTGGCTGCAGCAGTGTGCTTGTTGCACAGCAAACCCCTGACACCCCACCTCCTTCGACGGATTCACAGGATACCACTCCGGTTGTTCTGGTGATGCCAAGCGCTTCCCAAAATATCGCCCTCCTTGGCACGGACCAGCGATTCATGGATCTTGGGACGCTGCAAACGCGGCGTCGCGCATTCTTTCTGTATGGCACGGGAATTTCAGAATCCTACATCGACAATTTTGAAGCAGTTCCCGGAGGTCAGGCGAGCAGCGAATTTCTCTTGAGTCCGCACATCGCCTTCATCGATGCAAGCAATCATTCTTCGTTCAGCATTCAGTATGCACCCGCGGTGGTGCAGACCACATCGGGTCCATCGAACAGCCAGGTGTTTCAATCTGGAAGCATTTCCTTTGGCCAGCCGCTAACACGGAATTGGATGCTGCAGTTGAACAGCTCGGACAATTACGGATCGGACACATCTCGCTTGCTGAGTCCGCCTGGGTTCACGGTAAACGGCGGAGTTCCGGTCTCCGATCCCAGTGGGGCGGTTTTCCAGTTCAATCGCGGTAATGTGTTTTCAACCGAGGATACTGCCGGTCTCACCTGGCAGAGGACGGTTTCGCAATCCATGAATTTCTCCGCCCAGGAATCCTACGTTTCATTGCTAGATGGTGGTCCAAGCAGCAGCTCGACGTTCGCGCAAGCGTCGTATACCGCGGCGGTAACGTCGCGCACGTCTGTGAATGTCGGAGGCAACTACAACCACCAACAATTCTCCGTGGGGAGTTGTGACGGTTACGGGTTTAGCTTCGGGATTTCGCATGAGTTTGGCCGCAACGTCAGTTTGGGTATTTCGGCGGGCCCCGAGTTTGAGAGCGCTCCATGCAACAAGGGACTTAGTGGAAACTACAACCTTTCTATCGCGTATCCCTTGAGCCGAAGGTCTAGAGTGGGACTTATGGCCGGCCGCTCCTACACCAGCAACTATTTGACAAATACCCAATATAGCGACACTGGCGCGGTCTCGTATTCCCGACAACTTGGGGAAGCGTTCCAGATTAGCTTGAACTCTGGCTACACCCGGAGCGTCTTTGAGCAGAGTACTCTGGGAGCTTATGTGGGCTATTTCGCCGGAGCTGATTTTTCGTGGAAGCTGTCGCGAACGATTTCGCTGGGAACGACCTACAGGCACTTCGAGCAAGTTTCCGGAGGGCCGATTCAAGGGCAGAATATGGGAATCGTCACGCTGGGATGGAACCCGCTTCCCGTCCGGATCGTCAAGTGAGCGAACGGCAGAAACGGATCAGCTTTCGAAATGAGAGATTATTGATGGCCGAATCGGATGGCAAGGGAAAGAAATAAATGAATTCTTCGACCCCGGAATTGTCACTAACGCAAGTCCTGGAGTACTTAAAGATTGTCCGCCGCGACAAATGGTGGATTTATCTAACGACCGTTGGGTTGACGCTTGCCGCGGTGGTTGGGATCGCGCTTATGCCCAACAAGTATAAGGCTTCAACGACGGTTGAGGTGGATCCTCAGAGGGTGCCTGAACAATTCGTTTCGGAACTCGTGCGGGTAAGCCCCCTGGATCGGCTGCAAACCATCAGCCAGGAGATGCTCAGCGAGACGAGCTTGCAGAAGATCATTGATCAGTGGAATCTCTATTCAAAAATGCGACGCACGTCCACGCGTGAGGCCGTCATTGAGCAGATGCGAAGCGACATCACGATCGAAGTGAAGCAATCCAGCGGCGGCCTGGCTGTTTTCTCGATCGCGTATCAGGGGAGCGATCCGACGATCGTTGCCACGGTGGCAAATCAGCTGGCCTCGGACTTTATCCAAGGGAATCTGAAGAGCCGGGAGCAACATGCGGTTGGTACAAAGGAATTCTTGAATACGCAGTTGGAAGAGGCGAAGAAGGTACTCGAGGAACAGGAAAACAAGCAACGCCAATACAAGATGTCACATCTCGGGGAATTGCCGCAGCAACAAGACGCGCTTCTCCATACACTGTCGAGTTTGCAGGCGGAGTTGCAGGCGAATGCGGGTAACTTGAACCGACTCGATGAGGAACGATTGTTTCTCACACAGCTGCCAGAAGCAATGCCAGGGCCGGGAGGCAGTGCTCAACCAATTTCCGAGAGAGCACGACTGGAGACGGAGAAGAACCAACTCGAAGGAAGACTCAGCGAACTTCGCCGGCGCTATACGGACGGGTTCCCTGAAGTGCAGGATGTGGTCAGGCAGCTGAATCGCGTCAACGAGAAGTTAAATGCGCTTCCGGCGGACCGACCGGGGGAGGCTGTGACTGCGAGCACGACCAAGCCGACCGCGACGGGACTGCGGGTCGAAACTATCGGGAGGGAAATGCAGCGCCTGCGGGATGACCAAAAACGGATCCAGGCGCAGATCGCGATGTATCAGGCTAAAGTCGATGCCATTCCCCGACGCGAGCAGGAGATGAAGGATCTTACACGCGACTACGATATTTCCAAGGCCCGCTATGATTCCTTGTTGAGCAAGAACTATTCCGCGGACATGTCGAACGAGCTCGATACCCAGGAGAAAGGGGAGAAATTCATCATCCTCGATCCTGCGCGCGTTCCCGAAAAGCCCTTCAAACCAAACCGGCTCAAGCTGATGGTTTTCTCGTTCTTTTTCTCGTTCTGTTGCGCAGTCGCTGTGCAGATCGTGAAAGAATACCTCGATCCCAGAGTCAAAACGGAGAGAGAGGTTCGCGTTGCCTACCCCGAGCCTATTCCGTTGCTAGCAGCTATTCCTCTCATTCAATCGCCGCTGGAACGCCGCAAGCATCTGCAGTTCGTTGCTTTCTGCATGAGCGTTTCGGTCCTCGCGATCGGGGTTGTTGCAGCATTCCTATGGAGAATTCACCCCATTTTGTGACAGACGGTCGAACCTGGCGCGTCCACGAAGCTGCTCGGGGAAGGTTTGGCAAAAGTGTATGGCCGCCGCGGCTCGGAGAATCAGCACGTGAGCGAATCTAGTTTGACTCCTGATACCGGCATGAAGTTTCTCATGCTGACGGACTCTTTTTTGCCTCATGCCGGAGGCTCCCGCGAGTATTACTACAACCTGTATCGCTACCTCGCGGAATTTGAGGACACGCGGGTGACCATCGCGACGAAGAAGGTTCCCGGCTGGGAAGAGTTTGACCGGAGAGTGTCCTCCGATTCCTTCAGAATTGTCCGGTGGCTTAAACCGCTTTCTACCTGGCGACTGCATGAATTACCCAAGGGGCTTGGCCCGTTCTTGCAGGCCGCATGGCATGTGTACAAGGAGAAGCCGGAGATGGTTCATGCGGGCGACTTGTACCCACAGGCCGTGAGTGCCCTGATTTTGAAGAAAATGACGGGCCTACCTTATCTTGCTTATTGTCATGGTGAGGATATCGCTCTGACCGATCGGTACAAATACCAACCACGCGTACGCGACAAAATCTACCTGGGAGCGGATGCGGTCGTGGCGAACGCGGAGTTCGCAAGACAGAGCCTGCTCCGGATAGGGGTGCCGGAATCGCGCATCGTCAAGATTACCCCGGGGGTGGATCTCGAACGTTTTTCGCCCAGACCGGCCCGGGAGGACCTGATCGAGAAGTGGAATCTCAAGGGCAAGAAGGTCGTGCTTACGGTGGCGCGTCTGGTTTCGCGAAAAGGACACGACCTCGTGCTACGCGCAATCGCCCGCCTTACGAAGGAATTACCGGACGCAGTCTATCTAATCGTTGGACACGGGCCAGAGGAGCAAAGGCTCCAGAAACTCGCGGCGGAATTGGGAATCATGGATTCAGTGCGATTTGCCGGGCGCATTCCGGAAGAATTACTCCCAGACTGCTACAGCCTATGCGATGTTTTCGCCATGCTGAATCGCGAGGAAGCCAATGGGGACCTGGAGGGTTTTGGCATGGTGTTCCTGGAAGCAAATGCAGCGGGAAAACCCGTGATTGGCGGGCGCTCGGGAGGAACGGCAGACGCCATTCTGGAAGGGAAAACCGGATTTCGTGTTGACGCCAACCAACTCGATGAATTGACGGCAACGCTGCGCATGCTGCTCACAGACGCCAACTTACGGCGTCAACTTGGAACTGCTGGAAGAGACCGAGTGGAGCGCGAGTTTCAGTGGCGGGACCGGGCCCGGAAGCTTCACGATGTAAGCATGGAAATTTGCAAAGCACGGAGTGGAGAAAAACGAACCGCAGTCCTGGCGAACACCGAGTAAATCGCATGCGAACTGAATTGCGAGAGGACGTGGCCCGCTATCGCGCGAAAGGCGCCAGATGGATCGAAATCTGGGGAAATCCGGCGTTCTGGGCCATCCTCTGGTATCGTTTTGGCAATTACGTGTATCGAGGAAATTCTCCCCGGGTTCTGCGCACGCCCTTGAAAGTTGTGCATTTTGCAGGAAACATTTTATGCGAAGCGGTCTTGCAGATGAGATTGCCTCCGAATGCCGAAATTGGAGGCGGACTCGTCATTAGCCACGTTGGAGGCGTAGTTTTACACCATCGCGCGGTAATTGGAAAGAACTGCGACCTTTCGCATCAAGTGACGATCGGCACCGCCGGACTTGGGCGGGCGGGTGTGCCCAGACTTGGTGACAATGTATCCATCGGCGCAGGGGCCGTGTTGATTGGGGATATTGAAATCGGCGAGGGCGCCCGAATCGCGGCGAACAGTCTCGTAAACCGCGACGTGCCGGCGGGAGCCACGGTGATGGGTGTGCCGGCCAAAATCGTGAAATATGCGGACGCCAGCGCGAAACTGGCGGAAGAAGTTGGGAATCCCGCGAGCCGCTGAGAGAAAATCATCCGTTCGATGGATTGTGGGTTCCCTGCGGAGAAGTGGAATCGCGACATACGTTGATGGTCGGCGAGACTCGCGGATGGACGAATTGGCAGTAGCACAAGTAGAACGAATAGAAGAGTTCAGATAGAGAGACGAAAGAAATGCATGTAGGACTCCACGGGCTTGGGCCCTATATCTTGTATTTCGGCGGAGTCGCTGCTTTCTTGCTGTCCGTCGTCTGGAAGCCACAGATTGGTCTCTACTACCTGATTCCGTTCCTCCCCATGCAAACGGTTCGGGATTGGCTTCACGGGCCCGAGCTTCCACTGGGTGAGAAATTTGTTGACATCTTGTTGCTCGGAGTCTTGATCGGACTATTGCTCCATCGTGAGGAGCGGAAGATATTTGTTTCCTCCCCGCTGAATAAGGCCTTGCTGGTTGTAATTGTCCTGACCTATCTGTCGTTGTGGCAGGGCGCGTTCTATCTGGGCGGGCCGCTGCCTCTGGCCATCGACGACCCCAGGTTCTCTACCTGGAAGAATTATGTGGAGATGTTTTTACTTTTTTTTGTTGCCGCGGGTTCGATCCGTACGAGAAAGCAAATGGCGATTGTCATCGGACTGATGTGCATCTCTGTTCTGATGGTCAATCGAGATTACCTCAGCACGGTGGGAAGCCGAAATTTTAGCCACTTTTCGTACGAACTGCGCGATGCCGGCACCTTGGGCTGGGCAGGGGAAAATGGCATGGGAGCGTTCCAGGCCGAAGTCGCGGTTTTCCTGATTGGCGTTGCGCTCTTCGCGAAAAACCCGTTTCTCAAACTGGGGCTCTTAGGGATCGCACTGTACAGCACGTACTGCCTGGAGTTGACGCTGTCGCGTGGTGCGTACGCTGGATTTCTACTCGGACTCCTGGTTCTGGGACTGATCAAGGAACGCAAAATTCTGGTTCTATTGGCCATCCTCCTGGTGGTCTGGCAGAGTCTCGTTCCCTATGCGGTGACCCAGCGGGTAGAGATGACCTACCAGGGAGGCGAGGTGGACTCGTCCGCGGGAGAGCGGCTTACCGTCTGGCATGATGCTCTGCAGGTGGTCAACGAAGATCCAATTTTTGGAACAGGATTCAACACCTACGCGTACATGCATCGCATCATGGAGTTCACGGACACCCACAACTATTACCTAAAAGTTGTATTGGAGATGGGTTTCGTCGGGCTTCTAATCTTTCTATGGCTCTTGGGAGTGGCGTGCAAAATGTCGCTGCGACTTTTTCGCGTGGCCAGGGATCCGGTCTTGGGCGCGGTCGGTTGCGGTTTGTTTGCGATGATGATTTGCGTTCTCGTGGTGAACTTCTTCGGTGACCGATGGACGTACCTTCAAGTGAATGGATTCCTATGGGTTCTGCTCGGACTCGCGGCGCGAGGACTGTACATAGCAAGCCAAGAAAAGGAAAGTCCTGAAGAGGCGGCACCGGTGATAGAATCTGAGGAAATCCAGGCCGATCCCTCCCCGGAACATGAGGTCTCGCACGCATAAAGGATTCCTGGCGTGCGATGCGTCTAACCTCAGCAAAATGGCGTGTACCCAGCCTGTTGCAGAAGGTCGCGGGTCGGCGAGTATGAAAATATTTGCCACAATGGGGGTCCGGTAACGCAAAGAGCGAACTAAGCCGTTTGGAGCGGGCTGTAACATATTCATTCTTAAATACTTAGAGAATCGCGCTTGGTACTGTAAATGCTAGATTAGAGAACGGAAGTGTGTCGAAGTGTGGTCTAGACAGGACTGACGATCCTGGCAGATCCGGCCAAGCGCCAAGACAATCAAAATGTGCGGAATATACGGACAGATTTCGAAAAACCCGGCCCTAAATGAATGTGGGCTGTCCATCCGTCACCGCGGGCCGGATGATGCCGGAGCGAAGGTGTTCCCCGTTCCGGGAACCGGGCTCTCTGTAACGCTAGTTCACCGCCGACTCTCGATTATTGATCTTTCCCCGGCGGGCCATCAGCCGATGACGAACGAAGATGGCACGGTTTGGATCACCTTTAACGGCGAGATCTATAACTTCCAGGAGTTGCGCGCGAAACTGCTGGCGGCAAACCATAAATTCCAGTCCCACACGGATACCGAAACAATCATTCACGGTTATGAAGAATGGGGCGACGGGGTTATTCGCAAATTGCGCGGGATGTTCGCCCTTGCGATCTGGGACACGCGAAAAAGACGCCTGCTGCTGGCAAGGGACCGGGTAGGAAAGAAACCCATCTTCTATTTCGCGACTGATCACAAATTCTTCTTTGGCTCTGAAATCAAATCGCTGCTGGCCTCTGGCGAGGTGCCCGCCAAGGCCAGCCCTGGTGCTTTGCACGACTATCTGACCTATCTTTACTTCCCGTCGCCCAGCACCGCCTTCGAAGGAATCTGCAAACTTCCGCCAGCGACAACGCTTGCCCTGGAAGTGATGCCGGATGGCCGCATCGCACAGCATCAGGAGACGTATTGGGATCCGGTAGAAGCTGCGGGTGCGGCGCAACCTCTGTCGCACCGGGACGCCGTCGAAAAAACGCGCGAATTGATCGATGAGACCGTGCGCATCCGGCTGATGAGCGATGTTCCTCTGGGCGTATTCCTCAGCGGTGGTCTCGATTCCGGAACAATCACCGCGTTTGCGGCGAAGAACAGCACCTTTCCGGTGAAGACGTTCAGCATCGGCTTTCGCAATAGCAGGCTCTTCGATGAGATCGATCAGGCAAATGAGGTTGCCCGGAAATTTGGCACGGAGCACCGAGTCCTGCAAGTGGATGCGCAATGCGCCGAACACATCGGCACGGTCGTGCGTCATTTTGACGAGCCATTTGGGAATCCCACGGCGATCCTGGAGTACATTCTGACGAAGCACATGCGCGAACATGTCACCGTCGCCCTCTCGGGTGACGGCGGCGATGAAACTTTTGGCGGCTACGTCCGCTATGGGGGCGCATGGCTGGCGGAGAAGTATCGCACGCTTCCCTCATTCTTGACCCGAGGGCTCATTGCGCGATTTTCGCATTTGCTGCATGACAATACCCGCGGCCGGCATGCCGATCGCAGGATAAGAGAATTTCTTGAGTCGGCTTGGATGCCCCAGGAGGAGATGTATCTCCGGTGGGTCGGCTATTTTTCGGAAGATGAAAAGCGTGAGCTGTATACGCCGGAATTCAGGGCTCAGGTTGGATCACGCGACTCGGGAGACTTTCTGCGCTCGCTGTTTCGCCGCGGAGCCGCGCTTGAGCCATTGAATAGGCTCGGATACGTGGATATGGCTTCCTTTCTTACCGGTAATTGCCTCGAATACGCGGACCGCATGTCCATGGCGAACTCGCTCGAGGTACGGTGCCCATTCACGGACCATCATATTCTTGAATTTGGCCTCTCGATCCCATTCGAGTGGAAGTATCGCCTGGGCAATACCAAAAAAATTCTTCGTGAAGCGATGCAGGGAATCCTTCCGGACAGCGTGCTGCGCAAAAAGAAAATGGGTTTCAATCCGCCGCTGCCGGAATGGATTGGCCGCGAATTAAAGCCCATGATTAGCCAACTGCTCTCTCGCGCTGCCGTCACCCGCCGCGGCATGTTCCGGCCGGAAGCTGTGGAACGTCTGCTGAAAGAGCACTTCGAGGGTGGCCGGGACAATGCCATCAAGATCTGGGGACTTCTCATGCTGGAAGTCTGGCATCAAATGTATATCGACGGCTCGCCGGATCCGTCTGCACAGTTCGTGCCGACGGCATCAGGAGCCCAGAGAGTTGTATGAAGAACGCGATGGAGGCGGCGCAGACGATCGAGCAAGGAGAGGAAATCGCGCACACGGAAGCCTGGCGGACAGATCAAGAATCTGCATCAAACAAGGCAGTTTCCGGGAAGATACCTCACGTACTGTATGTCATTGACCAAATCTGCCAGCTTGGGGGAGCCGAGCGCGTACTCTTGGAAATGATCCGGCGGCTGCCGTCCGATCGTTTTCGGTGCAGTGTTGTTACGTTCCAAATCGAGCCGGGCTTGAAGGCATTTGAAAACGGCTCCTCTCCGATTCGCGTCCTGCCTTTGCGACGAACCTATGACTTCGGCGCAATCAAAACAGCGCTTCGGTTTCGAGATATCATTCGCCGCGAGAACGTATCCATCGTGCACACGTTCTTTGAGACTTCCGACCTTTGGGCGGCGCCCATCGCGCGACTGAGCGGCTGTCCGGTACTTGTTTCCAGCCGGCGAGACATGGGAATCCTGCGCACCCGGAAGCATCATTTCGCTTATCCCATTGTGAATCGCTTGTTCGACCGCGTACTTACCGTTTCAGACGAGGTGCGCTCGTACGCCTTGAATCATGACCATCTGGCCCCGCAACGCGTCGAAACGCTCTACAACGGGGTGGATTTGGAAGCGCTGGATGTGAAAGCAGCAGAAGTCAGTCCGCTCCTGGGCCTGGGATTGAAATCGACATCGCTAGTTGTTTCGACATTGGGCAACATTCGCCACGTAAAGGGCATAGACATCTTTGCGCGGGCCGCAGCGCGAGTCTGCCACGTATATCCTGACGCAGTTTTTCTGGTCGTGGGCGGCGTGCTGGAACCTGAAACCTTCCGCAAACTGCAGGCTCTCGTGGACTCTCTCGGGATCAAGGACAACTTTCGATTTCTTGGAACAATGTCGAATCCGTATCCGGTCCTTGCCGCAAGCGATGTCTTTTGTCTCCCTTCGCGGAGTGAGGGTTTTTCGAATGCGCTCATCGAGGCGATGGGCTCCCGGTTGCCGTGTGTTGCTACGCGGGTCGGCGGAAACGCCGAAGCTCTGACGGAGGGCGTAAACGGCTTTCTAGTTGAAAACGAAGATACTGACGCGATGGCGGATCGGCTTCTCCGTCTCCTACGCGATCCGAACTTGCGGCGAGGAATGGGACAGGCGGCCCGGCGAACGGTCGAAACGCGCTTTAGCATGAATGCGATGATGAGCCGTTTGACCGAGATCTACCGCGAGCTCCTGGCTGCAAAGAATGTCTAACCTGTTACAAACAGCCGCGGCGATTCTAGTTTGGTTGAGCCTTGGCACACTCGTATATGTTTATGCGGGATATCCCCTCTTGCTTGCAGTGATCGGACTTTTTGCAAGGCGGCAGAAGGCCACACTGGGCTATTTCCCAAAAATCTCCGTGCTGATCGCGGCGTACAATGAAGAGGCCGGTATCCAAAAGAAAATTGAAGAAACGCTCGCCCTCGAGTACCCTCCGGACAAGATTGAAATCCTGGTTTTATCAGACTGTTCCTCAGACCGCACCGATGGCATTGTGAAAGGGGTCGCGGATCCGCGGGTGAAGTTGTTGCGTGCGCCCATCCGAAAGGGGAAAACAAACGTTCAGAATCTGGGTGCCGAGGTCGCGCAGGGCGAGGTATTAATTTTTTCCGATGCCACGACAATTTACCACCCCTTAGCGCTCCAATACCTTGCTTGCAATTACGCCGATCCCAAGGTCGGCGCAGTGAGCGGCCGGTATCAGTATTTTGACGCGGAGGGGAAGTCGCCAACCGGGCTTGGCATGATCGCGTTTTGGAACTACGAGAATTTCATCAAAATGATGCAATCGCGCATTCGCACCATCAGTGGCTGCTGCGGCTGCATCTATTCCGTTCGCCGTTCGGCATATACCCCACTTCATCCCGATGTGATCAGCGATCTTACGCAACCCTTATGGGCCATTCAAAAGGGCTATCGCGTGGTTTTCGAAGACCGCGCGCTGGCTTACGAGGAAACAACGAAGTCATCGAAGGAAGAGTTTTCGATGCGCGTGCGGGTGGTGACCCGCGGGGTTCGCGGCATTCTGAGCGTGTCCGATCTGCTCAATCCCGTAAAATATGGCTGGGTTAGTTTTCAACTGCTCTCCCACAAAGTTCTGCGATGGCTGGCGCCCTTTTTTCTACTCCTACTGTTCGCGAGCAACGTCGTTGTTTCGAATCACCCGTGGTACCGCATCCCCTTTGCGCTGCAGATTGTGTTTTATGGATTCGCACTCTTGACGCTGCTCGTTCCGCTGCACCGCATGTGGAAGCCGCTGGGTATCCCCTTATATTTTTGTACACTGAATGCCGCGGCGCTGTGCAGCATTCTGGAAGTCATGCGCGGCCGAAAATATGTTGTCTGGGAAACCGTTAGGAGCTAGTGGCTGATGCGAATTGAGTTTCTGACGCAGGACGATCCCTTATACATCTTGCCGTTCTTCGATGAGTTTTTCCGAAACTACGGTTCAGAGTTCGAGATCTTGCAAATTTCCAGCTGTCCCACGATGGGAAAAAGGTCGAGACTACAGCTATTGCGCGAATTGGTAGCGCTTTATGGTGTCGGGGGCTTTCTTCGGCTGCTCGCGACGATGGCGAAATACCGGCTTCTGGGCAAGCTGCCCAAGAGCCGCAGTGCTGGTAAGTTCTATAGCCTGGAGCAGCTCGCGCGGGCATTTGACATCCCGTTCAAGAAGATCGGCAACCCGAACGCCAATGAATTCGTCGACTCCGTTCGACAGCGCGCTGCCAGCGTGATTGTTTCCGTTGCGTGCCCTTACATCCTGAAAGAGAAGCTGCTGTCACTTCCGCCGGGAGGCTGCGTGAATATCCACCATGCTCCGCTTCCGAAATATAAAGGGATGATGCCGACCTTTTGGCAGATGCTTCACGGAGAGAAAACCGTGGGTGTCACCGTCCACTTCATGTCGGCTAAAGTGGATGAAGGAGCGGCGTTGCTTCAGGAGCAACTCGCAATCGAGCCGGGCGAGACGCTGGACCATCTCATCCGGCGATCCAAGCGTCACGGCGCCCATTGCATGGCCCGGGTACTTCGTCAGATCGCCGATGGAACCCAGCAAATGCATGAGTTCAACCCGGGGAGTGGGAGTCACTTTACATTTCCTACTCTCGAAGAGATCGATCAATTCCACCGGAAGGGGTTGCGGGCGATCTAGGGTCGAAGGTTTTCATAGAGCAGAACTCCTGGCGCAATGATGCCTGAATTAAGCACCCCAATCGGCAATCTCGCAGCGCAGAACCATTTGAATTAGAGATAATTAAGGCAGCATCGTTCTTGTCCGATTTCGTCTAGCTGCGATTCTTGGGTGAGCGTCATGTTTTCTCGAAAAGGCATGTTCAATCTGTATTGGAAGATGGAGCGCGTGCTCGTTCCGGAGTTGAAGTATTGTCAGTACATCTACGAGGAGGTGTTGGACGCGGCGGTAAGAAACGATATCAAGTGGCTAGACTTGGGCTGTGGCCATCAAGTGCTACCGGCCTGGCGGTTCGAGCAGGAAAAAAGGTTAGTCGAGAAAGCTGGTATGGTCGTAGGTATTGATGCTGACTTGCCCTCGGTCGAAAAACATCGGAGTGTGCGCCTGAAACTCGTGGGAAACATTTCGGCACTTCCTTTTCGAGACAGTTCGTTCGATCTGATCACTGCGAATATGGTTGTCGAGCACCTTGATAACCCAGCGCTGCAATTCCGCGAAGTGAACAGGGTCCTCAAGCCTGGAGGAATATTTATTTTTCACACTCCGAATGCTCCCGGCTATTCGACAAGGTTGGCCCGTCTACTCCCGGATAGCTTGAAGCTAGCATTGATTGGTGTTCTACAAGAACGGCCAAGCGCGGATGTTTTCAAGACGTTCTACCGTGCTAACACCGAGGCGGACATTCAGCGTCTTGCGCGCGCCACCGGTTTTGACCCTCAGGAGACCCGATTAGTCGCGTCTTCTGCCGAGCTCGCCGTCATACCTCCGCTTGCCTTCTTGGAGTTGCTGTGGATAAAGTTGTCGCTAACCAAAGCGTTTCGCCGCCTCAGGACAAACCTGATCGTGACTCTGGCGAAGCAGGCGGGATAAGCAAGGGTGGCCACGCTCGGGGCTCCCCTCGTTTCCCAAATGCGGTCCTTTGGACCAAATTTAATCAACTAACTCAATATATTTACAATATATGACCGGCATAACGGACTGCTGCTCATTTCCTCTGAGCCATGTGGGGTTGGCTGAGTACCGGCCGGATTCTAGGCTCCTGCCAATTTTGGATAACCCAGGCTGTTTCTTGCGCTTCTGTACCGAAGTACACCCTCACACCTGTACTCTTTCAGTCCCCCAAGCCAGTGGCGGAGATTTTTGGCCGCCGATAGACTCTCAGGTGAAGGGCTTGAGGGGTCGAGCCGCTTACGCGGTGGTGGTGCGGGAGTTTTGCCGGCTCGTTGTGTGGCCGAGGGTCGCAGCACATCAAGAGGGAAGAGTTATGAATAGCCGGAATCATGAGAGTTTAGCCAGGGGGACGTCAGTCATGCCGATTCGCAGATGGTCCATATTGCTCCTCGCAGTGTTGCTTTTCGGAGGAGCTTCGGCCCTACGGGCCCAGACTCAGCCGCCAGCGCTTTTGTTCTCGGATCTCGATAGCGGACCTAATAGTGGCGGAGAGAACGTCGGTGGCGTCTCGGGAGCGTATGTAACGCTCTATGGAAGCTTCCTGGGGTCCTCGCAAGGTACCTCGACGGTCACATGGAACGGGCTGAATTGCCTGCGCGTCGTGCCTCCCACCGGGGCATACACGGGATGGGGAATGGCCCATTTGTGGTACCAAGAGATTGTGGTGCAACTCAGTTCGACCTGCACGCCGGGCGCGGGAAGTTTTGTCGTTACGACGGCGAATGGTTCATCGAGCGGCCTCCCGTTCACGGTTAGAAGCTCCGGCAACGTCTACTGCATTTCGACTTCAGGAAACGACAGCAACAGCGGGAAATTCCCAAGCTCCTGCTGGGCCACGCCGAAGAGCGCTTTCACGCACATGGGCCCCGGAGACACTACCTATTGGGAAGGGGGCGTGATCGTCTCCAGCGGAGGCGGTTTCTCGGCGATGGATTGGGGCGCCAGCGGAACGGCGGGAAACCCAGTGGCCATGGTCTCTTACCCCGGAGCGACGCCGCAACCGGGAGTGCAATGTCTGCCTTGTACGGACGGGTATGCAATCCGGGCCGCTCAAGGATTTCCGGCCAGCCAGCAGTATCTCACCATGGCCGGCCTTTTGATTTCAGGAGACACGTTCGCCTGGTTTTCGCAATATGCCGGGAACAATCAGAGGTTAGTCGGGAATTATTTCACCTGCAAGGGAGGCTCAGCCGCCGTCGGGTGTTTTGAAACGAGCCAATCCTCTTATATGTTGATGTACGGCAACGAATTCACGGGCATCGTCGCTGGTGGAAGCACTTCCAAACAATATCACGACGTCTATTTCAGCACGGACACCAATCACATCGATTTCGGCTGGAATTCGATTCACAATAACAATGCTTGCCGGGCGATTCAGGTTCACTCTTCGCCGATCAGCGCAACGACCGGATACAACCAGTATGACATTTCCATTCATGACAACCTGATTCACGATGAACCGTGCGATGGAATTCTCCTTGCCACTATTGATCCTTCACAGGGAAAAGTAGAGGTTTATAACAACCTCATTTACCACGTGGGATTAGGGCCGGACCCGAGTGATGGTGAAGCAAGCTACGCTTGCATCCGATTCGCGGAATATGTCAATAATTCTCCGCCAAACCCGAGTGGGACGGCGGAGGTCTACAACAACACGGTGGCCGATTGCGGCTCGCATGTTGGCACATTCAACTTGTCGGGATCCTTCGCCCTCGCCACGGGCCTTGTTGGAGTAAACATTCGTAACAACCTCTCGTACCAGCTCAGCGGTGAGTACTTTACGAATAGTGGCAGCATAATTTCTTCGGGGCTTTCCTATGCAAGCAGCTCGAACAACCTCTGGTTTGGAGGCAGCCAGTCCGCTCCAACCTGGTCGGCCAGCAATGTCAACGCCGATCCGCTGTTTGTAAATGCTTCCACAAATAATTTTCATCTCCAGAGTGGCAGTCCAGCTGTAGATGCAGGAATCACCGTCTCCAGCTCGAATAGCTACAAAGGGTATCAAGTATGGAACGGCAGGCCTATGGACCGTGACGGTGTGCCTCGACCGCAGGGTTCGGGCTACGACATTGGTGCCTACGAGTTTTTTGCCGGAGGGAGCACGGTCCAGAAGCCGAACCCGCCGACAAACCTGACAGTCATCGTAAAGTAGGAGATTCTGTTAGGTTCACTCGAGGTTTTGACCCGGTCCGAAAGCGGACCGGGTTTCGTTTTTGGGTGGGGGCCGGCTAGGTTACGCTACCCGATTTTCTTAATCCTTCGGCGCTCGTTTCACTGCTTCACCCAATTGCGCCAATCGACGAGACACCAGGCACGGGCAAACGCATAGGTTAAATAGAGAACGGTCATCGGCAGAGCGGCTTGCAGCCTCCGCGAGGAAACGGCCGTATAAAATCCCAATACGACCGCAGGGGCCATTGTGGCTAGCAGGAACGCGCCCAGTATTCGAAAATCGCCAGACCGAAGACCCACAAACGCACCGGCTAAGACGCCAAGAACGCAAACAAGTGTATACATTGCGAGCGAAACTGCCCTGAAATTGTGCAGAGCAGGCAGGTTGCGAACGAAGACCCTGAAAACATGCATCCCGTGCCAGCGATTCTTCCTGAAAAACACGGAGAGAGATTGCGGCGTTCCCCAATGGGTAACACCCAACTTAGGTTCGCACCGAATCGGAAGTCCGGCAGCGCGGATTCGCTGGCAAAACTCAAAATCCTCATTCGTTTGGATGGATTCATCAAATCCATGAACTTTTTCGAAAACCTGCCGGCTGACAAACATGTCGCCTGCGGGCAAATAGGAAACTTCTCCAGCCGGTTTAATCTCCCGAATTTGATACCAATAACGCGCGATCCAGGAGGACCCCTCGGGGATTAGATAAAAGGCGCCGCAAACCCCAACATTGTCCCTGGGAAGAACTTCCGCGGCGACCGAGAGCCAATCGGGCCGCACTTCACAATCCGCATCAAGAAAGGCTAGATACCGTCCTCGCGCGATTGCCGCTCCCGCATTCCGCACGGCCGCGATGTAACCGTTCGGCCTGTCCAGAACTTGAAGTGGGAGAAATTCCTTGAAGGCTGAGGCCACCTCTTTGGTTCGATCGGTCGAACCATTGTCCACGACGATTACTTCGAACAACTCTGGCGCGGACTTCAGGCGACGGACGGAATCCAAGCATCTGCGGATGTTTTCTTCCTCGTTCCGAACGGGGATGACGATGGAGAATAAACAAGGCGTCCGCGAAAGTTCCGGTTCAATCTTGTCACTCAACGGAGACTCAGGCTCATCGGATAGGATCATTTCAGGCCTCTTGAAATGACGTCGCCGCCTTGGTTTTCTGACGAGCCTGAACTCGTTCGTATAGCTCTATATACTTCCGGGCCATACCATTGGCCGAAAAGGATGTTTGGACGTGTTCTTTGCCGTTCTTCCCGAGTGTCTGGGCGAACGATTGGTCCCTGAGGCATCGAAGCATTGCGTCGCGGAGGGCAGGTATATCTCGTGGTTGCACCAGCAGACCCGTCTTTTCTGAGATGACGAGCTGCTCGACCGCACCGACGGCTGTCGCGATTACAGGTTTGCCCGACGCCAAGGCTTCAAGAATAGTCATCGGCATTCCTTCATCGATGGAAGCAAGAACAAACAGCTCCAGCGATGCGTATACGCCAGGCATGTCATTTCGCTGACCCACAAGCAAAACGCTTGTTCCGAGCCCCAATTCGTGAATCAAAGCCTCAAGCCTGGACCGCAGGGAGCCCTCGCCGACCACCACGAATCGAGTTTTAGGGAACTCCGAGAGAACTTCCCGCGCAGCGCGGAGAAAATACTCAAATCCCTTCTGTTCTTCCAGCCGGCCGACGCTGCCGACGAGTACCCCCCGCTCAATTCCGAGCTCTCTCCGGAGCGTGGGAGAAACATCTCCGCACGACGAAAAGTCTGTTCCGTTATGAATTGTTGAGACTTTTTCAGGAGACAAGCCAGATTTACGCAGAGTATTCGAAATGGCCTCCGAAACTCCTACGACTTTGTGGGCGCGTCGCAGGATGAGGGAATCGAGGAACTCGTAGAAACGAATCGCAGGTGACGCGGCAGTCCAGAGGTGGCAAGTGGCTACGAAGGGTACACCAAGAGCTTTGGCTGCAAAATAACCGTAGAGATTGGATTTATACCCATGTCCATGAACGAGCGAGATCTCTTCTTTTCGCAAAACCTTTCGGATATTTCCAAGGGGCTTGTAGTCGAATCTTCCAGAGCAATTAAAGATCTCCACTGGCAGTCCGAGAGAGCGCGCTTTTTCAGCTACTTCGATATGGGACGAATGCTCGTTTCGAAAAACACCAATGATGGGTTCGCACCCGAGGCGCCTCTGCGCGGACGCTAAGTTCAGGAGCATTACCTCGGCGCCGTACATTCCGCCACTGCTGATGAGATGAAGAACCTTCATGAAAGCCCTGATTCCCGCTTGTTTTTCGAGAGTGAATCGACGTCCAATTCCATTCCCTCTTCGGAGTTCGGGTTGGCCACCCAAGACCAGAACTTGTGATAAAGGCGGTCTCCCAGCATCACCCGCACCTGCTCTTTTGCTCCGTACCTGCAGCGGAAGTAAAGCCGCCGTGCTCCACCAATTTGCGCGAGTTTCTGCAAATCTTTCGGCCCCATTCGGCCCGTAACCATGTGCCTGCCCTGGAGATGGAGACCTTGCCGGGAATCGGCAGGTATCCAAGGGTTCGAATGGTAGAGATATCTGTAGCCCGCGCGGGCACACGCTTCCACCACCCGGTCGTCCCAACGTCCACCGGGCGCGGAAATTGCAGCAACTTCTACACCCAGGCGATCCTCGAGTTCATGCTTCGACCGAGCGACTTCCTGCTCCAAATCGCTCGGACTACACTGAGTCAGAAGCCGGTGGGACCACCCGTGTGATTCGACGCGGTGTCCGGCCGCAACCATCTGGCGTGCCTGGTCCCACAATAGGTATTTGTCAATTTTGCCGACGCATCCCGCCACGAGGAAAAAGATAGCTTTCAGTCCGAACTGCTCGAGTAAAGGAAACGCTTGTTCAAAATTGGACCGGTGGCCATCGTCGAACGTAATGAGCGGCGATTGCTTCTCAGGGCTTGACTGCGGGGCTGCCGAAGCGAGCAATGAGAGATGCTCCCGGAACTGCGCTTGCGTAACCCCATAAAGGTATTGCGAGCCCGCGGGCAGAATTTCATGGTAGGTCCATATCCATTGTTCCGTGATTCGATCATGGAATGAAGGAGCTGGATCCGCCGTCGAATTGTTTTGCAAATCGAGCTTGCCCCCACTCTCGGGAACGTTCGTGACTGCCTCGCGGTTAATCATGGGCAGTCCTCGCGGGCTCCGGCACGCTTTGCAAGGCGGAGTCCGTCCTGACGCCAGCGAGTTCGCCGAAAGGCTGAAATGAGTAGGTCTGCAATAAGATTTCGAGCCGATGCGTCATTTCTCCCAAATTCGTGTAGTGGCGAAGACGCGACTTCAGTTTTTCCTGGATGCGAGGCTGATCGGGATCAAGTTCCCAGGGATGGAAGTAGACAATCACTCTTTCGCGGTAAGCTTCCTGAAATTTACGGAAAGCCCAGTGAGTGTATGAAAGTGGGAATATCCGCAAGTAGCCCCCACCGGCGCAGGGGAGGTTCTGTCCCATCAGGCGGACGGTGGCCGGTGGAAATTCAAGTAGAGACTGGCCGTCTTTCAGCGGATGCTCGTACGGGAAGCGTTGTGCGCCCGGCACCCCATAAAGGTCATGGTGGATGGGATAGATGCTGGAATCATAGGTAAACCCTTCTTCAGCCAGGATGTCGAGGGCCCAAAGACAATCCTTGGTGATGGACCAGCTCGGCGCGCGATAGCCAAAGACCTTGACGCCGGCGGCATCCTCAATTTCTCGAACCGCCGCTCGGGTATCCTCACGAAATTCGTCTGGCGTCAGGGAATAGACGGTCCGATGCCAGTAGCTATGGCAGGCGAGTTCGTGGCCGCGCCGGTGCACCTCTCGGACTAAGTCCGGAAATTTATGTGCCACCCATCCGACAAAGAAAAACGTTCCCTTTACGTTGTGCTTATCAAACAGATCGAGAACACGGAGTGTGCTCATCGCAACCCGCGACGGCCGACTCTCCCAGCTATCCCGCGAGACCGTACCGGCAAATGCCTCCACCATGAAATAGTCTTCCACGTCGACGCTGATAATGTGCGTCGGAGGCACGGCGACAGCGCTGTCTGTGTATCTATCTTTGGTAAACGTCGGATTCATCAGGTCCCAGCTGTTCCAGTTATGAGCGAAGCGATTTGTCTCTGCGGCCCGTGAGCGTTGACATTCCAGGCATCACGTAAACCTCAGGAATGCAAGCTCCCACGCGTATCCCTCCAATGGGAGAACCAAGTTTGAAATAGATGGAAGCAGCCATTTCCCGCAGTCTTATCCGCAAGTGTCCTGCCTTTGTCGACTTATTAAGCCATTTGTTTGCAATGACATGCAAAATATCCACAGCCACGAGCGAGCGGACCGGAAAATCTTTTCGCTATATCCGGCATTCCATTGCCACTTCCATGGGTCGTCCATAGAAATCCTCGCCCTGCGATGACCGAGCCATATTCATCGGCTCTTGCTCTACGCAGGCCGAAGAACTTGATTAACCTGTTTGAATACAAGCGGTTAGGAGCATTGTTCGTGGATCCGGGCAAAATCCCGCGACCCGTTGTTAATCTACGAACCGAACCCTATGTTCTCGAGGAATCCGATGGACTTGAACCCAGATACCTTGGAAAATCGAAGATGGCATGTAAGTTGCACTCTCAGAATTGGATCTGTGGAATGACACAAGAAGGCTTGAATCTTGCCGAGACGACCAATCCGTTTCCCTGGCTAAAGCGGGATTCCGATCCGGTTCGCGCGGATTCGCCAGACCTGCGCTTTAGTTCCGCCCGGTCAGATACGAAGGAGCAAGGATGAGTTTGGTGAGTGTGATTATTCCGGCGTACAACGCCGGGGCGTCTATTGCCGTCACAATCGACTCCGTCCTCTCACAAACTTTACAGGATTTTGAAATTATCGTATCCGATGACGGCTCGAAGGATAGTACGGCCTCGATTGTTTCGCACTTTCGCAGTGATCCCAGGGTTCGATACATGTTTCACGAAAACCGGGGCACGTCACACGCCAAGAATATTGCAGCACGGGAGGCCAAAGGCGAGTATCTCCTTTTCCTGGATTCTGATGACACGCTCGATCCGACAGCCCTGGAAACGATGGTTCATGAATTCAGGGCGACTGGTGCGGCCTGGTGTGTCGTCGATATAGTCAAAAGAATTGGGGACAACAGAATTGTCAGGCGCGCCCAGTTTCCCTCCGGCAACTTGCTACTGGGCATCCTTGAGGATGACTTCGTCACGCGAAGCCCTTTCTATCTGAGGTCCGCATTCCTTGCGAGCGGTATGTACGATGAGCATTTGGCGGTTCGTGAAGATTGGGACATCAACATTCGCATGATCGAGGAGGAGAGGCCCTTCACGTACATTAAAGAGCCTCTTTACATCTATGCTCGGACAGAGGGCAGCCTGATGACCGGCAACCTAAGGCGAACCCTCACTTGTACCGAAATGGTGTTGCAGAAGCACCACAAAAAGCTGGCGGATTCCGGTAATACTCAGATCTCTGCGATCTATGCAAAAAATATGTGGCAGCTTGCTCGTCGCTACTTTTATGAAGCGCGCGATTTCCGTGAAGCGTTTCGCTGCATGCGTGAGAGCCTGCGGTACAACCTAAGCCTTCATCGCATATTTCATCCGCTGATTCACCGAATTGAAGTCATCATGCGCAAGACCTAGCCGCACAGTAGCGCCGGTCGGTGGAGTTGGTAAAAGGATGTGGCTTCATCGACCATTCTGCACTCAGTCCCTCAGGAATCGCGGGTAGCGTCGGAGCTTCATCCCATCCAATACTTCAAATTCTTCCGTGCGATTGTAGGTGTGCGTACAAATGCTTCCGGGACACCAATCGGGTTCAATGCGGCTATAGGGTCTCTCTCTGTACTCGCTCTCCGAGAGTACCTCGACTTCGTTAAAAGTCAGCGCGTATCCGTACCGCAAGCTGCAGTCCTGGCCTGGACGAATGAGTCTTCCGCCTTCGAAGAAGAGAGCGCCGGCTGGCCGGGCGCGGCGCACATCTGAGACGATCGGGTTTTTCGGATGAGGTGTCCATTCGCCTTCTAGAGAATCCGAATAGAACAAATGAAGTTCGTCAAAGGTGGATCCGCCGGGGACAGCAATATTCGTGAAAAGCCAGAGCTTTCCTGAGTGTTCGAAAACCGTTGAGTCCACAGCAAGGACGTCATTGGCTATGATTTTTACGAGTTCCCAGTTCCGCGGGAATTCTGTTGCACGGTAAAGTTCGATCGTCTTTCTGGCGCGGGTCTCCGGGATCATGTACACAATTCCCCGGCTTTCAAAAAGAAATGGGTAAGACATGTGATACCTATTGTCGAGAACTTTCTGTGGTGCGCTCAGCTGCCCTTGGTTATCGATTTCCAGGCATGAGATCGCCGCGCGGTTTTTCTGAAACTCGAAATCTTCAAAGAAAAGATAAGTCTTACCGTCTCGTTTTAGCAGGAATGGATCCGCGTAAAATCGGCCTCGCGGCCAGGGAACAACGTGGAATCCCGCGCGGTCCGTTAGCGCGCTGTGCGCGGCGTTTCTCCTTCGATACGCCATAAACCACTGCGTGCGTTCGCCGAACAGCAGCGATCGGCATCGGCGATAGATCTTCCGCATCGCGAGTCGCGCCAGGAAACGCAACATGACGGGTGTCGGCGGGGTGCGATAGATTCCTTTCTTGTAGCTGTCCGCCTCGCTGAATACGTCGAGCGACTCGATATAGCCCCAGCCATGCTTGTAAAGGTCGCGCAATCGGCGAATCGCGAATTCGGAGGTCTTCCAGTACAACGGGTTGAGCGTCAAATAAAGCGATCCGAAATCCGTCGCTGAAAGCGAACGGTAGATCACGCGCCCGCCGTCGAGCGTCTCCGTGAGTACCTGCAGAATGCTGCCGGTGATGGGATTGCCTTCATACATTTCCCAAAAGCCAGGGGGCGCCCCTCGGTACTCTCGGTTGTCTGCATGATGGAAGGACCAGACTCCATGTTTTGCGCACGACAGAATTTCCCCGCGAATAATTCGAAAGCCGAAGCGAAACAAAACGTCGAGCTTCGCCTCGCGAATTCGCGCAATGTCTTCCTGAGCAAAACGGTCCACAAACCCTTTCAGGATTGGCTGGACGGAAAGTATGGAGGCGTTCTTCAAAAGCCCAGTGAGATCAACCTCTTCAAACGCATCAAGTTCTGCACGATGGCGCTGGCGGTCCCAACGGCGATAGCGCTCAAATAGGCTGTGTGTCCAGTAGGTCTTCAACCGCTGCCGCCAGGATTTGTTCGGGGAAACACGTGGCGCGGAATTTTGGACGATAAGCACGACTTGCGCGAAGGAAGAGTCCTGGATATCCGCCACAATTTTGGCGACCCAACGCGTAGCTGTCAGGGAGTTCAGCATGATTCCGATTCGCAACTTGGGAGCCGAATGATCGTCTCGGGCCTGCATCCTGGCATTTCCCTCCGTTCTGTGCTGATTGATTGCCCTGAACAGCGCCTGCAAAACTGGCGGTCCGGCCTTCCCAATCCGGTGTTACAGTCGCTCCAATGAGCAGATCCGCAAAGTGTCAGGCCCGGGCAAGAAGACGACACGTCCTCGTCGTTCGCACTGCATCTCATTAACAAAACTTGAAAACGCTTCGATTATAGCGTGCTGCCTGAACCGGCGAATCGAGACCGCTGGGTTTCGAGCCTTATCCGGTACGGTCACTTCGGACGAAGGGCCGTTGGATCTGCGCGCAAAAACAATCCGAGCGCAGCGCGCCAGATGCATACTGAGGTTGCTAGGCAAGTTCGAACAGGTAATGCCATGTCGGGCAAATGGCGTATTGCTGTGCGATGGGGTCTCGATACTTTGGTTCACGGGCGATCAGTTTGTAGCCGTGATTCGAAAAGATGTCCGCAAAACTATGGCCATCGTTGGTTTTCAGCTTCTCGCCGCCGCTGTCCAGTGCGTTCGGCACGATGAAGAGATACTTCACTCCGAACTTTTGCATCCGCGAGATCCACCAGTCGATAGCCGATATGCGGCATTCCGGAAAACTATGGATATTGATGGCCAGGTCAATCGGGTGTGACTCCAGATGCTTTTCAATCTCGTCGATCGGAATCACCTTTGCTTTGCGATCTACATGGCGGTAGCGAAGATAGTAGTCCGATATAAAAGTAGAATAAGGCACGGCGTCCGTACAGAAATAGTGTTTCAGTTGCGGCAACGCCGTTACGGCACGGTATGCCAAGCGTCCGTATCCAGCGCCGATGTCGAGGACGGTAAAATCCTGGCGCGAGGCGATCCCCAAGTGCTTCTCAAGGAAATAGAGTTCGATGACCGAGTCGATCAGGTCTCTTGAGACAATCTTGTCGGCGATTTGAAATACAAAAACACCGAATGCGCGGTCTTCTTCGAGTTTGTCCAGAAGGTCCAGGGTGTCGATCGACTTCGCATAATAGAGGGCGAGCGCGTAGCCCAGGACATTTAAGTTGCTGCCGCGCAGTTGCCAGACGTAGGCATTGTCACCGCGGAACCAAGCAATGTCCTCCGTACGGAGATGTCCCTCTCCCCATCGCAACGGGGTCGTGACTTCTGAATTGAAACTGCTATACCGCCGCTGCAAATCAACCAGGAGCGGGTTGGTCGGTTTTAGATAGTCCTGAGCATCGGCGGGAAGTTCAACCGGGTTGTAGGACGGCCGCGTGACGGGATTGCGCTGCCACTCGTAGCGCTCATGACTATAGACAATCTCCGAGCCCCGGCGTCGCAGGAACTCGTTGAGACGATTCCGGATCAGGCTCTTAAGCATGTCAGATTCAAACTCTGTCTAGTGCAACTTGGCGGGATTGTACCATGATCGGTAAATGGCGAGCCAAGAAGGCTGCTGCAACGCGACCGCAGGGACCGTCGATCCGCAAACCGCTTCCTCTAATGTAAGTCATTTGTTCACAATTACGGCCTGCTAAGGCACTAGCAGCTGGGAACGGCTGTAAAAGACACACCCAGATCGACGATTTCGTTGAGTCCGGGCGGCTAAGTTATTGAAAGTTAATGCTTTAACAAGCCAGGTATGCGATTCTTGGTACGACCGAGCCCTTTGACTCGCTCTACCTGCCAGATGGGAACAATATTTCCGTGTCTCCAGACTCCGGGTACCGGCGAAACGTGAAAAACAATGCCCTGGAAAGGAAATCATCGGGACAATTCGACGACAATTCCCCCAAGTTCTTTCTGTAAGCCCTTTATTTTCTGTATCGTAGATTCAGGCCCCCACGTGAGCCCCGCTTTCGAGTGGCCCCCTGTTTGCAACTCACAAGTGAGAATCGTGCGAGCAAAGTTCGTCATTTCTGACGCCGGAGAGCGCAAACCATGCGTGTATTGTTGACGGGTCACCTTGGGTACATCGGAACCGTGATGGCTCCATTCCTGGCCGATGCGGGCCACGAAGTCGTCGGCCTGGATAGCGGCCTCTTTGAGCAGTGCACGTTCGGAGAGCCCCCTCGGCAGTTTCCCTCTATTCGGAAAGACATCCGGGACGTTACGCCTGCCGACCTTGAGGGTTTCGATGCAGTGCTTCACCTTGCCGGACTGTCGAACGATCCCCTCGGCAATCTCAACGCTGAGCTGACCTACGAGATTAATCACCTGGCTTCCATTCATCTGGCGAAATGCGCAAAGCAGGTGGGAGTGGAGCGCTTCATCTTCTCCTCCTCCTGCAGCACCTATGGCGCCGCCGGCGACAAGATCCTTGACGAGTCCGCCGAATTCAACCCGGTCACGCCGTATGGCACATCAAAAGTTTTGGTTGAACGAGACCTCGCCAAACTTGCGGACTCGCGATTCAGTCCCACCTATCTTCGCAACGCCACCGCGTATGGCGTATCCCCTCGCCTACGATTCGATCTCGTTCTCAATAACCTGGTCGCCTGGGCCTTCACGACCGGGAAGGTTTACATCAAGAGTGATGGCACGCCGTGGCGCCCGATCATTCACATCGAGGATATTTCTCGAGCATTCCTGGCGACTCTCGAAGCGCCTCGTGAAATTGTGCATAACCAGGCATTTAACGTCGGCCGGAACGAAGAAAACTATCAAGTTCGCGATCTGGCGGAAATCGTCAAGCAAACCGTACCCGATTGCAAGATTGAATACGCCACGGACGCTGGACCCGACAAGCGGTGCTATCGCGCCGACTTCACCCGCATCTCCCGTACACTTCCCGGCTTCCGGCCCCAGTGGGATGCGCGCAAAGGCGCCCGCGAACTTTACGAGGCCTACCAGAAAGTGGATTTGTGCCTGGAGGATTTCGAGGGTGCACGCTATAAGCGCATTGACCACCTCCAGGGTTTGCTGGCTTCCCGGCGCCTGGATTCGACTCTGCGCTGGCAATCCGCCGAGGTCGCGAGTGCACTCCCGGCGACTGCCAATTGATGCGGGTACTGGATATTGGTGCTTCAGTGATTTTTCGAGAGACAAGTTTGGCCGGTGCTTTCGTGATTGAACCGGAAAAACGGGAAGACCGGCGTGGTTTCTTCGCTCGAACCTATTGTCGCGAGGAATTCGCGGCGCACGGCCTGAATCCTGAAATTGCGCAGTGCAATGTCTCGTTCAACAAGCGGAAGGGAACGCTCCGAGGAATGCATTATCAAGCGCCACCGTTCGCCGAGGCCAAACTCGTGCGCTGCACCGCAGGAGCGATTTTTGATGTAATCATCGATCTGCGAAAGTCTTCTGAGACGTTTCGGCGGCATTTCGCAGTCGAGCTTTGTGCATCGAACGGGAAGATGTTGTACATACCGGAAGGATTTGCGCACGGGTTTCAAACCTTGCTTGACGACACAGAGGTTTTCTACCAAATGTCGCAGCCTTACGCTCAGCAGTGTGCGCGCGGAGTACGCTGGAACGACCCTTCGTTTGGCATCGAATGGCCTCCAGCGGAGCGCACAATGGTTGAGCGCGACCTTAACTATCCGGACTTCGTGACTTCTGAAAGTGATTTAGCCCAATGACTTCGTCGGCGACACAATCCACGGCAGATCGCACCGGTATCGGTCTTGAATTGCACCGTTTTATCGCCGATCTCTATCCGATCTGCCGCAGCATCACCGGTGAGGGGCTGCGAGAGACGCTCCGTGCCATTGGAAGAATTGTTCCCCTGCCGCTTCGCGAAGTGCCGACGGGCACGCAGGTTTTTGATTGGACCGTTCCCAAAGAATGGAATATCCGCGACGCCTATGTGAAGAACTCTCGCGGCGAGCGCGTCATCGATTTTCAGAGCTCGAACCTCCACGTTGTCAATTACAGCGTTCCGGTCCGGCTGAAGATGCAGCTTAAGGAATTGAAAACCCATCTCTTCACCCTGGCTGACCGCCCTGATTGGATTCCGTACCGCACTTCCTACTACAAGGAAGATTGGGGCTTTTGCTTGAGCCATCGCCAACTCGAGCTCCTGCCTGAGGACGAATACGAAGTTTTCATCGACTCGACGCTGCAGGCCGGTGATCTGACCTATGGCGAATGCTTTATCCAGGGCGAACTGCCGGATGAAATCATTGTTTCCACGCATTGTTGCCATCCGTCGATGTGCAACGACAATCTCTCTGGCATCGCGGTTGCCGCATTCCTGGCGAAGCACTTGTCCTTGCGTCCGCGCCGATACTCCTACAGGTTCTTGTTCATTCCCGGAACCATCGGAGCCATCACCTGGCTGGCGCTGAACGAAGATAAAATCTCTCGCATCCGCCACGGGCTGGTGCTCACCGGTCTCGGTGATAGCGGCAAACTTCATTACAAAAAGAGCCGGCGAGGCGATGCCGAAATCGACCGGGCCGCCGCTCACGTGTTGCGCCACGCTCCGTATGATCACCATATTCTGGATTTTTCGCCCTACGGCTACGACGAAAGGCAATTTTGCTCCCCGGGAATCAATTTGCCGGTGGGCCGCCTGTCGCGCACTCCGCACGGCACATTTCCGGAGTATCACACTTCCGCCGACAATTTGGGTTTCGTCCATCCAGAGAAACTCAAGGAATCCTTCGGCGCTTGCCTCCAGATCCTCAGTCTGCTGGAGAAAAACGGTACCTTTCTGAATTTGAACTCGAAATGCGAGCCCCAGCTCGGAAGGCGTGGCCTGTACGCGATGGTTGGCGGTCGTGCCAATGCCGGGGTCACAGAAATGGCTATGCTTTGGGTTCTGAATCTTTCCGACGGCAACCATTCGCTATTGGATATTAGCGAGCGCTCGAACATATCGTTCGATTCCATCTGTGAAGCAGCGGAAGCCTTGCAGGAGAAGGGTCTGTTGCGCGAATGCTGCGAGTTTGCGCCGGCCGAGCCCGCGGAGTCATTCGAAAGGACAAAGTCATGAACGCAATTTATATCGACACAGCAAATAACGAGGAACAACGCCGGGAATTGTTGTACGGCGGCCAAATCATTGTTCACTCGCCGACGCCCAGTTCCCTCGCCCTCGTCGAATTCGCGCGCCAATTGCTCGCGGACGCATTTGGCGGCGTCGATCCGGAGACGGCGCAGTTTCATTTGCCTGTCGAACGCTACGCGGCAATTCTTGCCGAGCTCAAGCCCAAGTTCATCCATCATCCCAAGTCCAAGGAATGTATCCAGGGTGTTCTGCGGGAAACCGGATGCGACCTCAGCAAAACCTATTTCGACGTCCCGCGCATGCGTACTTCGACCAGCGATCAGTACCTCACGACCGGGATCGCCTACGCTTTCCATCCGCACCGGGACACTTGGTATTCGGCTCCTATGTGCCAAATCAACTGGTGGATGCCCATCTATCCGATCGTCTCCGAAAACGCCATGGCCTTTCACCCGCGCTACTGGAAACAGCCGGTGCGCAATGGCTCCGGCACCTACAACTATGACGAGTGGAACCGCACCAGCCGCCACAACGCCGCTCAATTCTTGAAAGAGGACACGCGCGTACAACCCCGTCCCGAGGAACCCATGGAGCTCGATCCTCAGGTCCGCGTCATTGCGCCTCCCGGAGGCTTGCTGCTTTTTTCCGGCGCCCAAATGCATTCGAGCGTGCCCAACACTTCGGGCCGCACTCGCCTGAGCATCGATTTTCGCACCGTGCAGATTGACGATGTTGCTGCGCGACGCGGCGCTCCCAACGTGGATTCGGAGTGCACCGGCACCTCCATGCACGACTATCTGCGCGGCACGGACCTGTCGCACGTGCCGGAAGAGCTTTATGCGTTGTACCAGGCGCAGCCGCCTTTGGTGCGTACTAGCGAGATGCAAACAGCAACTGCCGTTTGAAAGGTTGGTCGAACGTATGTCTACAGTGGATCAGCTTGTGAACGACTCGGAATCCGCAGACAAAATACTGCGGGACTCCATGCAGCCGCCGTGCCGGTTTTGCAAAACCAGGCTCCAGCACACTTTCGTGGATCTGGGAATGTCGCCGTTGTGCGAGAGCTTTCTCAGTTCGACCCACCTGAACCAGATGGAGCCTTTTTATCCGCTGCATGCCTACGTGTGCACGAACTGCTTCCTGGTGCAGCTTGAGGCTTATGTAACTCCGGAACACATTTTCAACGACTACGCATATTTCTCCTCCTACTCCGACTCCTGGCTGGCTCACGCCAAGGCATACACGGAACAAATGACGGACCGTTTTTCGCTCCACAGCGACAGCCTTGTCGTCGAAGTGGCCAGCAACGACGGCTACTTGCTTCAATACTTCGTCCAGCAGAGCATTCCTGTTTTAGGCATCGAGCCCGCTGCGAATGTTGCCCCCGAGGCCGTCAAGAAGGGGGTTACGACGCTCGTGAAGTTCTTTGGAACCGAAACCGCCCGGGAACTGGTGGCTGCCGGCAAGCAGGCGGATCTGCTCCTTGGCAACAACGTGCTCGCGCAGGTCCCCGATCTCAACGATTTTGTAGCGGGAATGAAGATCCTGCTGAAACCTCACGGTGCAATTACCATCGAATTCCCGCATCTTCAGCGGCTGATGGAAGAAAACCAGTTCGACACTATTTACCATGAGCACTTCTCCTATTTCTCTTTCCTTACCGCGGAAAAGATTTTTGCCGCGCATGGCCTCACACTCTTTGATGTGGAGGAGTTGCCCACCCACGGCGGCTCCCTGCGCATTTTTGCCCGCCATGCCGAGGACTCCTCGCACCCGGTGAGCTCGCGCGTCCGGGATCTTCGCGAGCGCGAGTTAAAACTGGGATACGCGCAAATAGAGACGTACTCGCGGTTTGCCGACCAGGTCAAAGAAACCAAGCGCAAGCTGCTCGAATTCCTCATCGAAGCCAAGCGCAGCGGAAAGAAAATTGCCGGATATGGCGCGCCGGGCAAGGGCAACACCCTGTTGAATTATTGCTCCGTCCGCACCGACTTCGTCGACTATACCGTCGACCGCAACCCGCATAAGCACGGCAAGTTTTTGCCAGGAACGCACATCCCGATCTATTCCACGGATCAGATTCAGCTTACTCGGCCGGATTATCTGCTGATTCTGCCGTGGAATCTCCGGCAAGAAATCATGAAGCAGAATGCATTCATTCGAGAGTGGGGAGGCAAGTTCGTTGTGCCTATCCCGGAAGTAAAGGTTTACTCGTGATCTTACGGTTCGAGACCGGTCCGTCTTCCGGACGGGCCCCAAGGAGAACGTTTCCATGAAAGTCGTCATCTTCTGTGGCGGACTCGGAATGCGCTTGCGGGAATACGCAGATAACGTCCCCAAGCCCATGGTCCCGATTGGCTACCGGCCTGTCCTATGGCATGTGATGAAGTACTACGCACACTATGGCCACAAAGATTTCATTTTGTGTCTCGGATACCGCGCGGATGCCATCAAGCAATACTTTTTGCACTACGATGAATGTGTCTCCAACGATTTTTCGCTCTCCAATGGCGGCAAAGACCTCCAGCTCTTTAACAGCGACATCCACGACTGGAACATCACCTTTGCCGAGACCGGTACGCATTCCAATATCGGGCAGCGCCTGAAGGCGGTTGAGCGCTACCTCGCGGGCGAGGAAATGTTTCTCGCGAACTACGCTGACGGCCTGACGGATATGCCGCTCACCAGCCTTGTTGAGTTTTCCAAGCGTCACGATAAAATTGCGACTTTCGTATCGGCCAAGCCGAATCTGACCTACCACGTCGTTTCAGCAGATGCCGATGGTTTCGTCAGTGAGGTTAAGTCCATCCGTGATACGGACCTTCGCATCAATAGCGGCTACTTCGTGTTCAAAAGAGATATCTTCCAGTACATGCGTGAAGGCGAGGAGCTTGTCCTTGAGCCCTTCGAGCGCCTCATGGCGCAAAAGCAGTTGGTGGCCTACCGCCACGATGGCTTTTACGCATCCATGGACACTTTTAAGGATAAGCAGCAACTGGACGACCTGTATGCTCGTGGTAATGCGCCGTGGGAGGTCTGGAAAAACGGGCGTCCACGCGAGGAGGCGGCCGTTTCGATCCTCGATGCTGCTGCCGATGTGACCTAGGACCGCTCGCTCGCCATGATGAATCTTCGCCTGACGGATCTCGGCAAGCAGCCACTTCAAATCCTTTGCCTTGGCGCGCACTCCGATGACATCGAAATCGGTTGCGGAGGAACCATTCTGAAGCTCATTGAATCGCAACCCTCGACGCGTGTTGACTGGGTCGTTTTTAGCTCCAGCAAGCCGCGTCGCCGCGAGGCGCTCCGCAGTGCCGGTCTTTTTTTGAAGGGCGCGCGGTCAAAAAACATAGCCGTTCGTTCGTATCGCGATGGTTTTTTCCCTTATATGGGCATGAAAATCAAACAGGAATTCGAACAATTGAAGAAACGCGTCAATCCCAGCCTGGTCTTCACCCACTATCGTCATGACTTGCACCAGGATCATCGGCTGCTCAACGAGCTCACCTGGAACACCTTTCGCGATCACCTCATCCTGGAATATGAAATTCCCAAGTACGACGGAGATTTGGGTTCGCCCAACGTGTTTTCCCCCTTGGAGACATCCACGTGCAAGAAAAAGGCCGCCTTTCTCCAACAAGCTTTTCGCACGCAGAGATCGAAGCAATGGTTTTCCGATGAGACATTTTTTGCGTTGATGCGGCTGCGCGGCATAGAGGCATGCTCTCCGACTGGCTTTGCTGAAGCCTTTTACGGAAGAAAAGTCAGCTTACAACTGCAATGAACTGGATCTTGAGATTGTCTGAGGATGAAGAATGAATTCAGAGTGGTTTACAGATTTTTGGCGCTACCGCGAATTGCTGTATTTTCTGGCCTGGCGCGACGTTAAGGTCCGTTATAAACAGGCGGCGCTTGGGGCTTCTTGGGCCGTCATTCAGCCCTTGCTTACCATGGTCATTTTCACGCTCTTTTTTGGCCGGCTGGCTGGCGTCCCGAGCGATGGCATTCCCTATCCGCTGTTTTCATTTTGCGCGTTAGTCCCTTGGACTTACTTTTCCACCACTCTCACCCAGGCCGGGAACAGCCTCATCAGCAATTCCTCGCTCATCACCAAGGTTTATTTCCCCCGCGCCTTGTTGCCTGCCGCGACGGTACTCAGCGGCCTCGTGGATTTTGTAATGGGCGCAGTTTTTCTCGCCATCATGATGATTTATTACCATGTGAAGCCTGGATGGCCGTTGTTTCTCGCGCCATTGTTCCTGGGCGGCATGGTTGTACTGGCGTTCAGCGTCAGCATGATACTGGCCGCCATGAACGTACGGTATCGCGACGTCAAGTACGCCTTGCCATTCATCGTTCAGATTTGGCTGTTTTTGACTCCGATTATTTATCCTGTGACGTTTCTGACCCCCAAAATGAAGCGCCTTTTGGCCTTCAATCCCATGGCCGGATTCCTCGAGGGATTCCGTTTTTCTCTCTTTAATACGCACCACATGGACTGGCGTTTGGTGGGCACCTCGGTCATCGTTACTACGTTTCTTCTGGTCGTTGGCGCCGTTTATTTTCGCAAGACGGAGAGAACCTTTGCCGACATCGTCTGAATTGAGAAGGGAGTTTTACCGTCAAGTTTCGGTTGGACTATGAGCCAAGCAATCTCGGTTGAAAAAGTTTCCAAAAAGTTTGTCCTGGGCACGCTGCAGCGCGACACGATGTTGCGGGAACGGCTGATCAGCATGCTGCGCGCGCCGTTTCGCGGACGCTCGGCGGCGCCCAACGTTCTTTGGGCCCTGCGCGATGTCTCGTTTGGCGTCGATGCCGGCGAAGTCGTGGGCATCATCGGGCGCAACGGTGCCGGGAAAAGCACGCTCCTCAAAGTGCTGTCCAATATCACCTATCCCACCTCCGGTGAAGTTCACGTGACTGGCCGCGTTGCTTCTCTTCTCGAAGTAGGCACAGGCTTCCATGAAGAGCTCACTGGCCGCGAGAATATCTATTTGAACGGCTCCATTTTGGGCATGAAACACGGTGAGGTTGCCTCCAAGCTGGACTCCATCGTGGAGTTTGCCGGCGTAGCCCAGTTCCTCGATACACCCATCAAGCGCTACTCGACGGGTATGCGGCTGCGCCTCGGCTTCGCCGTGGCCGCGCACCTCGATCCCGATCTCCTGATTGTGGATGAGGTTCTGGCCGTGGGCGACGCGGGTTTCCAGCGCAAGTGCCTCAACGCCATGGATGGGCTCCGTAGTGGGGGGCGCACTGTCCTTTTTGTTTCTCACAATATGGCTGCTGTCGAGAATTTGTGCTCGCGCTGCATCTGGATTGACGCCGGAAAAGTGCTCAAGGATGGCCCACCTCGCGAAGTAATCGAAGCCTACATGAACACGTTTGCGAACGCTCGCGACGGAATGGCCGATTTGCGCTCCATCAAAGACCGCCGCGGTTCGGGCGAGATTCGCTATACCGGCGTCGAGTATTTGAATATTGCAGGTGAGCCGATGCAATCGGTCCGCAGCGGCGACGGCTTGGTTATCCGATTCCACTATCACGCCAATGAACCGATCGCTTTTCCCAGCTTCGGCTTTCGTCTATACACGGAATTCGGCACGCTGGTCACCGACACCAGTACCTGGCATCACGCCATTGACATTCCACTTGTTCCGCCCGGCGATGGCTACATCGATCTGCAAATCGATTTTCTGAACCTACTTCCAGCCCATTATTTTTTCTCATTGTGGATCACGGGCTCGGCTTCTCCCGTGCACGACAACATTGAACACTGTGCGCAACTCGAAGTGGGGTTGGCCAACGTTTACTCGTCAGGACGAATGCTCGACAGCCGCTCTGGGATTGTCTACTTCCCGCAGCGCTGGAAGGTGTATGAACCCGTCCTGGCCGGCGCACACGACAAGACAGAGGAAGCATGAGCGACGCGCCTCTAGTCAGCGTGGTCACTCCCGTTTATAACGGCGCGGAGTTCCTGCCGCAGTGCATTGAAAGTGTGCTGGCCCAGACTTATCAAAACTGGGATTTCACGATTGTGAATAATTGCAGCACGGACGACACGTTAAACGTCTGCCTGAAGTATGCTGCACTCGACAGTCGCATCCGCGTGGTCACCAATCCGAGCTTTTTGAACATCATCGAAAACCACAACCGTACGTTGAGCTATCTTTCTTCGCAGGCGAAGTATTGCAAGGTTGTTTTCGCCGATGATTGGCTCTTCCCTTCGTGCATCGAAGAACTGGTCGCCAACGCGGAACAGCATCCCTCCGTGGGTATCGTTTCTTCCTACGCGCTCGCGGGCGAACGCGTCTTATGGACCGGCCTGCCTTTTCCCAGCCATGTGGTGGATGGCCGGGAGATCTGCCGGCGGAAGCTGGCAGGCGGCGTGGACGTGTTCGGAACGCCGACGGCGCAGCTTTACCGCGCTGACTTGGTTCGCAGGCGCAGCAACTTTTTCAACGAACAGAATCTTCATGCCGATACCGAAGCGTGCCTCGATATCCTGCAAGACAGCGATTTCGGATTTGTTCACCAGGTATTGAGCTATTCCAGGCCTCGGCCAGAGTCCAATGATGCCTTCGCGAATAGCTTCGAGACGCGTGCATTGGGAGGCCTGATCATCTTCCTGAAATACGGGCCGATTTTCTTGAACCGGGATGAGTACGCGCACTACCTCAAGAATCGAGTGAGGGACTATCATCGCGTTCTAGCCAAGAATGTTCTGCGGTTCCGCCCCACGGCCTTTTGGCGCTTTCATGAGGAAAAGTTGAGTGCCTTGGGTATGAAGCTCGATCGGCCCCTTCTGGCCTCGTCCGTGGGCCGCGAACTGCTCAGGATGTTGTTGCGCCCCGCAAGCAGCGCAACAGAAATGAAGCGATGGTGGCGGGAGGCTGCTTCGCGGCTCGTCCACCCTCGATCGGCCGAGGCGCGGCTTCCGTAAAGGTGTCTGCGAGCTTGGAATAAGCGAGGGAGGAGATTGCCATCCACGCCACTGCCCAATCCCTCTTTCTTAACTTCGGCGCTCCAAAATCGGCGCCATAGGGAGTACACAAAAACAGGTGAAATCGCAAATGACACAAAGCAATTCCGCGGAGTGCCTCGACCTTCTCGCCTACGAATTGGTGGAAGTCCGCAGCCGCGAGGAGATTCTTTCCACCCTCGACCAGCACGGCAAGCTGGACTCCATGCCGTTCATGCCCGAAATGCTCCAGTATTGCGGCCAGCGTTTTCGCGTGTCCAAGCGCGCCGACAAGACCTGCGACAACATCAAGCAATGGAGCATGCGCCGCGTCAAAAATGCCGTGCACCTCACGGGGGTCCGGTGCGATGGCGCTTCGCATGGCAATTGCGATGCTGGTTGTCTCCTCTTCTGGAATGAGGCCTGGCTTAAGAAAGCGGACCCTGAGTTCGTGAATGCCTCGCAGGTGACTCCGCCGGCTCCGGCATCTTCTCCGGATCCGCGCTCTGGCTCAGCCTGTACGGAGCAGCGCCTTCAGGAAGCCACTCTTCGCCCTGACCCGGCCGCTCCGGGAAGCACTCTTTATGTCTGCCAAGCCACGGAGCTCCGGGAGTTCACTTCTCATCTCTACTGGTGGGACATCCGCCAGTATTTCCGGGATATCCGGTCCGGGAATCTGAAACGCGGCATCGCCGATTCAAAATCAGAAGAGGTTCTGGAAGTCTTCCTCAGCTTTCTGGAAGTCGTCCGCGCGCTCGTCATAACCACATTTAACAAGTTCCAGGAATTTCGCAGCGGTGTCCGCTACCCCCACATCGGGGGCCAGCTGGACAGCACACCGGCGTTCGAATCAAATCTGCAGCCCGGTGAATTTGTTCAGGTCCGATCCAAACACGAGATTCTCGCCACTCTGGATCGCAATAGCAAAAATCGTGGGCTCCTGTTCGATTCAGAGATGGTCCGCTATTGCGAAGGGACCTTTCGCGTTCACAAACGCGTGAACCAGATCGTGGACGAGCGCACCGGAAAGACCATGAAGATGAAATCCCCGTGCATCATCCTCGAGGGGGTCGCGTGTGCTTCCGAGTACCACCGCTGGTGCCCCCGCGGCATTTATCACTATTGGCGTGAAGCCTGGCTCCGAAGAGTCGAATAAGTGGATTCCGGGCCCTACGTTTGGAGGACTGTTTGCAGCCATACGCAGCCTTTCGTCCTTGCCCGGTTAGTTCGGGCCGTCAAGGAAGTGCCAGGCTTCACGTCCTCAAGCCGCAGCTTATGCTGGTCCGTGGAACCGCCTTGCCCAATTGCGCCAAAATAGTGCCAATGTCCTCTGGAAGTTCTTCGTTCCGGCCGCTTAAGTCTATAAAAACAAGCGATTTACGTAGAAAATGATTTTGGAAACCGCAGTGCTACCAAACCCATGGGGGAGCCTGTTCGTCGCAAGCGACAGACCGAACCTGGAAGACAACAGCTCTCTCGTGGAGGATTCATGCCCTCGTTTTCGCGCCGCTTCAAACTCACCAGCTCCCTCTTTCTCCTTGGTCGAGCTCTAGGAGTTTGTCTCCTGGCATTGATGGGATTCGCAGGGCAGGCTAAAGCCGCCATTTCGTTCGTGCAGCAGAATTCCTCGGACCCCCAATCGTCCCCGACAACGGTAACTTTGGCATTTACGGCCGCGCAGACCGCCGGCAACCTCAACGTCGTTGTAGTTGGGTGGAACGATGCCACCCACACCGTCTCCTCCGTGACCGACTCGAAAGGCAACGTTTACGTATTAGCGGTCGGACCTACCGTGCAGAGCGGTACCGCCACGCAGTCCATCTACTACGCAAAGAACATCGCCGCCGCGACGGCGGGCTCAAATTCCGTGACGGTCACGTTCAACGCGGCGACAGCTTTTCCGGACGTCCGCATCGCCGAGTATGCCGGACTGGATCCGGCCAATCCGCTCGACGTGTCTGTCGCTGCGCAAGGGACCAGCACGTCAAGCAGCAGCGGAGCAGTCACCACCACGAACGCGAATGATCTTCTCGTCGCTGCAAACCTTGTCCAGACCGGCACAACCGGAGCGGGTGCCAACTTCACCCGTCGCGTGATTACCAGTCCGGATAGCGACATTCTTGAAGATCGCATCGTTACGGCCACCGGAAGCTACACCGGAGTGGCGCCAGTCTCGCCTTCGGGCAAGTGGATCATGCAAATGGTCGCCTTTCGGGCAGCAGGTAGTGGCGGCACCACGCCAAGTATCACCAGCTTGAATCCTACTTCCGGGCAGGTAGGGGCTTCGGTAACCATCACCGGGACGAACTTTGGAAGTCCACAGGGAACCAGCACCGTAACGTTTAACGGCACAGCGGCAGGGACAGCGACCAGTTGGAACGCAACCACGATTGTGATACCGGTGACGACGGGCGCAACGACAGGGAACGTGATAGTGACAGTCGGCGGCGTGGCCAGTAACGGCGTAAGCTTCACGGTCACGGGACCGCCAGCGAGCGTCACGGCTACTGCCGGAACGCCGCAGAGTGCAACCATCAACGCGGCGTTTGCCGCCACGCTCCAAGCTACTGTGCGCGATGCCGCGAACAACTTACTGAGCGGAGTCGTCGTGACGTTTACGGCTCCTACGAGCGGGGCAAGCGGGACCTTCGCGGGCGGAGTGAATACGGCGACGACCAATTCCAGCGGCGTGGCGACCTCGGCGGTGTTCACGGCCAACAGCATTGCAGGCGGGCCGTACAACGTGGTGGCCAGCGTCACGGGTGCAACCTCGGCGAATTTCGCACTCACGAACAAAGTGGGCCCGGCCGCCAAAATAGCGGTGACCAGCGGCTCCGGGCAGGGCGCAACGATCAACACGGCATTTGCAGCACCATTAGTGGCAACAGTCACGGACGCCGGGAACAATCTGGTGAGCGGAGTAGTGGTTACGTTCACGGCGCCAACCAGCGGAGCCAGCGGGACCTTTGCAGGCGGGGTAACCACAGCAACGACGAATGCCAGCG